>Ga0123354_10002521_pt1 | contig 24315 bp, 27 predicted proteins | sample TergutLab28metaG_2_FD_97872 | JGI IMG/M metagenome (GOLD analysis project Ga0123354, IMG submission 97872) | Labiotermes labralis P4 segment gut microbial communities from Petit-Saut dam, French Guiana - Lab288 P4 | ecosystem: Host-associated > Arthropoda: Insects > Digestive system > Gut ... | reverse complement strand
GTAGTGTAAGTTACGTAAATTTTGAATTTAAAATTCTATCGTTCAACAAGTAAAAATTCCAAAATTGCTCAACTCACGAACGAAGTTTTAACCAAATAGTAATTTCTGCACAGTCAACAAGACTCGCCTTTCAACAAAACCAAACCACTGCACTTTGTCATTTTAGTCACTCTTATAATTGTCAATTTTGCTTTAAATCACCGTTATAATTATTCTTCTTGTAAAAGTTCCTCACTGAGTAGGCACCATACAGCCAGCAGTGCACATCCAGTCGACAAACAAAACACTACCTCGGTCCGTGAGCAAGTGAGTCTCTTTGTACCTCAATCAGCCAAAATTTATAAAACCAACCTAGCAACTTAAGCATTCTTAAAGTTTTTCCAACTCTGTGGCGATGGCGCTGCACGTTCCGGCACAGTTCAAGTAATATGAACCCCCTACTTGTGCAGCGCTTGCAACTCTGTTTCCTGTTAACAGCGTTAACATGCAATGGAGCACAAAAATGTACAGTATTTCACAATTCAACAATGAGCCTTACAAGTACAGTCCCATTCATTACCAATGTGGTATGTGTATATATCGTCAAAACACAACTATATTTGTTAGTAGTATAATAGCGTATCTGCTGTATTAGGCACAACTACGTTTCGGCCGGTAATGCTGGCCATTTTCAGGTTGTACGTGGACTTATCGAGTAGCTATGCAACAGATACAACATATGTGGGATTTTTTTTTTTTTAGTTTTGGGGAAGGGGTTTGTGTGGCGTTGGCTAGCCTGAATAAGGTTACCCTTGTTTGGGGCACTGGGGCATTTCTCGTAATGAGGAGGCTGATAAGCCTGCCAGACAAGCGTCAGTCATGCTGTTACTCGGTCCAGAGCCGGCTCTCGGCATACGTAAGTGTTCGGTGAGAGAAGCGATTAAGAACTGGACTGAGATGCAACACCTTAGAGCCTGGATAGACCTGCGAGGCCTCAGACACGGCAAACTATTTATAGATAGACCGTGTAAGAAAAGAGCTGACGACCTACTTAAATTAGGTAGGCATCAACTAAAAATGGCAACTGCGATCTACACAGGGCATGCTCCCGTAAGGGGGCACCTGTATACTATGGGCCTGTTTGATGGGAATCCAATCTGCAGATTTTGTGGGATGGAGACCGAAACAGTGCAGCACATTATTTGCCGTTGCGAGGCATTGGCTCGTCAGCGCTACTTTTGTCTTTGGGAGGCCGACTGTAGAACCAAAAGACATTAGCACAGCCTCAACAAGGGACTTTTGCCTCTTCATACGAGGTGCAGTGTTATTGTGGCTGTGCTGAATGAAATATTAGGGCTGCACAGCAAGCCTAAGGCTGCGGTGCATTCGGTGCAGTAAGCTGATGGGCCCTAAGAAGAAGAAGAAGAAGAAGTAGTAGTAGTAGTAGTAGTAGTAGTAGCGAGATCTCATTTGTGTCAGTGGTGGATGCGTGGTCTGGAACATTATCATTTGATTATTTATGCCTTATCTCTCTAGCTATGTGTAGAATGTGATTCATTATATTATATCCTTAATTATATATGGTATCTGTGTGCTAAGTCTAGGTTGTTATGTCTATCTGTTGTCTTTTATCTTTTCACCTTAGAAATTGTGGTATGGTCTGTATCCATTATATAGGTGCATCTGCCAATACTTGTTGTTTATCCCAATAATAGGTACTAAAAACTAAACTCCGTGGCCTTAGTCCGCACGCGAACTATAATAGGTACAGTGTCATTAAATGTTGCTTATCATATTTCTCTGTTTATGTCACAATAGAAATAATGTAATGTAAAATAAGACACCCCACATATGTTGTATCTGTTGTATAACTTCTCGAAAAGGCCATGTACAACCTTGGCCAGTATTAGCGGCTGAAACATGTAGTTGTGCCTAATGTAGTAGGTACCCTATTATGCTACTAATAAATATAGTTGTGTTTTGACGAAATATACAGATACCACATTGGTTTTGTTACTCTAATAACACAACGGGGATGAGGCACCTAAAAAAATACATAGCCCTGTTATTTTACGTTGTACTTTGGTCTGAGCAAAAATTTATTGCAGGAAATATAATGAAAAAAATTGTAAGGTATATTGCCTAATAAGTGTGTGTGGTACTTTTGTAATAGTTGTAAAGTTTTATATTTTTAGGTACCGTTTCGATAAGCGGCGGGAGAGGAGTGGTGAGGTTATGGTGGTTCAGGAGGCTGCTTTACCGATGTAATGCTACATAGTTCGAAAAACTATCACCAGGAGCAAGCCGCTCCGGTTAGCTAGAAACTCTGATCCATGCTAAGGACTATAGAGCAGAATTGTTGATGATCTGTGGTTGCTTAGGACGTCGCAGCAGCTGACGTTGACCACGCAGCGGACTGTGGTACCGTGGTAGGCGTGATAAAAGGTTAAGGTTTCGGCCACACTCTGATCCATGGGCCACACAGACAGCGGGTTGTCGCGGCGGGAAGTCGTTCGAATTGTGTTACGTAAGATTACATTATCCCCGTCAAATAGAAGGCGAGCAGCGGACATTTGTGTTTTAGAGACAAATTTTCCAGGCGGGCAGTACGTAATGGCGGAAGAATTTACCGTAAAATTAATTGGAAACGTGCGGAAGTCCTCGTGCGATTGAAGTTCTACGCAGAGACGGTGATATTCGCCCAAGCGTTCCCTCTTCTCATTGATTTCGTGCATCCACCACCGTCTCCCTTTTCTTTTACTATTCATTGCTAACAGAAGAAGAAGAAGACGTTCTTCCTCATCGGAACTGGACAGCATGAATTAAAGAAAAATAACCGAGACGAAAACAACTGGAAACTAATTTGTAGCCCTAACTAGATGGCTTTTCTTCACGCTGGACCGCTCTTAGCTTCCGCGCCCTGTCTGGCGTCACCAGATCGCAGATCGCCGCGATATCCCGCGACGGTCTGTCCGCTGCGGCAGCTTACTTTCTGTGGGGCCGAACCCATAAGTCTTTCGTAACGAATGTGCGTGTTCTACAGTATGCAGTTCCGTGTAAGAAGGAACTAATGTAGTGTACTGCACGTTACCATTTTCATGAAAATATATTTGTTTTGGATAAGAAATTAGTAATATGTGGCTGTGGTGTTATGGTAAACGAGGACGAGTTAGAAGTGCCGCCCAATTCTAGACAAGGTTGCAAGGTTTGATCTGTGGTGTGAACTGTTTCCGTCTGATACAGAGCACGATATGGTAGACAAATTTTTGAGTGGTATAAGAGAGCGTGTACCAGAGAATATTACACGGCTACTTCCAGCAGAAGAACTGGATCCTGCTGTGATATTTTTACTGCAGCAAGTGCAGGATACAATGACTAAAGATGGCAAGTAAGCCCACACACAGATAAGTATTTAAAAAAGTTAATATGATGAGTTGTAGCCCCTCGTAACAGAGGCTGGTGTCCAGTTGTCCTGCAAACATAACCTCAAATATTCGTGTCACCGATTTACTCGGTCGCTGGACACGGATGGCACATAACAACAAGAATCTTACCAATAAGCCATATGGAGAAGTGTAGGTGCATGCTCATTCTTAATTATTTAATAAATCGGTTTCTAATTCAGCATGGCTAATGTCAGCACTAGACTGAGGCAAACAAGTCCTGTATACCTACTGGATAAATATACAAATAATTGTACAAAAACATGTGATAAAACCAGCCATTATTACATTTCTGAGTGGGTGTATCATACTTTTTGGTACAATTATTTGTATACTAATTGTATTTATGTTATAATTAATTATATTGTAATTAAATTATGATTTAGGGGCCTAATACTGTAGACAGCTATGTGAAAAAGGTGGTGTAGCTATTTTTGTCCATAATAGTCTATAGTTCCGAAATACTGATATTGTTAAACATTGCGAAGAACAAGAAATAGAAATATGTGCTTTAAAACTTGCATTTAGTATTTTAAACATGTGTATATTACACTTTATATAGCCCTTTCTGGTAATTTTGGCCGCTTTTTTACTCAAATTGGAAACTATTATTCTATTATTTTATATTCCTACTCTGCACATTATTATTTGTGGGGACATAAACATTAATTACCTAATGTAAAGTGAAAAGAAAAACCAACTTGACAATTTATTACTTTCATATACCTTAACTAACATTATTAATTTCCCAACGAGAATTCAAAATACCTCTGCTACTGCAGTAGGTAATGTTTTCATTGATATATCGCAATTTGTAAGTTACACTATAACTTCTATTTTAAGTGGTTTGTCTGATGATGATGATGATGATGCCCAGTTATTAATGTTTTCAGCTGGGAGAAAAAACCAAAAATAAGAGAAAAGCTGTATTGCATAAAAATATGATTAAAATTCAAGCACTGATTATTCCCTATATACCTATGGTAGAATCTAAACCATTAGGAAAATTAATAAGTACATAATTTCTGACTTTTTAAATAAATTAAGCAATGAATCGTGAGATACCATCTTTAATAATGATGATGTCAATGCTATGTTTAATACCTTTTTAAATGTTTATTTAAGGATTTTCTCTTCCAGGTTCTCTCCATAAAGAGTAATAAACAGGAATAATAATGATAATAATAATTGGGTTAGTTTTAGGATCAAAATATCATGTAAACATAAAAGGTAGTTGTACTTAGCATACAGAAATCGTAATAATTTGGAATGAAAAAGGCACCACCAGGTGTATTGTATAATTTTGTCTAATGTAATTAAGGAAGCAAAAAGAATGTTTTATAATAAAAAATATATAAAATCAAGTAATAAATATAAAACCACTTGGGATATCATGAAGGAGTCATGTAGAAAATAACATTATAAAACTGATGTACAAGAGCTAACGATAGACAGTAGATACTGAAAAGAGCAACACGTTATAGCAGATGCCTTCAATAACTATTTCTCATCTGTAGTTGATAAAAGAAATAAAAATAATGTAGATAACAAGATTAATGATGAAAATATTTCTATTTTTCATTATTATCTGGAACAAAATTACATTCATCCCTCCTCATCTCCGGTTTTTAAAACCTTTCCAACCAAAGAAATTACATCTATAATTAAATTGCTAAAAATGAAAAATTCTCATGGGTACATTGAGATTTCTATTGAATTATTAAAAATTAGTGCCACTTGCATATGTTCACCATTAACTTATATATGTGATAAGTCTATCTTGTCAGGAATTGTTCTTGATCGTTTGAAGTTCTCAATTATAAAACCTATATACAAGAAAGGAGATAGAATGAATCTAACAAATTCTAGACCATTATCATTATTGACTTCTTTCTTGAAGGTTATTGAAATAGCTTTGTATATTAGACCAACTGAACATTTTTATAGTAATAAGTTACCAGTGGGAAATCAGTTTGGTTTCAGAAAATACATAGCAACTGAAGATGCCATTTGTAAACTAAGATATGAAATTTTAAGTGCTTTACATAATAAAACAATGGCTGGTAGTATCTTTTGCAATCTGGAGAAAGCTTTCAACTCTGCCAATCGTGATTTATTACTCTCTAAACTGCTTTTTTATGGAATAAGTGGTGAGGCTAAATTATTACTAGCATCATATCTTCAGAATAGATATCAAGGAGTTCAAATCATTAACTCGTACCTTAATTCTAACACTGTCTCAAAGTGGACCAAACAGAAATATTGGGCATTGCAGGATTCAACTTTGGACATATTGTTATTTGTAGCGTATATCATTGACATACCTAAGGCCACAGACCACAAAGCTATACCTGTCATATTTGCTGATTATACCAGTAGATTAATTATAAACCCAAATAATATTCATTTTAAAATTGATCTTAATATAGTTGTTGGCCAACTAAATAAGTGTTTCAAAGCTAATTTGCTTTCCTTGAATTTTGACAAAACTTATTTCATTCAATTTACTAATAAAAGTACATGTACTTTTGATATACAAATTAAGTATGAAAAACAAATGTGTACAACTATTGAAACAAAATTTCTTGGGCTATTTATGAATAATACTGTTTCTTGGAAAACACACATTGAATATATTAAGTCTAAACTGAGCTCAGCTTGCTTCGCTATGCGGTCATTCAAACCATATGTATCACTAAATACTCTGAAAATGATTTACTATCCCCACTTCCACTCTATAGTGACCTATGGTTTACTGTTTTGAGGGCACTCATACAGTATAAAGATTTTCAGATTACAAAAGAAGATTATTAGAATCATGATGGGTTGTAGAAGAAGTGACTCTTGTAGAAAATTGTTTTTTAATTTAGAAGTCTTACTGCTCCCTTCCCAGTACTTTCTTTCTCTTCTGTTGTTGGTGATAAAAAGTAGGAATCAATTTATGGTCAGTTCTGAGATACATCACATTGACATTAGGCAACATGCTAATTTTCACCAACCTTCCATGAATTTGACTAAATACCAGAAGGGAATATACTGTTTAGGAGTTAAAGTGTTTAATATGCTTCCTTTTTATATTAAAATGGAGTCTGATATTCCAAAGTAATTTAAATTGATCTTACAGACTTTTTATATCAAAATTCCTTTTATTCTTTAGATGAATATTTTGAACTTAAAAAAAATTAAATTTATTTATATACGATCTAAATTAGTATTTAAAAGTTTGACACATAAAGTAGATAGACATTTATGTTTAGTGTATTCTTTAACTACATGTTTAGTTTTTGTATCTGTATTTTAGATCTTGTTTTGTATGTATCGTAACTGCATGAATGTACCAATCTTTATTTGCTATACAGTGGTGTAGTTAATTATTTTTTGTCCAGTAAGTAATGTATCATTTTAATTCCTGTTTTTATGTTATTTGTTATATTGAAATAATTTATATCATGTTAAATCCTCAGGGCCGGGTGAGCACAGTCGGTATAGTGACTCGCTACGGACTGGACAGCCCGGGGTTTGAATCCCAGTGGGGGCGAGATTTTCTGCATCTGTCCAGACCGGCTCTGGGGCCCACCCAGCCTCCTGTACAATGGGTAACAGGTCTTTCCCGGGGGTAATTCGGCCTCAGCATGGCATTGATCACCCACCCCCTTCTAGCGCCAAGGTTAAAGGAAGAGTAGAACTATACCTGTACTCCCCCTCTGGGCCTTCATGGCCTGTTCTAGGGTGAACTGTAACTTTACCTTAATGTTAAATCCTCAAACATCATACTTGGCCTAGTAAATGAAATTTTTGTACACTTTTATACTGACTTCACTTTTTAACTTCTTAAGCAAATTTTTTTGTTACTTTTATGTACAGTATTGACTATTTCCATATCCATATGGATTTTGTAACCCTATAAGGATATACGGAATGAGAATAAATTATATTATATGGTATGATATGACATGTTGGTGAAGAGTAATATTGTGTGATTCAGCATGTTTATGAAAGTGCGCTTGTTGGTTCATTGTATAAGTATATAGCTAGCAAGTATATGTTTTATGTTTTTATAGGTTCAAAGATTTTTATTAGGTATTGTGTTGCAAGTATTTCAGGTGTTTTGTAAGATTATTTAAATTCACTTCCACAAATCTTAGTACTTTAGAGCACATCTTGTTCTTATGTATAAAGACCTTTATTATTCCGTTGTTTTATTCTTGGGATTGGCCTGATAATGGTTACAGAACAGTAGCTGATTTGCCAAATCGTAAAGTTGTGTTTGGACTAAAAAACCTGCATTTTTAGTGAGGCATTCTTTATTCTAAGTTTTAAATAAAGTTAATGGCTGTAGCTGTGATGCAACTGATATACTGCATCTGTTTCCTTGGTGATGTGGATGTGTTGGTATTCATACTGGCTGATGGCAAGATGTTAATGTGTCAGAAGAGCTTTGTGATCTGTGAATTATTTTTCTTGGAAACTTCATAAGCATGTCTAAAAGATAACAAATGTATATGAGTATTCTGTGCATATGTTGACTTTTTTATATTTTTGTCTAAATATGTGTCTGTCTTGTTACATTGACACTGCCGTAACTTAACATAGTTATGCAGAAGCATTAAAGGTTGTGGAGGGAGTACTGGAAATTACATGGGAAGAGTTGAATACTGGACACTGGAGCAAGGTTCCTCCAGGTCCTCGACAGCTGTATACTGCTGCTGCCATTGTAAAGGTCAGTTACTTTTTTGTTAATGTGCACTGAAAGGTCAGTATGTGATTTTCATGGCACCAGAAATAAAATTGCGTTGTGGTAATTCGGTATGAATATCTGGTAGAACTAAGACTGGTACTTCAAACTTAAACATAAGAAATTTGACATGATCCTAAGAGGAAGCTTCTGTTTTTACCTATTGATTTGACTATGGAGCAGAGTGGACTGGGGGGCGGGAATTTATATCATAATAATGAAACAGAACTATACAATTGACCTAATTGACTGGAAACCCTGGAAATTGAACCTGAAGAGGAAGTAGATACAGATGTGAAAGGCCCATATATTTTGCAGTGTGAAGTGGAAAAAGCTATCAAGGAAATGAGGAATAAGAAGGCTACAGGAGATGATGTTGTACATGGAGATGTGCTCAAATTATTGGGAGAAGGTGGTTTGAAAATAATGACAAGATTGATTACTACCATATATGAAACTGAAGATTGGCCCAAGGACTTCACAGAAAAGTTACAATGATTTCCTCAAAGAAGAAGCCACAAGCTACAAAATGCAGTGACCATCGCTCATTCAGCCTTATCGCACGTACAGTAAAGATAGTAGCAAAGATACTTAGAAGAAGGATTGAAAGGAAAATTGAAGATGTACTCAGAGAAGATAAGTTTGGGTTTAGAAGAGGAAAAGGAACTAGGAATGCAATTGGGATGCTGAGAATAATATTAGAAAGAACCTTGGAGATAGATGAGAAACTGTGTATATGTGTGCTTCATAGATTGGCAGAAGGCATTTGACTGAGTCAACTGGACCAAATTAATGCAGATCCTAAAGGGAACTGGTATCAACTGGCATAAAAGAAGATTGATTAGCAACTTGTACATGGCTGAGAATGTTAAAGTACGACTGAACTGAGTGGAGACAAGAAGTATGAAGATTGGAAGAGGAGTTAGACAAGGATGCTGTTTGTCACCAATTCTGTTCAACGTGTACAGTGAGTGAATGCCTTACCAAGGAAGCTTTGGAAGGGCTTGGAGACTCTAAAATAGGAGGGCAAATCATTCACACTGTGAAATATGCAGATGATCTTGTGTTACTGGCTAAGGAAGGAACGGTGCTACAGGACATGATTGATAAACTGACTGAAATTGGAAGGTGCTATGGAATGGAAATGAATATGGAAAAAACAAATGTAATGAGGATTTCAAGACAACCATTCTCAGTAAAAATTATGATAGACCAAAAACAACTAAAGAATGTGGAATCTTTTAAATATTTGGGTAGCATGTTAAGAAATGATGGAAGATGTACTCATGAAATTAAATCCAGGATTGCCATGACAAAAGCTACATTCAACAAGAAGAGGGTTCTTTTTACTAGCACATTGAACTTAAAATTGAGGAAGAAGCTAGTGAAGTGCTACATTTGGAGCATAGCTTTATATGGTGCTGAAACTTGGACGCTTCGGGCAGTAGACCAGAAAAACCTGGAAAGTTTTGAAATGTGATGCTGGAGAAGGATGGAGAAGATCAGTTGGACCAATCATGTGAGAAATGAAGAAGTATTACTTAAAGTCAAGGAGCAGAGGAATATCCTACACAAAATAAGTAAACGGAAGGCTAACTGGATTGGTCACGATTTTCTTAGCCTTCTACAACAGGTTATCGAAGGAAAGATTAAAGAGGCGATAGAAGTGACAGGAAGATGAGGAAGAAGACGTAGGAAGCTACTAGATGACCTTAAGGAAAGGAGAGTATACTCTCATTTGAAGGATGAAGCTCTAGATTGCACTATATGGAGAGCTCGCTTTAGAAGAGGCTTTGTACCTGTCATAAGGCAGACTTCTAAATGAATGAATGAAACAGAGGTTTCTTGTACACAGAATTGGAAGTCACTATCTGTTGCATCGTCTTAACATTAGAGTCATCTGTTAAAGTTTTTCGTAGGGTAATTCCAGTTTTACAAGCTTAGTCCCATGGTCATGATTAAGTTAACACGTAATGCTGGTAGTTCATTTATGTAAACCTGTTTCTTCTCTTTGAGCATCGTTTCTGTTTCATGTTGGTCAGTGAATGAAAAGTCTTCAATCTTTTTTTTATTCCCAAAGCTTATTTTCCTTTCTGATTTCTTGTTTTTTTCTTCTGTTCTTGATGTCTTCCATTTCTGGGCTAAAGCACCATTATGCATTGTCACATGGGTTTATTTCCATGAAATTTAAATTCTAATGCATATTGAAATATCCCTTTTCTGTCAATTTTTGTGCATGGCTAAACAATTGTAATCATTTCTCAAGTAACTCTGTTAACAAATTTTGAATTCAAAGTTTTTCCTCTACACATATGACTTCTTAATCTGTCCTTTCTTGTTTTCCCCTCCAGTACTTCTGAGAAATTTCATATCTATGTGTATATCACAGTATCTGTTTCCAGTGTCTGTGGGAAACATGGGCATGAAATCAAGTAGCACTTTCTTGCTAATGTGATGTATAGTACCACCATGGAGCTGGGAATATTTAACAGGTGAAGTGTGACAGACCAAGCAAGCTGACAATGGATATTAGTGACACTTTCTAAATGACAGAACTAGTTCCTGATTAGAGGATTCTGTTTTTTTGGCATATGATACTGTATCACTCCCTAAGCAGTTTCCAACATTTTTAGGCCACTGTAATGCCTTGAAATAACGGGAATTGTGTACACTGTGACATAGGATGTTCCAGAAGAAAAGCAGCTACAAATGATGAGGGTGAGAATTTACAATGAGCTGTAGGATAATCTGAGAAAGTGATATGAAGTAGATATGATTACACTCTAATTTTTTATGTGCAATAATGTTGCTGTTGACTGAAGAAGATGGCTGAAGCAGTATTGCTTCTAACTTGTATTTGGGAGGTGCTTGGTTTAAATATTGGCTACTAATTGACTATCCTTGTACATTGCTCATAATTTTCCGCTGTGGTGACTCAGATTAGACTACAAACACCTCCTTTCACATCCTTTCCAAATTATTGTATACCAGTTATCATGTCATTTGATTCATGTTGTTTCAGCCACTTACAGCATAATTAAATAACTGTATGTATACAGAAATACATACCCCACAGAACATCTCCCCCACTCAACATTTTCCTGGTAGAACACCTCTTGATTTTTAATATCCAAACTGCACAGAACATATATATCTTTCAATACACCATTGGTAACAAAATGATGTGCATGCAAACTGCACATGATACTCCATAAAGAGCAGCTGTTCGTTAACAACCATATTAATTGTTTGGTAATCAGGAAGGGATGTTTTAAGCATTTTACATCCTAATGTGTTAGTTTATTACTTATATTAGGCATTTACTGTGATTTAGTTACATTTTAGGAAATTGGTTGGGGGTTTTGGGTTGATGTAATGCATTGTAATTTTTCCCATTTAAACACGTGGGAAACACGCTCTCAGTTAGTGTTTTCATGTGGCACATCTGATTTTCAGGAATGGATTACTGATGTTAAGCAGGAGATTGCTATATACATATATGTGTATATATAAAATAGTTTCTGTTAGCATTATGGTGATTGGCTGTTTTGGTGTAAAATGTCATTATGGATTGTGGGACAGTTGTGCTCAAAAGTACCTTTTATGGACTTGGATGTTATGAAATATAAAAATGTCCCCACTTGGGGGTATCAGAAATGGTTTACTGTACATGAATTAATTTTTTGCTTCTGTGTTTACAGATCGATGCTCTTATCAGGAGCTGCCAAAAGGAACATGCAGACATGACAGACTTATTGCACACAGCTGTAAAGACGGCTGACCTTGGAATTCTGCTCGGAGCCCCTCTTTCCAGAGGAGACTTCTCTATGACACATGTAGCTCACCTGTTATCAGACGCTCTCTCTGCCCTTTCTGCAGGTTAATTTCTTATACTACGACAGTGTTGCATTACAGTATCTGCTACAAATTCCAGTTATGTCTGTTTTAATTGAGTTTGGGTCTTCTTCATGTATGTTACTACTGTAGAAACTAATTTTTATAAACCTATAAAAATGTAATTTTACATGTACATGGGCACAGTGGTGACAGATATATATGGTGTGAAAACTCCATTTTTCTGTCATCTTGAGAAAGAAAGAGGCCCCTGTGTTCTTTCAATTGCCTTCCTTATTTGAGCCCAAAATTTTTAGTTTGAATATTTTCACACGAAAAAATATTCAACATTGGTGTCAGTTATTGAAAGTATCTGTTTTTTCCATAGGGTCAGACCCACAAGAAGAAGTTTTGCAGCCTTCATGTAGTACTGAAAATAGTTCCGATGTGATAGTTAATATTCCAGGGATCAGAGGTCAGGTGTTAAACTCCTTGGAAAGGCCATCATTGGAAAGATTTAGAGTATCTCATTTTGGCCCTCGCATTCCTGTGAGACTTACAGGTAAACAAAGCTGGATATGTGAATGTTGCTGTGCTTATAGTGAGTGCATAGAAATGGGAAAGAGAAAGGGGCCATCTTAACTTATTCATTGTTATGTGAATGTGAACCAGTGCTTCTTGCCAAACTGTATGCCTAATTTTCTCCATCTGTTCATGATTCATAATGCACTAAATGCTAATGACTCGTGCCTTGCTTTAATATATTAAAAATGTAGTGTATAAAATGTATTTAAATTCCTTCCGTGTTGAGTTTTCTTTTCTTGCTATTTTCAAAAAAATAAGAGTCCAAAAACGTGTATGTATTTCTACAGCATTGAAGGGGTTAACTTGTACAATATTAATCAGCTTACAGTGAATTTAAGTGGCACATGGAAAGCTTAAATGTAATAAATAGAAGTCACTGAGATGTGTATTCAACACTGTTCTTGTCAATTGTAGGTAAACTATGTAAAATATCTCTCTCTTACAGCAGAATATGAAGTACTGTAGTTTGAATGGCCAATACCCCTGCTTTGTATTTTGAAGATTGTGCCTTGATTACATCATAGGTTGCAAAGTACTGAAAAGTAAGGTGAAGCATGCAAACTTAAACTGGAGAACAGTAATGTAGTTATAAGAGTATGTTTACCCATGGCTGCTGCTACTACTACTACTACTACTACTAAAATACCATTACTACCACCACCACCACTGCTGCTGCTGCTGCTGCTGCTGCTACTACTACTACTACTACTACTACTACTACTACTAGTATTACTTCTGCTGCTGCTGCTGCCACTATCACCACGACCTCTACTACTACTACTACTACTAATTAGCACCATCATCACCACCAGCACCCTCGCTGCCACCTCATTATCATCATCATCATCATCAAGCCCAAAGTAATAGATGGTGTTTACAATTATTATTCTCAAATGCTAATGTTGGACAGGGCTGGCAAGCCTTTTTGACGGCACGTGCCCACATTTTCTATGCATTTCAGAGAAATTCTTTCACATGTCCATAGGAATTTTGAAGAGCAAAATAAGGTCTTGGGATTCTTTCATAATTGTTAGTAAAAATTGTATTATTTTTGTTAATGTATATTATAATTGTATTTTGTAATTAATGCATAGTATAATTATTGTATTTTTAATGAAGTCCTCCAAGATAAATGTTACAAGGAAGAAAATTTGAAAGTAACTGGAGCTGCCACTGCTTCCTGTTTGGAAAAGGGATAAATAAATAAATAAATTGACATTAAATGTTTCGTAGTTATTACACATTTATTGCTTTTCTTTTAAAAATTATTGTAGTGTGAGAGATTATGAAATACTCGAAAGCATTTTTAGCAAGGCTGTTGAGGTATTCAGTGATTCTTCAGAATGATGTTAAATAGATGGTTTTACAAATTTCAATGTATGTATAACCACAGTAGTAGACCTACCTAACTAGAGACAACATTAATGACTTTGAGACAGTAATAAGGGGACAGTGACAAGTTTGTATGAAATTTAAAGAATTATTTTTTTGTCACGTTTGTTTTATTTTATAACTATATTTATCTCTATTCATTTTGTTTTGCTAATGAAGAATACAAAACACAGAGATTAAAATCATGCAAACATTGTAGGAAGATTGTTTGAATAGCTAATAATATATCTGTGTTTATTTAAAATAAACGAAAATAACAATATTGTAACAAGAGGGCAACAATGCCAATAATGTGGCAACCTGCGAAGCCTCTGACATCAGGGTATGCCAGACGCTTCTTGTACGAGAAGGAGGGAGAAACTTCTAGGGGTAGCCAGAGCTGACTAGAAAGAGACGGTGAACTCGAGGACTGACGGGGACAGTGTAGAAGATACCAGGAGTGCAACCAGCGCTGTATGAGGCCAGCGAGCCACAAGAAATGGACAGTCTTGTGACGGCGATCCAGAGTGTGTGGCATATGGCAGAGCGAGGAGAGTGGACAATGTAATAAGAGAACAACTGTATCAAGTGGCAGAAAAAAGTAGTGGAAATCATGCACTGAAGCTTACAAACGTATGGCATGCATACCCAAAATGGCACGCAGAAAGATTTCCCCAGCACATGATATTCACTACTGCCCCAATTTTTTTAAATTTCTTTTCCACACCCAGCATTCCAACATTGTGAAGGATATGTGTGTGTATATGTATATGTGTATATACACACACACACATATCTGACTGGATAGAGATTGTATTGAAGTACCATTGTTAACAAATAATACCTGTTGCAAGTGATTCTCCTCAACTCCCTATTCTCAAACACCCTCAGCCTACGTTTGTCCCTCAATGTGAGGGGCCAAGTTTCACACCCATACAAAACAAGAGGCAAAATTATAGTTCTGTGTATCTTAATCTTTAAATTTTTGGATAGCAAACTGGAAGACCAAAGATTCTGCACCAAATGATAGCAAGCATTCCCTGACTTCAATCTGCTCTTAGCTTCTTCCTGAATAGAATTTTTGTGTGTTAAGGTTGTTCCTAAATATTTGAACTCTTCCACTCATTCAGAGGAACTATTATCAATCTTTTTACTGTGACTTCATCCTGCATTCTGATCTCAAGCCATGTTCATATATTTAGTTTTATCCGCATTTACTTCCAGTCTGATCTCCTTACTAGCCACCATCAAAGCTTCTGTGTTGTCCTTTACAGTATGTACGCTTCCCCCCATTATGTTAACATCATAAGCATTAACCAGAAGCTGATGTGTACCATTTAATTTCAAGCCATTCTGGTTTACCTGAACCCTCCTAATGGTATACTCTCATGCAAAGTTGAACAGCAGTGGCAATAGAGCATCTCCTTGTTTCAAACCATTCGTAATGGGAAACATGTCAGACAAATTCTTGCCTACCTGGATTCTGCTATATGTTTCAGTCAGACACAATTTTATTAGCCTTACCAGTTTCATGGGGATACCAAACTCAATGAGAATATTATACAGGCTTCCCTCCTGACTGAATCATAAGCTTTCATGAAGTTTATGAAGAGCTGATGGCCTGCTTCATTGTATTCTCATTTTGATGGATGCAGGTTATATGATCAGTAGTTGACCTCTTCCATTGAAATCCACATTAATGATCCCCAATAATTACCTCTGCATATGGAGTTAACCTTGCAAGCAGGATGTTTGATACAATTTTGTATGTAGTTGGCAAAAGTGTTACGCCCCTATAATTACCACAATCTGTTTTATTGCCCTTTTATATTGAGATAGGTACAGTGATCAACTCCTTCCATGCCTGAGGCAATTCCTCTTTATTCCAAATAGAAAAAAATAAGTTTATGGATCTCATAGGGAATTGTTCTACCCCGCCTTAATCATTTCTGTTGAGATTTGATCATTACCTGGTGATTTGTGACTTTTTAGCTCTTCAATAGCCAACTCAACCTCAAAGGCACTGGGCTCAGTGGTTCTGCTGTGCGTATTTCTGTCTGTGTAACGTCATTAACCCCATGTATATTCAATATCTGAGAGAAATGGTTCCTCCACCTAGTTAAAATTCTGTGGGAGTCTGCAACTAAATCACCCTTCTCATCCTTTACTATGTTAGTTCTAGCCGGTAAATCTTCTTAAAGTCAATGATGCCCCTATACATGTTTGTAATATTTTTTATCTTATTGTTAGTGTCAATTTCCTCAATTTTAGCTCTCAGATATTCCTTCTTTTTGTTCCTGAAATTTCTGCTAGCTTCATGTCTGACATTGTTCAGATTATCTGCATTGCTTTGGCTTGGATCCTGTATCCACTGCATTTTAGTCTGCTTTTTTTGATGTACAAAAACCTAAACATTCTTCATCAAACCGTGGTTTATGCTGCTTCAACTCATGCAGACTTAGACTCTTTAGCTGAGGTTTTGATATTCTCTTTAATGTTCTCCCAAGCCCTATTTATGTCTTTGCCATCATTTAAGTTCTCCAATCCTGCTAACCTTTTTGTAATCTCAATCTGATACTGTTTCATAACCTCTAGCTCATATTTAGCTTCCTGAGATTAAATCTTTCCCATCAAACTTCTCTGCAGCTTGTTTACTTACTGCCAATCTTTCCTTAACTTTTGCAACCACCAGGTAGTGATCAGTATCACAGTCAGCTCCCCAGAAACTTTGTACATCTAGTATACTCGAATGTCATCCCCTCTCTATCAATATTTGATCAATCTGGCTGAGTCTTCCGATCAGGAGAGGTCCAGGTGTACTTATGAATGTTTTGGTGCAGGAACATTGTGCTCTTAGCAACCAGATTTTTTTTATGTGGCAAAGTTTGCTATTCTAACACCATCATCAACGCTATCCTGATGTAGACTCTCATTCCCAGTTGTCGGCTTGAAAATATTCTCTTTCCCCACTTTTGCATTAAAATCTTATAATAGAATTTTCATATGGTACGCGTACTTAGGAAAATTATTAAAAACCTATTGTAACTCCTCATAAAAACTTTCTTTTGAATCATCACTTTTCTCCTCACTTGTTGGTGCATGCAGATTCAGAACAATAATATTACACCAGTGACCTCTCAGAATTATATATGACATCCTATCACTAACAAATTACTCCCTTAACTGCTGATACTATTCTGTGGTGTACAAAAATTCTTCTCAATTGATGATTTTTGTTTCCTTTTCCATAAAAGTAATTATAATACCCTGCTTTTACTGTGCCCCCTTTGTCCCACGTAACCTCCTTCACACCCACTAAATCTAATTTATATCTTGCCAGTTCCTTGGCTGTTTCTGTGAGTCTGGTCTTTACAGGCTCGTAACATTCCACATACCAACGTATCAGTACAGGTCTGAGGCTTACTGTATGTATGTTTTGTATGAATATAGGTTTTTATGGTGAGGAGTTAGCACCTCACCCAACCCCCAAGCTGGAGGACCACCCCTTGTCTGCTGTCTGCAAATTCTTGTTCAGTATATTCGCAGCTACTTTCCATATTAAAAGGCCATTCCTCCATCCGCAACCTGAGGACACACCATTCCATAGTGACAGGGACCCACTTATCATGATCATACCATCACATTATATTGCCAAATCTGAAATTATCTGTGGGATAGCAAATATATATATATATAAAATATGAAATTTAGATAATTTTGTAATATTTTAGCAAGTTTTTAATTCATGATGTTGAACAAGAGTCAGTTGTGCATAGGGGTCCTCTTTAAAAAGTAAATACTGTGACATTCAAATGTAGATCAAGTTCTTCAGTGGGAAGCAGGTGGTGTGTTTCAGGTTGTATAACTCATTGGCCAGCACTTATTCTCTGGAGAGATATAAACTATCTGAAGAAAGTAGCTGGAGCCCGCACAGTGCCCATAGAACTTGGAGATCACTATGTACACCCAACATGGTCACAGAAACTGATGACAGTAGGGGAATTCATTGAATCCCATATTGTTCAACAGATGGATGAAAACACTCCGATTGGTTACTTAGCACAGCATCCCTTGTTTGAACAGGTATTCCGTCTCAGACGATTTGTCTACTGTACTCAATTATTTTTAAGGTTTTTTAACTTTGCTGAATATCTGAGTATGCTGTTACAGTATCAGCAATACACACACACATGTAGTAAATAAATAAATATCTGTGTGTATATGTTTGGTGGGTTGAATTCTGGCATATAATAGTTGGGAGTCATGTGAAGGTTTGTGAAATGGAATCGTCACAAAAATCTGGGATTGTCACTATATCTTGGTGTTTTGTATGGAGCAAAATTGTAATTAATTTGTTTTATATGATTTACAGGTACCAGAGCTCATGTCAGATATTTCTGAGCCAGAATATTGTTGTCTCAGTGACAACTTGGATGATAATGCAGTTACTGAGGAAACTGACATTAATGCATGGTTTGGTCCTAAAGGCACAGTATCGCCCCTCCATTATGATCCCAAACACAACCTTCTGGTTCAAGTATGTGTACATGTTTTTGTAAATTTCAAATACTATAATAATAATAATAATAGCAGCAGCAAAAGTGGACAGTTTATGGCATCGAGGTACCATGATGAATGTGTAAATAAACATTCACTCCTGAATTTGTATAATGGATTCATCTGACTCAGGTTTGGGTCTAATGGTGGGCTTTCATTTGCGTTGCGATGGACCTTCAGGTTTCCTGAGAGCACGCAGTTTCTTGAAATAATAAGTATGTTTGTGCAAGGAAGATTCCAAAACTGTAGGGAAGTAGGTAGTCCTCACTCAGGTATGATTTCTTACATTTAAATAATAACTTGTCTGCAAATGATATGAAAAAGATTGTGTGATTGTAGATATTTACAGTTTAGCTCCTACATGTTGTGAATTACAGATTTTACAATCCTGTAAAGTTTTATAATTTATGGTCATTACTCATTTCTGTTTGCCTTGAAAGAGCACTGGGTAATGGGTATGTGCAGCCATTCCACTCAGAGTTCCGCTTGCGGTGGGGCTAGTCACATAAAATGCAGGGAAGGCCAAAGATTTTAAATTATGGTCTGACTGTAGTTGAATTTCCATTTCTTTCACACGTACATGTTAGTAATTTCATTATTTGTGTTTCAGGTTGTTGGTGAGAAGCGCATTATCTTATATGACCCAAATGAATCAGAAAACCTGTATCCACATGAGGGTTCATTCCTTAGTAATACAGCCCAAGTTAACCCAGAAGAACCTGATTACAAAACATTCCCAAACTACAAGAATTCTGTTGCGTGGGAGTGTCACTTAAAACAGGGAGAAATGCTGTATATTCCTCCCAAGTGGTGGCATCATGTTCGGTCACTCAGCACAAGTTTCTCTGTTAGTTTCTGGTGGACATGATCAAGTTTATATATAGGGCAGTGTGTACATATTAAAGTTGTCATTTTTAGTTTATTCATCCTGGGAATTACAGTAGCAAATGCTTGTGTATTGGAACTAAAAACAAAAAATTAAGACTGAATTACTGTATACGTTTCCTTAATGGTGTACTACTACTTTTGAAGTAATGGTAGTAAAAAAGAATAAAGATATGTGCAGTGTACTATGACTATCTTCTCTGTATTGTGGTTTCTCATTTTAAGATTTAGCTCTCCAGCAGCCATGCACCTTGAAACTTTGATCTCAGGATAGAACGTAATTTTCTGAAAACATACAATAGCAAATAGTGTGTGAAGACGGTACTTATTCTTTGTATTAATGCTGTATAGAGCTGAATTTGTTTGAAATTTGTCATGGTTCAGGTTCAGTAATGAAAGTGCATATTCACCTGGAAAATGTAAGGATTCTGATATCTGAATCCTATCTGTCCTAAGTGACATTATGCTGGTCTCTGTGTGAAAATTTGTCTATGCTACGTGAGAAAAACGTGGGCCAGGAAAAGATACACTTTGCATTTAAATCCATCAGATTAAACTGTTCCTACATAAATTTCACAGTTTTGCACCAATAACGATTTTTTTTAGATAAATATCTTTGCACCCCCCCTCTTCCAAAAAAATGAGTTGGTGTCCTTTTCAAGACTCAAAATGTGGCACCGCCCCCAAATACACACTGGAAGTGTGACCATCATGCAGCTTCCTTGAAAACAGTTTTTAACTGTTTATTCTTATCCATATTTGATAACAAAGGAATACAATATACAATCAAAACAGGGAACCTAACACCAATTTTGATAATACACATTAGGAAATGTATGTATATAGCATATCTGTAATGACACATTTGCTTACCAACAAATCTGATGCTTAATACTGTTCATGATTACAAACTTTCTGGCAGCTGTGCTACACCTGATATGACTGCTCATGCACAAACATGTTTGTTCATGTAAAGTGGTCATTTAGATGGGCTGCTGTAAATGAAATTGCAATGTCTTGACAATTTTTATAGCATTTTTTTAATATACAATTACCTGAATATCCACTTAAGAGGTGTTGGACTTCACATATGTGGCTGTCGGGGCAGTGTTTTTAACAGGCATTCTACTGGGACACACTTTTGGGTAGTTCCACCTGGTACCTGATTGGAATTCAACTAAGTATGGGTCATACAATTTATTGAAAATCATAACACACCTTTACAAAATATAGTTAGTTGAATGTGGGCACATTTGTTGAGTATGCTACAAATGATTCTGACTTAAGCTTGGTCTTTAATGATTATCATGACATATGCATTAGTGAAGTTATGCCGAACAAAGTATATACTTCATGATTTGGAATACGAGTTAATTTAAGTGGCCAAATCTCATAACCTCTTTCCACACACACTGTAAACTTGACATTATACAAATCTTATTTTCCTCATGCTGGTTACAACAGAGAAGGGTTACATGGTTGCTGCACTCTACAAGAACATATCAACCCACTGAGTTACCATTCATTATAAAAACAACTTTACAATCTATCTTTAACAAGAAAAACACTGATGCAAAATGCTAAGAAAAAATAACATTAGCATAACAAATATGACCCCTCTGAAGTACACAAAATATCAGTCTCATTTTTGCTTCTGCAGCAGCACTTAATTATCAGAAAAAATACCCTCTAATGCAAATGTGAAAATTTATAATATATAATAGGTTTCAGACCCTGAAGACCCAATGCACGTAGGCTTTTGTGATGCAAACATGACAGTATTAATATATTACAAATCAATTTGATACTCTAGAAGTATGACAACTTGTAATCATAAGAACTGTGCTGAATTACATGACTGGAAACTCTCTCCCCGGAAGATTATACGTGCATTTAAGTATTGGGTCACTGAGGTTATTCTAAATTCCAAAATATTTTAAGACAATTCTTATTAAATCCCTATATTACTTCAAAGGAAAGCAAGTTTTCATTATTTTTAAGATGTATAAGGGCAAGAATATACTAACAAGGTTTCTCAAGAATGAACGCAAGTGACATGAATCACAATCCACCTCCATTGTGTGTTACTGGTGAAGATGCCACTGCACACACCACTATTTTTATATCATATGAATGTACCAAATAATGGTGGTATTAGTAACATTACAACACTTATTTACATGCTGCAAATACAGCACCACAGCTGTTAGGTATTAACAACTGCCTGATTCTTATGCGTCCTTCTTTGTTTCTGCGTTTCCTTCAACTTTGGCCTGAAGTTGGAGATATTCTTCGTTCAAACGATCATATTCCTTGTTGAGAGATTCTGCTTGTTTTTTCAGTGCGTCTTTATCCTTCCTTTCGTACTCTAAGGCCTTATCCGCTTTAGCTAACTTTTCCTTCAGTTCCGTTACTTCCTTATCATGAGCTTCATTTGTGTCATTCTGTGCCATACTGGTCTGATTTTGGGCCAACAGACTCTGTGCAGTCGTTGTAGCAGATTGTGCTTGTCGCAATGCAGCTTCGCTCTGTGCCAGAAGCGATGCCTGTTGTGATATTAAAGTCACCAACCTACGGATAACCAGTGACAAGAACAGTGCGAAGCCCGAGATGTAAAAATTACGCTGGGCTCGAAACAGTCGCATGTTTACTTGCATTTCTGAATCAAGGTGTGTATGTGCTGGTTCTGTTGTGTCCGGACTGGAATACTTCCTCATCTCACGTATCGCATCCAGGAAACAAAGTACGAGTACTGCCAGGACCACAACGAAATAAATGGACGCTTGATTACCTACAGCTTGTAGAAATCGCGACTTAAAAATCTTATTCCATCGTTGTGGTGATGCAACCGGCAACACAAGCAGCAAAACTATGCTTATTTCGACGTACAAAAAGGTTGCAATAATTGTCCACTGAAGACTCATGTTGATTTACAAAGTTTAACTAAAAAAAAATTATACAATGATGTTTCGTTTTAAGGCGAACTCAACGATATACGCAACTAGTACTACTCCCAAACTCACACCAATGACTCATCTCCTCCAGCAACTAATCCCACAGATGACCTCTAATACTGCCACAGAACGTATATACAACAATCTACATAGCCAGTTTCGCGCATGCGTCGATTTGCGTACTTTGGTTTATCCGAGGCATGTCAGTTCACAGATTAATATCAAAGTTATTTGATGTGAACGTGAGAATCACGGATTAATACCTTGTTTAAATATATATATAAATATAAATATATATATATATATATATATATATATCGATATAATATAATATATGTAATATGATCTTTTATATAAATATTCGGCTCTTAAATATCACACATTCCCACTGCATTCATTCTCAATCTCACTCTTCGCTTACAAAATTAATTACCATACATTTGATTGCACATGTGATGAAATATTTTCGTTGTCGACCAATAATCTCATACATGTGTGTGTGTGTAAATATGTGTATGTGTGTGTTATGTATATATATGATTAGTGGTCGACAACGAAGATATTTCATCGCACGTGCAATAAAATGTATGGTAATGAATCTAGGAAGTGTGTCATCCCCGTTGTGTGTGTGTGAAACTAGGAAAAGGTATGTAGTCAAACACAACTTAATCACTGAGGTGAATTTAATGACTGTAATGGAAACAACTACATGTTTCGGCCTGTATTGGCCATCATCAGGTTGTCTAGGGAACTTAAGGGTTATCTATATGAATGCGCGCGCGCGCGTGGTGTAGATATCTCTACATACGCATAGCTTGACAAACCGAATCAAAAACAGGGGTCAAATAAAACACTATGAAACATAACAGATACAGATAGGAATACAAAATACAAGAATATAAACTAGACAATAACTCTATTTGTGGAATGGGGGTGTAGGGGGTTGTTTTCGGCAGGTGTGGCGTTGTAGACGTGCGGAGGCTTGTTCTCTGACCTGCTCCTTGAAAGTGCTGCGTTGTGTGTGGCGGGGAGGGAGGTTGGTCCGAGCGGCTTGGTGGCCGGTTTCCTTGCCTAGGGGAACAGTGATGCGTGTGTGAGTAGGATGGCTGAATGACCTATTCTATTATGCGTGGGAGGGTTCTTCTATATTGTGAAAGTGTAAACATGAAGCATCTGTGGACTTACCTAAGTTCTTGGTGCTAACGCGTTCCTGTCTTGCTTGTCCCCTGTTGGTGTGGGTCCGTATGGGTGGCGGTGCTCGCTGATGGAGTCCCCCTGTGCCGTGTCTCTGATTGTGGTAGGTTCATTCACCTTGTTCACTGTCGGGTGTGGTTGTACTGTTAACTTGGTGTTATGTTTACTATGCGGCTGGATATTTCACTGTGTGGTATGTGGTATTGCGGGGCACTTGTACTGTTGGTCGGGGTTTTTTTTTTACAATGTAGAGTTCTTGCTTTACCGCGGGCGTACTGTGTTATATGCACTATGTAAGCGGCTGCTTGTTCCATCCGTGTGGTGGTGTATTCTGCGCTGCTCTATGTTGCCACTGCTTATTTGCTATGTCCTTGTTGGGAAACGTTTATCGGTAGTCCTAAGCTGGGATGGGTCGTTGTCATCCTCTCGGTTGGGCGGGGTATTAGTAGGGGCTGGGTATTTGGATTATTTTTATGGCTTTTGGAGTTTCAGCAGGGCATCAAAGATTTTGTTGGGGGCTATGTTAGAATCGTCATTTAAGAATTAACCTACCGCAATCAGAGACACGGCACAGGGGACTCCATCAGCGAGCACCGCCACCCATACGGACCCACACCAACAGGGGACAAGCAAGACAGGAACGCGTTAGCACCAAGAACTTAGGTAAGTCCACATATGCTTCATGTTTACACTTTCACAATACAGAAGAACCCTCCCACGCATAATAGAATAGGTCATTCAGCCATCCTACTCACACACGCATCTCTGTTCCCCTAGG
>Ga0123354_10002520_pt1 | contig 24319 bp, 26 predicted proteins | sample TergutLab28metaG_2_FD_97872 | JGI IMG/M metagenome (GOLD analysis project Ga0123354, IMG submission 97872) | Labiotermes labralis P4 segment gut microbial communities from Petit-Saut dam, French Guiana - Lab288 P4 | ecosystem: Host-associated > Arthropoda: Insects > Digestive system > Gut ... | reverse complement strand
TCCTGCACCGAGCTCCCGCTTTTGACCTTATCCAGCACAATGTCATAAAGCGCGCGGTGAGGCACCATTTTAACAGCGGCCTGCGCCACGCCCGCCGTCTGGCACATAAGAAAAAGGAGCGCCGGCAAAAAGGAACGAATCTTCTTCATCACCCTCTCTTTAAACACCAAACCCTACCCGCCCACAAGCCCCTGCGCCACGCGCCCCAGAGATTCATAAAGGGACAGGCTCCAAAGCCCGAACACATAAGCAAGAAGGATAAAAACGCCATCGCGCTGCATAAGGCCGAGCGATAAAAAGATCATGCCGAGGGAGGGCGGAATATTCACAAAAGGAATGGGCAGAGCCACCATAAAAGCCAAAAGCAAAGCCACAAGCGCATGCATCTTGAAAAGAATGGGATGCGTCAGAAAAAACAAGCGCGGCTTGACCACGGATTCAACTCTGGCGATCATCTTCGAAGCCATATGAAGTCCGCGATGCAGAACGGAAGATTTGATTTTACGCGCGCGCACAAAAGCCGGAAGCGCGACCGCATCCTGCCCTAAAACCATCTGCACCGCGACAATCACCATGGGCACGCCGAAAAGGATCGAAAGGCCCGGCAGCATGAAAATCACAATATTCAGCGTCGCCAAAATCAAAAGCAGGAAAACAAACCCCTGCACGCCCAGAAGGGGAAGAAAATCATCCACGCTCATGTCCCTGTGGCGCGGCAAGATTTCATCCAAATGATGAATCAAGCTCGAAACCGTATCCGGCTTCGTTTCAGGGGATGGTAAAGACGACATGGCAAAGCGCCTTTATGCGGATTTGTGTTTCTTTTGGAGCTCAGGCAGCGCCTCGATCACATGATCCAGCATATCATGCGCCTCCTTGCTGTCCTTCATTTCTTGAAGCTTGCCACGGGCCTGCGTCATAACTTCATCAATAATAAAGTTGCGCACTTCCGCAGCAGCCTCCTCCTGCGCCACACGCAGGCGCGCTTCAAACAAATGCTCCTGCCGCTCAAGCGCTTCACGCAGGTTAATCTCGGCCTGCTTGCGAAGACGCGCGGCTGTTTGCTGTGCTTCAAGGATAATGTGTTCAGCTTCTCTTTCCGCGTCATCCTGACGGTCGCGGTATTTTTGCAATGTGGCCTCGGCTTCAGCACGCAAGCGCTTGGCTTCATCAAGCTCAGCCCTTACCTTGGCAATTTCACTGTCAAGCCAGCCCAGAAAAGGCCCGCTCACTTTCCAAAGGCCGAAAAGGACAAACACCCCCACGGCAACGCTATACCAGAAGGTGGTGTTGGTCAGAAGAGATTCGTCCGCGCTCATTTTTTCACCGCCTTTTTCGTATCAAGCCCGGGATGAAGAACTTTCTCCACAATCGCCGTGACAAGATCATTGGCAAAATTCTGCGCTTCTGTCAGGGCGTTTTTCTTCGCCTCGGCAAGGTTCCTTTGCGCCACAGTCGTGCGGTGCGTCAGATCATGCGTCTGTTTCTCACGCGCTTCACTGGCCTCACGCGAGACCACCTCGATAATGGAACCGACCGTATCGCGCGCCCTGCTGCGCGCGCCGGTCAGCTCATCCTCATAAGCGGATGCGACATCTTTGGCCTCTTCACTGGTTCGGCGCGCCGCCTCAAGGTCTCCCTCAAGGATCACGCGGCGCTTGGAAACCGTCTTCTGCACCCCGGGAATCCCCACAAAATGCATATAAAGGAAAAAGACGACAAATGTCGCAAGCATCCAGAAAAGGACGCCGGTATAGGTCGTCACATCAAGCTGCGGCAAGCCGCCTGCCCCCGCCTCTTCCGAGGCCCAAGCAGGCGCGCATGACATCAAAGCTGCAAGAAAAGCGGCAAGGCGAAAGCCGTATCTTGTCATGACATACCCCTTAAAAAACGCCGCTTTGTCTTTAAACGGCGAAGATCAACAAAATGGCGATAACGAAGGTCATCAAAAGCACAAGCTCGGTCGCCGCAAAGCCGATAAAACCGACCATGGAAAGCTTGTCAGCAGATGAAGGATTCCGCGCAATCGCGTTGAGCCAGTTGCTGAACACGGCGCTGATACCATATCCCGCGCCGATGCCGCCACCAAGCATGGTAAGGCCAAGGCCGATATAGCGCAAAGCTTCGCTATTATTTTGGACTTGTTGCACGACTTCATGTTCCATTTTGATTCTCCTCTTGTGATGTTTGTCGATAAAACTCCCGATTTTTCCGCGCAGCGCCTAGTGCATCTCAAAAGCGTCACGCAGATAAACCGAACTCAGGATCGTGAAGATATAGGCTTGTAAAAAGGCCACAAAGACCTCAAACCCGACAATCGCCACGTTCAACAAAAGGGGCAGAATGCCGACACTGGCCATCCATCCTGACGTGGCCACAGCCGCCGTCATGCCCGCAAAAACTTTCAAAAGAATATGCCCCGCCAGCATGTTGGCGAAAAGACGAAGCGCCAAGCTGAAAGGACGGATAAAGAAAGAAACCACCTCGATCGGCGCGATCACAGGGACTAAAAAGAGCGGCACACCCGAAGGCACAAACAAGTGGAAAAAGTGAAACCCATGCCGCGCAAACCCTGCAATCAGCACAACAGCAATCACCGAGACCGACAAAAACAGATTGGCGACAAGCTGGCTTGTGACCGTATAAGCGCCCGGAACAAGCCCCAGAAGATTGCCGAGCAGAATAAAAAAGAAAACGGAAAAGATAAAAGGAAGGAAGGGCCGCGCTTTTGATCCGGCTACATTAACGACCATGTCATCAATAAAACCGACAAGCTTTTCAGTCAGCACCTGCCAGCGCCCGGGAATAATCGCCTGCCCTCGCATGGGAAGCGTTATAAACATCACGCCGAGCACAAAGATAACCACGCACGCCAAAGCAAAATTGGAAAAGCCAACATTTTGTCCGGCCACGCTGAAAAACGAGCCTGACATGCTGTTGACCAAAAACTGCTCAATGGGAGAATGTATAGCCATCGCCTATCTCTGTTCATCCTTGTCTGCGGTTTCAGACACATCACACGCGGAGCCATATTCAGGATTGGGCCCTTGGCGGCGGCATCTTGATTCACGCAGGAAAAACTTCACCACCACCACAAAACCCGCCACAAACCCGATGACAACCAAAGAAATCAAAAACCACGGCGTGGTGTCCAGATATTGGTCTGCAACCCAGCCGAAAATGCCGCAACCCACGATCAGGGCAATAACATCAGACCCGACCCGCATCGCCCGCGCCACATTGCTTTTTGCATTCACAAGGCCGCCGATAACTTTCTCTTTCGGCGAAGGCCGTGCCTGACGTTCAGCCGCACCGATGCGCTTGCGTAAAGCCTCAAGCTCCTCGTGGCCCGAATCATCTGTCATAGCCTTGCCTCCTTTTGAGAGTCGCTGCAATTCGCGCGCAAAGTAAGGGGGGTATCACACGAAGTCAAGCTCTCATAAGCGAAAAATTACCCCTTCTGGACGTAGGGCGTTCTTACAAAACCGTCAACATGCGCGCCACCAGAGGATGGCGCACAATATCCTCTTGGCCAAGCCGCATGACAGCAACCCCCTCGACATCCTGCAATTTTCTGGCGATATCAAAGAGGCCTGAAAGACCGCCCAAAAGATCGCTCTGATCGGGATCACCGGCCATCACCATGGTGGCATGCCAGCCAAGGCGCGTCAAAAGCATTTTAAGCTGCACATAAGTGCAGTTCTGCGCCTCATCAATCACAACAAAAGCATTATTGAGCGTGCGCCCGCGCATAAAGCCGATGGGCGCGATTTCCACCAGACCATCCGCCAAGCTCTGCTTCAGCCGTCTAGCCCCCATCAAATCGCTAAGCGCATCATAAAGAGGCCTTAAATAAGGCGCCATCTTATCCTGAATCTCGCCCGGCAGGAACCCCAGCCGCTCCCCCGATTCGATGGCGGGACGGGACAGGATAATCCGATCCACCCGCCCCTCATCCAAAGCCGCCACGGCGGCCGCGATGGCCAGATAGGTCTTCCCCGTACCGGCAGGCCCCACAGCCACCACCATATGATGCTTGGCCATAGCCTCAAGCAAAGCGGCCTGCCCTTCATTCTGAGGCTTAACAGGCCGCCGTGGTGTGTTTTGCCGCGCTTGGTGGCGACGATCGCGCTCCGGCCCTTCCGGCCCCAAAGGATGCCAAGGTGAAGTTTTGTCTGTCATAAAACCCTCAATAAAAAATAAGGTTAATGGTTACATGCCTCTTGACAAGCTCCCGCCTGCACCCTAGCTTGCGACCTTCTTACTAAAGAAGCATTAAGGATAAAGACCATGAAAGTCGCCAATTCGCTTAAAGCCCTGAAAAAGCGTGATGCCGCCTGTAAAGTCGTCAAGCGCAAGGGCCGCGTTTACGTCATCAACAAAAAGAACCCCCGCTACAAGGCGCGTCAGGGTTAAAAACATAAAAACTGACAGCTCGTCACTTTTTCCAGCTTCCCGCCGCATGTTGTAAAGCAATCATCGAAATAGGCCGTGCAGGTGCGGCGGCAGGATTCGGCGCGGCATACTTCGATGCGCTCAAAATCGCTAAGCCGCAAATCAACCGCCTCGCCCGAGGAAAAAGACGAACGCACATAAGCCTCGTAATCTTTAATAGCCTGCGTTTGTGCATCCTGTACGCAGGCGCGTTCTTGCAAAGCGCAGCTGCTTTCACAATGCGCAAGCGCCGCGCGGCATTGCTGCACGCAAAGCCTTTCGCCCGGCGCTGAAGGCAGCTCATAACGCGGCGGAAGAACATTCTCAGCCTGAAAACTGCAAGCCGCCGAAAGCGCCACAAGCGCAAAAAGAAAGAGACGCGAAGAAACCCACATAAAAAGATGATTAAACACCCTCAAAACAGATGACAAGAGGCCAAAACTGATGCTAGAAGATGACGCACGGTTTAAAGCCACCCTGTGGCAAAGAAGCCCCTATAGCTCAGCTGGTAGAGCAACTGATTTGTAATCAGTAGGTCCGCGGTTCGAGTCCGTGTGGGGGCACCATTCAATCATGAATCCCATGATCCATTGTGGAGTCCTGAACCTTTTGAAGGGCGCTCATCAAATGCGCGTGGAAAAGATAGGGGTTGGTGACGTGGTCGATGGGCGAGATGCCGCCTCCCGTGCCTTTGACCATAATGGTGCCATACCCCAAAATACGCCCCAGAATGCTTTGATCGATGGTCGCGCCCTCAACCTTGGGAAGCATCAGCTCGTAGCTGGTGGTCGAAATAAAGCCGTGCTTGGCGATCACGCGGCGGTCTGTGATGACAAGCTCGGTTGAAATCTGCCGGATAAACGCGCAAACCAGCTGAAAAGCCCCCACCGCAATCAATCCCAAAGCGACATAGCGTGTCGGCTCCAAAGAGGTCTCCACAAAATCTTCACCCAAAAATCCGATCAAAGGGCTCGTCCAGAAAGCCAGAACTGTGCCGATCAAAACAATCATAAGGCCCATTTTGTAGATAATCCAATGAAGCTGCGCTTCGCATAAAATCCGCTCATTGGACTGCATGGCGCGTTTAACGTAAGAACTCATCTTGCTATTCCTTCTTGGGTTTGCATTCTTCGGCGACCAAAAACCGCTCAGCCTCAAGCGCGGCCATGCACCCCATGCCGGCCGCCGTCACAGCCTGACGATAGACCTGATCCCGCACATCGCCGGCAGCAAAAATCCCGGGAACCTTGGTGCTGCAGGTACCGGCTTCCGTGATAAGGTAATTCTGCTCATCCATCGGAACCTGTCCTTTGAACACAGCCGTAGCCGGCGCATGCCCGATGGCGATAAAAACGCCATCAACCGGGAGATCCGTGATCGCGTCCGTTTTGATATTTTTGATTTTAACCCCCGTGACCGAGCGATGAGGCTCCTCCTCGCCGTAAATCTCATCCAAGACACTGTCCCAGATCACGTCGATTTTTCCATTTTCAAGCACGCGCTCCTGCTGGATCTTTTCACCACGGAAAGAATCCCGCCGGTGAATAATCGTCACCTTACGCGCAAGATTGGACAAATAAAGAGCTTCCTCCATCGCCGAGTTCCCGCCCCCTACGACCAGAACCTCCTTGCCGCGATAGAAAAACCCGTCACATGTGGCGCAGCCTGAAACGCCATAGCCCTTGAAATGCGTTTCGCTCTCACTCCCCAGCCAGCGCGCCTGCGCGCCGGTGGCGATAATGACTGTGTCACCCGTATAGCACGCGCCCGAAGCACAATAGCAGCGAAAGGGCCGCTCTGTCGCATCAAAACCCACAACCTCATCCATCACCATTTTAGCGCCGACACGCTTGGCCTGCGCGGCCATTTGATCCATCAAGGCAATCCCGCTGATGGGTTCGACAAAGCCCGGGAAGTTCTCGACATCCGTTGTGATGGTCAGCTGCCCGCCTACCTGCGTGCCTTGGATCAAAATAGGCTTCAAAGCCGCCCGCGCCGCATAAATAGCCGCCGTATAACCGGCAGGGCCAGACCCGATGATAACCACTTTTGAATGCGCATGCTCCATGATGTTTTCAAACCCTTCCCTTGATGAACCTCAGAGCCTATCGCTTTCCCCGCCTGCATGCAAGACAACCGGACAAACCCATTTTTCAAGAGTCGCCGCCACAAGCTCCTGTTGCAAGGGCTTGACAAGATAATCATCCATGCCCGCTTTCAAGCATTTTTCGTGATCCTCGCCAGCCGTCAGCGCAACCACCGGTGTATGGCGCTGTAAAGGCGCTTCATAGGCGCGAATGGCCTGCGTTGCGGCAAAACCATCCATCACCGGCATCTGGCAGTCCATGAAAATAATGTCAAAGATCCGGCTTTGCGCCGCCTCAAGCGCCTGCCGGCCATTTTTAACTTTGGTGACTTCGCATCCCAGTTTTTCAAGGAGTTTGGCCGCCAAAATCAGATTAATCTTCACATCTTCCGCCACCAAAGCTTTTATCATAAGGCCACTCTTTTTGATGATGGCGGACCCGAGACGATTCGAACGTCCGGCCTTTGCCTTCGGAGGGCAACGCTCTATCCAGCTGAGCTACGGGTCCTCAAGCGGCGCAGCATAAGCCATTTAAACCCTTAACGGCAAGCCGATTTTATGCTTAGATCTCACTTCTTAACTATAAAAAGGGCCTTCCCATGCGCTTTGTGCTCTGGCTGCTTTATGTGGTCATTCTGATTGTGGCTGTCGTTTTTGCCGTTTCCAACCGGCAAATGGTGATGCTTGATTTATGGCCCTCTACCTTGCAGCTTCATATGCCGCTGGCGCTGCTGGCCTGCGGCTTTTTTCTGCTTGGATGCTTTGTGGGCGCTGTGACGTCTTTCCTGATGGGCCTTAAAGACCGCTTTGCGCACTGGCGCCTGCGGAAAGCCGTGAAACGTTTGAAAAAAGATCTGGAAGATAAAAAACCGGACGCACCAAAGGAAAAGGAATAAACACCATGTCACCCATCTTCTGCGCGATTGACACGTCCGACCTTGCCAAAGCACGCGAGCTTGCCCGAAAGTTAAGCGGCCATGTTGGGGGCCTTAAACTCGGCCTTGAGTTTTTCACGGCCCACGGCCCCAAAGGCTTTGCGGACTTGAAGGCCATGAACACGCCTTTATTCCTCGATCTCAAGCTTCACGACATCCCCAACACGGTAGCAGGCGCGGTGCGCTCCTTGCTTCCTTTGGAACCTGACTTCATTACCATCCATGCAGGCGGAGGCGCAACCATGATACGCGCGGCGATGGACGCCGCCCATGAAGCGACCAAACACCGCCCCAAAATTTTAGCCGTCACAGTGTTGACAAGTCTTGACGGCAAAGACCTTACGCAAGTCGGGCAGGGAAGCGATCTGCAAGAACAAGTGCAGCGCCTTGCCCTTTTAGCCAAGGAATGCGGCGCGGACGGCATTGTCTGCGCGCCCTCGGAAGTGGAAAAACTCCGCGCCCTGCTGGGGCCTGACATGACTTTGATGGTGCCGGGCATCCGCCCGTCATGGGCTGAAGCAGGCGATCAAAAACGCATCATGACCCCGCAAATGGCCATGAAAGCGGGCGCAACCTACCTTGTCATAGGCCGCCCCATCACGGAAAGCGGCAACCCCGCCCAAGCCGCGCAGCGCATCAATGAAGAACTCTCGCCATGAAAAGATTCAGTGACCTGAAAGAAGACGAAGTTCTGGCGCTAGCCATTTCGGGCGAGGAAGAAGACAGCCAGATTTACATGCATTTTGCAGGCCGCCTGCAAAATGACTTTCCCGCGACAGCGCAGATGTTTGAAGCGATGGCGGCTGAAGAGCAAATCCACAAAAACCGGCTTTTGGATCTGTTTAAACAGAAGTTCGGCGCGCATCTTCCCTACATCACCCGCCACAATGTCCAAGGCTTTCTCAAACGCCGCCCGATCTGGCTGATGGATCGCCTGCGTATAGACACCGTCCGCCGCCAAGCCACCACGATGGAGATCGAGGCCTGCAATTTTTACAACAAGGCCGCAGAGCGCGCAGCGGATGTCGATGTGCGCAAACTTCTAAGCACCCTTGCTTATGAGGAAAGCCGCCATGCCGCCAAAGCCTCAAATGACGGGCAAGGCTATCTCACGCCCGATCAGATTATGGATGAAGACAAACGCGCAAAGCATATGTTTCTTTTGCAGATTGTACAGCCCGGGCTTGCGGGCCTGATTGACGGCTCGATTTCAACCATGGCGCCTATTTTCGCCGCCGCCTTCGCCACAAGACAAACGCATGAAACCTTTCTGGTTGGCCTTGCAGCCTCCATCGGCGCGGGCATTTCCATGGGCTTTACAGAAGCTTTATCCGATGACGGCGCACTGACAGGCCGAGGCCACCCATGGATTCGCGGCACGGCTTGCGGCGTGATGACAACCCTGGGCGGGCTTGGTCATACGCTTCCCTATTTGATCCCCGACTTTTGGATCGCAACCAGCGTGGCCGTCGTGCTTGTGATTTTCGAACTCATCGCCATATGCTGGATTCGCTGGAAATACATGGAAACCCCCTTCACCTCAGCATTGACTCAGGTCGTCTTGGGCGGCGTGCTCGTTGTAGCGGTAGGCATCCTTATCGGCAGCGCGTAAATACTCCACCTTGTCATCCTCGAGGCTTGCGAAGCAAGCGCTCGGGGATCTGACGGTGGAAATATGCTCTGGCGTCAGATCCCCGGGTCAATCGCTACGCGATTGCCCGAGGATGACACAAAAGGGAATGACACCGTTTTTACACACGCTCTTTACGGCTGATAACAGGCAGCAATAACCCGTGTGTCTGTATTGGGAATCACTCTCCCACAACCCGGCTGTATGGGTGAACAACAAGCCGGTTGACTAACAAGGCCTGTACATTTCCTGTTTGGATAATCCGGCAAAAGAAGCCAGGATTCACCATCCTCAAGCTGATCGCCTGGCCCGCCGCCGCAACTTAAAAGTTCCCAGCCGGACGGACATTGCGCGACGATCGTATAGGGTCCGCCGCCACGCTTGCAAAGACTGACTTCCACTGTTTGTACATTCATCCTTGAAGGTACCTGAGCGCCTAAAGCCTGCCACGCATTGTTAACGCAAAACTCCATCATCTTCGTGCCGGGGTTATACCGTATTGTCCCCTCTTTTGCGCTTGTGCAAGCCGCATTATCCTGTCCTATCCTAACGCCACTGCCGACACTCAGTCCGCCTGTCGGCGAAACTGTCAGATCCTTTTGACATTTTATGGGTGCTGCGCCATCCCAGGATAACACCTTGTTGCCTTCGCCCGAACGGCAGGGAATATTGTCAGCATCGCTTTGAACAGGGGGCAGCATTTGTATGCCGGCAAAAGCATGTCCTGTAATAAAACTCATAAAACAAACAAATAAAAAAAGTCTGGCTATGACACTAAATAAAGTGGGAGGGGGGAGGGTAAACATCAGAGTTCTCCTTTTCATACAAGAGCGATGAATGAATATACCCTCGTCCTTATCTTTTCGTCAATTATGAAACGCCTCAAAGTTCCGGTCTGATATGTTGGCAGGCGGCAAGAATATCGCGCATAACAGGTGCCGCCTTGGCCGCGCCGGATCCGCCATGCTCAATAATCACCGCGCCCGCATAGCGCGGTTTTTCCACAGGCGCATAACTGATGAATAAAGCATGATCCCGCTCGCGCCAAGGCAACGCATCATTTGAAATAATGCCGGTTGCGCGTTCCGCCATGGAAATACGCCGCACCTGAGACGTTCCCGTTTTCCCCGCCATGGAAAGCCCCTCTTCCAGACGCGAGCCGTAAGCCGTACCGAAAGGCTTGTTCACGACAGCTATCAAAGCTTCTTTCATGATGGCCAGAGATCTGGGCTGAAATCCCAAAGAGCGCCCTGTGGTTTTTTCAGGCTGTTTGGTCATGTGAGGCGTAACCGCAAAGCCGCCATTGACCACGCGCGCCATCATCGCAGCTAGTTGAAGCGGCGAGGCCAGAACCGATCCCTGCCCGATTGCGGCCAAAAGCGTTTCGCCCTGCTGCCAGCTTGTGCCCTGAAGCACCATTTTCCACGAACGGCTCGGCATCAACCCGCCGCGTTCATAAGGAAAATCTATGCCCGTTTTTTCACCAAAGCCCAAACGCTTGGCCATTTCATGCAGCCGGTCAATCCCGACTCTTTTGGCCAGCTCATAAAAATATGTGTCGCAGGAAGCCGCCATAGCCGTCACAAGATCCATATGGCCATGCCCGCCGCGCTTCCAGCAATGAAAGCGGTGATTGCCCAGATCCACAAAACCCGGGCAGTAAATATGCTCCTTGGGCTTGACAAGACCGGCTTCCAAAGCGGCCAAAGCCGTTACGATTTTAAAAGTCGATCCGGGCGCGTAAAACCCGTCAACAGCCTTGTTGAGCAAAGGCACAAGCTCATCATTATTAAGGCCGCTCCAGTCTTTCTGGCTGATTCCGTACGCAAACAAATTGGAGTCAAACCCGGGATGTGAAACAAGCGCGTAAACAGCGCCCGTATAAACATCCATCACCACAGCCGCCGCGCTGCGCTCCTGCGCAAGCCGCTCCTGCACGATCTGCTGCAAGGTGATGTCCAGAGTCAAAGGAAGATCCTGCCCCGCTTTCGGCTCATAGCGCTGCAGTTCGCGCACGACAAGGCCTTTGGCGTTCACTTCAAGCTGAACGCGCCCGGGCCGCCCGCGCAACATGGAATCATAATGCCGCTCGATCCCGTTTTTGCCGACACGCGCCCCGGGAACATCCTTGTCCTCATGCTGCCGCTGCTGCATGTCCGAAGGCGAAAAAGGCCCCACATACCCCACAATATGCGATGTCAAAATCCCGTAAGGATAAGCGCGCACCTCGCCCACTTCCACCTCAGCGCCCATCAGCCTGTGAATGTTGAGCGAGATTTCTGAAACCTGATCCCAGCTCAGATTTTCGCGGACTAAAACCGCGTTTAGCCTGTTCTTGCTTTTGAAATCGCGCTCGATGCGCCGCTCATCATTTTCCGAAAGCGTGATAAACTCTTTAAGATCGCGCAAAAGCACCGCAAGGTTCGTCACATGCTCGGGCAAAAGAACCACGCGGTAGGTCTGCTGGTTAAGCGCCAAAGCCTTGCCGGTGCGATCTAAAATCTGCCCGCGAGGCGGCAGGATCAGCCTTTGATGAATGCGATTGTCATCCGCAAGCACTTTAAAGCGGTCGCCCTGCATGACTTGAAGATAATAAAGCCGTCCCGCAAGAAGCGAAAAAAGCCCCGCCTGCAACCCGCCGATTAAAACAGCGCGGCGCGTAAAAAGGCGGCTTTTTTCCATTTCACGGCTCATGCGCTTATCCTTGAGTCAAAAAGAAACGCTGGGTTCTGTTTAAAAGCCACGCCAGCAAAGGAAACAGCGTCGCCGTCAAAACATACTGGGCCGTCACGGCCAAAGGCTGCAACAAAACGCCTTTGTAAAGGGAGAGCCCTGCAAAAGAAAGAAGCGCCGCACAAAAAGAAAGCACGGCAAATCCCAGCCAAAGCATCAAAAAATGCTGCCCCGCGAAAAACCGGCGGTAAGTGACGGCCAGCTGATAAACGCCGAGAAAAAGAAGCCCCGAAAGTCCCAAAGGCATATCATTGACGGCATCATTCAAAAGACCCAGAACAAAAACAGATGAGGGCCGGAGCAGATCAGGTCTGTAAACAGCCCAGTAATAAATGGCCGCCAGCCCGAAAGTCGGCGCAATATCTCCCAAAGAAGGAACAGGCCAAACCATCACCCCCAGAAGAACAAGAAAAAGGGTGGTCAAAAAAGGCAAAAAATTGCGCGCAACCTGCGATGTTTTCTGTCCTAAAGGCGCAAACATAAAAACCTCTAAAAGCAAATAACAAAGAACATTATTTAACGCGCCGGCAGGGTTCGCGCCAGCTTATTAGCAACGCCACCGGCCAGAGAAAAATCAATCAGCTTCACTTGGCTGATGCGCCCGAGCGAAGCAAAAGGCACAACCTCAAACTGGCCTTGGCGCGAAGTGGCCACAACGCCCACCGGCACATGCGGCGGAAACACGCCGCCATGCCCTGAGGTCATCACCCGCATCCCTTCCCGCACATTGCTGTCTTGGGGAAGATAAAGAAGCTTGGGATTGGGCTTGTTATCGCCACCTAAAATCGCCTGATCGCCGACGGGCGTCACAACCACGGGAATCCGCGAATTGATGTCCGTAATCATCAAAATGCGAGAGCTCCAATCCCCCACCTCAATCACGCGGCCGATGAGACCGTCACCGGCCATGGCCGCCATGCCCGCGCGCACGCCGTCAACGGTGCCGGCCGTAACAATCAGCGAACGCGCATAAGCGCCGCCCGTATCCGCAATCACGCGCGCCGAGATATAAGCCGCCGCAGGTTCATTCTTATAATTCAAAAGGGATTTAAGTTCCGTATTTTCAGCTGCCAGCGAAAGAGCCTTGTTCTGCCAGCGCACAAGAGACGCATTATCCGCCCTAAGCTTTTCATTTTCCGCCAGCACCGCGTGATAAGATTGAAGCCGCGCCGCCAGATCTTCCATAGCGTCAAGCGGCTGCGCCATCACATCTAAAACGGGCGAGACAAGATCAACCGTTTTGACGCGCACCTGTTCAATCACATCCGGCTGCGCATGTCCGATGACCAGAAGTCCGGCGGAAAGAGCCATAAAAAGGATAAAGGAAAAGCGGTGCCCCAGCACGCGCCACGACATGGCTGTCGTATAAACCCACCCTGTACGATGTGATTGCAGAGCCATGCGTCAGAAGTCTCAATTACGGGAATGATTCTCTTGGCGTTACCATAATAGAAAGATGGACAAACGCCAAGTCTCATTTTGCAAAATCCGTATATCGCCCTCCCCTTGTGTCATTGCGAGGAAAGCCGGCCGTAGCCGGCTTGACGTGGCAATCTCGGCAATGACATTTTAAGATTACATGGTCGGGGCGGCGAGATTCGAACTCGCGGCCTCAAGTACCCAAAACTTGCGCGCTACCAGGCTGCGCTACGCCCCGCACGCCATACTATCTTACATAAACATGCACTTCAGCCGAACGCGCCGCAGCTGTTTGCGTGCTGCCGACTGTAATCTTGGAAGGCGACAGTCCCAGCTGGATCATGGAACGGCGCACACCTTCGGCGCGGCGTGAAGCTATTTCCTGCTGCATGGCAAGCTCGGAAGGATCGCCGCTGGCAGGCGTGACCGCAACAACAGAGAACTCCGCATCAGGCTTGCGCTGCAAAGCCGTCGCCACAGCCGAGGAAAGAGATTTTTCATACGCAACATTGGGATTGTTAAAGCGTATTAAAACTAAAAGCCGTCCCATGGACGGCGCGTTGCCCATCTGGGAGGTAATCACCCGAAGGCCGCCGCTATCAAACGGCACCGCCTCAGCCCCCTGCATGAGAGGCGAAGGCGTAACCGGCACAGCAGGCGCCGCCGCAGGCGGTGGCATAAACGAGCTTTGCTGCGGCAAAGTCATAATAGGCGCAGGGGCAGGATTTACAATCACCGGCCTGTTGGCCACCGAATTGCCCAAAAGCTCGCCCCGCGTGACGGCAAAAGCCAAAGCCTGTAGATTGGAACGCTCTGTCGTCAAATAAGTCGTCTGCCGTTGAATATCATCAGCAACCTGATTGCGCAGGAAATCAAGCTGCACCACAAGGCGGCTGACCTCATCGCGCAAAAGCCGCAGTTGGTCATGATCCTCATCCACAGCCCCTGAAAGCAGGAAGGCCGCCTGAATCGACTCAAGCATATAAGAGCCCAAAGACGAATCCGCCGCCACCGAAGTCTGCAGCGAGTTCAGCCGGTTCAGCGAGTTTGTCACCTCATTCAAACTGGCCTCAGCCTCCTCCCACTGGCGAAGCAGGATAGGGTTGCCGCGCGTGGTGCCGTTTTGCAGCCGCGCTGTAATGGCAGCGACCGTGCTGTGATATTGAACAGCGCCCGCAGCCCCGTTGGAGCGCAGAATGGCAAACTCCCCCGCATTTAAGTTAACTGAGGAGCGAAGCCGTAAAATCTCATCCCGCAGCTCAAGCGCGCGATTGCCCACCACAGTGCCGCTGGAAGGGCCGAAATTGGCAAGCGTATCAATCTGGCCGCTGGCAGGCATCACAGGCGGAGCCGTGGGGAACACATCTGCGATTCCCATGGTCGGCGCAGGCGGCGTCAAAGCAACAGGCGCCGCGCCGGGCGTCACATTCATTGTTTCCTGAATGGCAGCGGATTGAGCCACATTTTCCCGTGCGCCAAGCGCTTCAAACGTTGGCTGGTTAACATTGCTGCGCGTATTGATCTTTCCGAGCGGAGCGGCCAAAACAGGCGCCGCACCGGCGAGGATAACAGCCATCAAAGAGGCCACCACAATTTTGCGTACCATCGCAAGTCCCTTCGTTTGCATTACGTCACACGTCCCCATACTTGCCGGTCTTCCGGTAAGGGGCACCCTTGCCCCCTTTTAAAGCACCGCAAAGATATTTAAAGGGTTTCTGAAAAAAATCCAAGCACTCTGATAACGATTCGTTTACACTCTAACCTGTTATTCATTGGTTAACAAGGGAATCGTCACCAAAATTGTGGCGCGAGCGCCACAGCAACAGACAAAGATAACGCAAGCGAGCCGCCGATGACAACCGAAACTTCAAGCGCCCCAGCCCCTCTTACACGATTCGTGACGGAAGATGAAGGCGGCCTTCGTCTTGACCGCTGGATCAGGCGCCATTTTCCCGCCCTTACAAACGGGCAGGTTCAAAAATGGATTCGCACGGGCCAGATCCGCCTTGACGGCAAAAGAACCAGCGCCGAAAGCCGCCTAAAGGCCGGCCAGCAGCTACGCCTGCCGCCCTTTGCCCTGCAGCCACCTGCCGCCGGCGCTTTTAACCATGACAAACGCAAAGCCGCCCGCCTTAAAAAACTTATTCTTTTTGAGGACGAGGATGTGATCGTGCTGAACAAACCCGCAGGTCTTGCCGTACAGGGCGGCAGCGGGCTGAAAGAAAATCTGGATGATGAGCTGATGCTTTTAAGCCTTGATGGCAAAACCCGCCCCAAACTTGTCCACAGGCTGGATCGGGAGACAAGCGGGGTTCTTCTCATCGCCCGCAATGCTTTTGCCGCCGCGCGGCTTGCGGCCTCGTTCCGCCACCATGATACGATCAAACTTTACTGGGCTCTGACGGCTGGCGTGCCCAAACCGCGCCGAGGCCTTATTGAAGCCCCCCTCTTTAAACAGGGCCATAAAATGCGGGTGGGCGGTGGGCCGAATGCCAAAGACGCCGCCACGCTTTACCATGTCATGGATCATGCGGGCAAAAACATGGCTTGCGTCCTTTTGCGCCCCTTGACCGGACGCACCCACCAGCTGCGGGCGCATCTGGCCCATAAAGGCACCCCCATATGGGGCGACCCGCTTTACGGCGCGCCGCAGGAAAACGATTTGGATATGGGCAAAGGCTTGCATCTTCACGCAAGAAGGATCATCATACCGCATCCACGGCGTGGCATGATTGATATCACCGCCCCCCTCGACCAAGAGATGAAGAAAAGCTGGCAAGCTCTTGGTTTTAGCGAGGACAAGGGCGATCTTACATCGATTCCCGCGCCGTAAAGAATCTTATAATAAAAGGAGCAACCTCCATCATGGCCAAATCCGCCCGCCGCAAAAAATCTTTCCTCGGGAAAATTATTTTTACGCTTCTTCTTTTGATCGCCATCCCCGTGGTGGCGCTCACCGCGATTATCGCCACTTTTGATGTCAACAGCTATCGCGGCGAGTTCGAGCGTCTGGCCTATGAAAAAACAGGCCGTACCATCAAAATGAACGGCCCGATCAGTTGGGGTTTTTCACTTCAAGACGGGCTTGTTATTCAGGTCGAGGATATCAAAGTCGATAACCCCAGCTGGGCTTCGCGCAAACAAATGGCGCAGATTGGCTATGCCAGACTTCATCTGAATGTGATGGATCTTTTCCGGCGCAAGATCAACATTGTCGCTTTTGAGCTGGGCGACACGGACATCCAGCTTGAAAACAACCGGCAGGGCGAGGCCAACTGGGACTTCTTCCCGCAAGATAAAAAAGAAAAACAGCCCGAAAAAAAATCGGAAACTCAGGCCCCCATCTCTATCAATATAGATGCCGTCAAAATCACAAAATCCCGCTTTGCCCTGCGCAATGAAAAGGGTGAGCTGTCAATCTTTGACGTTCCCGTCCTGACGCTCAAGCAAACGCCCAAAGGCATGACATTGAACTACCAAGGTACGCTTGCGGGCTATGATCTCGACCTTGATATGAAGGGCGCGCGGCTTGAAAAACTCAATGACGGCAACTGGCCTTTCACGCTTCAAGCCAAAACCTCCGGCCTGACTGTGGACTCAAACGGCCAGCTTGTTGACGGCGTGAAAAAAATACGTCTGGATCAAATTAAAATCACGATCGGCAAGTCGGATTTAAGCGGCAAAATGACCATTGACACAAGCGGCGCGGTTCCCCTTCTTGTCGGCACGCTGTCGAGCGAGCGGCTTGACGTCAAAGATTTCAGCGCGCTTTCCAAAAACGAGCCCGAATCAAAACAACCCGCAGCAAGCGGCCCTCTTTTTTCGCGCGAGCCTATGGATTTCAGCGCGCTCCAAGCCGCCAATGCGCGCTTTGACATCGATTTTAAAAAGCTTGTCTCGGGCGGCGCCACAATCGATCAGCTGAAAACAAAATTAGCGCTCCAAGGCGGTCGCCTGACCATGATTCCCATCACAGGCATTGTGGCGGGAAGCCCGTTTGAAAGCGCCTTTACTTTTGACGCCTCCTCCCCCAGCGCGCGCACGCGGGTTATCATGAAGGCTGACGCGCTTGATCTCGGCACATTTGTTAAACTTGGAGGGATGGAATCTTTCATCCTTGGAAAAACACATATGGATCTGGATTTGGCCGCCACAGGCCGCTCGACTTACGATTTTGCAAGCAGCGCCAACGGACGCCTTTCTCTTGTGATGGATGCCGGATCATTTGCGCAAGGCTCCATGATCGGTGTGGCCAGCAATCTGCTCAAGATCTTCGCGCCCGGCGTGGGATCACTCAGCAACATGGCCCTGAACTGCATGGCGGCCCGTTTTCTTGTCACCAACGGCCTTGTTGAAACGCAAGGGCTTTTGATTGACACGCCCGCAACCACCGTGGCCGGCGCCGGCACGATTAACCTGCCGAACGAAACCATCAATATGTTTTTGCGCACAGGCCCGAAAGTTCAAGGAATCGACCAGTTCCTGCCGCCGCTTGCCATCGGCGGTTCGCTGACAAACCCGTCTTTTATGCTTGATATGGCGGACACGGCCAAGCAGGTTGCCGGCGCCGTCGTGCAAAGCTCGCTAAGCCAGAAACTCGGCATCAACGACACAGCCCAGCAAGCCCTGAACATAGCCCTGCAAGGCCCTGCGGGCCAGACACAAGGCCCCGTCGTCCCGCAGCTTGTCACCATAGCCGGCAAAAACACATGCGAAGCAACGCTGGATGCCCCCAAAGCGCTGACCACGCCAGCCAAACCCCCACCAGCCATAGAACCGACCCTGATCCCACCGGAGAACATCATTGAAGAAGCGGGGCAGGAGCTCAAAGGCGTCCTCCAAAACAAACTGGGCCAAGGCCTCAACAAACTCTTGGGCGGCGGGCGGTGAAAAAAACGCGCATAAAAGAAACGTCCATTTACGCCGTCAAAGCCGATGAAAAAAGCCAAAGCTTTTTAGTCTTGCGCAATGACCGCCCTTTGATGACGCCTGCGGGCAATCCCTATGCGCTGCCTTCGCAGGCTCTGGCGGAAAACATCGCGCAGGAATGGCGCGCACAGGGCGAAAAAATCATCCCCGCCACGATGCCGCTCACGCAGCTTGCCGCCACAGCGCTTGATCGCATAAGCGCGCAAAGGCAAGACATCATCGCAGCCCTTCTGGCCTATATCGGAAGCGAACTTTTATGCCACCGCGCCGCCCACCCCGCCGCGCTGCGGGCCGAGCAGGACGCGATCTGGCAACCTTATCTAAACTGGATTTGCGGTCGCTATGACATGGCTTACAAAGTCGCAACCGGAATCATGCCCATCCAGCAGGATCCAATCCTAACATTACGCATGAAAGAAACCCTGCAAGCCCTTGATGATTTTTACCTCGCGGCCCTCTCAAGCGCCACCGACAGCGCCGGATCTCTAGTCTTAGGCCTTGCGCTTTTGGATGGGCAAAACACCGCGCAAGAAATCCTCTTCGCCGCTGATCTTGACAGCCGCCACCAAACCCAATTCTGGGGCGAAGACAGCGTCATCCAAACCCGCCAGAATGAAACCCTCAAAGATCTGCAAGCCTGCGAGCTTTGGCTGGGGCTACTAGGCCGAGGAATCCCATGCGAACCATAGTCACAGAAGAAGAGTTTAAAGAACTTTTTCCCAACGAGCCCTTATCCGACAAGGGCATGAGATTTATCGCTTTGGATACACATCCCGATGGGCTGCGGCGCAAAGGTGACGGCCTTAAACGTTTCGGCTTTTTCTATAATTATGACTCCGTGCCGCATGACAAACCTGTTTCAAGCATTATGAACATGATTTTTGATGAACCTGCGGAACGCTCTATCCTGCAAAACAGAAAAGCTGATGTGGAAGTGATAGAGTTCTTCATGAAAGCCGCCTCAAACAACACATTCAGTGAATCTTTTAAAGCTTTTGCCAAGCCCACAATGGAAGAGGACGATCCCGTCCCTTTTAAAATCAGACTGGGAACCAATCTACACAGAGACCCATGGAAAGAGTTAGAGCGGGATCTAACCCTAGCCGCCGTCAATTTTTGGGAAAGAGCCAAAGAAACACTCTACACGCATCCCATATCCGACAGCTTCACGCGCACACGATGCGATCACCTTATGGATATTTTGCCCTACATAGCCTGCCTTGGGAAAGACAAATCCCCCGTAAGCACCGACCAGATCAAAACACTGGCGCCGGAAGAACTGCCGCTTATCATAAAAGACCTTCGCACAGATCCATACCGATCCGCCATCGCCTACTATCTTAAAACCGTAGCGCTTACAGGAAAAACCCTCGAAGAATCCGGTTTAGGTCTGGATGAACTCATAGCGCTAAAAAAAAGCATCACACCACACACGCCCCGAAAAACGCGGCGCTTCATCCTACCGGAAAACAACGCCTTGCAATAACTCCCCCCCCCCATTGTCATCCTCGAGGCTTGCGAAGCAAGAACCCGGGGATCTGAAACTGGATGCTAACGTCAGATCCCCGTGTCAACCGCTCCGCGCTTGCACGAGGATGACAAGAAGGAGTTATAACCCCTCCACCCCAAACCCCTGCGGCAAGCGCAAGGACACAGGCCCCGACAAGGCCCACTCTTGAATAACAGGCACCATCACCGCGCGCATTTTCTGGAGATCCTCAAGCCCCTGCCCCATCGCCATGCTGCCTGAAAACAGGTTCCTGAGCATCTTGAGCATCACATCCTGCGGCGTTTTAGGCGCAGGAATCTGGCGGAGCAAAAGCTTGTCTTCCTCTTTATAACCAAGATGCTTTTTCATCCCGTCAATCGCCGCATTCAGCCCGCCGATTTCATCAACAAGTCCGGCTTTCAGCGCCTGCTCGCCCGTAAAGACGCGCCCTTTGGCGATCTGCGGAATCTTGTCCATCGGAATATTCCGCGCTTTGGAAAGGTTTTCCGTAAAAGTCCTGTAGGTGTTGTCAATCATCGCCTCAAGCCGCTTGCGCTGCGCAGGGGTAAAGGGCGTGCGCAGAGACCACATCAAGGCGTTGTCCTCTGTCGTCATCTCATCCCATTTCAGGTCAATTTTATCAAACAGCCCGCCAAGGACAAACTTGCCCCCGACAACCCCGATCGAGCCCGTCAAGGTCGCGCCATCGGCAAAGATCCTGTCTGCATCCATCGCAATCCAGTAGCCGCCCGAAGCCGCCACCTGCCCCATCGAAACAAAAACAGGCTTTTTATGTTCCTTGGCGCGTATAATAGCGCGGCGGATACGTTCCGAAGCGACCGGAGCGCCCCCCGGGCTGTTGATGCGGAAGATGATGGCTTTGACGTCCTTGTCTTCAATCGCCTCGGAAAAAGCATCGACAACCTCATTGCTGTCAATAATCCCTTCCTGCGCCACCGCTTTGGGCACCATCATCGGATCATCCACAATCACGCCATCAGCATAAATCAGAGCCATGGAGCCTTTAGGCTCCGCCGCCGCCACTTGCGTGCGCACTAAAAGATATTCGCGCACGGAAAGATGGGCCGCTTTTTTGCCGGCTTTTTTCTTAATCTCATCCTCGAACTCATCCTCATAAGCCAGCTTGGTGACGAGCTTTTTCTCCAAAGCCTCCTGCGCAAAATAAGGGCCCTGCGCCACAAGAGACCGCACGGTTTTGGAATCCATCTTCAGGCTCGCCTGCAATCCCGTTTCAATCTGCGAGCTCAGACTTTGCAAAATCGCCTTCATATTGGCGCGCACCGGAGGCGAGAACTGATCGCGCGTCATATTCTCCATCACGGATTTATATTCTTCGCGCTTTACAAAATCGCCTTCAATGCCGACCTTCTTTAAAATGCTTCTGGCAAAAGGCGCCTGAATGCCAAGCCCGCCCAAAGACACCGCGCCCATAGGCTGCAGCCAGATATGTTCAAAATGACTGGCCAGATAATAAAGCGCACCCCCCGGGGCAAAAGATCCGTAACTTGTGCCATAGACATAAGCAAACTTCCCGCTTTCACGAAAAGCCTTTAAAGCGGCCGCGATTTCCTGCGCATGAGCAAAGGACAAAGGCTGCTGCCCCAGATAGGCAACAACGCCCTTGACCGTCGAATCCTTCCTTGCGCCTTCCAAAGCGCGGAGAATGTAAAGCAAAGGCGTTTTTTCAACCGCAGGATAAAGGCCCGCCATGCGCCCTAAATCAAAATTATTCAAAGGCTCGGTAATGGGATTGTTAAGGTTTAAAGCCAGAACGATCTGCTCAGGCGGCTTGGAAGGGCCCATCTGATGACGGAAAAACAAAAAGCCCGCAATACCGGCTCCCAAAAGGCTAAAAGTCGAAAGAACACCCAAAGCGGCAAAGAACCGCAAAAGAAACTGTTTCATGAAGAGCCTTTCTTTCAACAATCATGATGCGCAAGCCTGAACGGGCTTGCAAGATAAGTTCCCAGAATACGAACTTCCTGCGCAAAGAAATTAAGCTCCGCAAGCGCGTTTTTCAAGGGCGTTTGCGCCGGATGGCCCTCGACATCCAGATGAAACCGCGCGGCCGTGAATTGGCCATCGACCAGATAGCTTTCGATTTTGGTAATATTCACCCCGTTGGTGGCAAACCCGCCCAAAGCCTTGTAAAGCGCCGCAGGAACGCTGCGAACGCGGAACATCATCGTGGTCACGCAAAGCCCTTCATCAGGACTTGGCACTGACGGCGTGCGCGAAAGAATCAAAAACCGCGTCGTATTGTTAGGCTGATCGGCAATATTGACGGCCAGGCTTTTAAGCCCGTAAAGCTGCCCTGCGCGTTCCGAGGCAATGGCCGCCTTGCTTTTATCCTGCTGCTCGCTGATTTCCTGCGCGGCCGCGCCGTTATCAAGATGGCGCACCGGAAGAATATGCCGCGCAAGCAGCCATTTGCGGCATTGCATCAGGGATTGAATATGGGCATAGGCCTCTTTGACGTCCGCAATCTCCGCCGCTGGCAGGCCCAAAAGATGATGCACGACAGGCTGATGATGCTCTCCCACAACATGCAAAGGGCTTTCAGGCAGCAAAGCATGCACATCTGCCACCCGACCGGCGGTCGAGTTCTCGATAGGAATCATACCCAACGCCGCCCTGCCCTCGACAACAGCGGCAAAAGTATCTTCAAATGTCTGGCAAGCCAAAGGCTCCATCAAAGGCGCATAAGCAAGACACGCCATTTCGGAATAAGCCCCGGGCTTTCCCATATAAGCAATAAGTTCCGTCATCCCCTTCAACTGCGCTATTTCCCGCAACCCGTCAAGTATGTTAGTGTTCATTCTAGTTGTCATCCTCGTGGCTTGTCTGCCTGCCGGCAGACAAGAGCACGGGGATCTGACGTTAGCACCACCGTCAGATCCCCGGGTTCTTGCTGCGCAAGCCCCGAGGATGACTAAAGGGAATGCAAACACGAAAGGGTTCCCCATGCTACGCTGGGCCATAGCCTTAGGCCTTTTGGGTCTTTTCGCCGCCACGGTCTTAATCGCCAAAGCCGGATGGCAAGAAGTCTTTTCGGCCCTGCAAGAAGCGGGCTGGAAAGGCGTTTTGATTCCGGCCCTCTTTCACCTTATTCCCATGCTGGCCTGCGTCCTCGGCTGGCAAGCACTTTGGCCCGGAAAAACACGCGCAAGCAAAATGTTTTTCTTCTATACGCTGTGGCTGCGCTCTTCCATCAACAACCTGATGCCCGTGGCACGCATAGGCGGCGAGGTCGTCGCCGTCCGAATCATGATAAAACACGGCCTGCGCAAAGCGCCATCCATCGCCTGCACAGTGGTTGAAACCACTTTGTCCGCCTTGGCCCAATTTGCTTTTGTGCTTTTGGGCGTCTTTAGTTTTCTTTTTTACATGGCCGGAAAGCATGGAGCAGACAGCCACATCGGATGGAAACTTTTCATAGGCCTTGCCCTTTCCCTTCCTTTTCTTGGCGCTTTTTTATACATCCAGAAAGTCGGCATCTTCACGCTGTTTGAAAAGTTCTTCACTTTTTTCCTCAAGGACAAATGGAAAAGCCTGTCCGCCGGCGCTGCGCGTCTGGATCGTTCGGTGCGCCTTATGTATAAGCGCAAAAACACAGCCTGCTATTGCTTTGTGATGCAGTTTTTATCTTGGGCCCTGTGCGCGGTTGAGCTGTGGCTTGTGCTCTATTTCCTCGGCCACCCTCTAAGTCTGGCAGAATGTTTAATGCTCGAGGCCCTGATCCAAGGCGTATGGGGTGCAGCTTTTATGGTTCCGGCGGCTTTGGGCGTACAGGAAGCCGCCTTTGTTTTCTTCGGCGCCATGTTCGGTCTTCCCCTTGAGATGGCCTTGGCGCTGGCCGTCCTAAGACGCTGCCGCGACATTATCCTTTATGTGCCGGGCCTGATCGCATGGCAATTACAGGAAGGCCGCTGGCTTTTACGCAAAGCGTGATTTATTTCCTGACGCAGCGGACAGCTTGGGAGACGTACTTGTAGCCATTTACCCCATAACCATCATTGAAACTCTGCCTGTACGCAGTACTAGAACTGCCTTCAGTGGACGAGTGATAGGAGTTTTTATGAAAATTGCTAAGGGTGCCGAGATCGCTGGCATGAAACATCACATTCAACTCATTCCTGGCAGGCAGATACCAGTCACTATGTCCATGCACCGTCAGATTGCCACAAAAACGCGCCGCATGATAAGGCGCGGGCGGTGGCGAAGTGCCAAGAGCGACAAGCCCCGCCGTATTGAACAAACCTGTAACCGAACTTGTAAAACCTGTGTCAACATCATTGCCGATTGATCCATCATTCCATGAAGTTTCTATCCGCACACCGGTACAGGTTGATCCGTTCCAAGTCTGCCCCATATCACAGGCCGTGGCATACATTTTGACAAGTCCATCCGGTGTTATACCCACATAAATCGTGCCATCCTGACACATCGTACCGACAGCCACATCACCGGTGCAGTCGCCAAGGGCCACGCCGGTCGTTACCATCCATATCCCAGAAACAATATTGCCAACCGTGACCGAGGTCGTTGCCGTCGTTTCAACCGTCGAAGCCGAAGTAAGCTGTATAGCTATCGTATCCCCAGCCGAGAACGTAGCCGACATCCCCACCATCACCCCATTGCGG
>Ga0123354_10002519_pt1 | contig 24320 bp, 21 predicted proteins | sample TergutLab28metaG_2_FD_97872 | JGI IMG/M metagenome (GOLD analysis project Ga0123354, IMG submission 97872) | Labiotermes labralis P4 segment gut microbial communities from Petit-Saut dam, French Guiana - Lab288 P4 | ecosystem: Host-associated > Arthropoda: Insects > Digestive system > Gut ... | reverse complement strand
TATTTAACTTATGTTTTTTAAGTCACGCTTTGCTTTGCGCCCTTCAACGATATCAAAGACCCTTTGACGCTGCGGCAGGTGATTGGGATCGCCTATAGCAATCTGCAATTCACAAGACGAGGCGTCCCCCAGATTGTCGTGTTCTTCGCCATTGTGGGGTGTTTGGTTCTTTTTGTGCTGTCGTTTTTCACAATACTTATGTCTTTGTTTGTAGGCTCGGCCCATGCGCAATCCAAATCCGTGTTTGTGGCGCCAACGACGCACGATAAAGACTGGGCGCTGGGCTGGATTGATTATTTGTTTTTGGGCAAGGATCTGAAAGACAGCGCAGGGAATATTGTAGCTTCGGACTATACCATCCAAGTCGTGCTTGGTACGGCTTTAAGTTATTACAGTGTTGCCATTCTGGTTCTGGCGGGTCTCCTGCTTTTGTACCATCTTGTGTTTATGGTGGCGGAGACGGCGCACACCGGCAAGGTTATGGGCCGCGCCAATCAGATCTGGGCGCCTATCAGGCTGGTGTTCGCCATCGGCATGCTTGTCCCTATCGCCGCCGGCGGTGGTGGTGGCACGGCTACATCGCGCGTCACCGGCTATAATACCGCCCAATATATTGCGATTCAGATCGGCAAATGGGGCAGCGGCCTTGCCGGAAATGTGTGGGATATATTTTTGCAGACCCTTCAAGGACAGGGGGACGTAATATGCCCACAACCCAGACTATCTGGCGTTCGTCTGTTAAGCCCGTCCTGCGCCAATGTTTCTATGCCGGCACTGGATATAGTTTACACACTTATGGCTCAGGAGGCATGTGCAGCTTCTATCAATTACTATGCAAACCAAGAAGATCGCGTTGAAATGTTCAATACTACAGACGACAACGACCATGTTAAGACACATTTTTATCGCGGTGGCTTCGCATACGACTATCATACACCTGGAAGAAAGTACGGTATGGACTTTGAGGCAGAATGGGGAGCCTACACCAGCAGTGGCGCGAAATACGACTACAAGGAGCTTTGCGGTAGCTATGAAATGCCCGCAATTGACGAGAACGATCCTTACAGGGCAGTTTATGCGGCGTATAACGATGCTTTTCGGGAGCGCTCAAGGTCGGTTGGTCAAGACATTGCTAATTTCAGTGGCGGTGAAATTTTTACAAGCATTCCGTCTGCCCCTGAATATAACTTGTTACGTTTTCGCGCCCGCACTGGCCGCCTTTACAACTTGCTCAGAGAGCATACGGTAAATTTTCAAAATGAGCTTAAAAACACGGTTGAAAATCTCGTCACGGGCATTGATGCAACTGTTTTGAATCAGACTGGTGCGCCAGGTTCGGTCGATCACTATGCTGCGACGGGGTGGTTAATGGCCGGGGCCTGGTTTCCCCGCATAACAACGTCTATAGGCAACCGCGCGGCGGCTCTTGCGGCGCCGATGCCTAACCTTGCTATGCCTGCATTGGCTGGTGGTGGAAATCTTGGTTTGGCGAACGAGCAGGCCAAGTGGTGGCAGCCCTGGTCAAGTGGTGGCACGAGTGCTTCAGTACTTGACGCTGCCAGTATGGCTTACGGGGATTTTATGGGCCATCTTCAGACCGCAAAAACATGGTTGGAAACCGATTTAAGCAATAGTAGGGCGCAAGCTCCTGCTGGTGTTGCTACTGTTGGGGGCCAGCCTAATACTGGTTTGCAAGCTGTCGCCTCTACTAATACCAGCTCGATGGCTTTGCAGAATTTAATGAAAGATAGGCCGTTTTTTGAGGGCGTACTTACAGTTATAGACCAACTAATGATCAATATGGGGTTGACGGAGGCTAATGGCGGGCTGGCTGTGCGTTTTGGCAAAAGCGCGAATCCTCTTGTAGAAATTACCGCCTTCGGGCAAAAATACCTTCATGCTGGCGCAACCGCTTTAACCGTGGGTGCTGCGGTCGTTGCCGGCGGTGCGGCTTTTGCATGGGTTCCTTTCGCTGGCGCGTCTATAAGTGCCATAGGCGGCTTAGTTGGCGGGCTTTTTATTACTGCGGCCTCTCTCTTTTTTATGGTCGGTATAACATTGGCCTACATTGTTCCGCTTTATCCTTTTTACCGCTTCTTCTTTGGTGGGGTGAAATGGATTATGACGCTCTTTGAAGCTGTTGTGATGGCACCCCTCTTTGCCCTTGCCCACGTCAATCCTTATGGGGAAGGGCTTGCGGGACAATATGGAAAATACGGCTATTCTGTCGCTATGCAGCTTTTACTAAGGCCGGTTCTGATGATTTTCGGCCTTATTGCCGGATTTCTTTTGTTCACGGCTACGCTGCATTTCCTGAATGATGTTTTTTACTTTGTAACCCGTCCCACTTTTGCTCAGGACAACGTGGTTGCGATTATGGGCAAGTTTGTTTATTCCATTATCTATGCCGTTCTTGTCGTGATTTTGGCCAACCAATGTTTCCGCACGATCGGCCTGTTCCCGGATGTGGCACTAAGCTGGCTTGGTATGCAAGGAGTCAAAGAAGAACAGATCGGCGATCACCAAATGCTTGCCGCAGCTGGTACTTGGGCGGCTGGGCGTGGAGTCGGTAGTTTGACCAGCGGTGTCAGCAGTGGGGCCAAGGCGCTTGGTGAGGCGGCAGGTGGGGGCATGAATAAGGCGTTCGGGCCTAAACAAAGGCCCCAGCAGGTTCAGCTGGCCGAAGGTCAAGTTGATAGGATGGCGACCGACCGTATCGTGCCGACCAGTATAGCTGGGGTAGCGACTGACGATGCCCTGAATGTCAATATAGTAGGAGTCCGAACCGGTCGGTCGTCTGGTGGCCCGCCATCGTCTAATAACCCGCCTGAGGAGCCCCCTCAGCTGCCGCCCCCGAATGAGACAAGCTGATGAAAAGGGGAGACGTTGGGAACCCCTCACGCAGCAAGTAACCCCGGTCTAAAACACACCCCCCAAAGCCACCACAACAACCAGTGCGGCCAGTGACGTGGCGATTCCTGTCATCGCTATATCCTTATAGCCTTCCCTGTGGGTCACGCCGCACAGAACAAGCAGCGTTACGATGGCACCGTTATGCGGGAGAATATCAAGCGTACCGGCGCCGATGGTTGCCACGCGGTGCATGACCGCAGGATCAATGCCGGTTTGACCGGCAAGCTCCATATAGGCCGGGCCAAGCGCTTCCAGCGCGATGGTCAACCCGCCGGAGGCCGAGCCCGTCAAAGCCGCCAGAATATTTGTAGCCACCGCAAGCGACACAAGCGGCCCGCCTTCTATATTGAGAACCCATTCACGAATGGCATCAAAAGCCGGCAGCGCCGCGATCACGGCCCCGAAACCGACAAGACTTGCCACGCTCATGGCCGGTAAAACAGCAGCGTTTGCGCCGGAGTCGATGACATCCCGCAAATGAGTCAGGCGCTTAAAGTTCAAAACAACCAACGTCAGGATCGCCAGACTCAAAGACGCCATTACTGCCCATATGCCCGCCACCGAATCCAGACTGGTGCTTCCCCATGCGGGCTGCTCCAGAAAAGAAGCCTCACTTAAAGGAAAGACAATCAGCGACAGAACAAGATTGCAGTAAATCATCACAAGGCACGGCACAAACGCGACAAAAACAGAAGGCTGTCCGTCTTTAAACCCGCCATGCGCCATCTCGACAGGATCAAAGGTCGAGGCTGTTGTGGCATGCTCGCGCATTTTCTCCGTATCGACCTCAAAGAACTTGGCCGCGCCGTAGCCCTCTTTTCTGACCACAGCCATCCTTTGCGCATAGCGCAGCCACGCAAGCCCGATCCCCAGCATAATCAGCGCCGCGATCAAACCAAGCACAGGCGCGGCATAAATACTTGTTCCGAAAAAAGCTACGGGAATGACATTTTGAATCGCGGGCGAGCCCGGCAGCGCGGTCATCGTGAATGTCGATGTTCCAAGAATAATCGTAGCGGGAATAAGCCTTCGCGGAATATCGCCCGCCCGAAAAAGCGCTTGCGCCATGGGAACCAGCACAAAAAAGGCCACAAACAAACTGACCCCGCCATAAGTCAACAGCGCGCCCGCCAGAACGACAGCGAGGATCGAGCGTTCCTTCCCCAGTTTTCTAATCATGAAATCAGCGATGATCTGAACCGAGCCGCTGTCATTCATCAGCTTGGCGAAAACAGCCCCCAAAAGAAAGAGCGGGAAAAACCGAATAATATACCATCCGGCGGCCTCCATAAAAATCTGCGTCCAGCTGGCAAGCAAAGGAAAGCCGGAAAAACCGGCCGCGACCAGCGCGGTCACGGGCGCCAGAAAAAGAACGCTCCAGCCGCGATACGCCATCACGATCAGAAGGCCAAGTCCTGTGATAATCCCTAAAAAACTCATTACGTCAGACATGGGTCAAAAGTTCCTCAATAGGAAAGGTGGATTGGATTCCGATCATAGTACCGGATTCGGAAAGAAAATCCTCTGCCGTTTGTCGGCCTATGACGCGGAGTTTTGATAGAAACTCCCATTCGGCATTGAACTTTGAAGAATAATCAAAAGCCAACATGGCTTCGCTGGCGATGCGGTGGAGGCGCATGCGCGACCATCTTGCGCCTTCGCCGAAATCGCCGCAGTCCGTCACTTTCCGCAAAAGCGCCATCATCCGCAGCTCTTTGAGCAAAACGGCGTTGAAGGATATCTCATTCAGCCGGTTTGCAATATCGCGCCCCGAATAAGGCGTAGCCGCGCGCGCCACGGGATTGACCTGCACAAGAATCGTATCATCGGAATCACCATCGCGGATCAAAGGCGTCAAAGTGGGATTACCGGAATAGCCTCCATCCCAGTAAAACTCGCCCTCCACTTCGACAGCATGAAACAAAGTAGGCAAACAGGCCGAAGCAAGCAAAACATCCGAAGAGATCTCCGTGTTGCGAAACACCCGCCCCTGCCCCGTGCGGACATTTGTGGCCGTAATAAAAAGCTTGATGGGGCTGTTGCTCAAGCGTCCGAAATCAATGGATTCGTCCAGAATATGTTTGAGCGGATTAAACCCCCCGGGATTGAGATCATACGGCGAAAAAAGGCGAGACATAGCCTCCACAGCGTTAAAAGCCAAAGAATGCTCCAAAGACCACTGCCCCGCGAGAACATCAAAAACGCTGCGCCTGAACGGGCTGTAAAGAGCGGTTTCCGACACTTTCCGCCAAAAGGATTCAAGCGCCCGCCGCGCCCCCGCCGACCCGCCTTCCATATAACCATCAACAAGAACAGCCGCATTCATCGCGCCGGCGGACGTGCCGGAAATGCCGTCTATCTCCAGCCAGGGCTCCTCAAGCAGCCGGTCCAGCACCCCCCAAGTAAAAGCCCCATGTGCTCCCCCACCCTGCAAGGCAAGATCAACAAGCTTTGTCTCTTGTTCTTTTAAATTAGTCATGGGAATCACATGGCGGGAAGGACAACCGCAAGGGTACAGAAAGATTCCGCAGAGCGAAAGCCCCCTCGTGAAGAATGTCATTGCGAGGAAGGCCGCAAGGCCTGACGTGGCAATCTCTGCAACATCGCCGAGATTGCCGCGTCAATCCGCCTGCGGCGGCTTTCCTCACAATGACAATACCGTCCCCTTATTTGAGACTACAGGAACCGAATACGGTGATAGGAGTCTCCCGCGATCTGCGCTCAAAATCTTCTAGCTTTTTAAGATAGTCACTTACATCATCATTTTGATAGATTGTTTTGTTGACTGGCGGAGATTTATCCATTTCTTGGACAGGGGTATGTTTTTCAGACTCAATCATTTAACTCCTAATAAAAACAACTGGTGGAAGGGGGAGGATTCGAACCTCCGTACTCGTAAGAGGGCAGATTTACAGTCTGCTGCCATTAACCACTCGGCCACCCTTCCTTGGGAAAGCAAAGCCACTTCCATAACGGATTTTTCTTGTGTTTGTCAATCCTATAGCATAGTTGAAAGTTAGCCCTCCCCCCTTGCGGGGGAGGGCCTGAGTGAGAGGTCTAAAAACATGTCATTGCGAGAACGGGCGCCATCGCGGAAACGCCATAATACCCCGCCCCCGCCAAGGGAGAGGGCCAGAGGGTTGCCGACCTGCAAAGGGGTTTATATCTGGGGTATCCATGCCATCGCGCAGGCTTGGCTTAATCCGGCGCGGCGCTGCTTTAACCTCTTTCTCACCCAAAACGCTTATAAAAGTCTGGAAAGCACGCTGGCCTTGGCGGAAAAGAGGCATCTCAAGCGCCCTTCCCCTTTGCTGGTTGAGCAAGACGAGCTGGCGCGGCTCACCCCCAAGGGGAGCGTCCATCAAGGCGCTGTTTTGGACGCCTCCCCCCTTCCCGTGCTTTCGCTTGATGATCTTCTGGCCAAAGAACCTTTCCCCGAGCTTTTGATTCTGCTCGATCAAGTAACCGACCCTCATAACGTGGGTGCGGTTTTGCGCTCGGCAGCTTCTTTCGGCGCAAACGGCGTGATTATGCCGCAGCACGGCGCGCCTTCCTTGACAGGAACGCTTATCAAAAGCGCAAGCGGCGCGGCCGAGCATGTTCCGCTTGTGCATGTCGTCAACCTTGCGCGAACCATCCGCGCGCTTCAACAGGAAGGTTTTTTCTGCATCGGCCTTGCCGAAGAAGGCCAGCGCCGTCTGGATCAGGAAAATCTTACAAAGGCGCCTTTGGCGCTCGTCCTTGGTGGTGAAGGCGATGGGCTTCGCGCTTTGACGCGCAAGCATTGTGATTGTCTTGCCAGCCTGCCGACTTGTCCGCCGATAGGAAGTTTGAATGTTTCAAACGCCGCAGCCATTGCTCTTTATGAAGTGGCGCGACAGAAATTATCCACAACTTAATGCGCCTGTATGTCTTTTTGCATGCGATAATGTTTTGACTCAGGAATCTGCATGAACAAGTGCCTTTTGCGCGCCGGCTGCGCTATCCGAAACGCGCAGAAAAAAGGCCGGTTTCTTGCGCTGAGGTTTATCAGGCGCGACCGCTTGCGCTTTTGTCGCCCGTATAAGAGCCTCGCCCTCCTGCTCGGGCGGCGCGGGGCCAGACAAAGCAATCCCATCGCGCGTATCCAAACGCGCAGAGGCTTCCATAACAACGCGCTCGCCTTTCCGCGTGCTGACAACGCCTATCACAAACCCTGCGGCCACAAGCAGCAGCGCCAAGGCAAACCAAAGAGCATGCCACCTGTACCGCAAAAGCGGATAACGCGCCATAACAGGAAGAATGGAAGGCATATCAGGAGAGGTCTTCATGACTGTCTCTTCTTATTGCGTTTTCACCGGCAAGGCAAGACGAATATGAAGCTCTTTAAGCCGCGCGGGATCAACCTCGTTCGGCGCCTGCATCATAAGGTCTTGAGCCTGTTGATTAAGCGGGAACGCGATGATCTCACGAATATTCGGCTCATCCGCCAAAAGCATCACGATGCGATCAATCCCGGGCGCTGTTCCGCCGTGCGGCGGCGCGCCCAGCTTCATCGCCGAAAGCATGCCGCCAAAACGCGATTCAAGTTCTTCGGCCTTATATCCCGCAATGGCAAAAGCCTTATACATCACCGCCGGCAAATGATTGCGTATCGCGCCCGAGGAAAGCTCCACGCCATTGCAGACAATGTCATATTGATAAGCCTTGATCGTCAAAGGATCTTTGGTCTCAAGCGCCTCAAGCCCGCCTTGCGGCATGGAAAAAGGATTATGCGAGAAATCAATCTTCCCGAGATCCTCATTATATTCAAACATCGGAAAATCAACGATCCAGCAAAAACGGAAAGCGTTTTTCTCGATGATGTCCATACCCTGCGCGATGCGCGTGCGCGCTTGCCCTGCCATCTTGCTTGCAGCCTGCGGCTTGTCACAAACAAAGAACACGGCATCACCATCGCGGCATCCCGTCAACTCGCGCAAAGCCTGCTGCGCTTGTTCGCCGACAAAACGGGCAATAGGCCCCTTTCCCGCGCCATTTTCAAAAATGATGTAGCCAAGCCCAGGCGCGCCGATCTCACGCGCCCAGTCATTGAGCTTGTCAAAGAAACTGCGCGGACAGCTTGCAACATCAGGCGCACGGATAGCCCGCACCACAGCCCCCGCCTCAATCAAATTACGGAAAGCCTGAAACGTAACGTCTTGGCGTTTAAACACATCCGTAACATCTGTAATCAGCAAAGGATTGCGCAAATCCGGCTTGTCCGAGCCGTAAACCAGCATCGCCTCATCATAAGGAATGCGCCGGAAAGGCAGTTTGTCCACGATGGCCGCCGTCGCGCGGCGAAACCCGCTGAACTCATCAAACACGCCATAAAGAACAGGTTCGATAGCGTTAAAAACATCGTCCTGCGTGACAAAGCTCATCTCAATATCGAGCTGGTAAAACTCACCCGGGCTGCGATCAGCGCGCGCGTCTTCATCGCGGAAACAAGGCGCAATCTGAAAATAGCGGTCATACCCCGCCATCATCAAAAGCTGCTTGAACTGCTGCGGCGCCTGAGGAAGCGCATAAAACTTTCCGGGATGAATCCGCGAAGGCACAAGATAATCCCGCGCGCCCTCGGGGCTTGAAGATGTTAAAATCGGAGTCTGATATTCCTTAAACCCCGCCTCCCACATGCGCCGCCGCAGCGAGGCAACCACATCCGAACGCAAAACCATATTCTCCTGCAAACTCTTGCGCCGCAGATCAAGAAATCTGTATTTAAGTCGCACCTCTTCACCGGTATCAGGCTCGGCATTGACCTGCAGGGGCAAAGGCTCTGCCGCGCTCTGGACAATAAAATCTTCGATAAGAACTTCAATTTCGCCGGTGGGGAGCTGTTTGTTCAGAGTCTCTTCCGGACGGCGAACAACCTTGCCTGTGATGGTAACGACGCTCTCATTTTTGACATGCTCGACAATGGCAAGCAAAGGGCTTGAAAGATCAACCACGCATTGGGTGATGCCGTAATGGTCGCGCAGGTCGATAAAGAGCAGCCCGCCATGATCGCGCTTGCGATGAACCCAGCCGGAAAGACGAACGCCCTGCCCCACCTGCGCCGCGCGAAGCTGCCCGCAGGAATGCGTACGATAAGGATGCATAGAAAAAACCCCGAAAAAAGAGCCAAGACCCCTTATTTAAAGCCAAACCCCCCCAAGGGCAACCCCCCTAGCTCTCCCCCCGTCGCACCCCCTAAAGCCCTCCCCCCCCCCTCGCAGGGGAGGGTTGGGAGGGGGGGCACCTCCCCATTAATACTTTCAAAAGTTGCTTTCCCCCCAAAAAAAGCATATTAAAATGCAGGTTTCTACACCGTTTCCCGAGGGAAAAATGCTAACAAGACGCACCTTTTTAAAAGCCTCTTTTTCAGCCGCCGCCCTGATCGTAGCAGGCTCCGCAGGGGAGCTTTTGGCAGACAGCGTGAGCGACAGCATTTGCTTCCCCTATGTAAAAAACGGAAAGATCCAGCAAACGCCCGAAGGCGAAGACCTTATCCAAGGCTTTAGCGTTATCATGTTCGGCGACAAGAAAAAGAAGGAAACAGACCGCGTCTTTTTCTTTAATTTTCAAAAACCTCTCCCGTTAAGCCAGCTTAACAAAGCCAGACTTGCCGAATCCATTGAAGACCCCTACGCGCGGTTTGCGGCCACATCAGCCCTGAATATGGTTAACAGGGATATGGTTCAATCGACAGATCAGGAAGTTTTGGCGCACTATAAAAAGGCCGCCAATCAGCAGGGCCGTTTATATATGTCAAAAGCCTTGGAAAAGGGGGGCGAAGCCGAAGATTATATCCGTAACAGCTTGAACCTTAACCTTCCCTCTCAAATCTACGAACCACGTTAAGAAAGGATGCCCCCATTTTTTCTTCATTTCTGTAAAGAAATAATACTTTCTCTATTGAAACAGGAAGAAAAAATCTTGTAGAAACGCTTGATCGTTGCAACAACCTCACCCAACACGCAAGGAGCATAAAATGAGCAACACCAATTTGAAAAAAGCATTTATGGCTGTAGCTGCGGCTACAACCCTCGCTATCTCGTCCGGATGCGCCAACAACGCAGGCTACGAAGTCAAGCAAGGCATGGTCAATGGTGAAATGACAGGCATGACCTATAAAGGTCAGGCCGTGACCGGCGAACAGGGCGGTGAAGTTTCCATGGCCGTCATTTACAAAGGCAACGATCCGCTGAGCAGTTCAACAGTCAACCATTTCGCGCAGGCCGTAGAGATCAAAGACGGCAAACTGTCCGATATGCCGGTGACGGGCGCCATCACAGAGCGCAAAGCGCCAGTTGATCGCGTTATTGATCCTCTCAAGAAGGTCGCCGAAATCGGAACCAATGTTGCTGTAAGCATCGCCGTTCTGAAAGACGCTGAGTCTTATAAGACCGAGGCGAACGCTTACAAAAGAAACGTAGATGAGCAAGCCAAACTGACCGGCGCGAAGAAAGCCAACATTAACGCTGACACAGCTCTCAAGAACGAGCAGTCCGCCACGCAGAATGTGACACGGGACAACATCCGGTCGGACACAGCTCTCAAGAATGAGCAAGCTGCCACGCAGAATGATGTGCGCCAGAACCTCGCTGAGGACACACGCCTTAAAGCCTCACAGCAACAGGTGAACGCTGCGAACATACAGTACACCGCAGAGAAGACAAGATCTGAAGCCATCGGCCAACAGAAAACAGCTGCGGAAATACGGAATGTTGAGCAGAACACGCAACTTCAGGCCGCGCAGATCCGGAACACCGAGCAAAATACACAGCTTCAGGCAGCCCAGATCGGGACAGAAGCCACGAAGCAACAGCTGGGTGCTATTCATGTGCAGGAATCAGCTTCGAGAATCCAGCTGAACTCTGCCAAAACAGGCCTGATCCAGAGTCGTACACCTCAGCCGAGACCGTAAGAGCAGGCTGAAGCAAACGAATAAAAAGGCGGTTTTCCCTATTGAAAACCGTCTTTTTTTCTTGATGAAACCATTAAAACCTCATAAATTACTTTAAAAGCTTATGTGATAAAGGGAGTAAGTTTATGTCTTCCACAAACATGACCGAAGAAGAAAACGCATTACCGTTTTTTCAAAAGTTTTCTTGGCCGAAGATCTTTAAAAAGATCAAGATTCCCGCTGTTGTCTTTTCGACAATCACGGCCCTGTTTTTTTCATTCAGTCCGGCACATGCGGCGCAGGAAAAGACAAACACTTCCTCTGAAGTAACTTCGACACAAAAGACGACGCCTGTAAAAATTGAGCAAAAGTCCAAGAAAAAGAAACCCGTCAAGCAAGCTAAAATCAAGCAGGCCCCCAAGGCAAAGAAACCGAACCTCGCTCTGATTGCAAAAGCCAAAATCAAGCAGGAGCCTAAAAAGAAACCGAACCTTGCTCTGATTGAAAAAGCTAAAATCAAACAAGCGCCCAAGACAGAGAAACCGAAATCCATCAAAGGGGCCTATTGCGCGCAGAACTCCGCTAAGATCCACATAGCGCCGCTATCTGTGGCATCGTCACTTGATGAAGAACTGGCGCCGCTGCCCGATTACACGCTTGCATGGAAGTTCATAAAAAAATCAGCTGCCCACAACATATCCCCGATCCTTGCGCCCGTCCTTGAAAAGACTCCGGCCATGCTTGCTGCGCTTAAAGCGCCGGTGCCTGTTGCTGCTGTTGTGGCCAAGGAAGAAACAAAACCATCCCAGATCATCGGCGTTTCAAAAGAAATCCTGCGCCAACCAGCAACCGCCATCGGCTGGACACCGGCCCTGTATGCCGCCGAAAGCTTCACGCTTTATCAGATCAACAAAAAGCAGGAAACAAAGCCTTCTGCGCCGAGCATCGTCGTCGGTATTTCAAAAGAAGTCCCAGCGCAACCGGCGACTGTCATCGGCTGGACGCCGGCCCTGTATGCCGCCGACAGCTTTACGCTTTACAAGCTCCAAAAGCTCGCCGCTGACAAAACGCCCGCGCCAACCAAGATCGCTGCCGCCGCCCCCAAGCCGGTGGTTGTTCCCAAAGCCCTGCGTGATACTCTCTCGCCCAAACTTTTTACCCAGCTCTCGCCCGAGACGAAAAAGCTTGCTTTCAAAATCAAAGACAGTCTGGACGATCCCCATGGCGAGAACAAGGTCGAGGTCAACCGTTTTTATGCAAAAGTTCAGTATGATCTTTCCATGGCAAAAAACAGTAACAGCCCTGAATCCCAGAAAGCACAATACGCGCTGGCCAAAAAAGGCGCGGAATACGCCATCGCCAGCGGCCTTGCCATAACCTATGAAGGCCGCAGCAATCTCACAAATTACGGGATGGAGCTTGTAAAACAAGATAAGGTTTTCGCAGCTGCCGTCCTTGCCGACACGCTGCGGCGGCTTGAGTTAATCCACCCCGTCAATCACGAATCCGCAAACCAGTGGTCGAGCAAAACTTGGCACGAAACCGCGCCGAAACTCACCGATGAAGAGTTCAAAAGAGCCAATCACGAAGCGGACAGGATTGCCGCCTACCTCGCCCTTGATCGGGAGCGTCTCAAAGAACAAATCAAAATATACAAGAAAATGTGCTGGGAAGCCCGTATGACATACAAGGCAGACGGAACGCCCGAGATGTCCGAGGAAGAATATCAGCAATGCAAGGCCATCAAAGTGGTCGAGCATCCCAAGCCCGAGCAACCCTCGCCGCCCCCGCGCCGTCACGCTTCAGTCGGCAGAAGCAGTCCGGCGATTTAAGCGCCTCTTGCCGCGCACGCGACTTTGGCTTAACGTAGCCCGCGCCAGGAGTAATTCATGACAGCGCTTATTTCGACAACACAGGATCTTGCTTCTTTATGCGCCCAGCTGGGCGCAAGCTCGTTTGTCACGATTGACACTGAGTTTATGCGGGAGCGCACCTACTATTCCAAACTCTGCCTCATCCAGCTTGCGGATGCGCAAGGCGCTTACGCCGTAGATCCTTTGGCGCCGGATCTTGATCTCACCCCGCTTTTTGAGCTTCTGGCCAATCCTGATGTGCTGAAAGTCTTCCACGCCGCGCGTCAGGATGTCGAGATTTTTGTCGATCTGACAGGCCGCGTGCCGACGCCTCTTTTTGACACGCAAGTCGCCGCCATGGTGTGCGGCTTTGGCGATTCTGTTTCCTACAGCACCCTTGCCCATGCGCTTACGGGTGCCGTTCTTGATAAATCCAGCCGCTTTACCGACTGGTCACGCCGCCCGCTTCGCCCCGAGCAAATCAGTTACGCGCTCAGCGATGTCACTTATCTGCGCACCATTTATGAAAAATTGCGCACGCGCATTGAAAAGCAAAACCGTCAAAGCTGGGTGCAGGAGGAAATGGACGTCCTCACAAATATAGACACCTACAAAACAGACCCCCTTGAACAATGGCAGCGCCTGAAACTGCGTCACGAAACCCCAAGGCGTCTGGCTGTGCTGCGTGAACTCGCAGCTTGGCGCGAGATACAGGCACAAAAAGAAAATCTCCCCCGTGGGCGCATCGTCAAAGACGAACTTTTGATTGAGCTTGCCCACCAGCTCCCCAAAACGCAGGAAGAGCTTGCTTCCATGCGCGGCATGGCCACAGGTTTTGAACGTTCGCGCACAGCCGCCGCGCTTCTTCAAGTCATAGAAAAAGGATGCGCAATCCCGCAGGAAGAATGCCCGTCTTTGCCTCCGCGCGTGAAACTTTCACACGGCGCCAGCGCCACGCTTGAGCTTCTCCGCGTCCTTTTGCGCGGCGTAAGTGAAAAAGAAGACGTCGCCGCCAAACTGATCGCCTCAGCTGCAGATCTCGAACTTCTGGCAAGCGAAGATCACCCCGACATCTCCGCCCTCAAAGGCTGGCGCAAAGAAATCTTCGGCCAAACCGCGCTGGCGCTAAAACGCGGCGAGATTGCACTCACCCTGAAAAACAACAAAGTCACTTCATTGTCATTGCAAGAAAATCCGGCCCTCTAGCCCCCTCTTGTCATTGCGAGGAAAGTCGGCAAAGCCGGCTTGACGCGGCAATCTCGGCGATGTTGCAGGGATTGCCGCGTCAGGCCTAAAGGCCTTCCTCGCAATGACAATAATTGTCAACCCACACCCCTAACGCCTCTCTTGCCCGCTCCGTATAAGCCTCTTTCCGCGCGCGTCCGCTTTTCACAGCCGTAATCGGCGGAAACAAACTGAAATTGACATTCATAGGCTGGAAACTTTCGCTTCTCGCCCCGCCTGTTATATGCACAAGCAACGCGCCAAGCGCGGTCTGCACAGGCGGCGGCGGAATCTCTTTTCCTAAACGCGCCGCCGCAACAAAAATCCCTGCCAAAAGCCCCGTAGCGGCGGACTCGCAATAGCCTTCAACGCCGATAAGCTGCCCCGCAAACCGCACGGACGGGTTAGTGCGCAATCTTAAATATGAATCCAAAAGCTGGGGCGACTTTATAAAACTATTGCGGTGAATCCCGCCCAGACGCGCAAACTCCGCCTTTTCAAGGCCCGGGATCATGCGCAAGACTCGCTCTTGTTCGCCATAACGCATCTTGGTCTGAAATCCCACCATGTTCCAAAGAGTCCCAAGCGCATTATCCTGCCGCAGCTGCACAACAGCATAGGGCCGCTCTTTTTTATGAGGATTGGTCAAACCGACGGGTTTAAGCGGCCCATAACGCAGCGTGTCAACCCCGCGCGCGGCCATAACTTCAATGGGAAGACAGCCCTCAAAATAAGGCGTGTCTTTTTCAAAATCACGGAAAGGCACAGTCTCCGCCTCAAGCAAAGCCGCAACAAAGGCTTTGTACTGCGCCTCATCCATCGCGCAGTTGATATAGTCTTTGCCATCGCCCTTGTCATAGCGCGATTGAAACCAGACTTGACTTTGATCCAGACTGTCAAACGCCACAATGGGCGCCAGAGCATCAAAGAAATGCAAAGCCTCCTTCCCCGTTAATTGAACAATCGCGCTGGCCAACGCATCAGACGTCAAAGGCCCCGAGGCGACAATCACATCCCCCACCTGCGGAATAGACGTAGCCTCTTCCCGTTTAAGCGTAATCAAAGGATGCGCGGTGATAAGCTTTGTAACCTCGCGCGCAAAAGCATGGCGATCCACGGCCAAAGCGCCGCCTGCGGGAAGCCGCTTCTTGTCGGCAACAGATAAAATCAGAGACCCCGCGCGGCGCATTTCCTGATGCAAAAGACCAACAGCATTATAAACCGCATCATCCGAACGCAGCGAGTTTGAGCAAACAAGTTCCGCCAGCAGATCGCTCTGATGCGCGGGGCTGAGCCGCGACGGACGCATCTCCCAAAGACATACGGGAACGCCACGGCTGGCAAGCTGCCAGGCGGCCTCACACCCCGCAAGACCGCCGCCAAGAACATGAACAGGTTCAGGCATTATGGCGTGGCGTCAGCAGCTACTTGCATTTTGATGATCTTGGAAGGATTATCCACAGCGCCATTATCGGACTGCGAGCCTTTTTTAATCAGATCCACGAACTCCATGCCCTGAACAACCTGACCCCAGACGGTATATTGCCCATCAAGGAATCTGGAATCGTCAAACACAATAAAGAACTGGCTGTCCCCCGAATTGGGATCCTGCGCCCGCGCCATCGAGACGATGCCGCGCACATGAGGCTCTTGACTAAACTCGGCCCTCAGCTTCTGGCCCGAGCCGCCCGTGCCATCGCCCCGAGGATCGCCCGTCTGCGCCATAAAGCCCGGGATCACGCGGTGAAACTTCAGGCCGTCATAAAAGCCCTGACGAGTCAACTCCTTGATACGCGCCACATGGCCGGGCGCAAGATCAGGCCGCAGTTGGATCACCACGCGCCCGTCCGCAAGATCAAGATAGATCGTGTTTTCAGGATCAAGGCCGGACATGGTTTGAGCATCAGCAGGATTGGTCATGGGAAGAACTCCGAGCATAAGAAGAAAGAGCAAGCGTTTAAACATTGTTCACCTTTGTGGTTAGGGATAATATGAGGGTATCCAGTTTTGCGCAAAGAGGAAAGAAAGAAATGCAATCCCGCGCCTTGTTTTTAGACCGCGACGGCATCATCAATGAAGACCGCCAGTTTGTAGGCTTTCAAAAGGACTTTGTCTTTAAAGAAGGCATCTTCCCCTTTCTGCGCGCGGTTCAGAATAAAGGCTACCGCCTTGTGATCGTCACCAACCAGTCCGGCGTGGCGCGCGGCTATTACAGCGTAAAGGATTACGAGGCCTTAACCCGCTGGATGCTGCAAGAGCTTAAAAAGCAAGGCATCACCATCGACCTGACGCTGGCCTGCTTTGCTTACGAAGGCGGCAGCTTCTGGCGCAAACCCAACCCGGGCATGATACTGGAAGGCGCCATGCAGCTGAACCTTGACCTCGCGCGTTCAGCCATGGTGGGGGATAACGTCACGGATGTGCAGGCCGCAGGGGCCGCCCATATCGGAAAAGCCTTCCTCCTCACCGAAAACCCAGACCTGTCCCCACCAGACACCCACATCATCAAAACCCTGAACGAGATTTTACCCCACCTCTAAAAACCTGTCATTGCGAGGAAGGCCTTTAGGCCTGACGCGGCAATCTCTGCAATCCAGCCCTCCCCCTCCACTTGTCATTGCGAGGAAGGCCTTCAGGCCTGATGCGGCAATCTCGATCCCCATATTTCCATTTTATAACAACAAGTTAAAAAATCAGAAAAGAGGTTGTGACCGGCCCTCTTTGCGGTTATGATCCGGTTGTCGAAAAAAGCCATGAGCGTATTTTAAGTTGGATGGATTTCACCCCGCATCCCTTCAAGCGCACATGACGATAGGGGCAACGAGTTTGCTTTTTCTGGCGCGTCAGGGTTTTCCTTTTTCCAGCCCATCGCGACAAAAAGCGGGAGATTATAATGGTAAAAAGAATGCTGGTGGATGCAACGCATCCAGAAGAAACGCGCGTAGCTATTGTGGACAGCCACCGCGACTCAAGCCGTCTGGAAGATTTTGATTTCAGCCTGACGCGCAAGCCCATTTTAAGGGGCAACATCTATCTCGCCAAAGTCATAAGGATCGAACCCTCGCTTCAAGCGGCGTTCGTTGAATATGGCGGCAACCGTCACGGGTTTTTGCCCTTTGGTGAAATCCACCCCGACTATTTCCGTATTCCCATGGCGGATCGCAGCGTTGAAGAAGAAGATCAAGGCGCCGCAGAGGACGAAGACTCCGCCATTTTAGAGGAAGAACCGCCCCAGCTCGAAGACCCCGACCTTAAAGAAGAACCCCCTGCGCCGCCGGAAATCCTTGCGCCGCCGCCGGTATTTCCGCACGCTCTGGGTGACAGCGAGGACATGGCTGTCGGACTTATTACGGATTTCGGTAATGCTGTTTTGGGCGATTCTGAATCGCTCACGGAAGTCATCATGCCGCAGGTTCCGCCGGAAAGCGTCGGCGGCGACACGACAGAACGCATCGTCCGCCAGCATAAACCGCGCTACAAGATCCAAGAGGTCGTCAAGCGCGGCCAGATCATGCTGATCCAAGTCGTCAAGGAAGAACGCGGCAACAAAGGCGCGGCGCTGACAACCTATCTTTCACTGGCGGGCCGCTATTGCGTTTTGATGCCGAACACAGACCATGGCGGCGGAGTCTCACGCAAAATCACCAATCATCAAGACCGCCGCCGCATGAAGGAGATTCTGGATCAGCTCGAGATCCCCGAAGGCATGGCCGTCATCCTGCGCACTGCGGGGATGGAACAAGACCCGCCCGACATCCAGCGCGATCTTGAATATCTTCTTTCGATATGGGATCACATCCGTGAACAGACCCTGCAGGCAACAGCGCCGGCTTTGATTTACGAAGAAGCCAACCTTCTCAAGCGTTGCGTGCGCGACCTTTACGCGCAGGAGATCAACGAGATTTTGGTCGCCGGACAAGAAGGCTATGAACAAACGCGCGATTTCATGCGCGCCTTGATGCCGGATCAAGTGGAAAAAATAAAACTCTACGAAGATTCCATCCCGCTCTTCATCCGCTATCAGGTTGAAAAACAGATTGACGCGCTGAGCGACCCCGTTGTCCAGCTGCGCTCGGGCGGTTATCTTGTGATAAACCCGACAGAAGCTTTGGTTTCCATTGACGTCAATTCGGGCCGCGCCACGCGCGAGCGGCATATTGAAGAAACCGCCCTCAAAACCAATCTCGAAGCCGCCGAAGAAGTCGCAAGACAGCTGCGCCTGCGCGACCTTGCCGGTCTGATTGTGATTGACTACATCGATATGGAGGAAGGCCGCAACAACAGCGCTGTCGAGCGCCGCATGAAAGAGGCGATGAAAAACGACCGCGCGCGCCTTCAAATCGGAAGGCTTTCGCCTTTCGGCCTGATGGAGCTTTCGCGCCAGCGCCTGCGCCCGAGCCTTGTAGAAATCAATTTCGAAAAATGCCCGCATTGCGCAGGACTGGGCTATATACGCTCATCCGACGCCGCAGCGCTTTCCGTGCTGCGCGCCATTGAAGAAGAAGCCATCCGCGCCCGCGCAAATACAATCACAGCCTCGGTTCCCGCGCATGTCGCTATTTTCATGCTGAACTGCAAACGCGATGTGTTGGATCGTTTAGAAAAGCATTACGGAATCACGATCTTGATGGAGCAAGACGATCATCTCCCGCCCCCAGGCTATAAGATCGAACGCGCCAAAGGCCGACCGCGCACAGACTCTTGCCAAGCCGCCGTCAACACAGATCAAGTTTTTGCCGAAACGCAGCAAGAGCAAACAGAAAAAACGCTCGAAAGCGGTGATGTATTTGTCGATGACAAAAACGACCGCACACGCCGCCGCCAAAACAAAAACCGCCGCACAGGAAGCCGCCACACAAACAAGCGCGCCCCCGCACAAGCGGACCAAGCACCCGCCGCCGAAGATGTCTTCATAGCCACGCCCACGCAGCAGCCCCACGAAGCCACGGCCGAAAGCGAGCAAGAACCCGCCCGCCGCCGCCGCCGCGGCCGTCGCGGTGGCCGCCGCCACACAGGACAAGAAACAAACGGTTCTTCGGACATCTGGTCAACGCCACCCGCGCCGGTTCCTGACACAGAAGGCTCCCTACACAGCTACGCCGCAGCGCAGGACATGCCGGTTGCCATCCCCACCAGTATCCACGACCTCGACACAACCCCCAAACCCGTGGCCAAGGAACACCCCAAACCCCCACGCCCAACCCCCGAGGGGTCCGAACCCAAAACCTACGAAATCATCAACCCCCCCGCCGACCAACCCAAAGGCGGCTGGTGGCGCCGTTTGACCTCACAGGATTAACCCCTTTAGCCCCCCTTAGCCCTCCCCCCTTGTGGGGGAGGGTTGGGTGGGGGGCCCCCCACATCCGTAACACACTGACAAAAAAACAAAAACCACACCGAAAGTAATAACAACCGCCACATCTATAGCTTTTACCCTAGATTTCTGGAAAGATCACAACAACTTAAAACCCTTTCTACCTTAAAAATGGGAGAACAAATTATGAGCTGCTTTACCGAATGTATGAGGAGATGTTGCTGCTGTGCGCCCCCCCCTCCTTGTGTCTGCCCAGTTTCTACTTTGAAAGGCACATTTTGGGTTACGGCTGCACACAATAAACTCAGGGAATCTTTATATGGCACCTCTGGAACGTACACCATGTTTAGAAAAGAATTTGCAACCCACGCCGAAATGTGTGGTCTTACCTCATCTTCAATCGACTTTAAATCTGACGGCTTTCGTGTTGTAAGATCAGACCCTTCAAAAACCTCTGCCGTAAAAGCGTTTACGCTTTTTAATGATGGACGTGTTTCTGTTGACACGGCACAAAAACTGAGCAACCCTTACAAAACAATCCCTTTGGAACAAGCAACATGTGCTGATCAATGGGAAGCGTCTGTCTATCAAAGATGTATCAAACAAGCTTTGCATTGCGCACTGTAATAAAAAACTCTTTTAACCCACAAAAAAAAACGGAAAGCCGGACAACCCCGCTTTCCGTTTTTTAATTTACCCCCACCCTACCCTCCCCCACAAGGGGGGAGGGTTAGAGAGATATTACTTCAACTCAACCTTCGCACCGGCAGCTTCGAGCTTTTTCTTCAGCTCTTCAGCCTGCGCCTTGGCAACGCCTTCCTTGACGGTCTTGGGCGCACCTTCGACAAGATCCTTGGCTTCCTTCAAACCAAGGCCCGTGATCGCGCGGACTTCCTTAATCACGTCGATCTTCTTGTCGCCCGCGGCGGCAAGGATAACGGTGAACTCTGATTGCTCTTCCGCAGCCGGAGCAGCACCGGCAGCCGGAGCAGCAGCCACGGCCACAGGCGCGGCGGCGCTGACGCCCCACGCTTCTTCAAGCATTTTGGTGAACTCGGCCATTTCGATGACGGTAAGCTTGGAAAGCTCGTCCATAAGTTTTTTAAGATCTGCCATTGTCTTTCTCCTTTGTTTACATAAAACGTGATGTTGTTGGTGTGGTAAGCCTACCCGCCGGCTTTTGCGTTCAGCACGCGAACCATCTGGCCTGCCGGCTCATTCAAAGTCCGCACAAGCTTGGTTGCCGGTGCCACCAGCAAGCCAATAAGAGTCCCGCGCAGCTCATCCAGCGAAGGCAGGCTGGCCAGAATCTTGGTTGCTTCCGCATCCAGAATCTGTCCCCCCATCGAAGCCGCAATAAGCTCGAGCTTGTCATTTTTCTTGGCAAACGTAGCCGCAACCTTCGCCGCCGCCACGGGATCTGTTGAATAGGCAAGCGCCGTAGGCCCTTTCATATAAGGCTCAAGCCCCTCTAAAGGCGTGCCTTTGATGGCCAGCTTGGTCAGCGTGTTTTTGCCGACCTTCATCGTTACACCGGCAGCCCGCATGGCGCGGCGCAGCTCAAGCGTCTGGTCGGCATCAAGGCCGTTTTGAACCAGAACCACAACCAGCTGAGCGTCTTTAATCTCAGAGATCAAAGCCTGCACATGATTTTCTTTTTCCTTGCGGTTGTCACTGACATGCATATTCATCCGCGCACCCCTTTCCTCGGCAAAAACCGTTTCTTATCTATCTGAAAAAAGGAGGAACGAGGAAAAGAAGCGCCGACAAAGCCTGCGAGGCAAAGATCTTTTCAACTTTCTTCCATCTATGCTGGCTTATTTAAGCGCCCGCAGCGCACCCGCAGTCTCAGACAGAAAAATCTAGGAGCCCTCTATACCCCCCCCCCTGCCCAAAAGCAAGGGGGGAAATAACTTTTTAGCTAAAATGTCATTGCGAGGAAGGGGGGATTACTGCGCCTTCTCAGCAATCGCCCAGAAACCGTCCGCGCTCAGGCTGGCAGCCCCTACCAAGACACCATCAACATCAGGGTCTTTCATAATCAAGCCGGCATTGCCGATCGCAACCGAGCCGCCGTAAATAATCGGCACCGCCACGCCGGCCTCACCCAGAGCCTCACGCAATTTGCGGTGGACGGCGGAAATCTCCTCCACCTCCGGCGTCTGCCCCGAGCCGATGGCCCATATCGGTTCATAAGCCACGATAAGCTGCGCAGGATGATAGCGATCCGGCAAAGACTCCAAAAGCTGCGTAACAATGGCCGCTTCAGCGCCCCCCGCCGCCCGCTGGTCCAGCGTTTCCCCCACGCACACAACCGTAACCAGCCCCGCAAGCTGCGCAGCCGCGACCTTTTTGGCAATCAAGGCATTATCTTCGCCATAGGCCATGCGGCGCTCGGAATGGCCCAGAATAACATAGCGGCAGGAAAGATCCACCAGCATGCCGGCGCTGATATCGCCCGTGTAGGCGCCATGATTGGCATAATGGCAATCCTGCCCCCCAAGCATCACACCAGAGCCCATCAACGTCTCGGCCACAGGCCAAAGCAAGGTTGTGGGCGGGCATAAAACAACGTCAAAAGGCAAAGGCCTTTCCTCCATGGCGCGCGCGGCAACCTCTTGCGCCAGATTCAGGCCCGAGGTCAGGCGTCCGTTCATTTTCCAATTGGCCACGATAACTTTACGTCTTTTGGACATCGCTCAAAAACTCCACAGGTAGGAGAAGCAAAACTGTTGCGGGCAGCATAGACTTTTATCATACTGCTAAGCAACCAAGAATCAAGAGGACATGTCTCATGCTTCAATCCATACACGGCCTTGCAAAATCCTGGATTTTTAAAGGACTGATGCTCCTTCTGGTTGTCAGTTTCAGCATCTGGGGCATTGGCGACATGTTTCGCAGCAACCCCGGCAAGCGCGAAGTGGCCATCGTGGGGGGGATCAAGATCTCGGCGCTTGCACTTGAGTCGCGCTTTGAAAAGGATCTGCCGCGCCTGCGGCAAATGTTCGGCGGCACCCTGACAGCGCAGCAGGCGCGCCAGTTCGGTTTTCTCGAACATACGCTTGAAATGATGATCGAGGAAACACTCTATGATCTTCAGGCCCAAAAGCTGGGTCTTAATGTCAGCAGCGCTTATATTCTCGACCAGCTCGGGCGGGAGCCCTCGCTGCGGGACGAAAGCGGCCATTTCAACAGGCAGATGTGGCAGCAGGCCTTGTCCAAGATGGGCCTGACCGAAAAAATGTTCTTTGAGCTTGAGCGTCACAACATGGCGCGCCAGCTTGTCCTCGGAAACCTGATGGCCAATATCGAGGCGCCCAAAACAATCATCGACCATCTTTATCAGGCGCGCGGCGCCATGCGTATTTTAGAAGTCATCACCTTGCAAGACGACCTGCTGAAACATGACAACGCGCAAAGCCTGCAAAACCCTGACGAAGAAACGCTGAGAGCTTGGTACGCCGCGCATGAAAGCGATTTTACAGCCCCCGATTATCGCGCAATCACCATCGCCAGACTTTCTGCGGCGGATCGTGCGGAAAACATAAATGTAACGGAAGAAGAGCTGCAAAAAGCCTACGAAGCGCGGCGCGAGGCTTTCAAACTCCCGCCCTCGCGTGATCTTGTGCAGGTCGTTTTGCAGGATGAAGAAGCCGCCAAAGCGCTGCTGGAAAATGCCTTGAAACAAAGCAGCCTTACCAAAGCCGCCCGCGAAGCCGGCCTGACGCCGATTGTGATGACGCGAATCACCGAAGACAATATTTTGCCCGAGCTGTACGCGCCTGTTTTTTCGCTGATCACCGGCGAAACCTCAAACCCGATTAAAAGCTCTCTTGGCTGGCATATCGTCAAAATATCTTCCATTTATGAAAGCAGCTATACGCCTTTGAGCGAGGTCAAGGATGATCTGCGCAAAATCATACAAAGCGAAAAAAGCGCAAATACGCTTTCCGAAACGCTGGGCGCAATAGATGACGCTCTGGCGGCGGGCCAGAGCCTTGAGGATGTCGCCGAAACCTTCCGCCTTCATCTGACGCGCTTTGCGGCGGTGGATGATAAGGGACAAGACGCCGCAGGCCATCGTATTGAGGATTTTCCGGCCCCCTCTCTAACCTTGCGCGCCGCGCAGGATTTAGAGGCTCAGGAAATAAGCGAGATTCTCGATGACGGCAAAGGCCAATATTATATTGTGCGCGTGGATCAAGTGACGCCAAGCGCCCTGCGTCCTTTTGAAAGCGTGCAGGCCGAAGTCGCCAAAATCTGGCGGGCGGAAATGCTAAGGGCGCACGCAGAAAATCTGGCGCAGAATATCGCTAAATCCCTGCGGGAAGGAACGCGGGCGACAAACTACGCCGCCCTCCCCGGCGTGGGTGTGAAATTGTCCAGACCCATCTCATATCTGGGCACCATGGATCCTGATGTGCCGCAAGCGGCTTTGGCCGAGATTTTCCAGATGAAGAAAGGCGATGTCATCGTAGCCCAGTCGTTCGGACGCCATTATGTGTTGCGCCTTTCGGATATCGTTCCTGTCGATCCGCAAAAACCGGAAGCCTCGCGCCAGGTGGTGATTGATGATATGAAAGACAAAATGGGTCTTGGCCTCATCGACCAGTATTCGGCTTACTTGCGCACGATCTTTCCGGTCAAGATCAACAAAGACGCCCTGAACGAACTCAAGAACCGTGATAATAATGCGGATTAGTCTCATCGCATTTCTGGGGCTTCTTGCCTTCAGCGGAGCAGCGCAAGCCTCACCGGCGGAAGTGCGTGAAGTCGCGCGCCTCAACAACTGCCCACCGCAGTCTATCGAGATTTTCCAGCAAACAGTCGGCGCCCGCGCCCAAACCATCTACCGCGTAAGCTGCGACATCCCCGCATCCTTGAGCAAAGACGCCCCCCCTCCCGTCAACGCCATCCTCGTGCGCTGTCTGGGCACACTCTGCGATGTCATGCGAACCCTCTACAAACAAGACAGCGCACCTTAGCCCACCACCACTCCCTTGTCATTGCGAGGAAGGCCTTTAGGCCTGCCGTGCCAATCCCGGCTTCTTTGCCGAGCTTCGCACGCCCCCACCAAGGGCCTTCCTCGCAGCGACAGTTTGTT
>Ga0123354_10002517_pt1 | contig 24330 bp, 17 predicted proteins | sample TergutLab28metaG_2_FD_97872 | JGI IMG/M metagenome (GOLD analysis project Ga0123354, IMG submission 97872) | Labiotermes labralis P4 segment gut microbial communities from Petit-Saut dam, French Guiana - Lab288 P4 | ecosystem: Host-associated > Arthropoda: Insects > Digestive system > Gut ... | reverse complement strand
CCTCAAAAAAGGTTAACAAAAAAATAAATAGTTACATACCCTTTAACAGGGCCCACAACCCCCCCCAACCCACCCCCAAAAACAAAAAACCCCCACCCCCCCCCCCCCCCCCCCCCCCCCCAACACTCTCTGAATGTACCTACCTTCAGAACATCATAAACCATAACATTATTCTCTGTGTCCTTAGTGAGAATGTGTCTCTTGTCATTAAGTATATGATAATGTCGTACTGCAGGACCTCCTTTGATTACTAGCTCTGGCTTGAGACTCATAGGTTTTAGAATATCTTCATCTCCACTGTCAGCAAACTGTGAGTCTCTCTTAGGTATTGCCTACAAGCAAACAATTCAGTAAACCTCCTTTAATCCAATGGTATGCAATATAATTCTTTAACTACCATATAGACAAATTAAATTCCAATGTTCAAAATTTTTAAACACTGAAAATAATTATAAAACTCTGGTGAGGCTTAGTAAATATGAATCATGAAAATTACACAAAAACCAGCAATTGGGCTGGCGCAGAACATAAAAGAAAGAGTTCAAAATTAGGAGCCAATAACATAACATTTATAACTAACCCAGTTCTTGATACAAGATTCTGATGTGGCAACCCAGAGGGACCCTTGGTCTGGAGTCATCACCATTTTCAGAATGGGTGCACTCTCTTCACATACTAGTACTCGCCGGTCTGGGATTCGCAGATCAGTCATAAAGATTTTACGGTCCCGACCTCCAGAAATCACATGACTGAAAGTGTCTGTTGTCTGAAACATTGTAAAATTCATAATGCGGCACACAACTGAAATGATTTTAATAAACCACAGAACATAAAAACTCCAATCAAAATTACTGTGTATAGAGGAAAACTTGGATTTCCCAGAATAAAATGAAGTCTAGAAATATATTTTCAAAAGCACTGACAACAAAATTCAGCAAATATTACAACGGATCTCAAGAGTTTAATAATTATTACACAGGGATAAATTACAATGTCTCCCTGTACTTTAATACATGCATATGTGCTCCATCTTACTTCCCAGATACCAAGAAAAACTGTCAGTTAAAGGCCAAATGGTGTTCAATACTACCCACATCCATCTTGAAGCCACTAGTGTAACACATAACTGTTGGTTTCAAGACTGTATCTGTGACACAATTCTAAACAGAAAATTCAGCTATGTCAAATCAAGTAACTTACGAGTCCCATATATGTGCTGCCTCAATAACCTGGAAAACTCACATTCAACAACACTCATGCAATTAAGTAGGTTATCTTGTTTTATGAGTATGTGTGTGTGTGTGTGTGCATGAGGGATGGAGAGGGGAACATATGCACCTTTGCACATATGTAAAAAAGACAGTACAAAATACTATGTGGTATAAGTACCCAGCCATATCTGAAGACTCATTTAAAAAACAGACAACAAAACTATTTTTCTGCAAAATACTGATCTCTTGCACTTAATATTGTGTATAATCAACTAAATGTAGATTTTACAGACTGTTACATTTTTATCAACAAAACAACACTTCCTCTATTTATGTGGACAAATGAGTACCAAGAATCATATACACAAAACATAAGGACACATCACGTGTAACATGCTCAAGAATGTAGCACCCTGGCATAACAGTTCATTTTCAGACCTGCATTAGGGATGTCACCAGTTCCAAATCATTGCTGCAGAGGTTACATATGGTTTGTGCCACCTGCTCCAGACAAATTACAAAATATCTTGGAATTGACCATAATATCCTTTCACATTTCTCCACACTTATTACTGACCCTGTCAAATTCTCAAAAGCTAACCTAAAGAGTATTATAAGACAACCAAATAACCTAACAGCCTGTATGACTGATAAAGCAGCAATGAACTACATACAAATTGCAACTATCAGATTGATATAAAAAAACCCATACTGGAAGGACATGTTAAAAACATTAAAATGTACTAAGATCCACGCAGAATATTACACTTCACTTTAACAGCTACTGCAGTACAAGTGACATATTCCCAAAAACCCAATGTTAAACTTCAGACATAAATATGTTGAAACTATATATTTGAGCTTAGAAACATACCAAGAGTGCCCAAACACCCTCATCATGAACCCGTATTGTTGTAATGCAACGCTGTTGGCCAAGTGACCAAAGTTTGATGGTACCATCTGAGCTACCAGACAAACACTGTGTCCCATCACGGTTCAGTACCAGTGCCTTAACATTGTCTGCATGGCCTGTAATTTAGAAAGAAATCACACCAATCCAACCTATGACAATCTAATACCAACATTACTAAAAATCACTTTGCAGCTGTATGACACATGCTACATAAAATATGAAAATGAAAGCATATATACCTTTAAGTTTCATGAGTTTAGCACATGACCGTGGGTCCCAAACCCTCAGAACCTTCTCTGTGCTTCCACTTACAATTGCTGTACCAGAAGGGTTCATTGCCAAACTGTAGATAGAATCCTTATTTCCATTGAGGGATGATGCTGAAAATGATAAGACAGGCAATGTAAATATAACATAACACTAAGGCACGATTGCATAACCAATGTTGCAGTGGAAAAGTAATAAGTATTACATATTATGATTGTGGGTTTGTAGCCTTAGTTATCCAGCATGCAATGCATATGTGCCATATTGTCATCAGTGGCCTACCAGGCTCTACACTATTTTTTCACATTATCTTATAAAACAAACATTACAGAACATAAAATGTGTGTTTTGATTTTATATACAACTTTTGTCTGAAACATCTCTCATTCTAAGAAGAATTGAGGGAGATATGACAACAAATGTATATGTACTTTTCCTGGATAATGTATACTTTACATTAAACAGGAGCAGAAACAGCCAGAATAACAGGTGTTTGTATTAGAAGATCCCTGTGTGGTTTGTAATCCTTCCCTTACCTGACCCATTTGAATGCAATCATTGTGTGAAAAGTCAATGTGCCTGAGCTCCTTGAAGAAACAAGTTCCAACAATTACTTTGAATTAAACCTGACATCACTATTCAGGAAATTAACAGAAAAAAAAAATGCATATTCCACATTACTTGAAAGAAGTGAAAGTTAATATTCAAAGAAAATTTGATCATTTTTCCAGATGACAGCTCTATCATGCACCGAGAAATACTTTCAGATACTACAAGACCTGTTCAGAAGCTGCAGGAAGGCACTTTAAGACTCTTTTATGAAACACAGTGGGTTAAACTGCAGGGGAAAAATAAACTCTATATTCCCAGTGGATACAGGCTTCATATGCGACAAAGCAGGGGTGCACATATTTTCCAACAATCTAGGAACCACCTCAAAAGACTAGGTGCCAGGGAGTGACATAAAAACAAGTTCCACAAAAAGGACCCACAAATATTAGGTGCCATCATACAAAATTAGGCCACATGCATGACCTGGCACCTGGGACTCATGCACCTACGCAATAAAGGTCTTGCAACAGCTGCCAGTTCAGAGACAGGAGTGGTGGGATGCTCTGTTAATAGGCAAATGCAAGTGGACACTCCCACAAAACAATGGTCACAAATTGCTATAGGCCAGACTGGTGTAAACATAAGAATGGCTGAACACTTTCAAATGGTCATGCATACAAATAAGGACAACTACTACCACAGGCATGTGATAATTTCAGTTTGACACCTATCCTAGCACTACTCAGGACCACTGCTTTTGTAAATTTGAAGAGGAAGGAATGTAGAGTCAACTTGTGACAGATGTCTTTTTTTTTTATTTGTTATTTTAACACTGTTGGCGAAAGGCTTCAGTAATTTACTAATGACAAAAGTGTCCCTTCCTGCTAAAATTTTAATGGAGCTGAATCTTGGTAAACACTGTGATAATAAAGAAATAGCAGGCAGTACTCACTGGTTACAGTGTTGTTGCTCGCTGTCAGAGCAGTGAGGGTGTTAACATCCCACAAGAAGATGGCCCTATCCAGGCCAGCTGACGCAACTTGTTCTCGGTCTCTGGCATAAGCTAGCGCTTTCACATAATCCTTGTGAGTGCGTAGGGTGGACATACAGAAACCTTTATGTGCATTCCACACCTTCACTGTTGTGTCTGAGCTTGCAGATATTACTGAAACACACCAGACAGGTTGGCTCAAGATTATGACTTGTAATTTGAGAGGTTCCCAGTTTGAATCTCAGTCCGGACACAAACTAGCCTGACACTGTCACTGTTTCCCTCAGCGTCTCCAGGTAAATGATGGAACAGAACCTTCAAATAGCCTACAACTGCTTCTGTCCACACTGGTCCATTTCTATTTCCAGTCATTCGAAGCTTCCAATCTGAGTTACCAACAATAATGCCAAATAAATTGAACATAAAAATAATTAATGAAACAAGGACAACACTAGTTTGGGATGTGTAGAAATAGCACTTAACTGTTTACTACAAACACAAGTATTTGAAGGTACAACATCTAAAACAAGAATTTAAACTCCCGTCACATCTACCATGACACACACAATCCAACTCAGTGTAAAATTCTGAGTTATAAATGTGCTTGCTAGAACTATTTCATAATCAATTAATTCAAGTAGGAACATTCTCCTTAAGCTGCTAATAGTCATGCAGCTAGTCAAGAATTTTGCTGTCATTTATGGAACCCGGAGGTTCACTACCATGTTCACAAAAGAATGCTGCTTGAGTAGTATACAGCCTCACACTTTATTTCCTTAAGGTACAGTTCAATATGATCCTCCCACTTACACTCACTATGGAATATCTTCCTTCAGTTCTTTCTACCAACTCACACCAAACATATCAAAAGTTAATCCTCATTTAACACTATATTTTGACTTAGTATGAAAACAAGTATGCCTAACTACTGAAAACACTACTTGTGGCCTAACAGAGGTATGATCCCAGAAACTGTCTGTAGGCAATGAGAGAACACACACACACAACAGAAATTGAAGGTCAAAATATTCAATGTCCCAGCTAAGATTTGAACCAGGCAGCACACAAGTCTAAGAGCATTACTATTTCATGGAACTTACTGGTGTATGTAAAGTTATCAGCACTCCTACCTTGTACGATACTCTTGTTCTGTAAGTCAGTAACACATCAGTTGCTGTGGTTATGCCACACCATTGTATTGGAGTGAAGGCACAACCATGGAAGTCTAGGTAAATGCATGGCATTGTCTACATCTAATTAATAAAACATATCACACGAGCGTTTGGATATTTTTTGCAATGTTGTTTGAGTAATTAAGTTCCAGTGAAATTTTAAATAGTGGTAAGAATTTTAAAACCTTTGATGTGATCATGAAAAATCTGTGTTTTGTACTGATGACTCACAATTCACTTATTATGCTGTTAATACGGTTTCCAATCCTTTCATTCAATTAAACTGTTATTGAGGTCAGGTGTTTTAATGACCTTTGATCTTACATGCAAAAAAGTTGTAAAAATTGCCAGATTGTTTTTGTAATAGATTATATGTTCCAAATTCAGTACTTATCTGTATAGTCACAACTTCCCACTGACATATCAAAAGGCTTTGTGCTAGTTTTAAATAAGTGGATCTTAGCATGTGTTATGTTCCCCACCCAATCACCACCCTTGATTTTTTACAGTTAGGAGTTGTCGGCCCCTTGTCAACTATGACACATTCAACACAGTTGCAACTACTTTCCATGTCTGCAAGCTACTGCTTCAATCCACAACCTAAATATTCATCATGCCATGGTGACAAACAATCCATTTGACATTACGATGTTTTCTCACTGAAAACCAAAATTTAAAATGACAAACAGTTTTCTAATCAGTACTTTGTTACATTAACAAATTATTTTTGACAATATAAGTGTAATAAAGAATGTCATAATTATTAAACTAATGACTCCGAAAACAATTTTGAATTCCTTAATGTAAAAGTCTAAAACTTAACTTTCTCAGAATCTGTGTTATGTTTCAAAAATATTTTCCATCTATTATATAAAAGTACTCACAGTTCCTTCCTCCACAGCAGAGAACAATATCATTCACCCAGTCTGTATGGTGTTCCATAGATAATGTATATGGCTCCTTGATATTTTTACAGTTCCAAATACGAATAATACTGTCTCTACCAGCAGAATAAAGTCTGCTGAGATGGGCATCGTACTGCAAAGAGTTGACTCCAGCCCTGTGTCTTCTTTCCACCTCGTCTCTTATCACAAAAGATACCTGTCCCATAAAAATGTAAATAATATTGTGAATACATAGTGTATATTAGTAATCACGACTAATTTACCAAACCTTAAGATACACATTACTAACAGGAAAGAATTCCTTGCAACACCAAAATGTATTGGAAATATTATTTTACAGCAGAAACACAGAAACAAACACTAACGAACTGGTTAACCTCAAACAAAACTGAGGTTAATTGCATGTATCAATAAATAAAATTGAACAAGGCAATTACGGTATATCGCACTTATTTACCTGTACGTCGCTTAAATAAATTTACTGAGAACAATACCTTTCATACCTGAACTTTCTTCCGGCCACTTTGCCCACCCGATTTATGAGTAGCCATGGACAGAAAGGTATCTGCAATTTCTCTACCGGAAACGGTTCATTTTTCGATACATATTGCGAAATTGTACATGTAAGACATGTAATACTTCAAATAAAACTGGTAATGAACGTCAGATACAATCACAAATAAAGCGGTACTTCCAGCACATTTTCCACAACAAATTTAACCTACAATGACGGTTATCACTCAAAGCACACACTTCTCACGACACCACAGACTAGATATCTATGTCACAGACTTAAACGATAAACGAGGAAAGAAATCCACGGATGAGTATCTGAGATAATCTGTGATTCCATACGCACGTGACCACTGTCAGTTCCTATTTCTACCAATATGAGCGCCAGCAAAGCGGTCTAATGTTCCTGCGACGGAATAATATTGTACAATTAAAAATTTACTACGAATGTAACCACAAATTCAAAAGCGTTTTGATATTTTGGCTTATGGAAGCAAATTTAGGGGGCTTTCTTACTGTCTGAGTATGAATCTGAATAACGTTCATTCAGAACATATAACATTAACCGCTTGAAGTTAAAGAAAGGGTAAGTATACGAGAAGAGACGATGCGTGAAAAATGAGACACATCAGCTGGGCGTAAGGAAGGAGTAAAGGCAAAAGAATAATTTTGCCATTATGATTCCTATGATTTACCGCTTATCTTTCGCGTAAGAACAGACAAGTATAACGGACTTTTATTTAATAATTGGGTCCTACCTTACACACAGTCACAATCTCCATTAAAAAGAGCACTCTTTTAATGTTATATAAGAAAACTAATATTTGCTTATTCTGAGAATCGTTAAAAAGATATTGACACATACTGAATATACTGTCTAGACAAAATGTAGAACTGTGCGTTAATATGTGGTGCACATAAATACCATCATGTTTTAAAGGATTAGAACTCGAGTAAAACCTGCCTAAAATGGAATTCTAGAGGATGTACATATTTCTCCGTTCCAAGCTATCGTTTTAACACACGCACTAATTGCAATAAATAATTTGTAAATTGATTTACCACAACCGTACATTTAGCAGAAAATATTTTACTATAACAGATATGGAATGCTTTTAAATGTATAACAGTTCCTTTTGGTTTGTTCTCCTACATGCTTTGGTTAGCAATTTAATCATCATCAGGGAAACACTGAAGTCTACATACATGAACACTGAGTTCATATAACCATACACGGTGCAAAGACCACAGATTAATTTTACTCTTAACCCGGGACTACATACTGCGTAAGGTTGTACGAACTCAGTGTTACTGCATGTAGACCTGCACTTCTCCCTCATGAAGGTTAAATGGCTAACCAAAACATGTAGAATAACGAATAAACACGAACTGTTATAGCTACATTTGTTTGGTGACATGCATTTGAATATCCAGAAAATATTTTTTCACGATGCATGTGCCATCTTTTTACGATCCAAACCAAAAACCAGAAATTCTCGCTACTTAAACGAAATACGATGTTACCGAACAGCAAACATACTTTGTTTTCCCACTTCTTCTTCCATATTCGTTTTCAACTCTAGCCCGCTATGGCCTGTTATTCATATCGTGATATTTTTTCTGGTTAAATTGGGGTTCTTTATTTTAAAAAAATGACACTCCGTGGCCCTGGGGTCGAATCAACCTTTAACAGAATTGAGTACCAGGAATATTTCCTGAGTAGTAAGAGCGGCCGGTGTGTAGGGCTGACAACCTTACCACCTTCATGTACCGATTGTCATGAAATCTGGGAGCCTTAATCTCCTGGAACCTTTATGACCTGCCCAGGAATTGCTTTAGCTTTACCTGTACTTTCTTGTGAAAAATACGAATACGCTCTAAGTGACAACAAGAAATATTATATTTTTTTTGGGGGGGGGGGAGGGGGTTTCTTCACCAGTCAAATCAACAAACCTTTTCTTCCCTACAATAACTCAGAACACAGCGTCATAAAACGCAACACTCTGCACGCATTTGAAGCACTGGTCGTTCGTCAACCACGCCTTAAAACTTCTTGCACTCTCGGCACACAACTCTTGTCCATAGCGGTGAATGCAGAAGCGTTCCGTTTTCTTTGCTATAGTCAGTGATGTCCGTCGCATCACGCATTATTTTTCTCAGTCCCGTAGACACAGTCGTACTGCGGCAAACCTCTCTGTGCTCCTGACTTCTCTGTATTTCCATCACATCCCTTTTGGATCTCCTGTAACGAACGCACAACTCCACTTAAAAGGTTAAGTTGAAGTTGCCCTTTGCACACCATGAGTGCATGTGAAGTGGAATAGACGTGTGACTCTTAATATTGGCACTAGGTGGAGATGAGCGCTCAGCTTCAGGATCCGGTCGCTTTACCTCCGAGGAAAGAACCACTGGTGCCCATTGAATGAGAGAGATATCTTGCCCCTACAAAGGTTCAACCCCACATCGTCCAACCCACAGCCTGGTCACTATAACGACTAAGCTATTACAACTCATTAAATCGTGTGTGTTCTTCGGCGTTGGCCACTTCTGCAACGTCTTCAGCTTTGCCGGATCCGTGGTCACGCCTTCCGTTGCTAAATCAGTATTTTGTTCACATTCAAACTGAAATATTTCCATTTCTTCGTTACACAGTTCCGGTGGGGGATATATAAACAGACGCGAGAAAATTCTTCTTGTCCTCTCCGTTTCAGCCATTACAGATGATATTGTATTGGGTTTCACTATAAATTCCCAGAAGCAGGCACATTTTCCTACAAAGTCGCGCTTCAGCAATCCACTGTCCTTCTTGCACATGTTTCACTGGATATAAACTTGCGACCACTTGAACGGTTGGCAGTGCGTACATATTGGAAGAATGATACTAAAATAAATGCTGAAATAATTTTGTTCAGTGACTTGAAATGAACTGGCTCAAGGCCAGTAAAGAATGTTAGGGTTGTTAGTGCCGAAAGTTTTGCTCATCGTCCAAAGTTGCACTGAACATACCTTCCTCGCTATTATAGTCTCATAGTCTATCGAAATTGAACTGTTTTGCAGGTCAGCATAGCGACACCGTCCGCAAATCCAAACAACATGCGATCGAAGGTCTCGTGCAACGAAGCGCTGTCGATAATAATACTCGTCGTCGGTACATCACACACGTATCTGTGATCAAGTTCTTTGATCTGTCGGAATATTGGCTGTGTATATTTAATGGTGTTATTCAGCTCCACGCATTGTGGCCTACAGTGTCAGATGGCAAATGATGGCTGCAGTGGGAATAGTCCGTTTAATGGTATTATCCCAGCACTCTCTGCAATGAGTGAAGAAAACATTGATCCCACCAGTTAAAATAGGTAACCTAGCATCGAAGTCAGGACTTTCCTGGTACGAAGACGGAGTATTTATTACTCAACAGCGACGTTCGGTGACAAGCGTTGTGGTTCAAGGACATATAATCTGTCGATTTATGACTTTATTTATTAAACCTTACATACGCCTCCTTATCAATCTCTTCTATTTCCTCAATAATTTACCTGGATGTTTATGCTTATCATAATTACGTTAGAGTGGTCAACTCCAGGGACTTCCTTAAACACTTGGTAGTTCTCATCTGTGCAGGAGTTTCCTTCTTCTATGGAATCCAAGAATTCAAATCCTAAATCTTAAAGCAACCAGAATAATTCCCTATTAAGAGGCTTAATATTGTCCAGTACTGCCAACTAAACATTTTAAAATGTGCTCTATATTAATTTGTAGTCTTGACGTTTATGGTTGTTGGTATAGATCTTTATTAAGAAGCCAACATCACTAACACAGATTCATAAAAGTGTAATGGAATAAATCGAGCGTTCTGTCTGTTGTATGAATTGCAGTAACTGTATGTTAGTAGGGAATATTTGGCCTATGTAGGGGAGAGCAGCGAGCAGATCGGAGCAGAACAAAGCAAAGTTTGCTACTGGCCTTCCAGCCAGCATAGTTGTTCTTAGTTTCGAGACACTTAGGGTCCCATGACCATATTTTAGCTCGTTCCAACATCATGTTTCTCTTTAAACACATGGTCTTCTCTCTGACGAGTGGACGGACATGACACTTAGGGGAAGTGCTTCATCTTCCGCATCGTAATAATGCCACTTAAATAAACGGTCTATAATTTTTATTACATTACTCTACGTGATATGTTACCTACAGTGTTACACGGTACGCGATATTCAGTATTCCTGTCACTACAGCAGGTTATGTCTTATTCTACTTAAAAACTCTGAGACGGCATTTTTTTGGTGTTTTTTTTTACCGTGCGTCTTGGTATAACCTCATTAATTAACCAACTTAATGCATAATAACTTGTTTTATAATAAGTTTATTTCATGCCTCTACATTTTTCGAGCACTATGTATTCATCATCAGGAGGCCAAAATTGTATTATACAGCATCTGGTATCATCACACCTGTAGGTGGCCGTTCGGTGCACAGGTTGAGAGAGGACTCCACAAATTCTTATTTTATAATAATATTTATTATATGCTTCTACATGTTTCGAGCACTATTGTGCTCATAATCAGGAGGTCAAAATTGTATTACACAGCATCTGGTATCGTCACACCTGTAGGTGGCCGTCCGGTGCACCGGTTAAGAGAGGACTGGTTGGAATGCACTCCAACCAGTCCTCTCTCAACCTGTGCACCGGACGGCCACCTACAGGTGTGATGATACCAGATGCTGTATAATACAATTTTGACCTCCTTGTGATGAGCACATAGTGCTCTAAAATGTAGAGACATATAATAAACTTACTATAAAACAAGATTTTTTGCGTTAAGTTGGTTAATTACGAAGATTACTAAGATCTGAGACGACAGTCACTTGAATGGCCGTATGCCTGACAGCCAGAGAGTTTAAGTCTTCTTTTATTTTCCGTGTGTGGTTCCTCCTTGTCCTACTGCATGCACATTATGTTTCTGAAAATTCTGTGTGACGTCTGCCTGGTGACTGTATAACTTATTTACGTAAGCATACGTATTCCGACGACCGGCGGGGGACCATCACGCAGCCAGCACAATACGACCCCAGATATATATGTTTAGCCTAAACACTATACACAGCTGTCAGATAAGTTGCCGCATTCCAAAGGCGAAGGCTCCTGTAGAGACCATCATTTCTTTTTTAATCGTGGGAAATAGTGAGATTATATCTCTTGGAGCTATGACGTCTAATAAGCTCATGGTTCATCACCCGATGATAGACTAAATTAATATGGAATATGTGTGGTACTTGGAGAAAAGCCTCTCCCAGAACCAAGCCCATGTGGACTCCTCGATAAGCCTAGGGAACGTCACGGCCTAATACGTAGGATACTGTCAACAAACGTTGTCCCTCTGCTTTAATTAAGTACCACGCCACGAAGATACGTTTGTTTGTTTTTGACTCAACAACCCCCCATTGGGCCAGGGCCTCCTCATTCACGAGGTTTCTAGATCACACACAAAGACGCACCACAGTCGGTAGGACTTCTCTGGACGAGCGCTCAGCAGAGACCTCTATCTAACAACACACAACACTCACGGACAGACATCCAAGTTCCCGGTGGGATTTGAACCTACGATCACAGCTGGCGAGCTGCCGCAGACATATGCCTTAGATCGTGAAACTATTCGGACCGGCATGAAAATAATTGGAGAAGTATAAATATAGTTCTACGGATTCTAAACTCGGCACTAGACGGACTATTGTGGCCAGCTTCAGTCCTCGGCCGCTATAACCCTGGAGAAAGTGCATCCTTTACTAAATGAATAGCAGTCCGGGCAGATCCCAGATCCAGTTGGCTATTAATAATATTAAAATCTCTGCTATGCCGGGAATTGATTCTCCGTTTCTCGGTCGTCCAATCCGCAGACTAGTTACCTACACTGGCTGAGCTATCCTAGCCATATCTTCGTACTTCCTCGTGAGATAATTACTTATATAATGCATGACGAAATACTATTAATGAATACTTATCTACTACCTACTTCAAACTGTGCCATTGAAAGAATTCACTTGGTTGTTTTCTTGTGGGTTCAAAAGCTGTGCAGTACGTAGTCAGAAGGAAGAAGCATGACTGTAGAAAACCAAAATCCTACTCGTACAGTTTTTTACAGCCTTCTATATTGTAGATGCAAAAATCACATGCACGATGATAAGTCATTAATTAAGTTCGTTTTAACCTTCAAATGTCGAAAAAGAGATAACAGCATTTGAAGCACGTGGCGTGCTGGAAGTATGTACCGTTTTGTACGTCACGTGGACATCACGTGACTAAAGGCCATACCAACCTTTCTAATTTTAATACTTTGTCAATAATAGCAACACGGCAGCACTGCATACACTTGAGGTGGAATCTACACTACCGCCACTTACTGCAGGGCCCGCCAATTTGACGTAACAACATAAGTAAAAAACACACAAATTTCACTACTTTTTCTGTGTAGGCCGAGAGAAATTTGTATTTATTTTAATTCTATGATAATAACTACTCAAACATTGGAGACATGCCAGATATGTCATAAATGTAACTTCATAAGATCTGCATTTTTCTGAGATAAGACGCAGCTTATAGTGGTAATTCCATCCCGAGATTTCGGGACAATTTATCGGTACCATCCTCAAGGGTCAAGAAATATTCTTGACCCTTGAAGATGGTACCAATAAGTTGTCCCGGAACGCCGATAAGGAATTACTACTACACGCTGCGTAATAACCCAGAAGACAGCAGATCTCATCTACTTTGCGGCGGAAGCCTGAAATCACGCACAACTTCTCACATTACGTAAGAATGCAGTTGTGTTAAAAACCACAAGAATGGCACCTAATTTTGTAGTACATGACCTCGAAGTTCGAATTAGATAAATTTAAAGTACTAAAAACCTGGGTGCAATAAAGAATTTCTAAATTGGTTGGCAATTTACGGTTCTAACCATCTCGCCAAATTTCAAGGCCATAAAACATCAGATAGATAAAAGAAACGGAAATACAAAAAATCTCTGAACTGACTGATATCAAGGATTACCAGATTTAATCTGCTCTTCACTTGTTTTTTAAACACAATTTGACGTATTTTTATCATTACCAAATACTTGACATTCACCACATGTTCGAAATATTTATAGAAGGCTTTGTATTGTGATAATGTCCAAGATACTGGTGATGAGGCGAAAACATAAGCGTTCTTCTAGACAAACCTCCTCGCTAGTGAGTAAAACACTTGTGAATTTTTCGCCAAGATATTTACGTTTTTGTCCAGTAAGTTAGCATTGTCAGCACATATTATAAGATGATATCTGTCGTTCAATGCCAGCCCGGAATGGTTCTCTTTTACCGCCGAACTAGCAATAAACACAGCAGCAACAGCACACGTAAGCCTGTACCACGTTGTAGATTGCTTTATGTGATGATGTTTGAAAGAATAACCGATTATTTAATCGACTTGCGAGAAATGTAAATAAACTACCTAAAAAAAATTAGACACAAAACCATTCTAACATAAAGTTCCTGTCGACGAATTCAAATATATTTTATTATATTTATCCAACAATTGCACAATTTATATTAACAATTATCTGTTTCTTATAGTACTTATACATGTTTCGATGTGTATACATAATCCTCCGGAAGTTTCTTGTTATGTATGCTAATGTTACAAATTAATAAAATGATAATAACATTATTAAATTGTAACTTTAGCATACATAATAAGAAAGACTCCCTGAGCATGATGTATGAACATCGAAACAGGTAGGTGTGCTATAAGAAACAGATAATTGTCTACATATATTGTTCATATGGTGGACAAATATAACAAAATCTACACAATGCACGGTACATTCTAAATGAAGGTTAAAATCAAATACTGTTATGTAGAGTTAGTTGAGAGAAAGTTCTCACTTGAAAGAAGTTTTTCGCGAGATGATAGGTGATGAATTTTAAGGGCCGGGAATTGAAGATTTAAGTGCAATGGCCTTGAAGACATGTGTCAGAGAAAGTAGCACAGTTGTGATTCATTTTCACTGGACATCGGGTGGTCCAACTTTCTGAGGGCACTAACCTTCGATCCAAAGACAAATTATGCGAGAGACACATTCTTTCTCTTTATGTTGCTGTGTTGTATTAGCCACAAGTTTCTGTCAGACTGTTCAGTGTCCCGAATGGAGAAAGTTTAGCTACGCCAACGGCAGATGTGTGGTGTTAACTTTTGGCATCCGCACTTTCCGGAAGTATAAACATGAGTCTTAACGCATCGTTACATGATTTTCAGTTACGTATTGACGAGGACAGAGCATGTGTGGAATTATACCTCCACGTTACTGTACGTCATGGCATGGAGCTTAATTAAGCAAACCAACAAATTTTACCTTCGTGTCTCAAGATAAGAAGGCAGGACGAAGTCACAATATAAAGACTGATAACAGTTCCTTTGAAGGGGTTCAAGAGTTCCAATATTTGGAACAACCTGAACGAATTAAAATTATATTCAGGAAGAAATTAATGCAGATTTAAATCCAGGATTGCTTGCTATCATTCGTTGCAGAATCTTCGTCTTCCAGTTTGCTATTAAAAATAAAAAGATTAAGATACACAAAACTATAATTTTGCCTGTTGTTTTGTATGGGTGTGAAAATTTGTCGCTCGCATTGAGGGGAGGAAAGTAGGCTGAATGCATTTGAGAATAAGATGCTGAGGAGAATATTTGGGCCTCAGAGGGCGAGGTAACAGGGAGTGGAGAACACTATATAATGAGGAACTTAATGATCTGTACTCCTCACCAAATAGTATTCAGATGATCAAACCGAGAAGAATGAGATGGGAAGGGTAAGTAGCAAGTGTGCGGGAGAAGAGAGGTGCATATAGGGTTTTGGCGGGGAAACCTGAGGGAAAGAGACAACTTGGAAGACCCAGGCGTAAGATGGGAAGCTAATATTAAGAAGGATCTTCAGGAAATGGGACCGGGGGCATGGACTGGATTGATCTGGCTCAAGATAGGGACAGATGGCGGGCACTTGTAAATGTGGTAACGAACCTTCGGGTTCCATAAAATGCGTGCAATTTCTTGACTGGCTGAGAACCGATTAACTTGTCACGGATTCTGTTCCATGCACTAAGTAAGTATGTAATTATGTAAATAAGTAACAAATTTATCTTATGTCATGAAAAGTGAGGGGAACTGAAATACAAACCCACGCACTTGGAACCTCAACACAGCTTCGGGTATGAACGCTCTGGCAATGGAAAAGTCGAGCCCTTTTCGCCCACTCCGTAGCATGGTCACCATAGGCCTACTGCTTGAGCTTGCCTAGATCGTTACTTAAGTTGTAGTTTAACATAGCAGCTGAAAAGCGTTTAATGTAACGAACTCAACAAATAACGAAACGATGGCTGACTGCACTCTCTTACAATGGAGCACGGTCACCTTAACATTCCTGTCGCATAAGCTCTTATGGACAGCAAGGCCAGTATGTGTACATCCAGCAACGCACACAAAATACCACGCCTTCTTAAAGCCACTATCCAAGTTTGTCGTCCTCTTGTTTGCTTTAGTAACAGAGATCAAGAGAAGTAAACAGACACTCTGTCACCTACCTAAAAACGTTTAAATAGCACATTTTTCCTTTTCTGCAGCGATGCCTCAGCGAAGGGACACATGGAAAGCTATAGTGTTTGTATGTACTACTTGGCATGTTTGAGTTTGTAAGCATATCCAGATAACGCAAGATCATCTGTGTAATGGCGGAAGTGATGAAACGTAACACACCTAAAGTCTGTCGAGGCAGTGGTAGCACTGGTTGAATGGAAAAGAATGCCACTGATTTTAGGGCCTAACAAAGCATTGAAATCTGTTTGGGTTGGTCCCAGGTATAACATTTATTAACCGATAGTTGCTTGGTATTATTCTGTACCACCTCTCTACAAATGACGAGGATCAGATGACATACAAAAACAACACACCCGATGCTGGCTGCATCATATATAAAGTACAGCTGAAACAGAAACTTGATTCTTCCGTGTAATTGATGAGTTCGGTGTAAAAAAGTGTGTATGTGTAGGCCTACTTACAAAAATGCAGAAGTGTTATAATTTTTATCATTTTTCTATAGAGTTCCTTCCAGTTGAATAAAAACGAAAATATGCTCAGCCTCGGCCACAAATAAAGCTGTGAGCCTATAAATGTTCCTAGGCTCGTCATGCTCCTAGCAGGAAGAGCCCACGAAATTGGCTGCACGATTCTTGTAGCATGCATTGTTACGGAGATGGCAAAATAACGCACAAGTTAAAACCACCCTATTGTTAACTGCAGTAAGACATAACACATTTAATCATCCTTCACTAACTTCGGGCGTATAGGCTACTGCATCTACTGTGATCCACAAATTTAACGATAAACTTGGAAAGCTGCAGTGAAATTAAATAAAACATTCTGGAAGAACTTACGATTCCTTCATTCCCTCACACGTCTATGTATATGGTGAGGCCAGTAAGAAATATTTACGAGATACAAATAACAGCACACGTTCATGATGATTAGACTCATGTTGCAGCCACCAAAGAGAACCGCAAAATTTCGCAGTTTTGCACCTTGTTAAAATACATACGTGTATAAGAGACAGACGTCCGTCCCTTCCCCTGAATGTCTCAAACAGCACGTCGTAGAAATAGTGGCAAATACAAATAAGTGCTCATTTGAGAAACAAAAAAAGAGAGTTCAAATTCATAAATTTGGTACACAGCGTACAAATATATATCTACGTTTATTAGTATACCAACAAATGCACATAGAAGTAGTATAAAATCAATATTAAAATAATTCCGACATGTTTCGGTGTTCTTACGCCACCCTTAGGGAGCTTACAAGTTTTGTCAGCTAAAGTTATGACTTATTGAAACGGTAAAATAAAATACAGCAACATGTCGTTATGGTAAAATATAATCGTCGGAAAAATGTGGCCGCATATGTAACTCAGGCCTGCAATGAATAATAATGTGTATAAAAAGAATATAACAGTATACGGAATTTGATAAATGCACATTACTTACTTACTTACTCCATGGTGCAGGGTCCTTCTTGAGAAGCTAACTGCTTTGCAGCTAGTCAAGAAATTCCCCGCATTTCGCGGAACCCGAATGTTCATTACCGCACTCATAAGGGTCTGCCACCTGTCTCTATCCTGCGCCAGCCCAATCCACTCCATATACCCACATCCCACCTCCTGGAGATCCATCCTAATATTATCCACCCATCTACGCCTAGGTCTCCCCAGTGGTCTCTTTCCCTCTGGCTTCACCACCAAGACCCTATACACCCCCCTCTCCTCACCCATACGCGCCACATGCCCAGCCCATCTCATTCTTCTCGATTTTATCACCCGCACATTATTGGGTGAGGAGTACAGATCATTTAGCTCCACGTTATGCAGTCTCCTCCATTCCCCCGTTACTAAAAGCACATTATAAACATAAAAATTAAAATATATCTACGCCTTCTCTACAAGGAGACCGAAAAACTTGAAAGAAAAGGAAGGTAAAAGGGTAGGAGAAAAGAGTGACAAAGAACGAAAGATAATTTAATAAAGAACAGAAGAAAATAAAGAGACATAAAGAGAGAGAGAGAGAGAGAAAAAAGAAGTTTTGTCGGCTTTAACTCTTACTTCTTTTTGAGACTTTGTTACAGATCTCATTTATGTAACAAAATAAATACGTACCAGCCGAGGTAGTCATCATGTGAGTCATTGTTACTCATGCGTGCGTCGATTTCGCAGTGTTTGTCGTTAGCTGCTTCACTCGGCTGCCCCAGGGATTAGCGCGGTGTGACGGTGTGACGATTATCTACATGACTGTTTTCAGCAAAGTGGGTGGAAAGAGCGCGCTACTTTGATTCAGTGTGGCCTCAGGAGAAGGTCCGCCAGTACACTTTTCTAGGTCCAAATTTGTGCAGTCAAATATCCATTACGTGTCCCGGTGCATCTTTGTTAACAAAGACATTTTATTTAGCCTCGTTTAGCCCTCTGAAGACTGAAATTCACTTCAATAATGGCAGAAATCCTGCTTAATTCTCACAAAAAAAACCTATCTCAATTACAAAGACAAACTGGTTACTGTTCCATGGATAGAATGTGGAATTTTTAAGTATTAGATCAGATGGTACACAGAGTAACCACATTGCTTGAAAACGCTAGAAAGCGAAAAGAGATGTGAGAGACACTACACATTTGGAATGTGCCTTAATAGTAACAGTTACAATTTCGAAATTAGTTTTTCGCGATTGTATCCTTTACGAGCAGAGCAAGATTCGAACCCACGATCATAGGGTTCGAGGGTTCTAAGCATGCACGCGACTAAGTTCTCCTTGACAAAATTAAACAGTTTTTGTTTTTATTAATTTTACAAGTAAAATTGCACTGTCGGAAGTCTGAACGTTTTCTGTCTTCGCAGGACTGCAATTCTCGCATTTGTTATAGCTGGAGTTAAAGATATTATTTGATATTACTTTATTTCTGCAAAAATGTTCAAGTGTGTACATATATACCTCAATATACATTAATTATAAATGAATTACAAGAGATCACGTGACTAAAATTGTGTAGGTCATAGACGGCTTGAAAACTGGTAACGTAGGTTCGAAATTCTTTAGAAGTATCGACTATGCCTAGTTTTTTTTTTTTTTGTGAGTTGGGTTGTTCTGTGATCCACTCCGTAAGATATCCTATAAATACCCAAAAATGTTTCAATATTTCGAAAGGAATTTTGAATTGTGGTAAGCCAAAGTGTAAAATTCGTCAGAGCCCTGTCCATTATATGTCTCTTGGAAGTGGCCTGGACCACAAAGTTAGGCCACAAAACATTCAAGAGCTTGATATCCAAAAAGGAACTTTTGCAGGATCCTCACATGTACTTTGTTTGTAATTCGCTGTAGGCTACATGCTGTCGTCTGAGGGGGTAGGAGAATAAGAATATCTGGATTTCTTCCATTTATGCCCGTTGTACAGTAACTGATTAAGGTTGTGGAACGGTAAATTTGCTCACATGCCTAATTAAACATCCTACTATGAAGACGAATGGGAGAAAGAGCTCCTGGTACACACGAGCTAGGTGGGTGAGCTGGAGAATAGAACTGGATACCGTGCCAGATTGAAAAACCTGCAGGTGACCTGCCAAAAATCGTACCCCAACCGACCACCCCGTGGCCTATTTCAGGTATGCAAAAATCCTTGGCCAGGGCAACAAAGGGGGGTTTTTTTTACGGCAGCGCCAAATATATTCAGCGTCGTTCTCGCAGGGGTTTTCCTCATATACAAAATGTGTATCAGTTCACACGCAAACAGCAGAAATCATGGAGGTCTATTCCTCACTCCAGAACTGTGCGTTCTCAGTATGTAGTAAATTCATGTCACCCTTCTGGCGCCTAGAATTTAGAAGTGGTTCCTAAATTTCTGGGAAACTTGTGAATTAGTGGTCTAGTCACTGTACTAATTGTCCGCGGTTCTGATGCTTTTTGGTAGGAGGGAGGTGCGCAATATACGGACTAGATGTTTTACCTAAGGAAAATATGTTGAGCGGACAGGGTAACACTGGGCAAAAGTGAGACAAGAGCAAAGTGAAGTGGAGTAACTAGTACAAGATAATGGCTTCGAGAAAACAACGGGGCTGTCTGATTTCACAAAAGCGAGTTTCCGGTTCCCGTAAAAGCACAGATTTCTGATTAGTTTATCACAAAGTGAAATTGTCCATACTTGCAAGTGAGAAAAGTGCAAAAACATTTATTGGAATCCATCCAATATGTAGAACCGAAAAACAAAACTGACAGGCAATTATCAGGAATCTACGAAAGACATTCTACATACATTTTGTACGTGCTGGAATACCTAATCCAGTAAATAAAATAACTGGCTGCAGTGTCGATACAGGTGCTTGTTTCCTGAGTGGGGTGGGTGGGTATTTATTCTGCGCCACAAACCCAAACATTGAGAAAATCCACATTTTTACACACAGTGTAATACTCATTTACTATTAACCTTGCAATCAACATAGGTCATTTCCCTAAGCGGTATTATCCGGTTACTCTTTGTAACAGAGATCCCGTTTACTGCGAGGTAAGGAAGGTAAAAGTCAAGTTTTCTCTGTACTTAATGAAAGCGAGCGAAAATTTGGGGCAGGGCTCCACGTTTCTTAACCTTGACAAAAGGAGGACATTAGTAATAAACGCCATGAATCAGTCGCTTAATATCAGCGACAGGACACCTGATGTCCACTGGATAAGTGCCTGGATGAGCTCTAGAATCTGACCGAAGCAAACACTCAGTTTTGGAAGTCTAACTTCAGTATCTGTATATCCGTGTAAAATCTGTTCAGAGAAAGTCCCACAGAAGACGGTAAAAGTTTTAGTTCTCAGAATTCCTTTCAATATGCTAATAATGTTTACTATTGTTTTGTTAATAATAAACAGGGTTTCAGCTTTTACGTAAGGATATATCTTAAATTCCTTTTAAAACGCGCTTGACATTTCGCGTTTTATATTGTTCCACCATACGTGTGTCAATTTCCTTCCGTTAAAAATACCGGTTTCAGCAATATTTACAAGAGAATAACAGTTCCATGACGATTACTGCAGTGACTTTTGTCAAAAATTACAGATCAAGAAACGCCGTGGATTAGCGCGTGAATATGACGTTAACCGCGTCACACGACGGGCCCATTTCTGGTACGTTACATGTTGAAACCACTCGTCTTCGTGAAGGAACCATACTAGCAACTTTAGGAGGACAGTACAGGTCGCGACGTTTGGCCTCTCGAACAGTGGACTTCAGGCGTTCAAACCCCACCAGGGTCTGGGAAATGCGTACGTCTGCGTTTGTCCTCGTTGTGTCTTGTCGATAGAGGCCTTGAGATATGCCGTTGTACTTTTCAAAGAGGCCTACCAGATGTCAGAATTTAGAATTAGTTCTGAATCGGAGTTGACCAGAGAACGTGAACCACGAAAAATGGAGAGGAAGAAAAAGAAGAAGAGGATGATGATGATGATGATGGTAAAGGAGACATCTGAGGTTTTCGCGGCGGTTGAAATTTAGATCATGGTCTTCCAAATTATGATAATGAGGCTACGCTGCGTCATAACCCAGATCACAGACTAAAAAGACGTATAATGCAAACTGTGACGCTTCCCGAAATGCAGCTCCATCCACTGCCCCATTACATCACGTACTCATCTGTTAACGGCGTTCGCAGACACAGCGTAGTAATCGTTGGCACTTTAAAATAACTGTAATTCACCTTACGTCGTGTCCGTCGATTGCAGTAACCACGAGTACTAGTCCGCAGTCCTTAGCATTAATTATTCACAATTTATGAATCACAGTGACATTACACCATCAGAAATGTTCACCTTGGCGCATGCGTGGCGGGCTTTCCCGCCGCGTCGTCGAGGTACCGTCGTCTGCTGCAGTAAGCCTGCCAATTTATCAGCTGAAGCGTTGCTCGGCAGTCCTACTGCGCCGGTTGTCTGCAGAGGTTCGCGGTAGTATTGACGGTGAGCTGACAATGCCAGCGGATGAAGAATTGAGTTCGATCCTCAACAGGCGTCAGGCCATTAACGAGGCGCTGGATGAAGGAAAAGAAGTCGCCCCAGAATTCAAGAACGTCAGGAAGAACATCTACAGTGAATTCCATGAGTTTTCACGCCGAGAGATAAAGGAATATGAGAAGACATTTAAAAGGTAAGTGTTCTCTATCTTTCATTAAGATGTAGAAGAGCAAAACCTAAAAGTGGAGGCAGCATGTTCCTCCAAAAACACCGGTACCTCTCAACCAATCTACACGATGTCATATTCCACAAGATCCTATTCGTAACCTCCATGACCGTGACAACCTCAAACCGCATAATTTCAACTATTGTCTTGAAAATTACAAAATCGTCCAAAACTGGGAGTTACGAGCACAACTAATAAATCTTACTCTCCTATTCGATGTACGTCTATTCGACACACTCATTGCTGTTATTACTGTTAATTTATTTTTATGAATACTTTGTTGAACACTGATTCTGTTTACTTTAGATTGTCGCCATATTTGTCAGTGTTGACGTGAGTGTTTCATACGTAACGCTTAGGTATGTTCACAGCTCAACTCCGCACTAATTTAAAATGCCTATATCCGTACCACAATGCACTATCTAGCTCCAGTGTTTCGTGAAGCTCTCTTGTTTTAACCGAAAGTTAAAGCATGTTTTCGCAGGGCTCCATCTTGTTACTGCTCGATTTGCAAATGTTACCTTAACAACAGTTGCATATTTTGCCAACTTCGATTGCCATTGGCCTATACCATTTCAGAAAGTTGCTCGTGTTGAACCGCCTCAGTACTGCGTAAAGATTAAAGAAGGCAAACTTTTCCCTGTCCATACCATGCAGACATGAAGAGGAAGTGGCGATATAGGTCCATCCATTCTTATTCTCGAAGCTAGATGAAGGTCGGGGTTCAACGTAACGCCTCGGCCGTCTAACCCCCGGGAAAGAATCCCGTACCCTTTTAATAGGAAGCTGGGTGGGCCCCAGACCCGGTCTGGACGTTTCGAAGAAGTTCGTGCATGTGTCTTATTTTAGGGAATTACCAATTACGGCGTTGGGGTAGTCATGAATGGTAAAACATTCATACGAAGTTTAATGAAAACCGGTTAGCTGGTTCAGAAGTTGAAACGGGGATGTGTAAATACAGATACGTAAAACGTGGTGAACCCATAGACCCAATTCTGCCATTTCAAGGGCGGAAAGTTAATTAAAATGAAACGAACGACAGGCCAAACTGCTCTTGAAAAAAAAAACCCAGAAATCAAAATTGAATCCTTAGATGACAGACGCTAAAAATTAGTAACTGTTCTGAACTCGCCTAATGAACAGAAAGCCAGATCTCTGAAGCAAGGATATGAAGACGTATGGATTACACTGTTTTTAATTAAACTAATATTTATTTCTCGATAGCTTAGTCGGATAGCAGGAATGGAGCCAATAACTGTTACAGAAATTAACCGTGGAACAAAATTCATTTTGAAGTGAAGACAGTTGCGGTATACACGCGCTGCTACTTGTGAATGGAACCGTGTAGCTCCTCTGAAGTTTGATATTGCTGACAAGCTAATTGTTCTCGTTACCTTCTCTACACAGCAGCCGTGACATAAGAGTTCATTTCTGTTGTCAACACAGAGAATAACCGATAGAGCACAGCGACTTACAACTTCATAATTCCACTAAGACACCCCGCACTCCCCCGGCTAATCCTCTTCATTGGTCGATTGATTCCGTATTGTCAAATGGGTAGGATGGTTGTGAATGTAAAACTGGAAAGACTGTGCGAGGAAACGATCGTGGCCTATTTTAATATACCCAAGAAGTTGCCCGAAGACGGCAAGAAAAACTACGAACACTTCAGCTGAGATAGTCGGTATCCAGGCCGAAATTCGAAACAGTTATCTCAGCATACAAAACAGGAATGCTCACAGTAGGAATAATCCCGTGAAGTTTGGAACTTCTACACTTGAAAGAATCGAATTATTAAGGCTACATACTCTAGGGACTTGTGACAGTCGTTGTTATTCCTTTTGATATTGGAGGGTCTCCAGGTTAGATTGCATCATTGTGATAATTGAAGAATAAAAGACCAAATTGATGTTACTTGCTATTTTATTTCACTTCTTATGTGCTCAACATGTTTCGGACATTAATATATCCATCATCAGGAGCTTGCGACTGTGCTGTTGAATTACCACATTGGTCGTATTGTTCTTGGTTCGATG
>Ga0123354_10002515_pt1 | contig 24342 bp, 21 predicted proteins | sample TergutLab28metaG_2_FD_97872 | JGI IMG/M metagenome (GOLD analysis project Ga0123354, IMG submission 97872) | Labiotermes labralis P4 segment gut microbial communities from Petit-Saut dam, French Guiana - Lab288 P4 | ecosystem: Host-associated > Arthropoda: Insects > Digestive system > Gut ... | reverse complement strand
TTCTCAAATTTATTTTTGGAATAAAACTCTACATGTTTCAGACAGTTCCTCTGTCCATCATCAGGAGTTTTTCACTGTACACACAGCAATGGTATATGTCATACAGGTTTGCTGACAGCTTGCAAGCAGGATCAGGATGGAACTCCATCCTGATCCTGCTCGCAAGCTGTTAGTAAACCTGTATGACATATACCATTGCTGTGTGTACAGTGAAAAACTCCTGATGATGGACAGAGGATGATGGACAGAGGAACTGTCCAAAACATGTAGAGTTTTATTCCAAAAATTAATTTGAGAATTTAGTGCACCTAGTTGGTTTTATTATAAGAATTTATCATGATGCACGGTCACCTGAAAGTCAAAATCATGTTGGAAGTTGGTATAGTGACTGGGCTACAGACTGGACAACCAAGGTTCTGTGGTTCAATTTCTGGCATGACCATGAGACATTTTTCTTCTGCAAGGTGTCCAGACCTGCGGTGAGGCGCATCCAGCCTTGTAATCAATGAGCAAAGCAGCCACAGTGTGAGGCTGACCACCATCGTCATGCAGTGCCGAGGTTCAGAACACATGAAGCTATACCTCTCCTCCCCCACCTTCCCATGACTTCACTTTTCACCACTGACATCATGAACTGTATTTATATAGCTAGAGGTAAAAAGCCATGTGTCATGAAACCATAGGTTGAGAGTGAACGTACAGCACCAAAACTCTCAACCTTGGCACTAGGTGCAGGTGGGTTGTCAGCTACATGGCCTACCCGCTTAACCCCCAACACCCCAACACCACTCCCCCCCAAAAAAGGAGAGGAAAAAAGAAAGAAAGAGTCTCCAGTGTCCAGATAACAGGAGGCTGGTGAGCCCCCAAGCTAAATTCATAATGTACAAGCCTTGATAAGCTGACAGTCACTCAGTTTGTCAGGATACTTCCCACCTTGCATGCAAACCAAAGGTTCATGACCATGTTCATTAGAGTGCTAGTTACTGGATCCTAGTCTGAGCTGGTTGAAACCAATCCAAATCCATCCACCATAATTTTTTTTGTAAGATCTGATAGAAATGACAAAATTCAGGCTCATGTACACAACTGACAAATGGACCACATTTCATAGCACAAATTTATGTGACAAAAATCTGTTCCAACACACACAAAACATTGTAATTAACAAGCAACTTATCCAGACTTTTTGTTTTTAATAAAATTTATTACATTTGTAAGTTTATCTATATATGTATATGTAAATGTATATGTATATATACTATACTCGATGTACAGATTGATCACTTCAAGTACTGATCTCAATCAGAAAACAAACAAGGCCTGAAGCAGGGATGCACAAATCACAAGCACCAGGTCATTGTGGCTACTAAATTTTGTACAGTGTCACATAATATTTGTGGGTCCTCAGTCTGGAACTTACTTCATGACACCCTTCTGGCACCTAGAATTTTGAGGTGGCCCTTGGATTCTTGGAAAATTTCTACATCCCTGACCTGAACTATAACCTTGTTATAACACCATGTATGATAACAAACTATACATTACTCAGAATGTACAGTACTTGCAACAAGGAACACAGCCACAAAACAGTATTTTCAAGTGTACAAGAAAGTTCTTATTGGCACGTGTGTAAGCTTGACACAAAATGTAGTTGGGTACCATTTTAAAGGTCCACACATCAAACCTGAGGACTTGTTAACTGATCATCATCACAACCATCGTCGTCACTGTCAGCATCAAAGAAGGCTATAAGGTCTGTTCCGGGCACAAATCCAGTTTCAGTATGTCCCACCAACCTGTAAGTGAGCTGGTCCATCTGCTCAGTGCAAGTGCATTCATGCAAGGTGTCCATGCCATTTCTCTTCCAGTTTATGCTTTTCTCCCCTGCACTACATTGAATACCTGTAGCTAGTTTTAAATAGAATAATGGCTTAATTTATCTCATACAGCATAATCAGTACCCATTCTGAACTTCATTTCAGCCCTATAACATAAGATTTATAAATCAATCAGTTCATAACTAACTTGAGTTCCACTCAGAACTCCTGGTTTATATGATACAGTGCTCATAAACTCTTTCTATAACATTCTATAATATTCAAAACACGTATTTTTGCTGTGGTGGTACTTGATATGGAGCTCAGACATGGGAAGATAAGAGATGTGTAGACATTACCCAACTTATACAACATAAAGTTACAAATTTTTAAACCTTCAAAATTTTAAAGAAAGTGAAGTAAAAATAACCTTCCAAAATACTGCATAAATCAGCAAATATCTGTATGCAGCACTTTGGTGACAGGAAAACAAACACAGGAATGAATACAAATTCAAAGTATTTGATATAAAGAGAGATTAAATAAATGGGATATAGAAAAAAGTGCATGAATAATGATCACCGTCCTGTTAATGTTGTTACAGTAATAAAATTAAGGATGTTTGATGGATTACATTAGGATGGGTGAAAACATGATGCATGTGGAAACGTTAGTTGAAAAAGTTCTCAGAAAATGGCTACTCTGTTTGGAAGACTACGAAGGGATAGAAGATGATATTAACCATTCCAAGTTCAATGTTTACTGTACCACCATGTCTAACATTCAGAAACTCTGCAGATATTCCACACAATGTATCTTTTCTATATGTTTTGCTTTTCCACATATTCAGTAATGTGTGACTGTTTCTGCCTATTAAATTGTTCAATAATGCTGTATTAATATACAATATAGTGTTGAACAAATACCAATCAGAATACACCTTTCCCATTAAAAATGGTTACCTTCTATGATCACAATCAGCACTTCTTCATTCACCACTTCTGCAGACCGTAATACTATCCGAGGCAAAATAATTCTATTTTTTTTCACTTACAATTTAGTTTCACATAACCGAAGAAAAATAAAATATCTCCCCCATACTCAGATGAGGGATAAAAACTTTGTGCGAGCTTCACAACCTGTTTCGTAATCTTGTCACTTGTGAATGACCTGTTACAAGCCGCTAATAAAGCTCCTGATGGGCCAACTTGTAGAAATGTGATTCCTTGTTCTTTAATAGCGTGTCTGGGCAATCGAATTCCAGAATTTCACCATTTCCCATCACCAGTACTCTGAAACAGAATGTGAACCTTCCATTCAAACCATGACATAATAACAAGCCTCATGTGCCCATTTAATCTGTAACAGGATATGAATAAGTTTTGCTGAGACACCTGCTATATGCATTCACTGTAAAAACAATGGCAACAAGAAAAATAACTTCATTGAGGTGCAGCAGATAAAATTTTTCAGTGTGTTATGGCACACCACTCTACACTGCAATAGTAATTAAGAAACTGCACCATATAACGGGTAACAAACAATAATGTATACAATTCCTCCTGTTACCTAACTAACTGGGGACTGCGGTGACACAGCGGTTAAGGTGTTGTGCTACAAATTGGAAGGTCGCTGGTTCAATCCCAGCTGGCGTCATTGGAATTTTTCATTGACATAAAATCCTTCTGATCGCACTATGGCCCTGGGGTCGACTCAGCCTCTAACAAAAATGAGTACCAGGAGAATTTCCTGGGGGTAAAGGCGGCCGGTGCATAAGGCTGACAACCTTACCACCATCCTGTGCCACTGTCATGAAATCTGGGAACCTTAACTTCCTGGAACCCTCTGGGCCACCCCAGGCCTGTAACGGGACTGCTTTACCTTTTGCTTTACTTAACTAACAAGCCAACTCCAGGGAGCACAGTCCTTCTTGAAAAGCTAATGGTTCCTCAACTAGTCAAAAAATTCCCCATATTTTATGAAATTCAAGTGTTCAATACCATGATCACAACAGCCTGCCACTAATCTCTATATCAAGCCAGATGAATCCAGCTGATACTATCCCACCCTATTTCTTTAGGGCCTATTTTAATATTATCCTCCCATCTATGTCTAGGTTTTCCAAGCAACTTCTTCCTTCAGGTTTTCTCATCAAAACCCTGTACTAATTTCTCTTGTTCCCCATATCCATGCCATATGCAATTGCTCAACTCATCCTCTCTCATTTGATCCCCTGCAAAATCTAATACTGTGAGGAGTAGAAAACAATAAGCCCTTCACAAATGGCTTACACCACAGATGCACTTGAGGCTAGAATCCAAACAGAGATTCTCTTACCACATTCATAAATAATAAGCCCCTGACAGATGATATCAACCAGCACATTATCACAAGTTTAACCCCATGGGGGGACATTCTATCTAACCTGATGCATGGAGATAAGTTACATTCAAATGTATAATTTAAAAAGAATGGGTAGTACAGTGCTGAGTCATCAGCATCCAATTTCATATCTCCAGTAGGCTTCTTTCACATGACTTCAGTGTTTACATTGTTCTCCATTAACTTAACTACCCTGCAAATGGTGGATTGTCTGCATTTATTTGTTACCTGTCTGAATCCATGACTGTACGGATTCTGTGCGCAATGGTTATTACAGTGCTCTTCTGAAATGATGTCCGCAAAGTGCGCTGGATGTGTCGGTCTGTTTCTGTATCTACATTCGCGGTAGCCTCATCAATACACAGGATCTAGGGAACAGTAAAGATATTTTGAAGTCAACATATAATTACCTCCAGAGCGCCTTTTTAGAGGCTGTTAATCACACAGCTAGTTACTTCCACTACGCAGTAGGTCTACACGTACTTTAAACACACTTTCTTTGTGATTTATGGGTTGGGTCACGACAGCGTAGTCGGTATAGCAACTCGCTCTGGCCTGGACGGTCCAAGGATCGCATCCTGGTACAGGCAAAATTTTCTGCACCCATCCAGACTGGTCCTGGAGCCCACCCAGCCTCCTATACAATGCCTATACCTCTAATCCCCCTTTGGGCCTTTGTGGCCTGTTCTAGCGTAAACTTCACCTTTACCTTCTTTGTGATTTACATAAATCACTTACACTGATGTTCATGTTATTGCTAATAAATGTCTTGTAGCAAGATAAGCTTTCTTTCCTCTACATCTAACTACAATTAAATTAATCTCACTAATTAAAATCCAATACAGAATGTTTCCATGAAACAGGTTGAATTCCTTTCTTTCTACAAGGGCCACACCATGGCTCAGGCAGTTGCCAACCTCTCATTATAGACGCCCAGGTTCAAACCCACACCAGTCCATGTGGGACTGCTGGTGGACAAAGTGGCATCAGGGCATGGTTATTTCCAAGTACTTAAGTTTTCCTTTGTGCGTATCATACCACCCATGCTCCATACCCATTCACTTACTCATTTATCAATAACACCATTCCATTAGTAAGTTACAGCATCAAATAACACATGACAAGAGATATTGCTTTATTCCAAAAAGGCTTCTTTAGTGCCTGTAATTGGGATATCTTCTTACCATTCATATGATGTCCATACTTGCAACTAGCATGACAATTACATACATACAGAATCACATAAAATTTCACTATCTTTTCAATAAACCTTACTTATATTATCAAATTCAGTTACTAATTACAGATGTAAGTACTACCTACTCTCTTTAAAGAAATAAAAATGAACACAAATAGTTTGTTCTATCATACTGAAAACGTACTGTTGTGAAGCCAGTTATATTACTTAGAAAGTACATTACCACAACTGTATTCAGAGGTGGGAGAGTTGGGCAGTTTTGTGGGATATCTAGCTGACAGGGTGCTTAACTATTTTGGTGTCACAAAATACTTTCCTTTTAGCTAATCACAGAAAACTGTGACAAAAGTAAGGCTGTGATTTCCTTTTCAACATCACTGTCTTATTTGATGTTATGTTACTAAGCATGTGTTTGGTGAAAAAGTTTTGTTCTGTCATGCATATGGAGTTTTTAGATTACATGCATTGTGAAGACATTACAAATTTATGTCTTCTGGAGTGTCACCACATTGTGTTGGGTAAATAGTTACTGACATTTCAGAGGACTGTAATGCCTGCATTTTCAGTGTCAAGCATGTTGAGAAGAAGCAAGTTAGCTATTATTTACCATCAACACAACTGACTCTATTATATTATATCATATCATATCGTATTACATTACATTATATTATAATACATTACATTGTATCATATAAACGTGTGGCTATGTGTTTCAACAATTACATGGTCATCTTCAGGCTGTCGAAACATGTAAAACTCAAAATTAAAATCACCAACATCATTTTATGTTGGTGATTGTAATTTTGAGTTTTACATGTTTGGACAGCTGAAGATGACCATGTAATGGTTGAAACACAAAGCCACACATTTATATGATACAATGTAATGTATTATAATATAATATAATATAATATGAGTCAGTTGTGTTGATGGTAAATAATAGCTAACTTGCTTCTTCTCAATATGCTTGACGCTGAAAATGCAGGCATTACAGTCCTCTGAAATGTCAGTAACTGTTTACCCAACACAGTGTGGTGACACTCCAGAAGACATAAATTTTTAGAACACTGCTGTGAGAACACAAGATCTCATAGTGTTACAGGCTTGCTCTTGAATGTATGTCAGTGAATGTTCCAACAAAGCCCAAAGTGTTCAGTTGTTTCACATACCTAATTTCGCATTAGGCTGGCCCTGTAAGTTCTTCCTCTTGTCAAATACCCACCACTTCAACAACAGTTTGTAATAAACTTGAATAGCTTACAAAATAATTTTTCAAAGTCCTTTTTGTGGGAAAATCAAACAACTTTTCTTTCAGTTTCATGTAGGTGGGATTTATACTTCAATGATATGAACCACAACTAAAAGTAACAGAAAAAATTTTAGTGTAGGCTCCACATACCAAATATCACCAATATCAAGCACAAAGTTTTAGAGCTGAAACATCCAAATGGACAGACCTATCTTCCCGTTACATGGTACTTCATGCAAAGAACGCACAGAAATGTTTCAACATGCATTATAGAATATAACTTATTTATTGTAAACTTACAATATATCTTTCCGTCAACACAACAACATTATAATTAATGTATTATTGCAACATGTTTCGACTCAGGAGAGTCATCGTCATTCTGATTGCTTAAGAACCATTATTACATTTTACCCTTTACAGTATCATACATGTAACTTTTGTATTAGGGATCCCATATGCATTACAGTGTGTGAGTAAAAAAAACTGGTTTATTATTTATTTAGATAAGAGTACACTTAAATCTAAATAAATAATAAACCAGGTTTTTGTACTCACACATTGTAATGCATATGGGATCCCTAATGCAAAAGTTACATGTATGATACTGTAATGGGTATAATGTAATAACGGTTCTTAAGCAATCGGCCTGACAATGACTCTCCTGAGCCGAAACATTTTGCAATAATACCATTAATTTCTAATGTTGTTGTGTTGACGGAAAGACATATTGTAAGTTTACAATAAATAAGTTATATTCTTAATAACACAACAGGATGGCTTCTTTTAGATCATTATAGATTTTACCATAATCTGTCTTATGTTATGTCCAATTATTTTATAGATAAACCATTTTCAAAACATTCAATGATGTGTCCCGCCTTCCAACTTCATCTGACTCCGCAATTTGAACAGAACAATTATGTAAAATTATGATGTCATGTGGTGCATGTCCTGTGACAGCAATGAATACAAATCTGTCAACACATCACCTACCTTGGCATTATGGAGCACAGCTCGGACTAGACAAAGAAGTTGGCGCTGCCCAACAGACAGATTAAGACCTCCATGTCCAACTTGGGACTCTACACCTCCTAACCTATTTATGGCAGCAGCCAAATGGCATCGCCGTAGTGCTGCAACCAGCTCAGAGTCACAATACTGACCCAGTGGATCAATATTCTGCCTCACAGTACCACAGAACAGGAATGGCTCCTGCGGAATAATGGCAATCCGAGATCTGGAACGCAAGAAGTAATAAAATAGAAAGAGGAATTCTAGCACTAAAAATCTGAAAAAGCACAATTTCTAGAAATGCAAGAAAATATAAAAATGATAAAAAAAAACAATTCATAACTTACATTTCATTTCATTTCATTTATTTCACATTCCATTAATCTTATGCAGATGTGGAAATAGTCATGTACACATAGAGCATAATAACAAGCAAGTGTACATTCAGTATAAACAGTATAAACTGTGCCTTAGTGTAGTGTCATTGTCTAGTTTTACTGGTAATTATGAGTACTATAATTTAAAATAAGCCTACGTAATAATGAAATTGAATGTGATATCAGCACTAATTATGTATCAAAATATTCCTTTAAACTGTAGAAGGAGTTATATAACAGATATATTTTTAATGCTAGTTTAAATTTATTTTTATCATCAGATAAATCTTTAATAGTTTTTGGTAAATGGTTGTAAATTTTGATTCCTTGGTAATAAACACAAGTTTGCTGCAGGTATGTACAAATCAAATTTTGCCATGTAGTAATTTTATGCATTTGTGAGTTAGTCATAAATTAGGAATAATATCAATTGTGGAACAAAGGCATGAGAAGGACAAGTTGAGAAAATGGAAATGAACATACACTGGTACTACATCAATAAAAGAGATAGTGTGAAATGCCAACTTGATGCAACAAGGTAATTTTATTGATCTATTCTTAGCTCTACATGTTTCAGGCGCATACGCCCATCATCAGGAGCATTAGATGTTAAGTTGCAGCATATGGTTTTCTGCACAGAGTCTGTGGATGGGTGGTGGTCTTGAGAGCCGCTGCGTAGGTCGGGTGTATGGTGTGGACGGTGCCGTGTGAGTCGTACAGCACCGTCCGCACCATACACACGACCTACGCAGCGGGTCTCAAGACCACCACCCATCCACAAACTCGGTGCAGAAAACCATATGCTGCAACTCAACATCTAATGCTCCTGATGATGGGCATATGCGCCTGAAACATGTAGAGCTATGAATACATCAATAAAATTACCTAGTTGCATCAAGCTGGCATTTCACATTATTTCATGAGGAAGATGCACAGTCAAACAACCCTCAAATTAATAAATGAGGTTGTGTCAGGTATTGTAACCCTTTCAAGTACAGATTTATTTTTAAAATGTCAGACTGGGATTTTGTGAGCCATGATTAAATAAAACCATTAGATAATTCACAACCTCAATCTTGAAGCATCAGGTAACATCTCATACATAACAATCCATATTATAAAAGTCTTTACATGGCTCAATTACATGTAAATCATCACGACACAGTAGCCATGGCATCTCTTGTCAAGAAAATGCTGCTACAATGTTTATATTGCTTTATTTTACATGTCTCAATCATTAACTTTGTGTTTGTAAATTAACACTGTGATAAACAGGTGACACATTATCATGGCAGTTTCAGACTACAACAGCCAATTGACAGAATGGCTGAAAAATCAGTCACTCAAATGATCAATGAATTAATTAATCAATGAAAGAATCAATCAATCAATCAATCAACCAATGTGAAATGTGCTAATATCTTAACTGTACTTACCGTAAACTTCTAAGCCCAATGTGTTTTATGTTGACTGTGTCTATGAGAATTTCTCCCTCACTAAGTTCAGCGAGTCTGAATAAGGCCGTAAACAGTGAGCTCTTTCCAGCACCTGTTCGACCAACCACACCAATCTTTTCTGCAGGGCGAGTTGTGAAACTTACACCCCTCAGTGATGGTGCCAGGTGTTCTCTGCAACAAAACATAACATGTAAGGAAGAGTATCCTAGAGATACATAGCTGAATGTCACATGACATACAGGGATACTGTAATAACAGCAGCAGCAACAACAGCAGCAGCAACAGCAACAGCAGCAGCAGCAGCAATGGTCTTTAACAACAACTTCAATTCTTAACTTGTAATCAATAAAATAAAGCAGACAGATGTAATGATAACTTGCATTTTAAGGAACCTGGCTGAAATGTTTGTTATGAGTTATCTTCCTTAAGCAGCTGATAAATATTCAGCAACTCAAGAAAGACTGTTTTTTATGGAACCTTAAGTTTATCGTTTCTTCGTAAGGTTCCATCATTGATCCCTATTACACACAAAATAAATCCAACCCACACTGTAATTATTACAATATCCACCTGAATATCATTCTCCCATCTGAACACTGAACTGTTGTGTGTGCTCTTCTTTGAAGAGTTCCAAACAAAATTTTGATTGTATTTCTCATATCCCTTATCACATGTCCCATCCATCTCACCTTCCTTGATGTAGTTATTTGATGCGTGCGGCTTCTCAGTACATAGCTTTTTCCCCAATCTTGTGTTTTTTTACCTTATAATTCTCTCTGTGGCAATGGTGAGAGACCAGAAAGGCTGTAAAAGGACTGAAACAAGATCCAATAATAAAATAAATGGTAACACTCACCTGTACTTGAGCACAATATTATTGAAGGTGACAACACCCTGACTTGGCCAAGCATATGGAGGAAAAAGCAACTCCTGGCTCTGCTCTGATTCCACCTCTTCAATGTACTGACATGTTCTTTCAACTGCAATCATCTCTTTTTCTGTCTCGGTGAAGGCGTTGACAACGCCACTCAACAAACCTGTCACTGCTAGAGAATATGATATAGCCAAGCCAATCAAACCTGCATCAAAAAACATCAAAAGGCATGAATATGAGTTGGAGTCAGGAACCACTTCTATACTGTAACTAGCACGATTCTGTGATACAAGGATGCCGAATGGTCCAAACCCAAACGATGCCTGAAACATGGTTCTGAATTCTTACTTACTTGTGAGATTTGAGTGGCATAGAATGTTTAAGAACAGCCTTCTGGGATACGGCACCACATAATCTGATAGACAGGTACCAGAGATTTGGAGTAACCTGGTGGCTCAAGCGTAAGGAAAGGATAATTGGTACCTATCTACCAAACTAAATGGTCTCACATACCGGAGGACCATGACATTAATAACCACTTCTTATTAACCTTTTTAAGTCCAAGAAACAAAAAATACCCTAAAAATTAAATACTATTACAAAATGGAAGTCAGACATTTTTCAGATTATAGACTTCATGGATCTCTTGACCCTTGAAGATGAAGGCACTACTACTTTCAAATGTCAATAGTTGTTCACCCAATAACACAGAACAATATCGTATAATATCTGACACCTATGACCATAGGACTCTGAAATCTGGCAGTATATTCGAATTTTGGCTACAGTCAGTCAAGAGTAACAGACCCTTTATATTAAGACCTACATACACTGGCACATACCTTCAGTACATCCTGCTATATACTTAACACACTGAAAAATGTTTCAGACAAAAACCACAGATAAAAGTGGAATGATCTGCAGGCATTCTCTGGAAGTCTAATGGTTTTTAAGATAATGAAACTAAAGCGTGAATGTACCAGAACTGTACCTTAATGCAAATATTCCCTAACTTGTTTCCACATATACCTGGATCTGCCACATCAAACTGGTGCTGCAATACAGCTATCAGTCCGATTCCAGTCACCATGGCAACGCCAATGAACTGCAGTCTCAAACCCAGCCACTGTGCAGCTGCCTGACTTGCGTATTGGCACTTCTGATTTGCTTCCACATTCTCTTCATTTTTCCTCTTGAATCTATTCACAACCATAACAAGCACAGCGATATACAGAACACTCAGCAAATAAAGTGGCCTTTAAGTGGATGTACTTTAAACTACATACAGGCATAAGTCATGAAATGAAAATCAACACCAAGTTTATACACTTTAAATGTTCCCATCTGTATACTGCAGTCAGCCTAAATTACAAATAATAATCTTACAAATCGAGTGTTTTACTGTCATACATATTATCAAGTAGGGATTCTGATTAAAAGCTTCAAAAATAACCACACAGCTTTACACTGTCAACGACTTTTTATTACTAACATCCAAAATGTGTGGGTCATTCCCGTTACCTGCCAATCTCAAGAATGGAACCTCTAGTGCTCTCTGCCATCCACTCTCAAGAATGGGACCTTTCTGGCCATTTTACATCCATTCTCTAAAACTGTGCCTTCCCTACTATCTGCCGTTCAGTCTTAAAAATGGGATGTTTCCTATTATCCACCATCCAGGCACAACAATGGCATCTCCACTGCTGTCTACTATATGGTCTCAAAGATGGGACCTTCCCTGCTATCTGCCATCTATTGTCAATAAATAACTGGGCCATTTTTTACTGTCCACCATCAATCCTCAATAATTAGACCTTTCCTGCTATCTGCCATGCAGCCTTAATAATGGGACCTTTCCTGCCATCTGCTAAGCAGACTCCACAATGGAATCTCTACTGCCATCTGCCAACCAGTCTCAAGGATGGGACCCATCCTGCCATCTGGTCTCAATAATTGTACCTTCCCTGCTATCTGCCATCCATCCTCAATAACTGGACCTTTTCTTCTAACTGCCATCAGTCCTCAATAATTGGACCCTTCCTGTTATCTGCTTTCCGGGGTCAACAGAGGGACCTTTCCTGCTACCTGCCATCCAGTTTCACTATTGGGACCTTTCCCACCATCTGTCATCCAGTCTCCAGAATGCCATGGATATGAATGAACTGTTTCTCTTTAAATTCCAGATCATGGAGCTGCCTAAGCTAACGTACACGTTCACTTGTAACAGATCCACAGTTCGAGGCCTGTTACATTTAACAACACATCACATCCATGCATTATGTAAAACATCACATTATAAACATGCCAAGGTACTTGCTGTATCTTGAGTATTTGCTGCTAATTCCAACAAGTTCACATTACAATGTAACACTGATACAACCTAATACAGCCATAAATGGAAGGCACATAACAGGAAAGTCCAAAAGTGTTTTGCTACCAGCTTTTGATGGTTCATTACTTATTGCTATATAGTGAAAAACTAAATACTGATTTCACATTGATAACATTTTCTGTCTTAAGTGACTTATGATGAATTTTAGTGCTCATGAGAAAATGCAGAACCATTACATATAACAAAGAGTAAAGCACATGCTAGACAGCAGGAAGGTTTATTGTAAGGTATTTTCCTAACATTCAACTGGAAGGGTCAAAAAAGAATCTAGGGTTGCCAGAATTGGACAACAACTAAATAGTGAACCACCTCCAAATGTTGGAGAAAATACATTACATTCTACACACAAATACTGATAAATGCCAAATCACGTATATATCTCACACCAAAAACAAAAATATTTGTGGAGTGAACTGACCTGGGAATAGCTCGAAATGATCTGATCGTAGATAAACCCAAAAGGGTCTCATTAAAGTGACTGTATACAGGAGAGAGTGTGACACTGGAGAGTCGTTTTAGTTCCCGGGAAGTCAGCCTATACAGCTCTTGAAGCCAAATGTACACTGGAACCAGCGGCGCCAGAACAAGAACCAACCATGGTAGACCATAAATTGTTATGATTACTGTGCCTGAAAAATCAAATGAAAAATCAGTCAAACACAGATAAAACCAACATTACTTTTCATAATTATATTGAAAAAATTTACAATTACCTAATAGTCCAAAAAACTGTGCCAGTAAAATATTCATAATGAAAGGTAACGTATCATCTATTGTATATGTGTCAGACGAAAACCTGTTGAGAATACGACCAAGAGGTGACACATCAAAAAACCTCACGGTTGCCTGCAAACAAATCAAGAGCAATTACTAAAATGAAAAAATCCTACATCACTACCTGATACTGAATCGTAATTACATACAATAAATATCAGAACCACATAAAACTCCTCGAATGAAGCTAAAAAGTTCCTACAAGCATATGGTCATAACTGTTTCGATAGCAACATATGACAACATAATACTATTCACCTTTATTATAGTGTTCAGCAGCTGCTTATGAACACATGTCGCCGCATGTATCCCTCCATAAGCAAACAGGAATGCTCTGAAGAGTGTAAAAACAGAATTGACACCAGCAAATACACCATACACTGTCAAGTAATATGAAACATTACTCTCATCAGTGGAATATGTTACTGGTTCATAAGAGATGTTGCTTTGGTTGTGAGGCCCCAAAGACCCATGGGTCACCTGCAACATCCGAAGACCACAATAAATTTAACAGAATCTGGACCACAGACACAGAAGTGGTTAGATAGAAAAAAGTATACAATTAGGAGCTTCATAATTCATAATTTTTTGCCAGATATTACTAGAATGATCAAACTGAGGAAGGAAAATAAGGAGAACACACAGCATTCACACTGCAAAAATTACAGATACAAAACTTTTGTCACAAAGCCTAAGGAGAAGAAATCACTTGCATTAAGCAGAGTTCAAAGGATAATTTATGCTAGATCTTAAGGTATGAGCATATGAGGAAGTGGCTGAGGACAAGAATCAGTGATACTCTCTTTTCAACACAATAATTTACATTCACGTTCCAGAGAGGAACAATTATCGACCGGAAAAGTGAAAACTGGCCTCCCAAGAAGGCTCTGCTTCATGTAGTTACCTCTGCATTGTGTAGAATAAGAAAACATTAAAATGAAACAATACATTACGGAAGTTCTTTAAATCTGTTGCTCTGTCTAAACGCTACACAATGAAGGTGGATAACAGATATGAGGGTAAAGCTTCACATATTCTTCATCTCAGAAGCAGATAGAGATGAGAAGCCATCATCATGCTTTAGCCCAGGTCTGCTGAACCCTTCACATGGTGCAGACAACTTTAACAAAATTCGGCATGCAGGCAACATTAAATTCCATACACAGAATGCAGAACAAGTATATGTATTACTCAATTATTATACCAACTACTGCACATATATAAAATTTAAAAAATTTACACATTGAAACATTAAAGCGCTCTGACATGTTTCAGTCCTAGGACCATCATCAGGGAGCCATATCATCCTTGCTAAAGTCACATTATAAAAAGTCACATCAATTTCGCTGTACCAGTTGGGTATCGTGGCAGCATGGTACAGCGAAATTAATCTGACTTTTTATAGTGTAACTTTAGCAAGGACGATATAGCTCCCTGATGATGGTCCTAGGACTGAAACATGTCGGAGCGTTTTAATGTTTTAATGTGTAAATTTTATAAATTTTATATATGTGCAGTAGTTGGTATAATAATTGAGTAACTCGACAACATGCACGGTGTAACAACGAAAATAAGTATATGTATAATTGTATGTAGAGTTTTTTTTTTTAATTTTTTATATGTCACATGCAATAAGAAGTGTAATAATAATAATAATAATGATACTAAAATTTTTTTAAAAAACGCAACACACGACCAGGGCTAGGGTGTCACTTTCAGCACATTTTTACAAACTGAATTAGTAATGCAACACACATCTCCATAAATAAAGAACCCTTAAGATTTTATAATTCCTTTCGTGTTCTATATTTTGGCTTTGCTGGAGAAAAGAGCTGAAAGAAGTTTCCTCATTTCAAACGTCTCCACAGGCAAAATAACACTGTCATGGCAACACTGCCCATAAGCTATGGGCTGAGCACACCTACACTAGCCATTTCACTGCTGGTGTCTACTGAATATGAATAAACATGGAGATACCAGATGGTCTAGATGTGGCACCAAATATCAACGATAAATTGCAAGCAGAACTCAAAAGTCTTGTTTTCCTGCTGCAGAAATAGGTAATCCAACAGATGTAGCCTTGTCTGTCCTCTCCTCCCTGCCTCCCTCCCACACTGGGAAAAGTGTTTCTCTAGGTACTTCAGTTTTACCACCAACATTCCATATTCAAATTCACTAACATACCATCAAAACTACATAGTCTAGACACTGACAAAGTCGACAAATGAACTACTAAGATATTTCCTGCAGCTGCACTCTCCTCTGGAACCCACCAGTCTAACAGAAATTGAACAACTCCATTGTTTATTGGTCATGTACATTCAAAAACAATGTATGAGAAGCTTTTACCCTACCTGCCAAAATACTGCTATATTTATTTCTGACTTGGAATTATTTTGGTTCTACCACCTACCACTGTAATGACCACATGCATCTTCGACATGATGTATGCTTTTCTACCCTTGCCGTGGATTTGTGACAAAACGTGAAACATATCTTGTGTTTCCGTATGCGTATACTTACCCAGTAACTGAGCCACCAGTCCGTAAGGTTCCTAGAGGACTGCATAAGAAACATGGAGAGCAAGATGGCTCCACTCAGTAGGTATCCTATCGCTCTCAAATATGATAAATAAACATTCAGCTGTACATTTCCTTCTTCTCTCTCCTCTTCCCCCAGAATACTGTCACCACCTACTGAATTTGCATCGGCATCATTCCTGAGCAGTTTGTCACTTTTATTGTGACCAGAACTTGAATCTTCAAAGTCAAACTCAGAATGCAAGAGATAATCATCATAATCAGACAGAACAGATGCTGGTTTACCTAAAACATGGAAAATATTATAACATGATAGCAACTCGTATAGTGGTTATAATCAGTACTTGCATGTGATGATATAGAATTTTACATAGGTACTGGCGTGACACATATATGATTATTACAAATCCAAACAAGGGAATAAATAAATGCTTTAATTCCAACACTATTATCACAACATCAGTAAAAGCTTTTTTAAATCTTTAATAAGGAGACAAAGGGCATTTTCAGCTTTACCTGCTGTAACAAAGTGAGAAGTGGCAACTTTTCTGTTTGTCAAGGAGTGAGAATACTTTAAAAAAAAAAATAAAACACTGGTTATAATCACCATTTTAAAATATTATTGTGTTGAAACAAAACCAGCATTTGTATTCCCACAGACTAAATGGTTTAGGAAATTTAATCAGTAGATTTTACTTTACATTCGGACTGTCTGTTTAAGAACATGAAGAATATGAAAATCAAACTGAACAAGGAAAGAAACGTAAAGCAAAATGTTTGACTTGAAAGGTTAATAAATCACACACAACACAAAACAAATGCACACACTTTCCTGAGCCTCGATGTGTAATAAGTGTGTCAGGCATCAGCACACACTAGCAGAATACTTGCCCTGTTGTTTTATTCTGCCATTTTCCATGACTAGAATATGATCAGCAGAGAGCAGATACTGGATGTGATGTGTGCACAGAATTCTGGTCTTGTTGCGAAGCAGACCAATGATGCATTTGTTAAATATGTGTCGGGCAACATTTACGTCAACAGCTGACATAATGTCATCCAAAAAGTAAATATTCTTGTCCTGAAAAACAAGGTTTCTTCTCTGTAATAAACACTCCAGTATGCTTTCTCCTTCATAAAATTAAAATTAATTAGTGTCACTTGCAGGAAAAAGCTGTAAAATATCAGCAGCAATCAAACAAAGGCACAGAAAACTCAGGATTAAATACTGTGTACGTGCTGTATAACAGACTTTCATAGTACCAAATTCTTTGACGGTTTCATTTACCTGATAGACAGCCCGAGCTAAGGAAACCCTGAACTTCTGGCCTCCACTGAGTGTGACTCCACCCTCACCTACCCCTGTCAAATCACCATCAGGCAGTGCACTGAAGTCATCTACCAGACAACATGCCTCGATAACAGCCCTAGAGAGAAACATAAACCTTCTTCACCCTCACTGTTAACACAGAAGTTGACAGCACAGCGATCACGAACTTCATGAAAGTGTGGCGTCAGTCATAACAGGTGCCAACAAAAATTACAAAGTAAACCAGCAGTTGAAGTACTCACTGCCAGCATCAGTGCAACACCATTTGTTTTAACCCTTTAAACGCTGCGTTAAATCCCATTTGCTGGCATTATTAGCTCACCCTATACTCCACATTAGCAGGATAAGGGTTAAAGTTACTAGTACCAAGCAGTGTCAGGTAGTGGTAAGGTTCACAACTTCAACTCAGCAAGTAAATGGTAAGTCACCGCATGATATGCCTATGCAGGAAGAGAGGGGAGGTAGAGATATAGCTCTATCAAACTGCAATATTGGCACTACAGAGTGGAGCAGAGGAAAACGCATGTTTTTCATATAAAAAAACTTTATTTTCAACATAAAAAAGTTTTAATTACACGGAAAAGAAGGCATTTTAATGCATTTTTAAAGTACCAAATTATGTATGGAAAATAATGTCAGTCAGATGATGTCCTTCTTGCCGGACACACATTTGGAGCCTCTCCTCAAGTCCTGCGTTGCACGCTGCTCCAACATTTTTTGCGGCAGAGCTGCGATTTCTTGACGAATGGGAAGTTTCAGCTCTTCGATCGTGCATGGTCTGTTCGTGTACACTCTAGACTTGAGGTATCTCCACAATTAAAAGTCGCAAATCGATAGATCAGGGGAACGTGGGGGCCAAGAAACATCACCGAAACAGGAGACCACACGTTGGGGGAACTGCTTGATGGCAAACACACGATGCTCTACGTTCAAATGCACCATGACTACCAAAACTGAATTGTCTGAGCTGTCTGCCGGCTCAGGCCCAACATCATCAACCCCACCCTTGCTGAGTACTAGCCATTTGAAAAACATGCGTTTCCTCTGCTCCACCCTGTAGAAGAGGTGTGTGGTCAACACCATGTCCTGGCTGCTTTACCCCCAGGGAAAGAGCCAGTATCCATTGTAAATGTGCTGGATGGGCCTTGGACCTGGTCTGGATGGGTACTGAAAATCTCACTCCTACCAGGATTCAAATGCCAGACCATCCAGCCCATAGCAAGTTGCTATACCAACTACTCAATTCAGCAGCTACCCAATGCTAACCTCAGGCAAGAACATTGGCTACAGTGGTTGAAATGTACTGTAGTGTATCTCAGTCACTCCAGGCAAATACTGCAATATGAGTGTTAAATTGGCCAAAACAGCTTTCTCACTAATCCTTCAATACTCATCATTCTTAACCATTTTCACATGTCACTCAGTACTCTGCAATTTCTGTGAATGAGACAGTGTTGTTAAATAAGCTAAAATCCAATCACTATAAACATGGAGATGTATATGACACATATCAACTTCATTTGTCATGTTACAACTACCCATTTCTTACAATCATCAAACCTCGGCATTTCATATGGTCAGAATTTCTTCTGGCCGTATCTAAAAAACTGTAATAGAACTCATAAATATTTTATATTCATGCCATTATCACAAGATACTACAAGTACCCAGTCTCCAAAATCCAATTGGCTAATTATTGTCTGTAATGCAACTGCCTACAGATAAATCAGCAGACTGACAAATGGACTGCAACATACAGCTCCCTAACAACAGTCCAAAAAAGAAAGTGTTCCTACTATGTGCTCTGCATGAAAATGTCAACAAATGGACAGAAATTGCCTTCTCAGATATGAAGCTCATATACACACTGTACTGTAGAATTCCAAGTTGATTCCATCCATGATTCCATACAATACACCTGGCCCCTAGAAGAACTACCTGTCAGAGATCAGTTTTATCATCATCAGGTACAAAATGGTGGAAAACCTATCATCCTACTGGGCATATTCAGTGTAAGAAAAATTAATTTTTTCTGATAAGAGACAGGGCCAGTCTCCAAGATGTCAGGGTGTCAAACAGTAGTAGTAGTGGAAATGGTGTAGTAGCAGCAGCAGTAGCAGTAGTAGTAGATATAGCAGTAGTAGTGATGGTGGTAGTGGTGGCAGTAGTAGCAGCAGTAGTAGTATTAGTGGTGGTGGTAGTAGTAGTAGCAGAAGAGGTAGTGGTGATAGAAGCAGTAGTAGTACCAACAGTAGTAGCAGTGGTGATTGTAGTAGTGGTGGTAGTAGTAGTGGTGGTGGTGGTAGTAGCAGTGGTGGTAGTATTAGTAGTAGTACTAGTAGTAGCAGCAGTGATGATAGTAGTAGTGATGGTGGTGGTGGTGGTGGTAGTAGTAGTAGTAGCAGAAGCAACAGCAGCAGCAGTAGTAGTAGTAGTAACAGCAGCATACTTTTAGCAACATATATAAGTTTATGGAAGTAAATGCCAGGCAGCAAATGATACACAGTACTTTAACTCAGTACGCAGAAACATTAACCTGTACAACCAACAGGGGTAAGCACTTACTTATACTTGTTGTGCTCAAACGACTTCCCAAACAGAATATTTTCTCTTACTGTCCCCCTCTGAAGCCATGGTTGCTGGGCAACATACCCAAAACCTGCAAAATAACGACACTGTAATAAGATCAAGAAATTTACATAACAACAGAGCACAAGTTTTAAACACATTATAACTTCTCCCAACCAACAGAAACCACTCATTGTATGCAGCATAATATGTTCATCTCACTTCCAAGTTTCTGGTCTCATAGTACGTTCTTACATGAGCTCAGAAAGGGAAAAACTTATTAAAGGAAACAAAATTATATAAATAATACCTGTGTGAGGATGTGGGTAGTGAACAATTAAAATAAGAATATAACACAAGGAAGGAATGATGGCGTGGCCAAATTTGAGTAACACAAGCAATTTAGGAAGGCAAAAATAGACAGAAAGGAGCAGTCAATCACGACTGTATTTAGTACTATTCTATCGTACATTATCATGACATGTATCAGCTTTCATCAAAAGCTATAGTCAGGCGAAAATAAAATACCTGCAGAAATAATTCCTACACACAAACACTTTCTTTCCTCCTCCCCTGCCCCAGCTCACACGACTGAGATCCATATCCTACAGTACTAATGTGTTGTGACAGCCTGCAACAAAATGTAGCTGTTATGTTCTCTGGCTGTATCTCTAAACCCAAGTGATTTCATAATGCACAGGGAGTTCAGAAAGACAGCTGAATATGAGGGTAGGGGGAAGGAGTGATGGTAAACACTGGCTGTGCACGCTGCTTGGCTTGCAAAACACAAAAGAGTTACACTGTCTCAACACAAAATTAAGAACAAATCCAAGCAAAGAAACTATGATGCTAAAAACTTCAGTTTCCAACAAGTTTACCCCTCTATCCTGCAATCCAGTCAAAATTTAAGTCAGGGGTATGTACCCAACTAAAATGGACACTATAGTATGTGCCAATTAGTAACAAGTATCACATGCACAGCCTGGGACAGATAAGCATAGAGTTGCTGTAGATTAAAGACTGACAAAGAAGACCAAAATACTCAGAACAAAACTTCTCTAGTGTCTACAACCCAAGCTGCTCTGTGAATGAAATTCTGCTTCCACAGTGATCAACTATCATCTTTGTACATGAGTTTCAGTATGGCTTCACTTCACTGATTGAAGAAAGTGAAGAAGAATAAAAGTAAATCAAAAACAAGTATCATAAGACAAGATGAGGATAATGAGAAAGGGAAGGAAAGAGAGTGAATAAAGAGATATATAATTCAAAAAGAGGGAAAGGAAATGAGGAATTCAGGCATATCACTGTCTTCTATCACTTTTATGGGAGCTAGGATAGTGTAGTCAGTATCATGACTATGGTACAGGATGGATAATCCAGGGTTCAAATCCTGGCAAGGGCAAGAGAGTTTTCTCTTCTCCAAAATGACCAGACCATTTATGGAGCTCATCCAGTCATCTGTTCAACAGGTACCAGAGTTTTTCCCTGGGGTACGGCAGATGGGACATCAAGTTGACCACTCACCTTCAGCTAGCACCGACATTAAAATGAATGGAGCTATACCTCTGCTCCCCACGCACGTCTTAACAATGTGGACAGGGACAACTTTACCTTTCCACCCTTCCCTATCACTTTGATATCTGTAATATTCAGACAGTCATCCTCCAAAACAACCGACTTCCTTCCAATGTAGTCGGTCTAGAAGGTGAGAGAACTTTACTTCTTTATCTGAATCCAGTCAAGGTAAAATGTAGAAGTAAAGTCTCAGTGAGAACTGGGACTGGGTAACGTGCCAAATGGTTGGACTTACTGCACACCTTATGAAGAGTAAATGATGGATATAGAATATACACGAAATGATGTGTCCCACATGCACTCCTCTAAGATCATACCCGAACCTCTGCAGTGAGAAGCCATGGCTCATAGTACTTCTAACTCTCTCACCTTTCTCAAGATCTGAGAGAGCTATGACACCAGATTCCTTCTTCAGCTCTGCAAGCACTGCAGATAACAAAGATGACTTCCCTGTTCCAACACTGCCCATCACTCCTATGAACTGACCCTAAAACAAACCATTACCTAATATGGTAAAATAAACAATGGGTGTTACAATTCGTTTTATCACCCCGTAACTCTTCAAACAACAATTTTCTTTGGGCAATCACCCGATCAAGAAATGTAACAGTATGTTTATTAATTTTCTGAAATTAGAATATGCAACATTTTCCACATGATCAGAATCACTTGTCAGGGAGAAGCTACTTAAAAATGCTCCTTAATCATGTAGTCCAATGCTATACTTACTCACTCCATGGTGCAGAGTCCGTCTTGAGAAGCTAACTGGTTTGTAGCTAGTCAAGAAATTCCCCGCATTTCACGGAACCCAAAGGTTCATTACCGCACTCGCAAGCGTCCACCACCTGTCTCTTATCTTGGGCCAGCCCTATCCAGTCCATATACCCACATCCCATCTCCTGGAGATCCATCCTAATATTATCCACCCATCTACGCCTAGGTCTCCCCAGTGGTCTTCTTCCCTCCAGTTTCCACACCAAGACCCTATACACCCCCCTCTCCTCATCCATATGCGCCACATGCCCAGCCCATCTCATTCTTCTCGATTTTATCACCCGCACAATATTGGATGAGGAGTACAAATCATTTAGCTCTTTGTTATGCAATCTCCTCCATTCCTCCATTACCTCATCCCTCCTAGATCCAAATATTCTCAACACCATGTTCTCAAACACCCTCAGCTTCCTTTCTTCCCGCAATATCAACAACCAAGCTTCACACCCATACAAAACAACAGGCAAAATTATAGTTCTATATACCCTTATCTTTAAATTTTTGGATAGAAACCTGGAAAACAAAAGGTTCTGCACCGAATGATAGCAATGCTATAGCACTTTATTTTTGCCCCCTAAAAATTTGCTCTAAAATCAGGGTGCATTTTATGGTCCAGAAAATACAGCATACTACAAACAGGACAACCATCCTGATATGTAAGTGAAGCATGACAGAAAGAAATGCTAGAAGGTGGACTGGGAGAATATGACAAGGAAGAAGCAGAAAGGTAAATGTATGTGTCAAGAAGTACAGAAAAATGCAAGATTACAAATAAGAAGGTAAATAAATACATAAGAAAATATGGCATAAAATAAACAACCAAGCAATCACATAGGTAAGAAAATGACTGATGACAAAACTACAGAAAACAACACTTCATGTTTACAAATGTGTGAAGTGCCTCAAGCCCCCGACAGCCTGCATAAAAAATTTCAAAATTCTTATAATAAAACCAACTAGATGCACTAATTTCTCTAATTTATTTTTGGAATAAAACTCTACATGTATCAGACAGTTCCCCTTTACATCATCAGGAGTTTTTCACTGTACACACAGCAATGCTATATGTCATACAGGTTTGCTGATGGCTTGTGAGCAGGATCCGGACGGAACTCCATCCTGATCCTACTCGCAAGCTGTCAGCAAACCTGTATGACATATACAACTGCTGTGTGTACAGTGAAAAACTCCTGATGATGGACAGAGGAACTGTCCGAAACAAGTAGTTTTATTCCAAAAATAAATATGAGAAATTAGTGCATCTAGTTGGTTTTATTATAAGAATTTATCACGATGCACGGTCACTTTAACGTCAAAAAATTTCAAAAATTCATTCAGCCAGAATGATGGTATTGAATACGTAAACGGATTGAGGAAGCATTGTTAGACTTTTAATAAGTAAATTCAGTTTAAAAAATCAGCCTCAAGTGCACATACGCCTCCCACTATCTTTGACTCTCTTTCTTCTAATATAATTCCTGACTGTTCTTGGGACCCATTTGTTTTTCCTTACTTTCTCCCCTTTTGTCATCACACCTTTTCCCCGTCCCTCTCCCCTCTGGCAAAAAACCCATGTGTCAAATCTGGTAAAGAGTATACTTAGTCTGGTGAAAGGACACTCAGGCTAATTCTAAGTTTACCTATTGCTAAGGTCAGCTGCTCATGCAAAATTCCATTTATACCTAATCTCTCTAAATTACCTGCAATTTAATTTTGAAGTAACTGACTTGCATTTATACTTCTATTGTACATCTTCAGACAGCAAAGACTTTATGGCACATGCAAAGTTATATACTTACATTAATCATGTCATTCTGTAACCTTCAAACTGCAATGTGTTTCTACATTTCATATAATTTTGATACTGTCCTTTCTAAATAAAATATATATCCATATATACTGCGTGTCCGGGCTAGAGGTATACAAAAATACATGCTTATGTTTTAGTACCTAAAAGCTTTATGAAATTTATGTTTTCAACAGTGTACAGAGTAACTCAAAAAGATTTTTATGCACGT
>Ga0123354_10002514_pt1 | contig 24346 bp, 12 predicted proteins | sample TergutLab28metaG_2_FD_97872 | JGI IMG/M metagenome (GOLD analysis project Ga0123354, IMG submission 97872) | Labiotermes labralis P4 segment gut microbial communities from Petit-Saut dam, French Guiana - Lab288 P4 | ecosystem: Host-associated > Arthropoda: Insects > Digestive system > Gut ... | reverse complement strand
GCGGCCGGGGCGTGCTGCTGACCACTCACCCCCTTCTAGTGCCGCGGTCATGGAAGAGTAGAGCTATACCTCTACCCACCCTCTGGGCCAAACCGGGCCTGTAACGGGATCACTTTACCTTTATATGTATGCGTTTCGCTCAGGCGATATGCAATGGTTCACTGTAAAATTGTCATAATTTTTAGTAAAAATTATATTGGACTAGTCCAACTTATGAACGTTAGTGTACTTTACGCTGCTTAAATCAATTACAGTTTTTTCAGAAACTAATTTTTGTTCTCCCATTTAACAAATTGAACAATAAAATACACGGTATCGAAGGAAAGTCCCTGATTGTCTGTATTATACAGTGCGTTATGTTGGATGGTTTATTAAATATTTGAATTGCGAGTACACGGAAGTACGCTATAGTTTTATAATGCATGGAAAGAGCGAAACTAGCTGACGTTTGGTTTGTTTTTAGAATTTGTGAATTGAAGTTATTTTTTGTGATTTTATATGCATAACTTGTATTTTTTACGTTGGCTTGGTGGAAAACTTTAAATTTGCACCTAGGATATACACGTAAGTTTGGTTGAGCAAGTTTCACGCACCAGCAACAGGAAGACTGTATCTTGTAACATTCCTTAGTAACAGCACACTCCCTTTGTGTCTACATACGCTTTTGCTAAGCGAACTTAAAAAAGCGCTGAGTTATGGGTTTGTGAACGTATGTACCGGCCTGTAGGACCGATGCTCTGTGTCTTTGTGATCCAACTAATAACGTTTAGAGACCCAAAAACCACAGTGCCTTGGGCAAAGCCTCAAAATGAACCTTGTACCCCAGATTTTCCTGTTAATACCAGGTGAGTAGTGTGTGGTACATCCATAAATCCAGACAAAAGGGAAAATTATTTTTAAAAATTTTGTTAGTTGGTTTGTGTTTTCTAAATTCATGTACGGCGATAGAATTGAAATTGCGTAGATGATCCGCCTTCATGTTGCTAGACCAAAGTGTGGTAGAACAGACTTAAATTATGTAGATTCAAATTATCTGATGTGTGGTGGTGTAGATTTGTTAAGAACAAACATTTATATATTTTACTAAGAAAGATGTAACCCGTATTCTGTCTGTGTTCCGCTGGGACGTAAGCTGTGGTAAAGTAAAATACTTTATTATCCAACACATGCACAAATATATAATTCGTAGATGTAATTAGAATTATTATAAAATTTTTAAAAATATTTAAAAACATTTTAGAATAATTATAACTATCTACGAATTATATATTTGTGCATCAGTTGGATAATAAAGTATTTTAATCGTCATTGATGCACGGTAAAACATGAAGAGTGTGGTAAAGTGTAAGGTATAATCCAATTCCAAGTAGTTCCTTGGATGGGTGGTTTTATTACTAGAGTATTGGTACTCTTCGATGAGAATTTGACGCACTGAATGTGTAGGAGTTTAATACTTACGATTGTTTAATGTTTGTGAAATTGTGATAACAACCTGAGTAGTTATTTCAAGGGAATTATTTTAATATTTTACTTGTGAGCTTAGTAAGCTTAGAGACAGGTAAAATGTATACTGATAAATTTAATACGTGGAGATGAGAAGGCTATGCTAGATTTAACATTTCAAAAGACGGTGATATCAAATGCTGTGAAGTTCAGTTGTTTTAAGATGAAAGGATATAGCGATTGCACAATGTGCACCGCGTAATCCCCGGCAGATTGGTCCGATAAGAGATACCACAATTGCCTAAACGTTCAGTGATCACGTTAGCTACCAGTGGAGTACAGATATTGTGTTTGTTTGTATAATTTCTTTTCTGTTCAATCTGAATTTTAGTTACGTTCGGTTAGCGTGTCTTGGTGAATGCTAAGTTGGTTTAGCGGTTCGGGTCCGCTCAACTAAGCGTCACGTGGCCACGGCAGAGAGATCACTACCCCCGTAGCCACTACGAATTATGATAAATGGATACGAAGCAGTTGTCAATGATCTGCTTAGGAAATACAAAACTGGCTGGTGTCAGCACTACAGAAATTATTGAGGCTAATTCCTTTACAGGTAGTACCCCTTAGGGGTAGGGACCAAGTTGTAATCGGAACCTTCTCCCCGCGAGGCATTAAAAACTAGTGGTATTGGCGTGGACGCAACCCCCGTAGTCACTACAGTGTTCTTCCTGTTTTATTTAACCATTTCCAAGTGTGTTAGCACACTAGATAAATCTTGCCCTTTCTTGTACAAACAGGATTTTTCCAGCCTTAGAAAATGGAGAGCTCCTCAACAAGGCCAAGAAGGTTAACATTTCCTTCGTCATTGGTGCCTACATAACCTAACATATTCCTGTAAAGCCCTTGACATTTTCGTCCTCTCTGACGCAGGTAACACATCTGTGGCGATATGTTCATGACTGAGCGAGACGAAATGGCGTGTTGAGTTGTCATCGTATCGCGTCAGTCCGTCTTGAACATACTGTTGTCATGTCGTCTTAGGTGTGCGAAGTCCCGTTTAAAACCAAGGGCAGTCTTGTCATTAGCTACTCTTACCGAATTCTTATTACCGTCTTATCTTAAGCAACGTCCAATATGAGAAGTTTATAACAGGCAAGTGTCTGTCAACAAGCCGCGGTATTCAACCGCAAAGTCGGCAAACACACCCACACAAGCAGAGTTCTATTTTCCTACGCTTTGAGGCGCAATGAATCGAACCATCAATTTATTAGGTCACTATAACATACAATACAAGCAACGCAACCAAAAGTCAAACCTTCATTATAATTTTGTTGAATACCTTGGTAACAGAACGGAACACTTGAATGTTCAAAATTTGTGTCAATACCACGATTTAATTTCAGAGCACGCAGTGAAGTCCAGTGTCAAGGACACAGTCTTCTGTGATGTGGGAGGGGCGTTATAATTTGGCAGATACGTAACAACGTGTCGGAACAAATTACAACTGCTATCTTGCACTCTGAAGACAGAGGCGGTAGTTTCTTCCGATTTTGGGGTAACGTACTTAAGAACTGCATCGTGTCAGGCCCAACAAGATCGTTCTGATCGTCCTGAGAACCTCAGATATCACACAGTTTTCCGTTTTATTGCACACATTTTGTGTCAGCGTGTAGGACAATTGTTTCATGAGTTTTGAACTTGCCTCCAGTTACGCAGCCTAACAGCATTTACAAAAATTTGGAACAAGTGGAGAAATATGATTCGTAAAATCAGTTTCAATATTGGATACGAAATACGTACACAAACATCAATCCATATATCCAACATTCCTACAGACCTGTGTTCTAATCACCCTACAGTTTCGCTCCAGGTCTTTCGAAAAACATGTTATGGACAAACAGTTTCCTGATAAGCAGTGAAGTATCGTGTTCGCCTGAGAGATCGACAGTGTTTTTGGGCTCATCAAGTAATTTTATACAGTGGGTGGTACCTTTAGGACAAAGTCGATGACACTATTTTTGTAAAAGCATGGAAATGATAACCTCACTTGGAAACAAGGGACGGAATTTCCAATACTTGTAGAGTTCAGGTCATCAAACGAACTCAAATACCAGAGTCAGAATAATGACGTTCGGCATGAACAAAGAGAAGCATAAAGTTGTTACAACGGCTTGCATTTGTTTGTTGTCATTTGTCAATAAAAAGTCGATTTGCAGGATGTTCATTGTGACTCGACATGGTTCAACATAAAACCATCGTCCTTTATTGTTAATTACGTAAGACCGAAGATAGCCTGTTTACTGATATTAGAGCATCCTTTACATAATATTCTATGTTAACACGAAGAATATTTTTGAATATACGAGCATTCTCTTTCTTTTGGGACTTTCTAATTTTATCCTTTATCTTTTTTTTTCATCAAAATATAATGTTCCCATGGTTATGGGTATTAAGAATATGTCTTCTGGAATTTGGTGTCGTGTACGATGGGCAGTAGGTGCCGAATGTGCTGCGAATCTTTAGCTACCACTTTCTGGGTTCGTCTTTATCTTACACTATTCCTGATAATGTTGTCAATTTTATCATCTAGGCCTATATGCTGGTCATCCCGTTGTGCGTAGTATCAATAATAGCAACAGTATTCAGCCTGAGCACAACTTGGCCTAATATTATTTATTAACACAACTGATAAAGCTATATGTTTCGACTAATTACTTGCTTTCTTCAGACTCTGAGTAATTACAAAGAAATACGCCACGTCCATTAAATTATATTGGATGGTAAAACCAATATTGAGCAGAACTGGTAACATAAGGGGCATATTATATTAAGTAGGATGCTTTAATGCAGCATTGTGTCCGTTAGTAATTTCACAGTTAAAGTATACTGATAAAAAAATTAAGCATTTTGTGATGCAGGGTGGTAATTAAGATGTGCGCGGAAACGTATCTTTAAGATCGTTTTGGTTGTAGAATTCTTGTTCTTGTAATTGAGGTCCCTTGTCTTATTGTGTTGACCCTTGGCACTCATGGTGGTATCTGATCTGTAATGTAAATATTGACCTTGTGTTGGTATATGACTGATTAAACAGTAAATGGAAACAGTTTACCTTATCAAACATAAAGAGGCTTACATGTATAAAGATTTCCCTTACGTAAGGAACTTTCACTTGCACTTTTATTTCCTACTTCCACCTTTATACAATATACTGATCTAAAACGGAGTTAACGTACTGGGTCTTCTCATCTGTTTCCTTACAGTGGATCGTTTGAGGGCTTATTATTTGTAGTGCAAGTATAGGTGAGATGGAACTCGAGACGAGAGAAACCATGTGAACAATACCGCAACTTTTAACCTTTTGACGCCTAATGTCAACTATAGTGGTCGTACCACACCGCTAACCTCTAAAGTTGCATTTTATATATTTATTCAACAAATATATGTACTGAATACTTTAAACATGGTGTTTACTCTCCGTTTCTTTCTCTTCAAAATGCAGTTTGTTTCATAATTCTAACTTATTTGGTTCGTGTATTATTCACATTTTATATACAGGGTGTGCTAAAATTAAAAAAAAATAATTCCGGCGACAAAAGTTTAACTGCTATACACATTTCTATTACATTTTAATTACTTATAGCCTAAAAGTACAATTAGTTAAATCACATGGCTATATCAATTGTATCAATAAATAAAATATCTGTGTGACACTAAATATTATTTCCGTAACTGAAAATTTGAGTCAAAGGCAGGCAAAAAGATAGGCCTAAAAGTCATGTTTGTTTCATTTGGAAAAGTCGTACCTGTTTGTCTGCCTACGCGACGTGTTTTTATTTCCCTATCCGGATATAAGCTGAGCTGTAGAGAGTAAAGTAATAATTACGAATCGCACTATAATTTTCTTAGACCTCAGTGTTATATACCAGTATAAACTATCACCTCATGTTTTTTTTGAGTGACTGACTTACATCACTTTACCCTTCAATAGCTTATTTAATTCTGTAAGTGTGCTTTTTGTTTTCTTAAGAGATCTCTTATTGTGTCAAGGTTGATGGCTGGGATAATTATGAATATCTAACTTGTAATGTTGTGCAAGAAGATCATTTTTCTGACATTTTTTGTAAGGCAGAAACTTTGTCAGTTAGAATATTAATTTCGTTTTATGAAAATGTCATGAAGTGATTTTTTTAATCAAAGTGGCGTTAAAACGCCCATCAAACTGCGTTTTAATAGTATAGTAAATTTGTAACTTCTGAAATGTGTGATATAAGTTTTAGTAACATAAAACAACGTTTAAACATGTCCATAAATCCAGCTACAAGAATTACGTATATAACTTTCCGTGAATGATGAAGTTCATTTTCTCAAAACAACAGAAAATATATGAGCAGCCAGTGATGTTTCTCGCTTCAGAACAAGATTTTGACCCTCTGTCAATTATAAGATGCGAATCTCCAGAATTCGAAGCAAGAATTATTAGAATATTTTTAGTGCGAAGTGAATTATAACTTCTCTGTCACACAGATGCAACTGAAATACTGCATGCATTTTTAAGGATTGGATTCTAAAGAGGCATTTCAATTAACATACCTCGTAACGAAAGTGAATTACCGAAAAAAATAGTGCAGCTTTCGTCGGCCAATCTAGCCAGCTTCCCCCCCTCTCTCTCTCTCTCTCCAAGTTTCGCTACACCGTCAGATAAACACATTCAAATAGATTCCAAACCCTCCGTTCATTTCCTTTGAATATGCAAGCCAGAAACTGGCTCCATAAATATTCAGTTCATTTAGAGAACACGGCACTGCACATGAGTGGGGAATTTAGCTTCGTGTCGCCTCGAAATGACAGCCTCACTGGAGGTAATTAGTGGCACATGATTGCCCCGCTCACCGGAACAATTAGTTTCATTAAATTAAGATAATATTTGACTTATGGGTTAAAGTCATAAAAATTCGTCCTTCTTGAATAACATTTTGAATTTAATCTTTTTCGAATTTAAGGATTACAAAATTTAATACATGTAACGTTCGCAAAGACTTTTCGTTCGTGTTGTCTTCTTATTTTTCCTATAAATTAATAATCCCACTCTAATTTCGACCACGTGGTTTCATTCGCTATATTTACGTGATTCCTTTATACCACACTCTAAGCTGCAGTTCCTTCAATTTTATCAGAAGCCGTATACTCTTAACAAATATCAGCAGATATTTTCTTATGTGTGTTATTGCTGGTAACTATGAATATCGCCCATAGAGCTGTCAGATGTGGATATTCCTCATTTCTTTAGATATTCTACTTGCATCGCCTGTGTTATCGTATTCGTCGCTGAAAGGAGAATATGTGTTAGGTGTTGCTTACTTCAGTATGTCTCCAGGGTTCACAGAATGGGCTATTTTGTGGTTATTATATAGTAAGAACTATTATAATAAGGCTTTCATTATCGCTGTGTTTCAGATTCTAAGCTAAAAAAGAATTTGAAATGCGTCAGATAGAACATTATTTTAGGTACAAACAGCTACATGTTTCGGCAAATGAGAGAAGCATTATTATTCGTAAGAAAATAAAAAGGTATAATTTAGAGCTGCAATATTGTTAGTTTGAGAACTTGGGCTCTGCAATAAAAAATATTAAATCTGTTCATATACAAATATGCAAGCCTTATCTGATACTTGTTAATGGACTGATTTATGAATTTTGAATGTTCAGGTTGTGTTGAGGAATTTTCTATCGCAGAAAGTAGCGTATGTGATACGATATGAATTTAATTTTAAATTAATAAAATTTCGTATATGAATTTCTTATTTGTAGTTTAGACACATCTCTCTTAAACGTCCAAATCTAAAAAAAACTGCAGCTGTAAATTTTACTTTTTATATTCTTGTGTGTACAGCCCAATGATGGAAATTTCGTTAGCCGCAACATGTTGTACCTAAAAATATTATTTGTTGTGTTTGACGATTTTATATTGTGTTTTATCTTAATAAGAAATATTAATTTTTGTCTCTTACGAGATTCTGGAATTTCGTAATTTACTCCCATCTTCAAATATACATGGACATTCAAGTCAAACAGGAATATAAGGCCAGGAAATACATCCCGCATGTAAATCCTATGAAATATTTGTAACATTTTATTCGGGAACGACATGGAAGTCATAAGCTTAGATGACCCGGTTTATTAAAAAGGAATTTCTGGGAATAAAGTTTGAGAACACAGAGTAGTTTCAACTGGCTCAAAATAGGATGAGATATCCGAAATTTTTAAGAAATCGAGATGAAATTTGTGGTTGTATTGTAGGTAAATCTGTCATGTTATAATTGTGAAATCCGTTCCATGAAGATGGTGACACTAGACTTACATCGAGTAGTCTTAAGTTCAATAATGTTATATTAATTATATCTATAATAGAGTCAAAATATGGTTGGAAGAATATGTGTAGGCTTGCCTGTGAAATGTTTTCCAAGTAGCAGTAATTCTGTTTCAGAATAACAAACATAAATATATCTTCAGCAGCAGAGATCAAATTGGAGCTCCGTGCTACACTGTGCATTTGCAGTTTAGCGTAGAGTAATTAATCCCAGTTCTCTCATTACAACTCCGCAACAAACAAGGCAACTCTCCATTTCCTTTCGCTTTCACACGTCTAGAATACATAGGACGATATGCGGCACACGTGACGTAGCGAGGGCGCATGCACCAAGAATAGTGGCTGATGAATGTAGGACTTACGCCTACAGCCTCGTTAGAACAACCGCAAGCGGGCCTATAAATCATTTGCGCCTCTTTTTTGTCATCTTTTTTGAAACTCGCATTACCCACATACCTCGAAATGCACTAAAATTACATTACACTAGGTTGGGTCACAGCAAGTGTCTGCTCCTAGAGGGAAGTACTACAATGTCATTCTTATGCGACACACATTTCTATCTGTTCTTCAAACCGAACAAGAATACGAACTTCTTTTGGCGCCGTAATGGCGAGGTCTTAACACAGACACTAAATAAACAAATAAACGGAGTGCATATCCCCCCTCACTTGAACACATTTATTACACAATTATCAAGTTAGCGGTTAGGTGTAAAACGTAATAGGATTGCGTAACAACCTGAATTCTTTTATGAGGGTTTTAAGACCTTCTCCAGCTAAAGACTATAAACGCATACAACATTCATCCATTTCACTGGAAAATTTCATGCTCTGAAATTTACTAAACTCGGTGTTCAGAACACTGGAAACGGCAACATAAATTAATGAGGCAAAAGATACGATCTACTGCCTTCTCAGAAACACAGCTTAAGCAACTTAAGTAGCGAAAGAAAAGCACTTCGCTTTCAGAATAGTTTTAACTGTTCACAAGGGCTCAGCAACGTCTAGATATTTTCAGGATCATCTCTTCTTTGTCATAAAAAGGCTTACTTCAGTGAATTGACTTATCTCTCTGAAAAATATCAAATCCCGTTCTTAGGCTACTCTGCTAATTTTTGAAAGGAAAATATTTAGAAGATTATATGGTCCTAAATATGAAAACGGGGAATGGGAAAGTCGGACGAATCGAGAACTAGAATGGATGAGCAAATGGGAAAATATAATAAAATGGATAAAAGGGCAAGAGATAAGCTTGTTAGGTCACCTAGAGAGAATGGAGGAGAATAGGATGTCCAAAATGATGTTCACTCAAGAACTGGAAGGGACGAGAAGAAGGGGTAGACCCACGAAAAGATGGAAAGAGGAAGTAGAAAGAGATTTTCAAGTGCTGGGAGTGAGAAGATGGAGATAGTTGGTGGCAGATAGGAAAGAAAGGAAGGACATTGTTCGACAGGCCAAAGCCCACATTGGGCTGTAGTGCCAATGGAAGAAGAAGTAGTTCCTACGCTACAACAAGAACCAATGCCAGTTAAGGCTCAGAAGGTCAAAATTAGATGGAGTCACCCTTGTTAATGTTGCATTACGAAATTTGGAAATAGCCATTCGGATTTGTAGGTCTATATGTTCACAGGCTCAGAACTAGATAGTCGGTACCTCAGTGTCACCATATCCAGGTACAAAATTTACGGAACACCTAAATTGACGGTCTCCCAAGAACACAGACTTGCAATTGACAGTCGTCATAATTTGTTAAACAGTTACAGTTTAAGAAAGAAATCTCACACTTCAATTACTTATATTTTGCCATCTGTATTAGTGAATTTTAAGATAAAATTCTCCTGTCACCATTTCTAAAAGAAGAGTTAACTTCCATACTGAACGTAATAAACAAAGTTTAATAAATTTTTAAGAAATCGTGGAGAATCGGACATGTCAACATGGAATGCAAGTCTACTGTTCCTACTGATATTATACTTCCCTATATGTTCAGGTACATTCGCTTTTTATTGTGTGAATAATATCTTAGCTTAAGTCACACCAAGTTCCGCAGACTGATTATCTATGAGATAAAAAGTCTAATGATTAATACGGATGACTTCATTTATTGCGAGTAAATTACATTCCCTCGAGTTCTTCCTCTGTACAGCCTGTATTCTCTGAAGCTCAAAAGTGCATATTTTACACACTTATTCACGGTTTCGGAACTAATACAACGAATTTCACTCAAATCTGCCCTGACGTGTGACGTTCAGAAATTAGAGCCTCGCATAGTCATACATAAGCAACTCATGAATTTCAAACGAACTGTAAAAAAAGAAAAAGAGTATATGAACATGGCTCCAGTTCTGTTATTTTAAAAGAAATGTTAACCAGATTCAAATATTGCACATGAAGTTTCATATGTTCATAACTGGGCGGTGGTGTTATATTGACTTCCGGAACGAACTATTTTTACAGCACGCACAAGCTCTTTACATAGACCTTGACTCATGAAATTTTAAAAGGATTGAAAACAGAAAAAAGGGCTCAGTTAGCGAGGATTGCGAGATTGGGCACACTCACACAAAATGGAAGAAGCTTCAACAATCAGCTACATTAGAGAAATTGAATTAAAGCAGATATTGAAACTAACGAGAGGGATTCATTAGTAATAATTGTTAAAATTCCTTTCTGCAAGGTACGGTTTATAAGTCAGAACCAACACCTTATAAAGCAATCTTGCCAGGATTACACACCAAATTAGGCGGTAGCCATATACAATTATCAGGGAAAAACTTTTGTGTAATGTTTACTGCACAAAAAATTTACACTACTTGGTAGAGTACCTGAAACCACATGACAACGGAAACACAAATCCTTTCACAGCTTGAAGTTCGGTAACAAGGTTACTGTAAACCAATTAGGTTTGACTGAAGCACTCCACGTGATAAGGGACATATTTTGTACAAGACAGACTCCGTACGTGTAACGTAACCTTGAGGCGCGTTCGTGCAACCACTATTGCAGTGAAAAAATAGTATTACGTATTCTGAGAGCGACTTCCTAATATTAGTAATCCAGCATGCAAAGTGCATGCGACATTTTGTCACCTGTGAACTATTCGTTTCTACAAAACTTTTCCACATTATTCCATAGAAGGCACTATTTCCGAAAAAAAAAACAATTGAACATAAAATGTTTTTTTTTTTATTTTCGCTGCAGCGTTTGTATGAAATATTTTTCATTCTAAGGAGAACTGGGCGAGATATGATAAAAATGTATATTGTTCTGTGTATAAAGTAGTTGTTATTCTTGTCCGATTTTAATGAAACTTGAATTTTCTAGACAGATTTTCGAAAAACACTCAAATATAAAATTTAATGAAAATGCTTTTAGTGGGAGCCGACGTGTCCCATACGGACAGACGGACAACCATGTTGAAGCTAACAGCCGCTTTTCGCAATTTTGCGAAAGCATATAAAAATGATAGTCGCTCATCTTATCAGAACGGCACCTGCAGTACATGGAACACAAGTAAATCGATTATGGACACTGTCATCAACCGACTGAATCCAAGATACATCCAATTTACTTTGAAATATATGTTAATATTATCCTTCTGCCCAGTAGACCACCAAATCTTTCTTAATTGGACGTTTTACAACGCAATTTTTGTGTAGATTTCTTACTACAGACCTGAGAAATGCTGCACAACCCACCAACGCTACTACCAAGTTTATCAGAATGGTTAAACTGGGTAAAAACTGCAGAAGGTGAAGTAAGCCCAGGCAATATTACATCACTCTCTGATTTACTTTTGCAATGTCCGATGTTGACGTACTATGGTGCAATAGACAGCGGTGGTCCACAATATTTCAGCAAAATTTCCACTTTGCCGAACACTTGATGGATACGATTCTGTGCAGAAATATTGTGAAAGACGTCCCTGGACAGTTACCACAGACGGTTTCATCGCAAGTTTATAAATAAACGACCAGTGCTTTCCTTATGAAGGTATTTCATTTCTTTCTTATCTAGAAAATTTTTGTGAAACTTGGCATGTTTTCATAAGTATCTTCTCAGCTCTCCTATAGCACAGATACGTAGTTCCACATATCCTACATGATTATGATTATTATTATTATAACAAATATTTTATATAAATATAACGTGTATTTATATTCTCTTTCTATCTCTGGACGAAACTTTACATGCCTGTACTTTATGTATCATTAGGTACTACCATCACAAACAAAGCTATAGAAAAGATTTCGCGTAGCCAACTATCGCTATTGTGCTTTCTACAGCAAATATTTTAAGCACAAGTTGTGCACATATCTCCAAGGTCTATCAACAAAAACCATTTTTGGAGGTAAAACTGAATGTCGTGTTTATTTCTCTGCCTCACGTGTTTGACGACCTACATGTAACTGATAATCATATGAAGTTGATGATTACAGTTCTGGATTATCCCATTATGACCAAATGCCCCCAATGACTCTCCTGAACACAGTTTGTCTTTTTAAAAATTGTGAAAACAAACATAAGCGCACCCACTGCCACCACCACTACCAATACCATATTACTTGTGCTGCATGGTTCTAAAACCTATTCCCTAATAGACAAAGACAAAGTTTTCCCTTCACGCGCCTTGAAGACATGTAAGAAGTGTGGAATTACAGCTTCATCCATTCTTATCCGCGACACGAGAAGAAGTTGAGTGGTCAACTTTACGCTCCGGCTGCTTTACCTTTGGGGAAAGATACTCAGTTACTGTTGATTAGGAGGCTAAGGGGGGGGGGGTTTCACGACCGGTTTGGATGTTTTGGAGAACGGAAATGTATTTTCTGAGAGGATTGGGAACTGCTTATCCAGCACAGTCCAAATCTTAATATAGAGTTATTCAAAATGATTGTCGGGGTTTTAACAACTTGTCATACACAAGAAACTTGAGGTAGGAGAATATGTATTTTTTATTAAATAGAACAACACTCCAAGATTTTGTTACATACCGTACAGGTGCTCTATATATGCACCCTTTGTGATTCTACAAACATCAACACGATAATATAGTTCGTTCCATGTCAGCGGTGATGGTTCCAATGGCAGTTCTGATTCGTACCTTCAGTTCAGGGATACTTGCGGGAAAAGGAGGAACATAAACCTGATCCTTGACGTTACCCCATAGAAATAAGTCACATGAAGTTGCATTTGGAGAAAGAGTTGTTAAAACCCCAACATTAATTTTGAATGTGTGTACCTATACATACAGAAATGTTTGGAGATTCCCACCACTAGCTGCTGCTGTTTCCACACTTAACTCGAATCAAGACCACTGTTTAAGCACGCTAAGCAATATTTCCTCACAAACCTGGACTACTACGCCGACGGCACTTCGCAATCAAGACCACTGTTTAAGCACGCTATGGAGTATTTCCTCACAAACCTGGACTAAAACGCCGATGGCACTTCGCAATCAAGACCTCTGTTTAAGCACGCTATGCAAGATTTCCTCACAAACTTGGACTACTATGCCAACGGCACTTCGCAATCAAGACCTCTGTTTAACCTTTAGACGCCTAACGTCAACTATAGTTGACGTACCGCACCGCTAACCTCCAAAGTTGCATTTTATATATTTATTCAACAAATATAGGCACCGAATATTTTAATCATGGTGTATACTCTCTGGTTTTTTCTCTTCAAAATGAGGTTTGTTCCTTAATTCTAACATATTTGGTTCCTGTTTCATTCACATTTTATATACAGGATGTGCTAAAATTAAACAAAAAATAATTCCGGCGCCAAAAGGTAAAGCACGCTATGCAGTATTTCCTCACAAACCTGGACTAAAACGCCGATGGCACTTTGTAATCAAGACCTCTGTTTAAGCACGCTATGCAATATTTCCTCACAAACCTGGACTACAACGCCGACTGCAGACTGACATTTATGTCATCTCTTGTTCTTGCACAGAACTACTACCAGTGATCAATGTTCAACAATAATACGCATATTCAGTTTCAAACTCTATCCACTGATACATACTGTCACAAATATAGGCTTGGGTAGCCAATGAAAGTATTTTTAATAAATAAAATAATTCCCCTCTCATTCCGGCTAGATTTTTCTTCCGATATATTTTGTGCACAAAAGAAAGGAATTCCGCTATCACCCTTTCATATAGTCTGTCGGTCTCTAGGAGAAAGAAGGGGAAAGCATGTCACTACATTTTTCACAATTCCAGAGGAATGTGCCTATAAAATAATACGTAATTCTACCTTCTAGAACTATGCCTAAAATAAATTATGACAACGCGCTTGAAATACTTGAAAGTGGGTGGTGGAATAAAATATCACTATACTTTGAGAGATAAATTGCCGAGATACGGACTGGACTGAGCTGGCCTAAAATCTGGTTCTAAACTGTCGGGCACTTCATCAAAGCAATTGCTCATCGGACAATTAACTGTCGCTTGGAAATACGATGATTATGTAAGTTGCACAGTCTCTATGCTGCACAACTGTTTAAGGTTATAGATATGAAAATGCAAAGAGGACTAATTAAAACATGTTATCTCAGCTGCTGCGGTTACGTTAAAATAATTATATTTGGATTTTTTATTACTAACTTTTAGAATTTCATGAGAGATAATGACTGGCCGTCCCTGTGCACACTATGTTATCTAAATTCATGTCGCAGATTAATTCATTGTACACAAATAACAAAGAAATATGAGAATAAAGAGAATGAAGACAAGATTGAGACTATATAACGTAATGAGAGGTCCAGCATTACGATTTAACTGTGCGCAGGAAACGAAGGAAGTAAAATGACAAAAATGATATTCTGAAGAATCGCTGTTTAAAAACACCTTCATAGTTTTATATTAAAAAATATATTTACACATATCTCACGTTATGTTTTAGTACATTCATCTTCACTTTTCAAAACTGATGCTTTAATGGCACTAAAATATTCATCCACTTGACAGTTGTCTATCGAAGTTCAGTTAAACATACCATTCTTCGATTGGCCGGTAATCCACTTATCATCGGCGAACATCAGACTATTTGAGGAAAATTAATGATTCAGGAACCACACAAAAGTTTTCCCCAAAAGTGCTATGGTAACATTTCACAACTTACCATAACATAGGAGCAGGTCACAAACCTGATATTCAGATTTATCCGGAAGTAGAGCGTGCTTCGACCCACGTGAACTTAACGGAAATTAAATAACTTCGAAAAACTTATTTTTGAACGTTAGAGTCCATTTACAACCCTCTATCGCACTGTAACTGACAATGATCCGCACAGATCAGACAGTGTCTGAACAAGTGTGTTATTGCTGGACGCCACAGTCACAGAGACTGCAAGTGCAGTAAGTTTGCAGCTTTACAAATAAGTTGACTAATGCATCCACTAAAGGGCAGTTGTCACCCTTCAAAATGGTGTAGTGTGCCTGTCTTTCTAGCTGCCTGTTCAGCTGTCTTAGACTAAGCATTATATAGATGTTCTCTGCGCAATTTTTGAATGTAGAAGTTTTAGATAAACATATCTGAGAACATGTAGTGGGAGATTTATGGTGAAATTGAATGAAGAAAGAATTCTATACACACTTGTTATTATACAAATATTCTTATCTTCCACTCATTTTCCAAGGTACTTATGGCTGCATCAGGGTTTTGGCATTTTGCCTCGTCTCGGAGTTACTACAACACAAATTTTCGAAAACTGATTGAAGTAAAAGCCTAGCCTGATCAACCCGTTTGAAAACGTCGATCTCTACACTAGCGTTTTCTATCCGGCCCAACAAGACAGGATCACAGTTGTCAACCGTCTACCTTAAAATGGAAATATGCGCAGTGTTCAGAATGCTTTAGTGTAATGAACAAAAGAAAATAGCCTCTTGTAATATACCGTCACCAGAATCAGCCGAATTTCTTCACACAAATTCAGATACATACACGTATAACAATAATTTGGCAAGGTTTTTACACGAGTGTATAACACAGTCGCTTAACTTTTTGACGCCCCACTGGCCGTACCGCACCGCTAACCTCCGAAGTTGCATTTTATATATTTATTCAACAAATATAGGTACCGAATATTTTAAACATGGTGTATACTCTCCGTTTTTATCTCTTCAAAATGCAGTTTGTTTCATAATTCTAACTTGTTTGATTCCTGTATTAGTCACATTTTATATACAGGATGTGCTAAAATTTAAAAAATAATTCTGGCGCCAAAAGTTTAATGTGATGTAAAGACTTGACTTACAAGTTTCTGAACAAATGCTTATGAAAATATCTGAACCAGAATAGGACGCAGTAACGTAAAAGGGGACTAAACATTGAAACGCTTTGCGGAGCTTTGAAATTATAAAAATATCCTCTTACTTCAAGTTCAGACCGGTTCTTGAGACCCTTTAGGTTCCTATCCACCAGGTATGAAAGGTTCGTCCGATGGCCGAATAAAGTCTGCCGGAGCGTGAGGATGACCCATGAGATACTAGTAACGTCAAATATTATAATGCCTTATTTCCGTTTCCCATTCAGATTCCGCTGCATAATGCCCAGGCACAGATGACTTCATCTGCTACTGATTCCACTAACAATATACGCAGTCATTTAATTACATTTAATGACACTTTAATTTCCCTATACTAATTAGCCATTGCAGATTTTATTGCAGTTCTAATAAGGATTTTGTAATGAGTCTTTAGAAACCCGTAAGTTCAAATTCAGTATCACTACAAATGCATAGGTCAGTTTCATATCCGGGAAAGCAATGTCGTCCCTGTTGACACCGCTAAGGTATATAAGGCAGTGAGGGTAAACTCTGCTAATTTAATCCTGGCACCAGTTACAGGAAAGAAGAAGTCATTTTTAGAGTAGTGCATTCCGTGCAAGTTGCATCACTGCATTCGTGTATTAAAACCAACCAAATGCACAATATCAAACACATACCAGAAAGGCAATATACGTGTAAAGTAACACTGGAGCGCGCCAGTCAAACAGATGTTTTGGTTGGACAGCAGTAAGTATTACAGGTTATGAGCGTGTATTTGTAGCCTTAGGTATCCAACATGCAATGCGCATACGCCATACTGTCATCTGTGCCCTGCCCGACTGTATAATATTTTTTCACATTGTCTCATAAACGGTAATATTTTATAAAAAGGTTATTGAATAAAAAATGTATTTTTATTTTCTACGCAAATTTTGTCCGAAATATTTTTTATTCTAAGAAGAACTGAGCGAGATATGATCAAAAAAAGTACACGTTATTCTTGTCAAAGTTTAATGAAACTTAAATTTTCTCGACAGATTTTCGAAAACACTCAAAATCAAAATTTCATGAAAATCCTTCGAGTGAGAGCAGTGTTTGTCCATGCGAACAGACGGAAGGACTAACGGAGACATGACGAAGCTAATATTCGTTTTGCGTAATTTTCAATCACGCCGAATGATAGTACAGACACTAAACCGACATAATTCTGTAAAAATATATCATCTTCAGGAAATACGTGTACATGTACCAACTGTAAATGATACTACAGATTATGAAACTTTGTAAATATTATTTCACCAGCTCGTTTAATCTTGGAACTATGTACTCCCTGAAGGTGATATAACTTTGCCGAAACCTGTCAGAGTGGTGTCTGTTCTGTACATTTGTATTTAGTTTCGTGCAGTCGTGACCGCCTCTGTGGTCTAGTGGTCAGAGTTTCTGGCTAGAGATACAGAGGTCCCGGGTTCGATCCCCGGCGCTACCAGATTTTCTGAGTAGTAGTGGGTATGGAACGGGGTCCACTCAGCCTCGTGAGGTCAATTGAGGAGCTCCAGGTCTAGAAAACAGAGATTAAAGGCTGTGGGGACCCGTTGCGCTGACCACGTGACGCCCCTCCATCCGCAAAAGTTGGCACTAACTTCACCGACCGGCGGCGGCCGCTCTGTCGGTATAGTTCGCGTGCGGACTAAGGCCACGGAGTCGTGCAGTCGTGCATTTTGTTGATTGTAATAAACTAAATAAACTAATGCACTGAAGCAGGTCAGGTTAACGTCCCGGCTGTTCTATCGCCGGCACCCCTGGTAGCGTGCTAGTTTTTATACCAATATTCATATTTATAAGCATTTATAAACTCAAAGAATTACATGTAGGTCGAAAAACTTACATGAAGTGAAATTGTTAGATGCACTATAAAATCTACAAGTAACTGCTGTTCAGAGTGTGACTACATAATGCCAGCAGTTTGAAAGAAGCAGCAGAAAGTTTTTTTTTTTAAACATGCAAATATAACAAATGTGGAAATCTAATTTTAAGTAATACACAGACGTAAGCAGCTACTGAATGACCTTAAGGAAAGGAGAAGATACTGCAGCTTACAGGAGGAAAAACTACCCGGAACTCTGTGGAGAACTCGCTCTGGTAAATTCTACGGACCTGTCGCAAGGCAGATTATGTAATGAATAAATAAATGTAGAACTATGTAGCAGTGGAGAATCTTCGAGTGGAAAATTTCGTAATTTAATTACTTAACTGAACACGTCAATATGATTCTACTTTTTCACATATCAACATTTAGAATAAAGGAAAGTGGCTCTCTACATTGGCGTACCAATGTGTATCAATTATAAACGTTACCCGTAGTTATTTTCCTATTTTCTGAATTATATTTGAAAAAAGAGAGATTTCGGAGATTTGTTCTGCTCCCGTTATCAGGTACAACTATTATCATGGAAGTTACTTTAGATGACTAGATCAAGTTTCGGGAATGGAAACTCCCCTCGAACAATTAGTGGCATTAGAATAAAATCTGTAATGTTACTTTGAGTAGACAACGCAAATATAACCAGCATTGGAAATTTTGTGTGATTTGCACATAAATCAGCAAATTGACAGTGCTCTACACCAAATATTTCCAAAGCTGTTACGTTTTAGGGCGAGGGTTCATTTCTCATTTCGGAAAGAATCATTTTATATCCTTACATAAACGTAAATCAAAACGTAGCTTGCTGTTAAGGAGTCCACTGTTATTCATGTCCAGGTGTTTTATTAAAAAATACCAAGAATCTATAATTACACCTCATTACCTTGGGCGTCACACATATCTTGTCCGAAGGAAAAAAATATAGAGGAGGTAATGTGGGAACAAGGATTGAGGATCCTTGGATCCAAGGAAGAATAAATAAGGGAGACAAGAAGAAAACAACGAAAAAAGGAACCATTAAGTTCACTCACCAACAAATGCACTCTTTATTAAACTTGATAAATTTTAAAAATTTATCAAGTTTAATAAAGAGTGCATTTGTTGGTGGGTAAACATTATAGATATCAAAATGCATGGTACAGCGATATAAAAATGAAATCATAAATTATATTCTTCGTATAATATTATTAAGGTGAAAAAATATGGGACAATGAGATATCATGTAGCTTCTAAACATGACGAACCACATGGGTGATCTATGAAGAGATGATATGTGAAAAGTAAAGTGGATTTTGAATATAATGTGCGAAGTGCTGCGTAAAATTCATGGGCTTAGGATGAGGTCGGAAGGCGGGCTTTGGTTACGAACATGGCAACATACTTTCGGTTTCCACTAAAGCAAGAATTTTCTTGATCAGACCAAACATTAAATTGTCAGAAAAAAAAATTCGGAGTTAATGTAAACCGAAATATATCGAAAGACACAATTCGAATTCTACAACCAGAATCCGTGCAGATTATAATTACACTGTCCTATAAGAGCGTTTAGGTTTTGTTAATATTCTTGCTTTTGTAATTGTTTGAAGAAAGTAAAAAAAAATTTCCGCAACTCGCATAGGAATTTTGTTTCTTCTGTGGGAGAACCGTCGTCTGTCGCGGAGCATCCCAAAACGTTCGTAGTTTTCTTCAGTGACTCTTAGCAATTTCCTTACGACAGCCTCCAAATGGACGCAAATTACGCATGAACTTTTACCTCTTACTAGTCTTATTGTCAACACACCCGTCAGGGAAAGGGTCAACAAATGAATTAAAGTCACCCTACGTACATAGTTCTTTCTCCATTAACATAAATCAGAAAACAAGACAAACCTAAAGATGTACCTGTGTACTCAATGAAGGAATATGTGGAGAGAAGTGGTATAGCTCCACTTAGTCTTGGCCTCGGCAGTAGACGGAGCGATTGGGCAACATGGCCCGGCCGCTTTACCCCCAGGCAAGGAATCTCAGTACCAGTTGAATAGGAGGCTGTATGAGCCCCATATTCGGCCTCAAGTTTTGGAGAAATGTATGCTGCACCTGCCGAGATTAGATTTCCAGATCGTCTTTCTTGTAGCCTATTCACGATACAAAATACAGTCTACCTGTCCTTAAGGAACCGAGAAAGAAAAGAAACAGAGAACATGCGGATGGAATAAAATCAGAATAAAAGTGTAAGTGAAGGGAATGGTGGGAGACCTGCAGAGAGAGGATGGCTGCTAGGCAGACAGGCGGGAGGACATTCTGTGTTCATTCATTCCTTTACCCGACTTTGTATCACCAGCACAATTACCAACACAACTACAATCAACAACCTACTACAAACACTTTCAGTACCGCCAGTTCCACGCTGTGCACTAACACGAGCAACATAAAATTTAAAAAATGTTTCTTCATGTTCTACTGGTGTTGCTAGTACTGGAACTCTTTCCCCTCCTTCTGCTACTGCTAAGACCATTACTGTATTACGACCTGTTGGTTACGACCACTTCCACCATATTCAACTCCGCAACAACGTGCCTTCACGTCACCGTCCTTTTCGCTCGACGGCAAGCAATCATTGAAAGCAGTCAACAAATAATATTACTGTCAGATAATATGTAATGTTACCTCGTACACGGGTCGCTGAATTTCGTCAGAACTGTGTCCACCTGCAGTGGTACTGAGCGACTGATTTAGCTGCGATTTACTGAAGTCACAATTCATAAACTAAATATTTTTTAAAGCGTCGAATGTGACGGGCGGGCAGTTCCAAAATCATAAGCCGGCAGTCATGACCAGGGCCGGCCAGAAACATGTGGGCCCTCCGCACAGGTTAATAACTTGGCGCCCCGGGCAGGTTAATAATATGGAGCCCATTAACAACTGGACTATTTAAACTTTTTCGGCCTAGGACAGGACTATCAGAACACGCTGATGGCGCATGCCCAATTGCGAATTATTTTAGGAAGAATTCCGTAGCATGTAGAAACTTGAATTTACCAGCATCATACTTCCGACTCTTCCAGTGACATCTTAGCGCCCCTTATAGGTTGGAACCCCGCAGCTGTCCGATTGGACCACCTCGTAGTCCGTCCGTCGTCGTGACTATTGCTTGGTACTATCCTGACCTTTGCCCACAAGAACTACGAAAAACTGCAATAAGTTAAGTTTTTCGTTAATAAAAATTATTTCCTAAAAAGAGACATTCTGTATAAAAGTATGAAAAATTATTATTACATCAAACTGTTAGTTGTAACACTTATGGATCCATAAATTTGAGCTTAATAACATCAGTATATATATATATATGTGTATATATATATATATATATATATATATATATTCTGATGTATTTCTTTCTTCATACACAGTGATCCGTCACCTTGAATCTATGAAAAAAATTCATACTTTAAAAGTACCACAGTACGAAATCTTGAATAACCATGAAAATGTTCTACCAGCTTAAAGCAGCTAATGAACGTGAGTCATAATTAAATGAACTGACGATGTTGTGTCACCTGCCAAACACAATAAGTTTAGGAGTTGAATTCTCGCTTGTGTTGTTAGAAAACGTGAGCCTTATGGATTGTCATTATAACCCCGTTTGAAAACAGGTGCTTTAGTAACATATTTCCGCTTCACGAAGCTGCATATAAATCATAGACTAATGTTAGCAACCCGACCTACTGCTTCAACAACAGTGTGCACTACAGAACAAAACTCAACCTTGCATTTCAATGCATCATGAAAATATGACAAACTTCTTTCTAAAATATATCAACTTGTTTTCTATAACAAAATATGTTTATTTTCCTTCACTAATTGAACTTAATTACAGGCATATCAGTATGAATTTCAGCAAAAAGCACTGCAAACTTTTATAAAAAATAATAGTAAAAAAAAACTGACTGACATCCTGTTTATGTATGGTTGAAATGACAATGTAGGTCGTAAGTTACGTAATTCCTCTTATGTCTTCCACTCAGCAGCAAATGATTAGTAGGTTTCTTTGTTGTTGCACCGTGCATTTTGTAGTTTATTTAAGTACCACACCAACAAATGCACATATATAGTCTTTAATAATCTAAAATTTACATTAAAACACTTAAAACGCTCCTACATATTTCGATCATACGATCATCCTCAGGGAGTATACTTTGTTCCTTGCTAAAGCTGCAGTGTAACTGTGTGTTTTAAACTGTAACATTAGCGAGGAAAGAAGTGTGCTCCCTAAGGATGATCGTATGATCGAAACACGTAGGAGCGTTTTAAGTGTTTTAATGTAAATTTTAGATTATTAAAGACTATATATGTGAATTGTTGGTGTGTTACTTAAATAGATTATTAGGTTTGTTAATTAAGGATATCATATAAACTACCAGCAGTCAGAACATCTCTGTTTTTATAAGGGAGCAGGAGGCGGGCTGAGCAACTGAGAAACTATTGTTTGTTTCCCAGTAGATACAACAGGATTCTCTCTTCCACACAGCGCCCAGAGCGACTCCAGAGCTAACGCTGTGTCCTATTAATTCGGTATTGAGGATTGTTTTCCCTAGGGACAAGCGGTTGGACCGCAAAAGTGACGTCGTAACTCCAAATGGTGCCGAAAAATGTATAAGAAGTGAAAATAAGAACAAAGTGCCATATATTTAAAACCAGATGCAAGGACATACAAAGGCAGAGACGGTTAGCTAAAATGAGATAAAAGAGGTACCTATCTTTATAGGGGAACTGAAACATTGCTGTGGAAATAAAGTGTCTAACCAGCATGCTGCACAATAAACGAAAGATGTGGTAGAGCACGGCTTTGTTTGGAAACTTCGAAAATGAAATTGATGAGGGGAATGCCGAGAGGGGAAGGTGCCCTCTATGCGATGAGGAGGATAATGAAACTTAGCGATCGCTGAAATTCACGAAAACGGAGAAAACTCTTGAACAACAAGTGGCCAGACATGTCTAAGGAAGTAGCACTCAGGAAGCTACTCACTGGTAACAAGGTCACAGTATTGAGAAAGTTAGTTTACCCTTGCATAAAGCTTGAAATATGAATGGGAAAAGCACCTAAAGGAAACAGACATGAGGTTGGAAGGAGAATAACGACTCTACGTAGGATCGATATACTTTAAAAGAGAGACTGAGAGAAAAAGACATAACTTAGACCTAGAAATCAGACTCCAGGGAAAGAACTGAAAAATAAATTAAGTGTGTGGCAAATAATATAGAATTTCGGGTTACTATTTCATTTAAAGTGTAGAACTTAGAATTAAAAGAAAGGAAGTCCACTGCAGAAAACTTGGTATTAAGCAGGCACATAACTCTTTTCAATGTGAACCAGCACATAATTTATTATTATTATTAACATCATCATCATCATCATCTCCTTTATGCAGAGTATTTATACTTATATTCCTGAGACAAACTATGTCCCTGGGGAATACAGTGTTGCAGCTATTCTGTTGTTACTATTCATGGTGCTTATATAGTTAGTTTCAGTGTTGAATCTATTATTATTACCCTTTTAATCACCTTTAGCAAGGTATTTACAATAATATACCTGAAACAAACCATGTTTCTAGATTATATAGTGTTGCAGCTGTACTGTATTTACAATTTGTGCTGCTTGCGATGTTTTTTCGCCCGTGAAATTTGTTTTGTGCTATTACAGTAGCACTTTCCGAAGTATGTGTGCAGTGTCCAATATGGCTGTGTCTTGCAATTCCTCAATTTCGTGCCTTCCTGGTATGTTGCTCAGGTAAAGTCCGAGTGATTTTGAAATGGTACCAGTCGCCCCTATTATGACATGTATACTATTTTATTTCACATTCCACATTTGCTACGTTTATATTCTGAGGTCTTTATATTTTAAAATCTTCTCAGCTTCTTTCTTGATCACACTTTTTTCTCCAGGAATTGCAACTTCTAATAACATGCATGTGCCTTGATTATTATCACGGATTATGAAGTCCGATTTAGTGCTGGGAAGAGTTCTGTTGTTTTGCAATTTTTGGTTACAAAATATGGTTACCTTGGCATCACGACTTGTTTCGAATGACTTTGGTACACGGTCATACTACTGTTCTTTGTCAAATTTTACGCGCATTTCCTCGTATTTGTTAAAGTGCAGTTGATCACAAGCTCTATCATATCTATTTATATACGATTTTTGTTCTTTTGCCAGTATTTGGCATGCTATATTATTATTATTATTATTATTATACGATATGGATGTCTCCTGTCACAGGCATTTCTTCCTGGTACTTCTCTTGAACCAGCGGTGATCCCCACCGCTCAGGCTTCAAGCTTCACATTGCAGTACTTTCCGTATTAT
>Ga0123354_10002513_pt1 | contig 24346 bp, 19 predicted proteins | sample TergutLab28metaG_2_FD_97872 | JGI IMG/M metagenome (GOLD analysis project Ga0123354, IMG submission 97872) | Labiotermes labralis P4 segment gut microbial communities from Petit-Saut dam, French Guiana - Lab288 P4 | ecosystem: Host-associated > Arthropoda: Insects > Digestive system > Gut ... | reverse complement strand
TAATTAACATCTGAGTGACATAAAGCCATTCAATTCATCTACATAAACACTCCCACTAATGTCGTAGTTGTCCTTAGGGTTCCAAACACTTTACATGGCACATGAATATCCAGCAGTTTTGAAGTACTAATTTACCATTAATGACTGCGGATTTTAGTATAAGCCCACTGCCTGCCTGTACTAAAATACGGTACCTACTTTACAGTAACTGTTCAAAGTGCCCTCCTCCAGTTGCTATGCAGTTTTCGGTACGCATCAGTAGAGACCAAGTAGCAGACGCAGTGTTGTCAGGATGGTTGCGTATGTGTTCTGCCACTGCAAAAATACGATGGCACAGTGCTGCTCGTGAATCGACCTTAGTTTCATACACTAATGTCTTCATGTGGCCCCAGATATAATAATCAAGAGGTGTGAGATCTGACAACCTCGGTGGTCATGCAATGGGTCCACCACGACCTAGCCAGCGGTTAGGGAAAGATTCGATGAAGTACTTCCTCACGTGCCGAGTGTAATGTGGGGGATCCCCATCATGTTGGAAGTACATTTGGCTCCTTATCATTAACGGGATGTCCTCCAACAAACCTGGTAACTCATTCCTCAGGAAGACTTCATAAGTGTTTCCCATTAAATTGTTGTCAAAGACAAAATGTCCGATCAACTTGTTACCAAGCAAGCCACACCATACATTCACTGAAAATCTCCTTTGGAACTTGGTTACACTTGTTTCGTGTGGATTATCATGGGACCACGTATGCAAATTTCGTGAATTATTTATACCGTCCCGGGTAAAAGACGCCTCATCGGTGAACAAAATGACGCTTAACAGTTCGGGATGTGCTGTTATCCAGTGGCACAAATCCATCTGTTGGGCAGGGTCCCCTGGTTCCAGATGTTTTACCCTGTGATCATGATATGGATGTAAATCTTCCTCATATAGAGTTCACCACACCTGCATACATGACACGCCGATGTGAGAGGCAATTCTACGAGTGGACAATCGTGGACTTCTCTGAACCATCTCAAGAATGTTCTCTCGTGTGTTAATCAATGGTACCACCTCCCTTTCAGACTGCACAGCAACAATTGGAAGACAACCAGTCTCACGCATTGTCTGGTGAATATGAGAAAATACACCCTAGATGGAATTGTTCGGTCGGGAAAACGTCTTTGGTATTCTTCAACAGCAGCATGTGCATTGCCGTTGCAAAATCCATACACAAAATGCATGTCACAATATTCCACGTGGGAAAACAAAAGGCATTTTTACAACTCCTCACAATTTACTGTAACAGTGACAACTTTTGATACTTGCAGTGTGAATGTGCTTGACCCAGCTGTAGGCTAAAGGACGGACATGTGCAGTGTATGAGTAACACATCACGGGACACAGGTACAGTACGTGGAACCACAAGAAGACCACACTTTTCTATCGCCATTATCTCTGTAACCGTTCAACTTCGGATATAGGTGTTTTGGGTTATATCGGTATACTTTAACTTAAGGAACATTCTCCCGAATTCTGGCACATTCCTCCTGGGACACCCTGTATATATGTCATTCGGCGGCTAAGGGTTAAACAAGTTTCATGATAGGGGAAGAATATAGATGGAGGGTGTTTGAGAGGAAGGATAAGATGGGAAGTATATTAGCATGCATGGTGGAAATGGAAATAAAAAACTGGAAGAGAAAGGACCACTTGGGAGACACTGTCGATCATATAATATTAAAATGGATCTTACATTAAATGTGTGGATTTGGACTGAATTCACCTGTTTTGGGAAGGAGTTCAAGGTACATCCAGACCACTTGTCATTGCTTGCATGCTATGACTTGTTTGCACTCTGTGAGTGTGGATGGTTTCATAAGCCTGAGACTGAGCAGACCAATCTACTGGAGTCAGGTGCTCAGGTGGCATTTCACAGAGGCAGTACTTCAATGTGAGACTTGGCAAGGTGCACTACAGTTCGGATCTCTCAAGCCTCTGGACAAGCAGTATGTAGAAAGCCAGCAATGGTTGTTCGCTCCATTTTCCATGAACTCAATTATAAATACTAATAGTCTGGATGCACCTTAACGAGGACTGTAACATTTATTGTAAGTACATCTGTATTAATCTTTTCACAGTCTAGTTTTCATATAATGCAGCAGCCCTCTTAGGCTGGGTATCTGTACCCTGTTGAATACATCAAGGGAAATTTTCTGGATGCATTAGTAGTGCTTCCTGTGCATACTTTTAAGAGGTTACCAAAGGTTGGCAGGAGCTGAGTTTTCCTTGTTTATGATGCCTGTGAGACATGTTGGAGATGTTAAAATGTTGCATAACATTCATACTGTGACTTGTCTTGAGCATCTGGTGAATGCAAAACAACCTTGAGAAGGTTAATGCTGTGTCATGCCTTCCATGAAACATGGTGATGATGTGTGTGCATCTGATTAAGAGTTCTCTTTATGCACTTCATCCACCCCATAATGCAGAATTTATTCACTAAAATTGTAATTTATTTAAAAATTTTTAATTGTGTTTTAGGTGAAGTGATGAACCTAGATTTGCAGTTAAGATCAACAGATGGAACTAGTAGTCAGTGGACAGAGAATGAAGATAATGGTGTGGTGTCTTCAGGTGACATGAGGAATGATACCCCAAGCACAAATGCAGCTGATGAAAAACATGAATCATCACCTTCAGAGGAAATGCAATGTCGTGTGTGTAGATTCAAAACCTGTTACAAGTCATTGATGATATTCCATCTTCGGCAGCATTTGAAAGATACATATTGGTGTGACTTCTGTAATGTTTGTCTACCAGAAGGAGCACTTGGACAGATGGAAAAAGTTTGTGAAGAGAGCTACGGTGTCACAGACACCGATATTGATGATGTTGGGCATGCCTTTGCAGATATGCAGGATGAGACGGCACAACAAGAAGCTGAAATTAATGATGCAGGAGTTGAAGTGGTAAGTGAGTCTGATACTGGAATGCTAACCAACAGTATGGACTTGATGTTAACTGTGCTGCCTGTCAGTGCTGAAGTAGCGCCACAAGAAACTGTCATTGAATCAGACAGGAATGAAACCGGGGTAAGCACAGAAGACACACTTCAGCTGTCAATTGAGAATAATGAAAATAGTTCATCTTTGCATCATGCACATTCCATCTGTAACAATGTTAAATGTGTTAGGATATTAAATGAAATGGGGATGATAATAACACAGGAAATAGGATCTGTTGGGAAAGGCAAAGACAGTGGGACAGTTGTGTATGAAGAACTCTTGGACTCCCAGTTTCCCTCCCAAACTACCGACTGTAGTACAGTAGACCTGACTGTAGAATCACAAGCGTTAGGAGATGAAAGTAAAGATCAACACATTTTGAGCAGCTGTGTTGGCAGTGAGAACAATAGAGGCAGTGTGCTAAATGAATTGGGATTGAACATGGAACATATAAGAAATAGACAGTTCAGAGTCCTGAATGAGATGGGAGTGATTGAAGTGGTATCAGTTGAATCAACAGAACAATTAATGCTTGACAACTTAAGTTGTGATGTGAATGAGATGAGAGTCAATGTCACGCCTGGAATGATGACATATTCCAATAATGACAGACGACTGAATGCCTCACTTGTGGATAATTCCTCTTAAGGGAACAAAGAAGTGCCCTGAGTATGAACTTAAATGTTAGTTTTGAACTGCGAAGAGCCAGTACTGCTGTTTTACACTGAAGTATTAGTGTCTTCTTGTTTCATCATCCTATACACACATGGATTTTTTTAAAAATTTTCATGTGTGTAATAAAACTCTACATATTTTCAGTTGTAATTATTAGGTGTATGAATAGCCTGGAAGTGCGAGCACTGTTTACAGGGGGTGGGCTGTTCCTATTATTTGAAACTGGTTTCCATTTTCCTTTGACACTGTCAGGAGAAACAATATATCAGTTGGTGAAGGGTCTAGGATACAGACTGAGTGGCTGAAGTACCGTGGTTCGGTTTCCTGCAGGTGCAAGGTGATTTATTTTTACCAGTACATCCAGAAGAGCCCTTGGTCCCGCCCAGCCAACTGTTCAGTGGTTACCACAGGTTCTTTCCCTGTGGTTAAAGCAGCTGAGGCGTGCATCTGACAACTCATTTCCAGCAAATCCTGAGGTTGTGGAGCTCTCTACACCTCCACTTTGCCGTGTACCTTTATGGTGTGCAGGTGAAAGTAAACACAGAACAACTTAACATTTTTTGGCCTTGTCACTGTTGCAATCCAGATGTCCCAAGTTTGATGTGTCTGGGATCTTCCCATTCTTCAACGCCTCCAAGAATTTAGTTCTTGGTAGTGACATGTCAGAGCTACATCATTATCATTTATACCATTTCACACCAGCAGTTCCTCTTTTTTATTTTTTTATTATTTTTTTTTTTAATAACTCCCAAGTTTATTCCAGACTCATGGTTTTTGTAGGCACCGTGCTGATGTGTGCTTAATTTGGACAAGTGGTCAGTGCTTTTAGCTACATGATAGTACTAAAAGGTCTTCAGTTTGGAGCACACATTCTGGATCTGCATTGTTTGGATAGTACTGTGTTAAATACTTCTTAGGCTTACAGCTTTAAATTGAAGATGTCAAATTAATGTTTTTGACCCTTTGAAAACCCTCCATCAGTATGAGCGCAGATTGTGACAGTCTGCTAAAGTTGAGAAACATTTTGTAGTAGTTCTGTAAGTTGTATTCCAGATTGTGACACCTTACATAAAATTTGGCCATGTGTTATGTAATTATCAAATACAAGGAAAGAAGTTGCATCTATGCAGTTCATCCCAATTAGCAAGAGGTATGAAATAAAATAGTGCAAGATCTATTGAAGCAAGGGATATAGCCCTATATAAGGCATGACCCTTTTTGAGTAGAAATGATAGAATGGTGCTGCACATATGAACATATGGTTTTACTTAAAGTTCTGTTGTACACATCTAGTGTCCACATGTGCCATGATATCACAAATTGTGTTCTTACTTGCCTCCTGCCTCCATCCCCCAGTCTGTGGCATTTTCTGTTCCTGCAGCAAGCACGGATACTTTATTGAGTGCACCAAGCACAATGGTGCAGTAGGTAGCACTTCTCCTTTGTGTTTGGAAGGTACTGGGTTCATGCCTCGTCCTGAGATGTGTGTTTCATTACTTTGTTGATTCTCCAGGCAAATGCAACAGGAATTGACAAGGTGTATTGTTATTACATTGTACACATCCGTATTCCAAGTCTACATTTTTACTGCACGATCAACTACATTCTGCTGCAGTAACTGAACCACTAAGCTAGTAAAGACCATATCAGCAAATCAAATTAGCCAAGTATGTAACAGTAGCTAAATGCTAAACTCAAAAACTATGCAGTTGGTAGACACAATTCAATAGGAGTTATATTTATGACATAATATAAGTGGACCATATTCAAATTGAACTTCATGATAATCAAGAAAGGGAGTTGATAAAATTTAGTGTTCTTATTGAATTACACAGATTCATAAAACTATTTAGGTCAATTAAAATTTGTTTAAATAATATGTATATTAAAATCTAGGTAGGCATGTATTTGTCTGATGGTTTCCTAGTCGGAAGTATCTGAAAAAAGGAGGCATTTTGTCACAATTGCTTTTTACATTCTCTTTAGAATATGCCATTGGGGAGTACCAAGTAAACCTTGACATATAAAATCTTGGTGTACACTGTTTATGATTTATTGACTGAACACCTAAATGCTGTAAAGAAAAGCAGAGAAGATTTATTGGTTGCTGGCAAGAAGGTTGGTGTAGAAGTCAATGCAGAGAAAACAAAGTATACACTTATGTCTCATGAACAGAAGGCATGAGCAACATAAAAGCAGCAAACATATCCTTTGAAAATGTGGTAAAATTCAAGAACTTGGGAATGTCTGCTACCATTCAGTCCAGAATCTTTTCCCATTGTATACCTAAGAATATAAAGATTAAAATATATGGAAATATAATTTTGCCTATTCCTTTATATGGATATGAAACTTGGTCTCCAAATAGGATGAGGTTGCTTGAGAATATGGGGATGAAGAAGATATTTGGGCCTAAGAGAGAAGAAGTAACGTAAGACCAGAAATGATGCGCATCATGATTTGTTTTCCTTAACACATGTATCAGCGTCAAGGAGGATGGGATGTATGACATGATTAATTAAAGGAGAAGACAGATGCATGCAGGATTTTTGACGGAAACCTTCAGGTAAGACACCACTTGCAATACCTAGGTGTAGATGAGAGGATAATATTAAAATGGATTTTAAAGACATGAAATATGGGGCGTGGACTGGATGGATCTGGCCTAGGAAGGGACAAATGGCTGACACTTTGAACACCGTAATGAACTTTCGGGTTCCATAAAATGCAGGGAATTTCTCAACTAGCCGAGGAACTATTGGCTTTTCAAGGACTCTGCTCCATGCAGTTAGCTGAATCCTCCGACGGGTTTATTTATAGTATCCGTGATGTAATTTTCTTCCCGTCATACGGACAACAGTTTTCACGGATTATTTCATGCACGGATAACAACATTTACCGGCGCGTAAGTGTTCCATGTTTGGTACGGACAGTCGCAGTTTGGAAAAGGTGGCGATAGCAGAATGTCAGTCATTAAGAAGTGTCACAAAAGCTGTGTAGAAGCCGGAACAGCGTTGATTTGTGTGAAGTGACTAGCGGTCTAACGATCTGCCGTTATATAATGCCGACTTCATGCAGTGCGTGTACTAACAGACAGAAAAAGGGTTCAGGGATAAGTTTTCATAGGTGAAGTAGAAAAGCGGTCAGATACATATTGGATTGCGTTGTATACATGTGTCCCGCAGTACAATTAGCTAACCGTAGTTTAAGTTAAGGAATTATGATTTTTCAGATATTGTCCATATAACCTGCTGACAAGAAGTCATGTACTCATTTCAGATTTATATCTAAAAAACTAATTCTCTGAGGGCACCTGTTTTTTTATCATACATTGGAATTTTCTTTAAGCATTATGTATTTTGAATATTTAAATAATTTTGTGACGAAACTTAAAAGTTGGGGAGTGGTGTGCTGTCCTCCATCCCTGCACACGCACATTGTTGATTCCTCTTGACAGGAATAACTTTTTGTAGGTTAGGATAATAATGAAGCGTGAATGCTTTTCAGTTTTCCCCATAATCCAGTTCGTAGAGAGAAATGGGTTTCAGCGATGGGGAGGTGTGGCTGGACACCATCAGTTCATGCTAGTTTGTGTTCAGTTCATTTTGAAGATAAGTGCTTTGATAGAACAGGACAGACAATACGTCTGAGGGATGGCAGTATTCCAACACTCTTTGTTCCTTGTGTGCATGTAAGTATTAAACTTCATGTTACATTTTCACTTACTTTTTATGCAGATCAGTCTAGTGGCTTTAAAATTATTCTAATACACCAAATACTTCCTTTCATTTAATTTTCTCAGAATGTGTAAGACTTAACAGAAAATGTATGACTTTTTTGCTTTGATAAATATGTGTAGATTGTTATGTTTGAGACACACAGTAAGGCATGTAGGTATTCAAATAAGGTGTTGGTTATTTTTTCCAGTTTTCGGGAAGGGTGGAATTACCAAACAGTTTTTGGTGGAAATTTTGTATGTTATATTTTAAAATTGTATCAGTCCTGGTACCACGGCACAGACATAACATGTACATAGAGCGTTCTGTTTTACTTTGCAAAGAACACCTGAAAATACTGTACTTCTTAACATGCATAGGAATCACATGTGATATGTTCTTGCACTTTTCAAGGACACTTATTCTGTCTGATAGATTTAATGTTTGTAATGGAACTGGAAAATTTTAACTCAAACTGAACCAAACTTGTTGAAAGTCTATGAGCTGTTCAAATTTCTAACTCCTTAGACAGTCCTAAAAGTTACATATAGAACTATTTTTTATTTCCAAACATCAGTTGTTTGTTTTATTCTACTGCTGTGTACTTATTCTTATTCCAGCCTTGAGGAAACAGCACAATATGTTTTATAATGTGTTTTTACATGTAAAATTTGTACATAATGAATGTATGAAAACTCGTGCAATATAATTATATTTAATGTAATTATGGTGGTATGTGTAGCTTGCTTAACTCTGTATTTATTGTAGAAGAGGTTCAAGAAGGCAAAGAAACAGTCAGAAACTCTTATGGAACATAATGTGAAACAAGAAAAAGAATCCACTGCAAATGTAATAACAAAGAGACAGATAAAAGCAAAAGAAGAGGAACTGACAATTGTACAGGTATGGTAATAAACTGTGATTTTATGTATGAAGTAACTGATTAACATGGGTCCAGCATGGAGAGTGTCAGTTATCATGGTAGTTTGAAAAGGAAGGTAAAAGCATGTCAGAAATAATGGCTTTTAATAAAAAAAAAAATTCTCAACACCTTTAGTGCACACCTAAGACATGTGTTATTTAATAATGATACATGGTATTAAAAAAGTTAGTTGTCTGGATGCATTTCTCAGTATTATGTTACTGAAGTGGTTATATCCTTAAGTATATAGAGGTTGTTCCAGACATCATTGGCAGTGCTTGAAATTCCCTTTAGGAGTGGGTGTCAGCAGTTTTTTTGTGCACAGATGAGTTCTTTCATGTTACTCCAGAAGTTTGATTAGAGATATGGTCCTTGGCTGATCCAAGGATTTATACATTTGTATTTGAGGTACTCAAAATTTGTCATTTAAAATGGCAGTGTGGCTCTGCACACTCGCAGCTAAACAGTGTGTTGGAGGTATCGTGCGGTAATCTGCTTTTGAATTATGCCATTCCATTTATCAAGAACTGGTGCTGAAAGTTACGCTCAATTGTTGCATGTGGGTTCTTACTAACTCATTAATATTCATTCTAAGCACTATTCACTCTGCCATGAGTCATCTTCATTGCCCATCTGTCTCAGCATCTATATGGAAGCCTAAAAAAAATATGAAAAACATCCTTCAAGATAGCCTTTTTCCCTGCTGAGATTCAAACTATGCTCTGCCTGCATACAAATCAAACAAACTTGCTGGTTCAGCTTGCCTGTTACCAACCCTGATGTATATTATATCATTATCTGTTTCAGGACCTGAATGTGGATGACCATACATACCCTAAGAGAACTCATCTGCCAGGACTGGAGGCAGATGTAAGAGATGCCCATTGCTTTGTGTGTGATAAGCTTGTGGTAAATGGTACTCCACTACATTGCCTCACAAATACTACCAAAGTACATATGCACCATAAACTGGATAAGCTAATGGCAAAGGAACTAGAAATGTTGGTGAATGAACACGAAGTGCTGTGTTCGCGATGTGCTCGCTTACTGAACTATGTGGACCGGATTGAGGTCGAGCTTGCCATGTTGAACAGAAGTATTCTGAACTGCATTCGTGGCAAACACATTCTAGGTCTTCGTCATGATGAACTCCAGTCCCGGATACCTGATTTTAATGGTAAGATTATTGTAGGAGAATAGGTACGGTAAGTCTTCGTGTCATGGTGGAGTTACCTTCCTGAAAATCACAACACACAGCAAAACATTGTAGAATGGACCATTTTTTCCCATAAGAATTAATGAAATACAGTAGATAGGAGGATAATATTAAAGTGGATCCTAAAGAGATGGGGTTACGTGTGGAGTGTAGATTGTGTTCATCTGACTTTAGGATAGGGACACACTGTTGTGAAAACTGTAATCAACTTCTGGGTTCCATATAATTTGGAGAATTTTTACCTATCTGAGGAACTATTGGCTGCTCAAGAAGGACTCTGCTTGTTGGAGTTAGTCGGTCACTTACTCGATCATCAGTTACTTACAGTGACCAGTAAGCTGCCATATGAGACAGGAGACAGTTACGGTGCCATTTTGTATATAGGGCACAAGTCGTTACATGCACCATGTATCTCATCACTGTGATAGCAGGTGCTCACTCAGTAACATTGGATTGAGAACTGGAAAGGATATGTAGTCAAACACAACTATGTCAATTAAGATGTTTTAATGAGTATACTAGACAACTACTTGTTTTGGCCCCTACTGGCCATCTTCAGGTTGTCTTCAAGAGGACTGATGAGACACGTGGCGCCACCACCCACGTGGACATACACACACCCAGGGGTAAAACCGGAGCGGGCTGGAAACATACAAACACCCAGAGAATAAGTACGTACTAAGCTATTTATGTTTTCCTCCAATACAGCAAAAACTTCCAATGCATAGTTAGGCCGGATTTATTCACCACCCTTCTCACCCACACATCTCTCTCCCCACAGGCAAAGGGACTGTACCTCCAAGGTCACTTTCAGACATCCCCACAACACGACCCCAATTAGGAGGAAGGAAGAGGAACACTCCCCTTCATAATACCAGTGCACCAAGAAACTTCAAACTCGATACTAGCCACTAGACAATATCGTGCCTCTAGCCAGAGCATACCACCACATTCAACATAGAAGTTACATATTATGCAACAAAGTCCGGATGTAGAGATCTTTCTATCACGTGCGCACACAATATATATAGTAGGACCTTAAGTTTTCGTGAAGACAACCTGAAGATGGCCAGTAGGAGCCAAAACATGTAGTTGTCTATTATAGTCATTAACACATTCACTGCCACAGTCGACCTTAGTCGATCTAATTTTTCAATCGCGCTCTTTCAGCTTAAATCAGCCGACCTGGCGGGAAGCTTGTCCAGCAGCTCCAGTATATCTAGCTGACGTTATCTATATCCTTTTTATAGCTTATTATGCTTACATTGCGATATAATGAACCTGTGTTTATCCTTATATTCAGAGGTAGAGTGGGCTGTCCCCGGCTGCAGTTTATAAAGAATCTTTTATACATGAAATCGTGTATGTGTGATAGTTTATACTTCTCAGTGCAACATGGCAACTAGGAAAAGAAAAACAATTGGATTTAGAACTGAAGAAGAATTAGCTGATGCAGTGAATGAAATTGTAAATGACAGTGGTTCAGATACAGATAATATTCTCTAATTTTCAAGTAGTGAAGAGAGTGAATCTGAAAGTGATAATGAGAGTAACATTTCAACACCGGACCCTAGCCACAGACAGATAGATGTTACCCCAACTACAGGGTTTTCTAAAAATGATCATCAACCAAGAATACCACCCTTCATAGGCAATCCGGGCGTGCAAGTTGCAGTTGAAAATGAAGCAGATGTGATGACTTATTTTGACCATTATATTCCTCCTGAACTCATTGAAATAGTAGTTGAGCAGACAAATTTATACGCACAACAACAGATTGCGAAAATGCCTCACCCCGTTACAAAACATGCATGTAGTGAAGAATAGAAACCAGTAACATTAATCAAAATGAAAAAATTCCTTGGTTTGATTTTCATAACTGGTATAGTCCGAAAACCAAAATTAGAATTGTATTGGTCAATGAGAGGAATTTTTCAGACTCCAGTATTTCCACAAACAATGTCTAGGAACAGATTTCAGCTTATCCAAAGGTACCTTTACTTCATTGACAGTAATGCAGCAGGAACAAGCGAAGATTTGTACAAAATCCGTACAATTTTGGACATTGTTGTAAATAATTTCAGAACTAATTATATACCAGATAGGGAAATTTCTCTTGATGAAGGTATGCTTGGTTGGCAGGGTCATTTGCGATTTCGTATGTATAACCCCCAAAAAATTACAAAGTATGACATACAGGTATGGATGGTTTGTGAAAGTTCAACTGGATATATTTGTAACTTGCATATTTATGATGGTAAATGTGGACCTTTGACTGAAACAGTGGGCTTTCTACTCGAGCCTTATGAAGGGAAGGGTTACCACTTATACCAAGACAATTATTACAACAGTGTCCATCAAACGAATGAATTATTACATAAATTAATTAGAGTCTGTGGAACAATCAGAGTGAATCATGGATTACTGAAAGACATGATAGAAGAGGCAAAAAAGTTGAAGAAAGGCGAGGTCACTTTTTGTAGGAATCTCACACCAAGATAAGAAGCTTGTAAATATGATTTCAACACTCCATACAGCTGAAGTAATTGAAACAACAAGCAGACGAATGGGTGTGGCAAAGAAGAAACCTAAATGCATTATAGATTACAGCACTCATATGCACTGTGTTGATACAGCGGACCAGTATCTGGCTTACTACCCATTCATTCGTAAAACTGTCAAGTGGCCTAAGAAAGTATTTTTCTATCTTCATTGTTGCCTTTTCAACAGTTTTGTTACCTTTTCAAAAAATAATCCTAATTCCCGCAAATCATTCCTAGATATCATGTCAGATATCACAGAAAATCTGATACACACAACAGATGCTGTATCACCGTCGTCATCTGACGAGTCGCAAGGCTCGAGTAGAACACCTACACCTACTCCAACAAAACGTGCCCCAAAAAATGACCCCCCTGGCAGGCTTGATGGAAAACTAAAGGATCACAACCTGGTCCATATTCCACCCACAAAAAATGATAAAATGCCAACATGAAAATGTCGAGTGTGTGTGTGAAAAAATATCAAGAAAGAAACTAGATTTCTCTGTGCTCAGTGTGGTGTTCCTCTGCATCCAGAAGGCTGCTACACAAGATATCACACGCTGAAACATTACTGAAGATACGTTCAAAATTTCAAGTCTTTATCTCATATAGTTTTCATGTAATTATTTTTTTACTGAAATCATGAAAGAAGGGGCTGTGGACCGTCTAAATGGCTGGCATTTTAAAGCCCCTGGGTATTTAAATAGCTGGCAGCGAACATGTTAAAACAGCTGAATTGACATAGTTGTGTTTGACTACATATCCTTTCCAGTTTTCACACACACAGTGGGGATGACACTTTCAAACATTTGATTGAGATTTCTGCAGTACTTATTTTATTAAGTGTTCTATTTAATAATGCTGTCTGTTGCTGAGATAATGTAACTTTGGTGATAAGTGAATGAATGGAGTGTGGAGCACCAGAATTACACTGACTAGGCGAAACTGAAGTCCTTGGACAAATATTGTCCCAGTGCCACTTAGCCCACCACAGATCCCACATGTACTCACCTGGGATTGAACCCAGGCCTCTGTATTGATAGGCCGGCGTCTGCTGCCTAAACTCATGTTTGTTTGTAATGCTGTGTGATATGTTCTTGTTGCAGACAATCTTTCTGGGCTCAATCCTTTGTTCAGTGGTACTGAATTTGATGTAAGTAAATAATTTAACCTTAAATATATGTGCTTTAGAACAGTGTGTCTCAACATTGTGAGACCGTGGCCCAGTAAATTCTTTTTTCATAAGACGAGGGTCCGGTCCCAACAAATTTACTCGTAAATAACTTTCCATTTTTTTTTTTTAAGCTCATACATTAAACTAACATAAGTATTAATAATTAATTATGGCTTAATCATAAAGAGTATTAGTTCACTTATGTATATGGTGTGGCTTGTTGACAAATGTAAAATTACATTTACATTAGTTATCAATCACTGGACTAATGAAATATTATAACATATTGTAGTTTCCTCAGGCCAGCATCTGGGTCTGAGTTTTTTTGACACATTCATGAATATTTTTCTCCTCAGAATATTTCCACTGTAAAACATTTATTCATGAAAATTGCTTAGAAAACTAAAATGACAAATTCCAGGAGAACCTCTCGTGGCCCGGTATAATTGATTCCAGGGCCCGGTACCGGGCCACAGCCCGGCAGTTGAAAAACACTGCTTTAGAGAAAGGAAGGTGTAAAGATATTCTGTATATCAGGGTTGGGAACATTTCTTTAAGCAAAGACCATGAACACGAAATGTAGATGATCTGATGTAATGTTGATTGAATAGAAGTACAGGAATAAAAACTAAAACATATGTCAGTAAGTTATGAAGTTTTTGTGATGTGCACATGATAGTTTAGAAATAGTTAGTGAGGGCATTGTGAGGTGCTTAGCACACATGGTATGTGTATTCAATTTCATTCCCAACGTTTGTAAGCATGGAGGATGTAACTGCAGCTTCAGTAGCTTATGTATACTCCCAGCAAGTTCTGCCAAAAATGGTGGTCAGTGGCGGAAAATTAAATGCATCCTTTACATGCTCCCAAAAAAAGAAATGAAGTGGTGTACGGGAAGGTGATCAAGGTGCCCAGGTGATTGGGCTGCTTCCTTCAAGCCCTTCCTTGGAAACTGTTTATCCAAGAAGCCCCAAATTGCAGCGTGAAAATGCATAGGTTGAAATGGCTTGACATTAGGACAGTTCTTCCAGAATCAGCGTAAGAAATTCCTCCAACATGTCTTAGGTGTACTACACAAGTCACAGAAGGAACACATAAGAAGTATTATGCCCTGTGACAGTTTCCCAGTTTTTCTTTCAAATTTTAGAACTACCCTCAGAGTATTTTGGCAAAGTGGCAGTTGGCCTGGGATCATACTTAGGCAACAGGCTTTGGGAGGTTAAACCAGTGGTGCACCCACTTAGGCCTTGTTATCCCACCACAGCAAGGAGTTTGTAACTCAGGTGTGTTGGCCACACCAGCCCCTCATACAGCCGCCTTTATGTTTGAGAACCCACCTCCTTCATGTGCTTCTTTGAAATACTCTGTGATGGGCCTTATTCTTAAAGTCAAGTATCAGTCTTTATGTACCATGCACACATTTTATCGTGTGTACAGTTCAGGACCAAGTGTTTTACTCTCTTAGGAATATGCATCAGGTTTAATGAACTTGTACTCCCGTTACATTTCCCCAGCTTCTACAGTCGCAGATCAGGGTCTCAGACTATAACTTTCATTTCACTTTTAACTCCTCTACTAAGTGGGATGGATCTGTAAAGTTTGATAATAATGTATGTGGGTGAGTCAGCAAGTGTCTGGAAGGATGGTTTTTAAATATTGTGTTGGCTGTACTGCTCATTGTTCATGCTGGTACAAGTGTGAACCCTTAGTGTTCCTGGGCAGCAGTTTTGACTATGTAGGAAAATTACTTTACTGTGCATACTGAGATAAAATTATATTCTTGTAAATAAAGCCAACTTGGTGCACAATTTTTCCTAGTACGTTTATTTCTTTCCTCTACATGTTTCAGGCGACTATGTGCCCATCATCAGGAGAAACAACTGTGTTTTTGTGACACTTGGTACTTGTTATTCCGTATGAAATTCCACCCTGCATACCAGACAGTCATCCACACAGAATAACAGGTACCAAGTGTCACATAAATACGGTTGTTTCTCCTGATGATGGGCACATAGTTGCCCAAAATAAGTAGAGAAAAGAAATAAACATTCTAAGAAAAATTGTGCACCAAGTTCACTTTATTTACAAGATTATACAAAGATGCATGGTCAACAAAACGTAAAAAAATAAATAATATTATATTGTTTTACAACAATATATTCCGCATACTTTTCTGACTCATTTTTGTGACTACCACCACCACAGCTACTTTAGTTAAGTTCTTTACATTCCAGGATTACAATACCACAGACTTCATTACAAAACATGGTGCGAGTGCATCACATATACATAATAAGGATGTAAAGAGAAGCTTCATGCAAGAAACATTTCAGTGCCAAACTTGTTCCTTTAAAACTGTTCAGAAATCTGTTATGATCAGCCATCTTCGACAGCATGTAAAAAGCATGTATCAGTGTGACTTCCATAATGACTGCCTTTCAGAAAAAACATTATACCTCCCAAGTACAAATGAAGATTATGAAGTGGAACATTCCCCTGTAAATGGATATAAAAATATGGATACTAATATATGTGATATCGAAGCCCACAAACTCCATGATGGTGCACTGTGTAGTGTAGGAAGTTTGCTGCAAGATTTTGATGTTGGTAAAGTTTCAATTCATAACAGCAAGGAGCTTGAAATGGAAATGAAGACCCACGTGTTAGACTGCATGAGTGTGGAAAACATGTTGGAGGAACTGCATGAAACGGGTCAGGTATCGGCATTTATTGATGATAATATTGATAGTGGTCACTGTGGAGTGAAGGGCACGTATGAAAATAAGGTGGATTCAAGCATTACAACACCTGATACTTCTTCAGGTACATGTTCATTAATAAAACTTGAGTTAAGTAGTGTAGATGAGAGTGCCATAGAAGTTACAATGCAGGATCAGCATCATCTGTTTGTTGATTTTGGCCCTGTGAAAACTGAGGCTCTTTGTAATTCGTTTCATGATTCAGTAGGTAAGGGAATATAGTTAAAGGCAGCCAAGTAACTTCTGTCATAGAATGAAGTAATCTGAATGTGCTAGGAGCTAATATAACTTCAGCAAGTTCTCTGTATTACTGAAAGTGGGTGTGACACAGTCACTTTTTTTTTTGACTGAAAAATTGCTAGCTGCTATTGGTTGGCAGGTTTGTTATGGGCAGCATGCTTGACGATTCTATGTAGGACAGTTCCTCTTCTGCTGTTTAATGTGTCTTTTTACTGTGCAACTTGTTAACCAGAGAAGACGTGTTTTGACACCGTGGTAATTAATTAATTAACTTACCTATTTATGATTTATGTAATTGTGCTTTGTATATTACACTGTATAGTATCAGTATATTTAATTAAACCTCGGTAATAAACAAAAATACTGAGCAGTCCAAAACTAAGAAGGGTTGTAGTGCTGAAGAAGGAAAATATACAATAGTGCAACTGTCATATTACATTGTCTGCATCATGTAGTGGTTCAAAAGGTGAGGCAGTCCCTTTACAGGTCTGGACAGGCCCACAGGGCTTCAGGAGGTTGAGGCTCCCAGAATTTCTACACAGTTGGCACGTAAAGGTGGTAAGGTTGTCAGCCCTACATCAGCCACCTTTACCCCCCAAAAGATACCTCTGGTACTTATTTCTCTTAGAGGCTGAATAGACCCCAGGGCCATGGTGCGGCCAGAAGGATTAGGCCAGGGAGCTGAACCCGCAACCTCTGGCTTGTAGCATGCTGCCTTGACCAACTGCACCACCGTGTACCCCTGTATAACAGTTCTGGTGGATGTTGGTGTCTGCCAAAAGATGCAGTTACTGTGGGTTGACAGTGATGTTTTGGTTGAGTTTGTTCACCATTAAATTCATGGTTAAGTGCATGATCCCTGAAAACCTTGGACAGATAATTTTTCCCGAACAGGGCAATTAAAAAAAAGTAAACACTTTCAGATGTTCAAGACAGTCTTCTGGGATAAGATGTCTTGATTTGTAATTTTTTTTTACTGGTGTTTTGGAAGAGCTTCACACCTCCATCATTTGTAGTCAAGCATATCTTTGATCACCCTGAAAATAAAGACAGCAAGCTCCTCCTAGTCAGTAACAAATTACCAGTGAACATGGCACAACATGTGACAAGATTAGTCTCAATGAACAATGCTACGAAAATCTAAAATTGCACGTTCATATGCTCCTGAAACTCCAAAGATTCTTGTGACAATACGTTCTTATGTACCAGTGGTTCAGTAAAATGGAACTTTTTTTTTTAAATCCCTGCTTGACATTAATTCCCTTTCTGTTCTTCAGAATCACACATGTAGAATGGCCTTTTCACTGCAGAAGGCATTTTGTATTACCCAGTTTGCAATAGAGAGTTCAGTGCAGTGGCAGACAGTGTAGGTCTGTAGATGTGCAAGAAAGGACCCTCCACAACATCTGCTTGTAATTGGTATTATATTATATTAATACTTACAATGCACTTATTTCTTGGGGTCTTTTAAGCAGTGCATGAAGTTTGTGTGGTCACACTATTGCCTTATGTAACACGTACTTAAGATACCAGTGTGTATTATATGTTATCTGTGTACAGTATGGTGAATCATGGGACAGTAAACAATTTCACAGCTTTATGAGATAAGTGCAATTTCTAATAATCTCTACACCAGATTTGATGAAAACAAATTCCTGGCACTTTATATCTGACAAGGATGTGTCTTGAACAGTCAGTAGGTTATTGTCTGTTCAAGAAATTTCCTCTTATATGGAATTTGAAGATCACTTACCATAAAACACGCTGTTAATGCCTACAACCTGTTTCCCCGTGACCCACCTCATTTTGACCATATTTAGTCATTTACCATAATCTTTTCCTTTCTGGCAGATATTTTTAACACATTGGGGTCAGATCATATTTGTAACATTTGTGGTGCTGTGTAACAGTAACCATTGTTTATATTATATATATTTGCCCATTAATGTTGTACTGTCTACTAGAAAAATAACGGAATGGAAGCCATATAAAACAAGACCAGTAGGGAGATCCAAGTTAAGGTGGATGGACCAGGTGGAGAAGATCTAAGGAGGATGAAAATTACTGGCTGGAGGGTGAAGATTGAGGATAGACAAGTGTGGAATAGAATTGTCGAACAGACGACCCACCCAGAGTTGTAGAGTTAATAGAAGAAGAAGAATGTTGTACTGTACACAGTCCTGCCATAAGTTCTGTCCCAAGTATATTGTGACCTAGAAGGAAAACGAAACAGAACATCCACTTTTCGAGTCAAATAATTTATTGGCAATAGTTTTTAAGTTTTTATTTATAATAATGCCACTCAAAGTGGCTGCCCTCTGCCTTGACGCAAGCCTTGAGACGCTCCGGCCACTCTGCTATCGCGGCATGCACCGTCTCCAGGGGATCTCTGCCACTGTTTTCACGAGGGATCTCTTCAGACTGTCCAGGTTGTTCTGACATATTTGGCAAGCCATGTCCTCCAAAACAGCCCACAATTTATAGTCCCGGGGGTTGAGGTCTGGACTCCCTGAGGGCTAATCCTCGCCACTGATAAAGGCTAGAACGTTCCTCTGCAGCCACTCCTGAGTCATCTTGGTTTTTGGGCAGGAACCGAGTCCTGCTGGAAGATCCATTCCTGACCACTGAAGAGGGTCATGTTAGGCTGTTTCACAGCTCCTTGTAGCACATCCTCTTGATACACTCGGACACCAGTTTTACCCCTTTCTTGCAAAAATGAAGATGTGTCACCCCCCTGATGGAACATCTCCCAACAAACCATGATGTAAGAAGGGTGATGGCATTCCTGCACCTTCAGTATGCACCTCAAGGGACGTTTGAGCATAAATCTTGTTATTCTGGTTGTTATGCTGCTACCTCGATGGTAAAAAATTTCTCGTCCATGAAGAGGATGTTTTTGTGCCCGTTCTCAGCATGCCACTGGAGGAGACACTCAGCTCTTGTCTGTCGGATCTCCTTCAAAGCAGGAGTAAGGAGGTGTCCCTTTGAATGGAGGTGCGCTCTCATGTGTAGATTTTCTCTGATGAGGCACGACTTGACTGGGTCATTATATTCAGCTCTTGGGATATGATCTTCTCTTTCCAGAGCAGATTTCAGCGAATCCACCCCTGTACTTTTTTGATAGCAGCTTCAGCCCCTACACTTTTCAGGCATCCTGACTGAGCCCTGTTAACAACACCCCAGAGTTCCTTATAACGTTTAATTGCCTGATAGACGAAATTTAGCGAAATTTTCAATGGTTTCAGGAGTTTGAAAATTGGAGAATCTGATTTTCCACATTTTTGAAGGGCAATCACAGCCACGCGGTTTTCCTTGAAACCCCACTCCATGTTAACACTGTGAGAGATGTGAGCAAACTGTCTTGGCACAAGTAACTGAAGGGTCAATAGTCCAAAAATAACCAACCTTTGAACCGTTCCGCCTCATTGTCTCCAGCTGCGGACTGCATGAAATTTGGGACAGAGCTTATGACAGGACTATGTATTTACCCAGATATAAGGCAAGAATAACTGAAGAAGGAAAAGGGGGGGGGGGTCATCTTTTAATTGTACAGAAAGTTAAACATGGTCCATGTAGGTATTTTCCTGAATAGTGTTGACTGTAAAGGGATGTCATCTCGTACAAGGAGTTCAAGTGGCAACTGAACCCAGAGTCGCAGCAAGCCATATATATAATATAGCTTGGAGCACAAGATGGAAATGACTTTCTTGTGCTTGATGCCTGGTGAACAGGTTATTAAATACTGTTTGAACCACTTTTCTACAAATTGTGAATGGGTGCATTGTATCACATTACTTACACAGTTCCTTTTCGACTTAATGGCTGAACAGGATGCCCATTGTCATGTTCAAGGTAACTCTTCATGGATGAAAGGGAAAACACACTGCTGCTTAGGTAAAGGCATTGACATTTAAGTGAACGTAACTGCAATCATGAGCAGCTGCATTGTTGTTTAAAGGCCAGACAATAAAGGTGAATCTGCTGTCCATAACAGATGTGTGAAGCACAGCATAATGTACATTTCCTTGGTGTATGAGGGAGCAGTACAATGAGAAGAAGTACAACAGATGTTTATTGTGGAAACCTAAGTAAGGAAGAAACTGTATGGAAAGTGTAGTAGGCAATTTAGAGTAAGGTTACCTGTGTTTCAGTCCCTTCAAAATCAAGCTTGTTGGGGAGTTGAAGGATGTAATTTTCAACACCACCTGTCACATGTCTTAAGTTGTGTTACAATTTGCATATATTATATGGGGAAATAGGCTTCTAAGTATGCAGTTCACTGGGTTCAGTTTTCAGTTGAAATCTCTTTATTTAGGTAAATATATATGCTTTTATTGTACCATTTTTTGTATTTTTTTTTTGTCTTCATCAACAAAGGGACACAACCATGCAGTTAAGAGTAGGAGAGTATGTTGCAAGCAAGGATTTAAATGTTTTCTGTGCAAAAACAAGAAGGGGGGCATTACACAAATAAAGGTACTACACTGCCAGTCAAAGTATCCTCAGTCCCAATCCTGTATACATTCCCTCCTACCCTGACATCCGTTTATATAGCTGCCATATTGCTGGTTCAAGGGTTAAGTAATATGAATCTTAATCCCTGCTTCGTCTCATTTGAGTCTGCATATTTTCCAGTTTATTGCTGCTTTTCCTGTGTTTTTCCTCAGTGTTGCGAAACACATTCTGTACACAGACACAACAATGAATATAATTAAAGTTTCTGAAGAATAAAGTTATGTGATGTCATGTCATAAAATGTTCTCCACTCACCTGTTACCTGGACCTTGTAGGTCTGAATGTTTCCCTTTGCTGTTGCATACTTCTAGTTAAAAATGGAGCAATAATCAACTGTCAGGCATGAGTTTATATATTTTATACTATTCAGATATGCATCTACATGTTTCGGCCTACAATGAAGCTATTCTTAGGCTGCATGCATAAAATAAAAAGATAACTAATATTAAAGTGTATAAAAATATACTCATGTTGAGACCTTGAATGTGTTACGTCTGTTTATGTTGTGTAACCACATAATTGTGACTGGAACAATATTAAGTAGGCCTAAAGTTGTCTGATATAAAATAACCGCTGAGAATTGTAATCACATTGCTATATCCGGACCTTAAAAGTTCATGGACAGCCGTATTGCGGCATGGATGCAGATAAAGTTTACCGACAGCCTCTGGCATGCTGAAGTAGGACACCTGTTCCTATAATCTTAGTAATTGACCAACTTAATGAACAAATTCTTATTTTATAATAAGTTTATTATATACCTCTACATGTTTTGAGCACTATGTACTAATCATCAGGAGGTCAAAATTGTGTTATACAGCATCTGGTATCATCACACTAAGTAGGTGGCTGTCCAGTGCACAGGTTGAGCGAGAACTCACTCAACCTGTGCACCGGACAGCCACCTACTGAATGTGATGATACCAGACATTGTATAATACAATTTTGACCTCCTGATGATAAGCACATAGTGCTGGAAACATGTAGAGGAATATAATAAACTTATTATAAAACAAGAATTTTTGCAATGTTAATAAAAATCCAACCAGATGTAACAGTATGCAGATATTTATTTACTGCAAAGTCATTCAACATATTTCGGGTGTCCCAGCACCCATCATCAGGAGTGCTAAAAACTGTAACCGCAGCCTCCGGTACAGGTCATAATACTGGTACAGCTACTTCCCTCCAATGTGGCCTGATTGGGCCACGGAGGGAAGTAGCTGTACCAGTATTATGACCTGTACCGGAGGCTGCGGTTACAGTTTTAGCACTCCTGATGATGGGTGCTGTGACACCCGAAACATGTAGAGTGACTACGCAGTATATAAATATCCGCATACTGTTGCATCAGGTTGAATTTTAAACATTGACTTATGATGCACGGAACCACGAGCTAAAAAAAATTGTGCATTAAGTTGGTTAATTACTAAGATACCGAGATACACGGTCAGGAAAACATCAAAACCTATTCCTGTAATTCCAGTTTTCTTAGAAAAACATTTCATGGAGATTGTTGAAGGGCGCACCCCACACATCTTCAAGTTTATCTGCAGTCAACACAGAGGGAGGGCAAATTTTTTTGTCCTATACACTTCTCGTCTCACAACAATGGGTAACAGCTGTTGAAATTGCCTTCTTACCTGGACGAAGACCAGGATATCTTCCCTGAAACTGTACCTGCAACTTTGCATACGACCGTGACGTAATAGAATTTCCGCACCTGCCCAGACCGGGCGTGGCGTTGACAACCCACCCCATCTAGCACAGAGGTTAAAGAAAGAGTACAGCTATAACTAATTCTACCCCGGACCTTCATGGTCTATTCTGGGATCAACTTCACTTTTTACCTCATTAAGTAAGTGCGTTGCATTTGTCACGGTGTTCTCCGATTCCACGGACTAATATTGCTTATTGATGAGGGATCACTTTGCGTGATCGCGAAATGGCACTCAGGGTGGTACCAACAGCGAACAAAACAGGTTTACGTTCATTAACTTACATTCATGTCTACTTTAATTTGGAGTAACGCCACTTTTGACCTATCCTGTATTGGAGGCGATTTTCATGTTGCATGGTGGGGAAGGTGTTAAGTGATCCCAGGAACCGACAGCATCTTAAAGCAGCACATCGGCGTTGGTGCTTCCCAAGGCCACAAAGCGCTGAAGTGCGTGACTCAACACGATATTTTCTCTACAATCTATACACGTGCACGTTAAGCTACCAAGCAGCGATGTGTTGCTCGCGGCAAGTGGGAGGTCTTACATAATTTGAGGTTGGTTGTTGTAAGAGTTCTGAAACAAACTGCGTAGTAATGCAAGGTAGTATGCTTTATATAGAAGTGTTGTAAACTTGTCGTCTTTCTTGTGCTTCAAGCGGTGTGTTGAACGTCACAATGCCAAAACAACTGAGCAGTGTTACATTTCACAATGGACAGAAGATGCCCATTGTTGGGCTCGGTACCTGGCAGGTGAGTCATTATAATATATGTTGTCTTTACATCTTGTCATTTGCCCCATATAAATAAAATAGAGGTACTGTGGTGTTCTGGGGTATGACTATTACAAGGTTAGAAAAGTGAATGACAACGTTTGGAGGAATCTACTGCTTCCATCTCATCCCATAAGATGGAGGTGAAAGGTAAAATTGTGCGGCCACACACCATGAAGGCATATATAGGGGGAGTGGAAGTAATCTCTCATTCTTAGAAGTGCTAGGTGGATATGAGCTACCTGCAGTATGTTTTGGAACAATGGTAAGCTGACTATAAAGAGTGGAATAAATAGTATCCCATAGTACTGAGTTTTTACTTATTTAAGAGCCTCATATATATCGGAAATAAGAAATCTCCTTTCACAAAAATTGTTTTCCTTTATTTGCTTCTAACTTGTGTGAAGCAATGATTATGAGAAGTCATATACGTTGCCTGGGGGAGGGGGGCAAATGGCCACCCTAAACTTTTTTTCAGGAGAATTTAAAAGGCATGACTCAGAGAATTTTTTATATCCATGGTTTTGGAAAGTGGTATTCTTTTCGACTATTAAATGTTTCACATTATTGGTCCACTTAGTTTGTTGGATTTGTGAGATTTACTGTACAAATAAGTGGTATATGTTTTGATCGATTTGAAGACCTATGTAAATGACTGAATTTCCATTCCTAAGGTTGTTCCTTTAGGTTATACATACGCAACAGTATAAATTGTAAGCTGTTATGATCTAAAATATCTGTATAACTGTACATAATTTTATATTTGTGGTCAATGTGATGATGGCCTTTGATACCAAAATATGTTACTGAATTAATACTGGATTAAACATTTGGTGTGTTTGACTGGATTACCTGTAGCTCTTGAAAACCGAGAAAAGTATTGAATTGTTTCTTCTTACTTTCCCTATTGTATAATTTCTTGTTTTGACATTAAATAAATAAAATGGAAGTGATGATAATATCACTGTTCCTGTAAAGAATTGAACTCTGATTTTCCTGTTGCCCAGCCCATTGTCTTTCCAGAGTACCAGGTTATCCCATCTCAGAAATGAAAGTGAAACATACCAGGACAACTATTCCATACGCAGGCACTCGTCTAGTCATG
>Ga0123354_10002509_pt1 | contig 24356 bp, 12 predicted proteins | sample TergutLab28metaG_2_FD_97872 | JGI IMG/M metagenome (GOLD analysis project Ga0123354, IMG submission 97872) | Labiotermes labralis P4 segment gut microbial communities from Petit-Saut dam, French Guiana - Lab288 P4 | ecosystem: Host-associated > Arthropoda: Insects > Digestive system > Gut ... | reverse complement strand
ATATATATATATATATAACGTTCATTATATGCGGAAATTTAAGGTCAATAAGCTTGCCGTGCTTTTGGGTTCGTTTTTAAATTGAACGCCCTGTATAATCTAAGGTCACTAGACGGAACACTGGTCGAGTGATATTTTTATTGGCTGCCACTGTAAATATATTACAACTTACAAGCCACTAATAGCAACAGGAGTTTACTATTAAACAAGACGTGACGTCTTTATAATGTTCTGTATTAGCTACGTATATTTTGCATAATAATAATAATAATAATAAAGTACATGTTAATTTTCGTACTATCCATTTGTCAGTATTGAGTTTTTTCATAAGGTTTACCGCCTAACCTAACATCAACCTGCAGACACTAAAAAGGAGAAGAATAAGTGTTCTGAAAACTGTTGTATAGTAAAGTCATTCGGGCTGCCTAGGCCTCTATAGTCATGGTCAGCAGCAGCATATAAAAGTAACCAGCACACAAGTCCAGGAACTGTTGTACGCATCTACATAAAGCATTCCGGAATTTCAAACAATCATCTCAAGCTTTGTAGTGGTTTGCTCTACCATATTAAAAATCGCCTTAAAAAGTTGCCGAAAAATAAAATGAGTTTTGATAACCCACCTGGAAAGCAACAAAAAAAAAAAAGACTTACACCAATAAAAAGTCCAAAATATTAACGTTGATGTTTTTAATTAATCCTTCTCCGCACATACGTAATTAGTAAAATGGCTGTCAGGTACTACACACAGCAGAATTACACAAAAAGTTGAATCTGCAGTGGAATATAAAAGGCAAGGCTAAATTCCAAAAGTTATGAAATAGAAACAAACTAAATAAAGCCCTAAAAAAAGCAACTAAAGGGCTTCCTTTCAACGAACAAACATCATAATTAACTAATTATTTTACAATTTATTTGAAGAAAAGAATATACGAGTAATTATTTCGCTTCTCTACAAACTTGTGTAGTGTTTACTTCCTTTTTTCATCCATTCTAACAACCTGTTTGCCTGAGTAACACGAACCTCTGTTATTTGCCCTGTATATGTAACATAATGCATTTAGAACATCAGATCGTCACCACACGTCTGAACTTTCGAACGAAATAGAAAGAACGATATAGAGAAGCTAGTTCCAGAATGTTTGTTGCCTGCGTAGAAGCTATCGTAGCATGCAAATCATCGAGATTAGAATTATAACTACAAGAAATAACAGTATGTGCCAGAAATTTAATTTTAATTTGATGACAGCACTGATTCCTCCTTTAGAGTATACCTGTTTTAGTGCAGATGGGAACAACTGAACTGAAAAAGCAATATGGTCCATGAAATGGCAATTTGTCGTAAAGCACACAGTTCGTCAAATTGAAATTGCCGCGTTACTAGACAGCTTGGTTGCAAAAACACCTTCTGTCAAAATGTTGTGTTCACAAAAATATTGCTTGTCTTCATATTTTTATAAAAACGTAACATGCTTGAAGTGTTGGTCTGTTGAGGATCGGTCAAGCTTTTCTTGTCTCATTGTGTGCCGATGGAATACGATAAATTGCTGTTTCATACGCGATAGTCGAAATGCCCTGTTATTCACGAAGTGAAGATTCTAAGAACATCAGCGCACTGACTGATGTGTATAAATTTAATTTTGATAATACTTTAAGCAACAATATTCGTAGGGATTTTGTTCGACATAAATGATGATCATTTTCGAACACGTATCTTACTTCGATACGATTTAACACAACAAAGTAAAAATACACACTTTAAGTAACATATACCATACCCGAGGCAGACGAACTGATGTACAGTACTTATAGCCAGTTTTGTGTAGATTTTCTGACAGAGATAAAAAATCTACTATAGAAGAAAGTAGACAAATTGCCAACAAACAAAAGAAAATATATATGGAAATAAAACGTATTTACAAGAAATTTAAAATAAAAATATTTAGTTTACACAGTTATGTACTGAAGATGTGAGGCAGCAGGTTTCTCCAAACCCCGGTAGGAGAACCACGCAGTGTCATAACCCAGCAACTGCAATTTGACCTTGCACCACCGTCAAAACTTCAAACATCATAAAATAAATATCTTCATGTATTCGAACGACAACCAGAAAATATTTAAGTGAAATCCACATGACACAGCGGTGTGAAAATAGGGCAGAGTAAACATGAAGTGAAGACCACGTCTGTGTCTGTAAGCAGAACTCACACAAGGTCAAATGCATGTCCTCAGATATAATTTGCTTTTTATTCTACCCGCAGTATCATAACTTCTCCCACATTTCACACGTCTTCTGCGTGTGCGCGTGCGCGCACTTGCTGACCGTCACTTTTGTGTGTGTTCAAAAAATTCTCAAGACCTCCAGGCAAGCTGTCAGTCCATTGCACTTAGTGAAGGCGATATAATTACTATCATAAAAGCAGTGATGACGGGTTCACTCTCATTCACACCCTCTCATTCCTCTGTCCTACGGTTCGTCCTTTGTGCAGGTAAAGGAGGACTGGGGGCAGCGTTATGTCATATGTGTGTGTGTGTGTGTGTGTGTGTGTGTGTGCTACTACGGTGGTAGCTTCTACAAATGAAAACTGCTTCTAAATACAAAAGAACAGAGAAGGAACGGGTCAAATTGTCTCATTGGCTTTATGGACGATTTCTCCTAACCCGCGGGCATTTAATGTAATGTATATGGCCCTTTCTCGCAGACAAGTCTTCCTTTGAATAGCCTCACACCTTTCCGCTTATCTTTTGTGGACAGCTTTTCAATGTACTTAATGTCCTCTGCTCATCATCAGACACGTCTCACAAATTCTGCACTTTAGAAGCACAGCCATTTACCCCTAAGGCTTACGTTATATAATAAGGAAGTCTTCACAAAATTTATTTTGCATTTATTTATTTTGCGCAAAACACTTCTCTTACTTAATATTTATACAGAACTTCACGCCCAGTCTTAGAACAACAACATAGGAAGGAATGGCGGGAAATATAAAAATAAACAGGGCTTAAGAGAAGAAGCCAGTCACTTCGACACATGTACCGTAATTACTGATATGACTAATACGGACTTGCGAGAAGGAATCGTTCAAGTAAAGGTAGCTTTTAAATAATATACACGAATCTTAATTCATTGTTCATGCAGTAAGGTCAATCAGTCCCATTACAGGCCCGAGGTGTCCAGAGGGTTCCAGGAAGTTAAGGTTCCCAGATTAAAGTTTCCCAAATTACGTGACAGGATTGTGGTAAGGTTGTCAGCCTTACGCACCGGCCGCTTTTTACACCCAGGAAATACTCCTGGTACTCATTTCTGTTGCAGGCTGAGTTGACCCCAAGACCATGGTGCGATCGGAAGGATTATGTCAATGAAAAATTCCAATGACACCATCTGGAATCGAACCAGCGACCTTCCGATTTTTAGCACAGCACCTTAACCACTATGCTACCGTGGTCTCTTGCAATAAGACGGATATTAATGAACGGAACAAATCGGCTAGCTAAATACTAAATAAAAATACTGCATTTCTGAGACTTCAAGAAGGATATTTGCAACACCAGATTTAACAAGCTTAAAATTGTACAGGCTTTCATTATGTGACGATTCGTGAACCCGGCGCAAGAGCCGAACTATTCTCGGTCTGCTTGCAGTGTCATAATTTGAAAACTCCGCAATACGGATGAGACTTAATGTAGTAGGAAGGTCGGCTACAAAATTAGTGGCATAGAACATGATTTCGTAAATACGAAACGTACACTGACTCTAGTTATATCAGGGGGTCATCGTCGAGGGATTACCACAAGTCTCCAACACTAAAGAATCATTTTGGCCTCACAACTGTAAGGATTTTCGTGAGGTGGACACACTTGTGACACAATGGCTGACAGCGTAGGACACGGACTTAAATCAAACGCGAGGAAAAAAGCTACTCTCACAAGACGATGTCTCATTAATGGCGTGTACGATGTAAAAAAGCGGTGGGATCGCAGAACTACTAAGTTTGAGCTGTTCTTATTAGATTCACGAATAAATGAGACAATATATACATACAAATTCCGTAAACTTACCTTCTAGCCAGGGTGACACTATATAAAAAGCACAGTTTTGATCCAATATTTTCTGCGTCACGACTTAAAAACACTGTTGCATTTCTTGGCCAGGTTGTGTAAAGCGTCACGGTATCATTTATTTAACATTTCACTACAGACTAGTGAATGAAGACGGAATGGAGCTAGAGGATCCAAACCACAAATGTTAACTTTATTGTTAACCCTTCCTGTCGCATTGTAAAACTTGGTCTCTCACTTTCAGGCAATACAGGGTCATCGAAAAAGATGGACGGGATTTGAAACCGCTATAACTTAAAAGGTACTAGACGGATTTACGCGTTTGCATCTTAAAATGTTCAGAAAAGTTTAAAGTTTTAGACTTACCTTGGTACATTTCAATATGTGCAACGTTTGTAGCTCTGGAGACGTCCAAACGAAATTCTATCTCCTGCCACGTTTTCTGAATCATGTCTCGTGTTACAGTTTCAATGGCTGATGTGATCCTTTCTTGCAGGTGCTGGATAATCCTTATTTTCTCAGCATACACAATGTTCTTAATGTACCCCCACAGGAAAAAATCAAGTGGAGAGAGATCTGGGCTTCGAGGTGGCCAGGGTATTGGTCCACCCCTTACAATCCAGGCATCAGGGAATCTCTCATTTAAAACGTCAGTCACAAAGCAACTGACGTGTAAATCCGTCTAGTACTTTTTAAGTTATAGGGGTTTCAAATCCCGTCCATCTTTTTCGATGACCCTCTATATAGATCGAGGTTGTACAAAAAAAATACTGAGGTAAATATTTGGACGAAAAATTAGAGTAACGGTATAACAAAAAAGTTACACCATGAGAAGCTCTGTAGTTTGTATACTTTTCGCCTGTCACTGTCCCCCCTCTCACCCCCCCCACCCCATGGTGCAACAGCCCCTAGTGAACCAGGGCCTCCTCATTATCGAGGCTTTGCGATCACAATCAGACACACCACACTCGGTAGGACTTCTCTGAGCGAGTGATCTGTCACTGTTACTGTGCTTACATCTCAAAAGAAACGCCGACATGTAGTACGCGCAAGGAAGGTGAGCAGTGCATATGGAATTTTTATCGGACATCTCTAAGGAAAGAGGACACAGCTGCTACAGATCTAACAGAAAAATGTGTAGGGTTTGAGAACACATAACTAAAAGCAATTTTAAAATACCTTATTGATAAGGATGATAGTATAGGAAAGAACTATCTCAGCAACTCGCATTGTTTAATAGGCTGACGGAGGCAAAAATATCATAAGACCACAACACTGAAAGCAGCTGCAAGATTTAGCCAATACAGTTTCCGCAAGAAAACACAGTTAAACGGTATGGAATAACAGTGTGAGTGTCAATAAATATCCCGAAGTTCCAAAACTGAGAACATGCAGCTCTCACGAACGGACACTTTGATATTCGGCGGTTCTCTGATTCTAGGAAATACCGATAACGCTAAAAGCAGCAACAGAGGAAGCAAAAAGGATGTCATAAGATAAAGGCTCACTCTTCTACGTGAACGGTCCTGAACAGCTTCGTTGCGTTCGACTGATTTTATTAAGGAAAAGACAGTCGGGTATTCTAGTGGTAAATACTGCCGTAAGGTCCAAGTTCGTCACCATACTGAGCACTTACACTCAATTTCGTTGTCATAAATTATGCTAGGGAGACTAATTAAACCAAATTGCTAATAACCACACACCTGTACTGCACAGAAAGCAAACATGTTTCGCTAGACAATCATGTATTTGGACAATTTATTTCAGAGAAGTGTTAGATGTCTCTGTACGAGGTGGTATCCAAAATTTTCCGGACTTGTGCCGCCATCTATACAGCAGTTGTGGTAGCGCGAAGCACCGGTAGATGGTAGGACTACCATGTTTAATGAGTCAGTGTGCCAAGTTGCACTAGCTGGGTGGATGTGGGCAGTTTTCATACGCGTTTGTTTGGAGTCGTGTACGTGACCTGTGGCGATTTTCACGACGGATCAGAGAAAGGAACAGTGAGTGTGCATCAAATGTTGTGCCATTCTTGGAAAAAGTGCTACGGAGACCCTCATAATGATTCAACAAGCCTTCGAGGACCAAAGCTTGAGTCGTGCGCAGGTGTTTCAATTGCATGCCTGGTTCAAGACCGGTCACACATCAGTTGACGATGACGAGCACACACGGAGACCCAGAAGCTAAAACTGTTGCATGAATTCAGGAGCTCGTCCGTCAGGATCGACGTCGGACCATTCAAGACATTGCTGAGGAGGTGGGAATTTGTTATGGGACATGCCAACAGGTTCTGACGGAAGAATTGGGCATGCACCGTGTCGCAGCCAAATTTGTGCCCAGGATCCTGGCAACTGACCAGAAGCAGCAGCGCGTCAACGTCTGCACTGAACTTCGTCAGCTCGCCTCCGATGATGAAACTTTCTTGTCCAGGGTCATCACTGGTGGTGAGAGCTAGGTTTACGGTTACAACCCTGAGACAAAGCAACAATCCTCCCAGTGGAAAAGCCCCACGTCACCAAGGCCAAAAAAGGCCAGACAGGTGAAAAGCAATGTCAAGAGCATGATCATCACTTTCTTTGACGTCAAGGGGATTGTGCACAAAGAAATTGTCCCAACAGGCCCAAATGTGAATTCCGGGCTCTACTGCGACGTTTTGCGGCGGCTGCGTGAGAACGTGTGAAGACGTCGCCTAAAACTTTGGCGAGAACAGACCTGGCTGCTTCACCTTGACAGCGCCCCGTCTCACACTTCCGTCCTCACCCAGCAGTTTCTGGCGAAAAACGAAATGGCTGTCCCCACACCTACCGTACTCCCCTGATTTGACTCCCTGTGACTTCTTCCTGTTTCCAAAAATGAAATTGAAGCTGAAAGAACGCTGGTTTGATACCATTGAGGAGATACAGGCCGAATCGCAGAGAGTGCTTGACACTCTGATAGAAAAGGACTTCCAGGAAGCGTTCCAAAAATGGAGGAGACGGTGGGACTGGTGTCTATATGCACAAGGGAACTACTTCGAGGGTGACGGCGGCCGATATGCCTTATGATGAGTTTTACGATTTTTACAGCGTCAGTCCAGAAAATTTTGGATACCACCTCGTATGAGTACTTTGGTCCCACACCACATCAAAACCGTCTTCATCCTCTGGGAAAAGACCATCGAAAATTATTCGCTGGTAACGAGGATGTACCACGCATTTCGTTAGGTGTGTGTTCTTCGTCAGAAATGAGAGCTTCCGCCTGATGACAGGCTACATGCACATTCTGACCGTGTAAAGATCCTGCAACTTACATTCATTAAATCTTGAACTGACACATCCCGCTGAGTTCTAACTAAACTTACATAAACACATGTTCAATCCGCACAACTATATACCTGTGCATACTATATCGGAAGATATAATTTTGCCCACTAAACGTACGCTCATTTTCACTACACTAAATGCAATATGGTCAAGACTTGATTACTTTCATCTGTGAATGTGTGTGTGTGTGTGTGTGTGTGTGTGTGACATAGCTAATAGTTTCTAATGAACGGAGCGATGTGCGGTACAGTACCTTGGCCTTGTAAAGTCAGATAAGGTAACCCAGGAAGATTTGAAAGTAAACAAATTATACTATACCTGTACGTAAAAAGTCTTCCTGATGAAGAACCCTGGGGTTCGAAACATGTAGAAGACATAGTAAAAATTAAAATATTAGTTTAACAAAGTGCATTTTGTTGGTTTATATTATAAGATAAGATTTGTGTTCTTGACCTCTGAAAACGGGACCGATAAGTTGTCCCGAAACGTCGCGTAAAGAAATTATCAATTCTCGCTGCGTAATAACCCAGAGAAGCGCACTTCTCAAGAAGAAGATTTTTAGCATACATGACGGGGCTGGCGAATCTTTTTGAGGGTGCCTGCCCAAATAGCCCACAAACTTCGAAGAAATCCTTTCGCGTGCCCAGGGGAATTTTGAAGAGCAAAATAAGGTCTTGAGGTCCTATATAAATTATTATTAATTGCATTATTATTATTATTATTAACGCATATTATAATTATATAATTATGCATAGAATAATTATATTTCTAATAAAGGCCTCCTCGGTGAAATCGATAAGGAAGAGAATTTGGAAGAAACTGGGGCTGCTACTACTTCTGTTTGAAAAAAGATTTTAAAACGTTTGTTCAATGCCATGTATTCGCCCAGACACCGGTAGGCCGGCGCCCCAATGATACATATCAGTCAACAATTTCCACTGTTCGCGATTTGTGTAAAAATGTTTCACCCGCAGTATAATTTGGTAGCAACGGTAATTCATATACATTCTGTATAGAGTCAGGTATGTATATACACATATTCACAATATAGAGACATTGGTCGGGCAAAATAAATTTAAAGAATTGGGACAGCAGTGAATGCCGCGTGCCAAGAAAATATTTCCTCGTGCCATTTTGGGCACGCGTGCCATAGGTTCGTCAACCTTGATACTGGATATTATACCATGCAGCCTGGGCTTATTTTTAACCACAGTAAAAACAGAATAATGGAAGAGGTCTTAGCATGCAGATGTATGTGATCGAGGCAGTCTTATCAAAAGCCTACAAAATTACGGCTTGTAAAAATAAAGTAAAAAGAAGCGGGAGTATTTCGTTCGGGTAAAGTGAAAGAAAAGTGGATGACCTACGAACACAGCAAAGAGGGAGTGACAGGAAAGAACAAAGATAAAGGGAGGAGACAAAGGGACAGAGGGCGGCAGAAGCGGTACCTTTTGATGTGTTCTCTGTCTTTTTTGTATATATTTTTTCGCTCTTTCTAGCCGCGTGCGGTTCACCATTGTAACCTCCTTGGTTGCAAACAAAGACTTCAAACGGCCGGGGTCTTTTGCGAACTACTTACTGTTGGATGCAGGGGGGTAGTTTTGTGTGTTGGGACGGGAGGGGGATGGGGTTGGGTTGGCGGATCTCTGTGAAGTGAGTGAATGCCGACGACTGCGTTCCGGCCCGGCGTCGCGCTCGCGTGGCAGCAACATTTTCAAAGGGACGTTCCTCACATAGGTTTTGTCTCTCTCTTACGTCAGCCGTCTCTCAACCTCACATGTCATACTTCTCTACTTCAACTCTTCGGATCATGTACAATTTTTTTGTGTCATAAAAGTCAACACTTCCATTCACGACAAACAAAATCCCTTTTGTTTTAAACAACTCCATGCAGCAACGTCTCTTTTCAGAAATTGACGGTACTGCAGTTTCTTTTACAAGCTCGTCACAGGGTCCTTTTCTGTGTCAATGAACCCAGTCCATATTCTCATCTCAGATATTTCAGATTCATTTTAATATTTTTCTCCCATGTGTGTAATGCTGTACTATGTGTGTATTGCTGTTTTTACTTTTGATGCCGGACTGCTGGCTATAAGTCAGTATTCGGAAGATCCTGCGACCGGCCACCTCGACACATGTTTTTCTTAGTTTCCCTGTGTCTATAAGCAAATGCTGAGATGGTTCCTAAGATTCCAAGTTGCCACCACACACTTCTCATGTAGCCCTCCCGACTTAAATTTATTAATAAGCAATTTCATATTTTGTATACATGTAAAATAACCACTGCCACCGGGTGACAACCCAATTGCAGTTAATAAATATTATTATTATTGTTATTATTATTTATGCAACTGTTCTGCAAGTGGTCTCTTGAATTTCTTTCAGTTTTCCGTGTAAAACTGCATACGCATTTATCGCCTTCCGCCACACGAGTTCATTTACTCGTATCTATCCTATCTAACTATCTTATGACCACCGAAGCAGGCCAATATTTGGTAAATAGTACAAACAACAAGCTACGCGTTATGTAATACTTTCTCTGCACTGTTATTTCCTCTACTTTAGGTCCAAACGTTATCCACAGCACCTTGTTCTCAAGAAACCTCCTTCTATGAGACTATAATTCCATTACAGCGGTAGACCAATTTTCACAACCATACAAACCGTACGTGAAATTACAGTTATATGTAGTATTTTAATTCTGAACGGCGTTTGAGATCATAGCACTTGTGTAGTATCTGTATGTTCCCCATCGTGATTTTCAGAGGTGACACTTTATCACGAAACTTGGTACGAACGTAATGCCACATACAAGCCGCACTAAATCCGCGCCCTTTTAATTTCCACATTGAGTGATATCAGTATGGTGGACGAACTTGCGAACTTCTGGTCACGTGACAGTGATACTAGGCCTACGGTACTGAAATGACAAAATAATTTGTCCTGGAGAAATATGCAGATTTTGTTAAGGTATTATTCTAATAATGTAAAATAACGTAACAACCATGCAAAATATACATCGTCTTTTAAGTTGGATGTAGGTAACTAAGCATGCCAAGTCTGGTACTGTACAAGGATACAACTTTAAATATCTCTACATATCACGTGTGAAATAATGCTTAGTAAGTCAACTATTACAAACACGGTCACAGTGAGACACTAATGTTACATACGACGGAATTTGTACTGAGTTAAAACTTCGTCACAGAAATAAAATAAAATAACACAGTAACAGATTTGTACGAAAAAAAAAAATGCAACAGGAAGGCAGGCTTTATGAAGATTACCCGACGTTCGTTCTTATGTTTCTGGTGAGGAGACGGGAAGATGAAAGATTCTGACCTGAATGGTAGCAGGATTGACCATTTTTGTTTTCCTTAAAATACAAATTCGAACTACACAGATATCTCTTTCTCGCGTAAATGTTATGGCTACAGATTTTGACATAGGCCTAATTTATTGCGCATCAGGCGAAGTAGTTAAACGACGTATACTGTATTGGTCATCTGCATTTTTTATTCCAGGGCTCTGGAGATTTTGACATAACATGTCGTGAAACTCTGCAAGCAACATGACGACTATCGTTTCGCAGTGTGTGTATTCATGAAATGCAATTTAAAGTTCACTTTAAATAACTCAAAATAACACAAAGGTAATGCAACTACTCCTGAATTAAGATGCTCACTGATATCACTTGTCATGCGGAAGGAATAACAGTTATAAACGTATAAGCACTTCGACAGTCTGTTCTTATTTTATTACAAAGTAAATTTACGTTCGAACATGTTAATAAAATCCTAAAATATGTACGTTTGTGTACAGCGTTGAGGTTAAGTAGCAACCAGAGACATACATACTATTACATACAAAAAGAGCATGGTTGCCAGCGCTGACAGCCAGCGTAACGAACGTGGTCGTAGCAACATCGACGAAGGTGTGAGTCACATATGATGCAATCGTTGACAGTAAAATAACATCCGACACCACACCCTATGTCTGTAAAACAAACCTAAACACAAAACCACAATAAGTGTCTGTCAGTACCATGCACCCTCCAACCCTAGCCTTGTTACTATAAATATTTTGCTGCGGTTCAGGTTCTTCAGACTGAAACCTGACACCATAAACTTCGTGTCACTAAAATTCAACCTGAAAACCGAACGTTCGGAGGAATTATAGCTGAAAGCCTAACATCCGTCTCTGTCAACAAAATGTAACTGCCAGCCCGAATCTTGATATGACTGTACGAATATTTTCTTGTAGTTCAATTCTTCCCGGTGAACTGAAACCTAAAAGCATGAACTTTATGACAAACATTATTCATCAGGACGGCTGTGAGAATCACAAATCTCGCATACACTTTCTCTCACCAAGAAGAAACCTCATTTACTAAGGTCTGTCACGCAAGGCGACAAACTGTGCCCTCACCTCTAGAAGACACAACTTTATGTTATACTTCCGGCAACGTTTTTACGTGGCTAGCAAAAGAACTGCAAAAAGTGACTGTCATTTTCGTCATTTGTCAGCTTAGAATTCCGCACGGAACAACTGGGCTCCCACTGGACGGATTTTCGTAAAATTTTATACTGGTGACTATTACTAAACTCTGTCTATCGGTTAAAAGTCTGGTTAAAATTGGACACTTAACATGCAGAACTGTACTGTACATTAATAATACCTTGCCGCTTACCTGCTACTCACAAATATTCTACATAGAAAGAGACCAAAGAAACAGTTGACTAAACACAATATGAAGCCAATTAGATGCGATTCTAATGCGGGGCAATTAGGACAAAAACACATAAACTTATAATATTTAATACATATTGCTTGATACTTATTGTAATTGCGAAATATGGGAACATGCGTGATATTTGTTGTGACATAACATGCTAATACATACATTTTGGAAGTTTTCGTATTATTACATTAAGTCCCTACGCAGTCACGCGATTTCCATGCTGAGTGAATGAATGAATGAATTTGGGAATACGAAATTTGGTATGTAGGTAGACTGTGAGTACGGGAAAGTGATGTACTTTAGGCCGTTTTCCATTTTAGCCTTTAGCCACTGCTCTGCCATCTATAAGCAAATGTATAAAATATTACTACCAACTTTTGTATTTCTCCACCACGAGCAGTGTGTGTTAATATTCTATTTTATATGTACAAGATTTTTTTATTATTTATAACGCCTTGAAAATTGTGGCTATGTAAAGAATTTTTTAAAAAGGCTCTTACGAAGTTTCATTTTTCAAGAATTTTATTTTTTCTATGATTTAACGCACAGGTAAAAACAAATTTCTGATCTCTTCCGTTTGATATGAACAGTATGCCTGCTAATCTAAACTGACGATTAAATTTGTGTCATTACGCTTTTTATCTCTGTTTCACCTTGGACCCTGGGCCAAAGGTACAACACAGTACAATATGTACTTTCAATACATTCAGCACAAAAAATTATTTTGTCTTCAGGAGAATGTCACAAATCAAATAAGGTAAAACAAGCGAAAGGTAGATTTATTGGCCATAGGACGAACCATAAAATATGTAATTAATAACAAAACAAAGTAACGGCAGTGAAATGTAATTTTGGAATTTCAAAAACTACACTAAGCCGCCATTTGATGAAGTTTCAAGAAAAAGGAATCCCTACTGATTTTCAGTACACAGCCATAATTGATGTTGAGGAAATATTCAGTGCAACACAGGAAGTTCAACTGTTCGAGTATTTCAGACATGCTGTGAAAATTATTTTATGGTCTAACAAAAAGGAAGCTCAGAAAATTGCCTATCATTCTGGCAAATAAAATCGTGTAGCTATGCCAGACAGCTGGGTAACAAACAAATGTGTTCGTAATGTGTGGCTCAGAGGACTGAGGAAAAATCACTAGTCCTTGTGTTTCAAGAAACCTGAAGCTACTAGTCTCACTCGATTTAACGATTTAACCTTAGAAATGTGAAAGCACTTTTTGAAAACTGCAAGAAACTTATGTCAAGACACAAATTCTCTCCTAACAGAATCTATAATTTGGATGGGATTGGTAAAGCAACTGCTCGTGTTCCTCTCAACATTATCCGTTCTAAGGGAACGAGGCAAGTGAAGAGTGTGACTTGGGCAGACAGTGATAAACGTAAAGCTGACCGTTGCTATCAATGTCATTGGCAATCACGTTACTTCAAGTTTCATTATTTCAGAAAGTGCATTCAAGAAGCTGACTACAGCTTATTTTCCACATTTCTTTTTTTGTTAAATTCTAGATATATTAAAGGAGTATTATTTGATGAGTATTAACTGCATACACTTTTCTTGCGTTATTAATTTTAAAATTCCTGATGATGCTGTGTATTTCATAGAGCAGCTGGCAGTGCATCCAATAACAATTTGATAAATAAATTTACTCTTTAATTTTACACCTCTTTTTAATTACGTCCAACGGTACAACTTGGGGAGACCCAAGGTCCTACAACCACATGTTGTACCTTGGTTCACTTTACACTATCTCCTTAGTCATCAGTAACCAAACCTTTAAAGTAGTGTTGAAAAAATACTGCAGTTACCAGAAAAATATGCAACAGTACGGAGGATTTGAAAATTTCACACATGTAATCCTGTCGAACACAAACAAAAGAACCAAAAATTGATTCATGATACAACACCCTCCCATTCTATCTAGGAACTATCTAAGAAGTACTTTCTGTAATTCACCTATTATAAAACATGACATCAAGGTGAAATGTTGACTTCACCACCTATAAAATTAACGTGGACAAATCAACGCAGGCCTACACATAATAATTTCTCTAAAACAACATAATAATAAAAATAATAACTCACCTTAATAACATTTCGTAACATATCCACACGTGGAAACATTATCCAGAAGTATGGCAGTGTGAACACAGTGAATTAAATGATACGACCAAATGAGAAAATTCTAGAATGCAAAGATCCGAACGCGCCACAATATTATTTTGTAGGTCTACACACACTCCTTGCTTATTATGAAAATACGTTGCTTGAGATAAGCAACGCCACAAATTATACGTGTTAGTAAATGAATGTATGTGAGAAGTGTCGTGTGGAATACTGACATTTGGGTATCCAGTTCTTAGATTGAGCTGAAGTAGTTAGTCGAGTAGATAGGAATCGAAATAAAATTCACCTGTTTTTTTTGTCATAGTAAACTCCCCATTAATTTCGAAGATGAAACTTGTGGCAAACACCATCTCCCCCTTATGCTTTTATTTTATGCTTTTTGTGCGTACATCACAAGCGTTACCGTGCACTAGAATATTTTCTTTGAGAGGGTGAATTGCTGCTGTGTGCCCAGTGCAATAGAAAGGATCGTGTCATCTTACATCTCACGTTCCGGCATTTACTTTGATAACCTCCAAAAGCGGCTAAATCTTACCTACCTTTGGCTTGATATGACTGTGATATCTATAAAATACATCTGGTGATTGTTGTGTTACTCTTACGTCTTTGGTGGTCGGAGTGTGATTATAAATTAACGCTAACAAAACACTACCAAACTACCACACATGCACACAACAACCCAACCCTAAATCCACGTTATCTGGCCACACATGAGTCCAGCTATCCTGCTAAGGGGATCGTGAATCGTTGACGCGAGTCATGTGACATTCTGTTCCTAACAGCACAACTAGGTCCTTCGGCCGTAATCCGTGATAAATTTCGCTATGACAAATACCCGTAGTAGACGTATGACTTAAGTTATAGATACAGTGACAGTGCCTCTTAATCTTCAACGACTGTTTCAAAGAAATCCCATAATGGTCTGATTAGCTAAACATCCATCTAAAGCAACTATGCTTGTGCTACCCAACGTGGGAGGAGGAAGAGGAGGGGCAGAACTTGAGAGCGAGTGCACAGTGCTATGACCCATGTTGTCATATTTGGTCAATTCGCCTATTGTGTAGTCCACTCTACCATCACTAGTAAAAGATCAAAGGCAGTGAGACCGACAAACCACGGACCACTCCTCCGTGGAAAAGGTGCACACAGCGAATACAGCAGCAGACTGCCAATTGTGGTTTGCAACGCATGTGTTTCGATGTTAACCATCCTACTCGTCATTTGTCTCCCCTATCTATTCACACACGCTTTTCCTTTGCGTTTCACATTCGCCCAACCGCTACCAGCCTAACAAAAAGGAATTAGGGAGTCAGTTTTCCAACCTCTCCCACTGCACGTACGCACGAATGCATGTACGCATTCAACAATAATATACACAGTTTGCATTACGAAATCTACCGGTAATTGTTAATACGGGTATTGTAAAGAGGTAGGAAAAATGCATGTTATCTCGTAAGTGACAAATTTCGAAATGAATCGTCCTGTGGATCACGCTGACAGTAGACTGCAGTTTTGGATCTGGCCTAGACGAACCGAAGCACGGTATGAGATCACTGTAGTGTCATCAAAATATCGTGGATACTTACGACGTTATGTAATGTCTCGAGGACAATGTGCCCAAAATAGTCGACCATCTGGCTATTAATACAGGAAATTTTAGTTGATCAGCTGTTCTGGAGTAAGAAGAATTAAAGAGCAAACATAAAGAAACAATTTATGAAAAATGATAAATGATAAAATTGCATTCGTTCATAATAGTCAATTACATGGAGAAACCAATTGCTGATATATATATATATATATATATTTTAAATCCCTGTCGTAGAAAAGGACTACCCTGATGCTAAAACCCGAGTAGCAAATATTCTTACTAATTAGAGTCCAACCTTGCTTAGGTGACAAGATTTCCTGAGAAATTTCGCTTCTCCTCAGTGCCTCCAGGAAAATGCTGCCAAAATACCTTACATTTAACCACGGTTACGGTACAATTCGACTTCGTTTTCCTCTTCGTTAGGATTATTAGTTGAAGTCGGTTCAAATTCAATGGTTTTTGTGAAACAAAAAAGTAGAGGCAAAGTAAAACAAATCTGTTATTTCTCCTGTCTTATTGGCAGAAGTGTTTCCTTTATATCAAACTCAGTGGTTCTTCCAAGACGACTCGGTCATCCGGTTTTAAATTGTACAGTACACGGCGTCTCTTACCCAGGAGTTAAAGCGGCGGCGGGATGAAGGTAAGGATGGGTGGAATGAAATACACTGGGACAACTTTGCCTTTACCTTAGGCAGGTAGATAATATCAGCTCTTCGCCCACTTCTTAAGTACCTACTTAAAAGCCTCTATTTCTTACGTTTCCAAGTGTCTTCATTTTAGCGACGCTCAATTCACCGTTTCAAGATAATTACCAAATTTGTTCCCATTTTCAAGCTCTGGAACAAATGAGGTGACCATATTACCAAAGCAGGAGAGGGGAAGGCTATAGGTGTAGTGTGCTGCCCAATCTATCATTTTTTTCAGAACGAGCGCTATCAGATTTTCGTAGAAAACACTACCAGTCAATGGATCGCCTGTACTGAAACTTTCGTTACCGTATAGCAGAGATCTGCCTAAACGTTCCTAAAGTTATGTGGAGTTCTAAGGTCAGGAGAATTACAGCTTGATAACTTACTTCATATATTGTAGCCTGTGCTGAATGAAGCCTAGTGACGTATGCGTACCCCGGGAGAGATTTAGCGCAGCATTTTTGAAGAGAGCAGAACAAGGGAAGAAGAAAAAACAATAAAAGAACATTTACGTGGATATAAATATTCTAAAAAACTGTCGAAAAGGAGTAACTAGAGAAGTATTGCGAAATATGTGTAATATTTAGGAAACAAGAACATGCTGTTTTCTGCACGTCTACACAATTGTCCACGTTTGTTGATATTCTTTAGGGAGCAAACTAACTTCGATCCATTTTCCAAAACCTATCTTAGTGACTAAAAAAACCGTGGATAAGTACTTGAAACAATGACAACCAACTGCAAACTGCAGTCAACATTTGAGCTATTCTTTCATCTGGAGTCTGTCTATAGAAAAACGTTCCTAATAACACTTGCCGCTCATTCCATTTACACCTGTCGGCAGAGTGACGAAAAATAAAGGAAACCAAGAAGAGAGGGCAGGACAGCAGCAATCGTAGTTGGAGATGAATATGACAAAGGAAGAGAAAATGACAGAGAAAGAAAAAAAGAAAGAAATAAAAAGAGGCAAGTCATTAGCATGATGGAGCATTTGTACGGGGCTATAGACATACGAGTACATAGAATGTTCGGCAGTGTTCCTTCTTTAGTCATACTGTCGGCAACTTCAAAAAGAAGGGAACTGTCAGGTGTGGTAATGCCTCGGGACACCCTCCCTGCCCAGGTGCTGCCCTTCCTATTGATACTGTACCCTGTTCACCCAGTGAATGGCCAGAGCGAAGTCTGAATTACGACTTCAATTTTATACCGGGCTTCCCAGCGACATGAGGAGAACCCGTAATTCATTCCATTAAATCAGGGGTGGGCAGACTCGACAAGATGGACTCCTATCATTACATACACGTCAGCGAAGCCAGTGTATTGGTGCATCAGAAGTAACGCACCGTTACAATTGCAGAAGTACAAGAAGACAAAAATGCAGAACTGGATTGTAAGTTAAATTTGTTGAACAAAAAGCAAAAAATATTCAGCTGGCAGAATTTTGTAGGTTTAGATCAAGTGACGTACCTACTTATGGAGATAGCGATTACGATATCTGTTTCGGACTTTCAAATTCTTTTTACCAAAATATTTTGTTACCGCAGTTAATTATGTCTCATGTTTCATTTACATGCCCAGATCACTCTATCGTCTCACCTGACAATAGCATTCGACGAAAGAAAACACAAAAGTTATTTCTTACGAAGTGCCCGTCTTTCGATTAGTTAATGCAAACCTCTTAGTTCCAAATATTTTCCGTGACATTTAGTTCTGAGATTACTTTAAATCCAATATTAGTCACATTATGAATTCAGTAACTTCGACATTAAGATTCTCAGCAAGATGCGCAACTTCTAAATCTAAACAATTTTTAATAAACATCAGTATATCAAATGCAAATGTAAGGCAAAGGTAAGGACTTCTGCAGACGTAACGCAAGTAGCAACCAATATATTAGAGCCGTCTCATTTGTTTATGAGAATAAGATAGATATAAAAGTAAACTTTAAAATGAAATGACATTTGAAGGGCAGTGGCTTGGATTAACTATCAAGAGACGATTGACATATTCACAGTTACTACCCCTGAACGAAGTGAGAAAATCGTGAATGAAAATCAGTCTCCCGACAAAACATAATGGTGCACGATGATGTGGGTAAAATGAATGACGTGTGACTGCGTAGATTCACGTTCATGACGTCATCCTGCCTATTCAGTATGCCTCTGCGGGAAGCTGAAGACAATGAAACAATGAATCCACCCTCCACCGCAGTTTGCGACTTGCGTGCAGCCGGTCACCGGGTTGTACTAGGCATATGTTGTACAGTTACGGCCCTTCAACGAAACGGTGGTCTGTCGAGTACGGAAAGCACAAAATCTGTGAGGCTAAAAAGTTTGTTGTTATTATTATTATTATTATTATTATTAAAATAAACTCCACTTATGTTACTACGGCACCTGGTAACAGAACCGAAGACGGTGTCATTGACCAAGAAAAAACCTGGTGATTTTAGGGCAGTGAATTCTAATGAAAATAACAATATACGGAGAAAATTTAGGACCCCTAATTCCTCACTCTTTCCTGTTGTTTCCAACAGGGCCAAAACTATGAAGTTTCGTTCGTTGCATGCTTATCCCCGGAAGTCTCCGCTCCATGCGTTGAGAACTTCCTAAAGGAGCAACTAAAGCTTTCTGCGATTTTTTGCGCACGACTCAAAAGTAAATTAAATTCATGTGCCTCCTTTCAAGTTCCTGTTACGGAAGATGACTTTTCTCTCATTCATAACACGAGCGTGTGGCATGCCGGGTATTTAGTCGCACCGTTTTATGGACGTCTTAAAACTGACCGACTTTTTAATTCGGGTTCATGTATCACATCTAGACGCCCGTCACTTGGTGCGACCAGCAGTGTGACCGCACCTACATCTGGCCCTGTTGCACCGAAAGATGAGGCCCGCGGGGGTTGCGCTACACCACATGTTTAATGGTTAACTACTGCAACGGAAACGTGTCTTGTTTTTCCATGTTTAATACACAGTCTAACTGGTTACAGTGGCCGCGCGATCTAAGGCGTAGGTCTGCGGCTGCTCGCCTGCTGAGATTGTGGTTTCGAATCCGACCGAGGGCATGGATGTCTGTCTGTTGTGAGTGTTGTGTGATGTCAGTAGAGGTCTCTGCTATGACCGTATCACTCGTCCAGAGGAGTCCTGCCGACTGTGGTGCGTCGTTGTGTGTGATCTAGAATCCTCGTGAAAGATGAGGCCCTGGTCCAATGGGGGGGGGGGGGGCGGTGGCGCCAAAAACAAAAAATACTCAATGTAAAATTACTTTCGAAATATTGTATCAAAATGTTGGGGATATTACGATCAAACAAACTGAAGCTTATGGCGACGTTTATTCCATGGATTTTCAGATTATATGTTTGAGACAGTGTTACGTGACATGTGTTTGGATCACAAGCTGTTTCCACATTCTTTCACTATCTTGCGTTCTGATATGGTCGGTAACAGTATTTTAGGGGTGGTGATGTTCTAATAGAGGTTGCTTCTAGGTTTCGTACCTTTAAACACAGGTAAGATCCAGAGTTTTATGAGGCATGCGTCTGGATCGAAATTTCCACCCAAAAGGACCGCAGTTCACTTACTGGTAACCATAATTTCTTCCCCAATGCCAACCGGACGTTATTTCTAAATACTATTGTTCTTTGGAGAAAAATCATGGTACTAAAAATCAGTGTTTCTGTGATGGGGATTTGAATATTCCTAATTTTGATTTGGAGAGAGGTTTGCCCCTATTAAACTGTCATTCTTATTCAGAACTAAGGGGTGATACAATTTACACCTCAGCTGGCCTCATGGGTCTGAGTCAGTGTCTCTTGATCCATGTTTTACTAATTTCATTCTTGTAAACGCATTCTTTGGCGAAGTAGGTGCTGTCAAGCTCGATCCCTACCATCCGCCTATTGTCATTGAAATTCATTTTGTTTTACACAACTACGTCATACCATGAGCATGTCTACCGTAAATATGGAGTAGGAGATAATAGCTTGTTATTCAGTTTTCTTTCTAACTATGACTAGTCGTGAGCGTACAGTCATAATGCAGTAGCTGCTGCAGTAGACTGTTTTAAAATGCTATTTTTTCAGCTATGAATTTAGTCGTTCCCCGGGGTTTCATCCGAAAGTCCAGACTCCCGCAATGGTTTTCTCACACACTGATTTTCTACATTCAGAAAAATAATTATTTTATAGGCGATACAACAAAAGTAAAAACGAATAATTTCGTAGTAAATTTTCCCGCTAGTGGAAGCTTGTTAAAATTTCAATCAAGCCTGACTAACTTAACAGGTGTAAGAGCACAGACGACAATCTAAAAACCCGACCTACCAAATTTGGAAGACTGTATCCTATTTTAGAAAACACAATTCCATGCTATTCATCTTGATGCAAATGGTACCAATGCAGCTAAACCTCTCGTGGCAGCTGAAGGTATTGCAGACACTTCCAATCGAATTTAGTATGCTCCATACCAGTGCATTAATGGATATATCAATTTACACAATAAGAACAACAAATACAGGTGTGTGAAAAGTGTTTATCACACGTTATTCATTACCGGCATGTTTCGGTCGCTGTCGCGGTTATCTTCAGGGTAACATACAAGAGTACAAGGAGTCCCAAACAAATTGTTGCAATGCATTAGGGTAGCAGTCACTTTTAAAACAAGTAAAAAATTCATTCCTACATGGTAATTGAATTTCAGCTTATTAACTACTAATATCTGATAAAATTAAATTCCTTTAAATAGCTGGGTGTATTGTTTTATGTAGTAAGTATGAACCTTGTAATAGAATTAAAAATAACACGGCTAGTCCTAACAAATATTTCAGTTGCCTGAAATAATTTTTGGACCTGCGAAACCTTGTCGGTGAAAACCCCATGAAGATGGCACCTTGGACCGAAACATGTAGGGGTTGGCACCTGATAAGAAGTGCATGTTGTGAACTATTTTATTATGTTTTAATTAGTGTAATTTTTTAAAATATGGAATGTAAGAAAATGCACGGTATGAACAACAAAAGTCTTCAACAACCAATTCGGTTACCTAACTTGATTTTATTTCTTCTCCAGTTGGTCTTCAGCGTCAAGTTGATTAAATTTCTTTTGACCTAAGGAGTGCATTTGACCTTGCTTCGCATCCTATGGTACATCACATACCTTGTGCATACGAGCTTTCAGACGGTTAAGGAAACTAGAATCGTGCTTATCTTTCGAATCAGCAGTTTTCTGTACGCATTCTAGACACTTATAATTTACCTTTGGAAGCTTCTTCGGAAGTTCCACAGGTATCTGGATTAGGTTCTTTGCTTTTTATTATATTTATTAAGGATCTTTTAATGTTATTAAGCAATCTAAATACCTTTGATTTGCTGTTGACGTTAAAATATTTCGTGCTATAAGCTTCGTTGACGATTGCATTCTGCTGCAATCTGATATTGAACATGTACAGTACAAGGTTCGTGCGATGCTAACTTCATGATATTAAACAGTAGCAAAACTGGGGGTATTGTTTCTTCTAGGAAAACAAATGTTCTTAATTACACTATTAATTATGGGACCTTCCTAGTACCCGTACGGACAGTATCAAAGACTTTGGGGCAAAGAATTTGGGGTAAATTTGATTCAAAACTGCATTCCCACATACATGAGGACTATATTTTCTCCTAATCACTAAGGATGCTAGGCTTAATACAAAATATAAACTATTTATTTTCTATTCTTACAGCTTATTAATATCGCACTCAAAAATAGTTAGACCCAAACCTGTGTATGCCTCAATTGTGTGGAAATGTATAACGTCTAATGACGCCGAAAAACTGGAATGGATTCAGTGGATGTTCCTAGCATTGTGTCAAAATCTTCTCTTTAATCATGAACACGTTACGAGAATTTTTCAAGTTTATAAAGATTTATGACAGAAGACTTCATCTAGATGTGATATTTTTATTTATATTTCTTACGGTTTAAAATGTTACCAGTCTGGTTTACATAACGCGTTTATTTGAACGGTAGCAATATATTGGAAGAGAAACATAAGTTGTTAGAACGGTAGGATTACATCGAAACAGAAACATAAGTTATTTGAACGATAGCATTGCATTGGAACAGAAACTTAAATTATTTGAACGGCAGCATTATATTGGAACACAAACACAAGTTATTTGAAAGGCAGCATTGCAGTGGAACGGAAACGTAAGTAATTTGAACGGTAGCATTATATTGGAAAATAAATATAAGTTATTTGAACGGTAACACGGCAATGGAACACAAACAAAAATTATTGGAACGGTAGCATTACATCGAAAGAGAAATAAAAGTTATTTCACGGTAGCATTACGTTGGAACAGAAACATAAGTTATATGAAAGGTAGCATAACATTGGAACGGAAACATAAGTTATTTGAACAGTAGGATTATATTGGAAAATAAAAATAAGTTATTTAAACGGTAGAATTACATTGAAACACAAACATAAGTTATTTGACGGTGGCATTACATTGTAACAGAAACACAAGTTATTTGAACGGTAGCACAACATTGGAACGGAAACACAAGTTATTTGAACGGTAGCATTATATTGGAACAGAAACATAATTTATTTAAACGGTAGCACAACATTGGAAACATAATTTATTTGAACGGTAGCATTAGATTGGAACAGAAACAAAAGCCATTTGAACGGTAGCATTACACTGGAAAGAAACATAAGTTACTTGAACGGTAGCACAGCAATGGAACACAAACACAACTTATTTGAACGGTAGCATTATAATGGAACAGAAGCATAAGTTATTTGAACGGCAGCATTATATTGGAACACGAACATAAGTTTTTTGAAAGGTAGCATTACAGTGGAACGGAAACATAAGTTACTTGAACGGTAGCATTATATTGGAAAAGAAACATAAGTAACTTGAAAGGTAGCACTGCAATGGAACGCAAACAAAAATTATTTGAACGGTACCATTACATCGAAAAAGAAATAAAAGTTATTTCACGGTAGCATAACACTGGAACAGAAACATAAGTCATTTGAACGGTAGCATAACATTGGAAAGGAAACGTAAGTTATTTGAACGGTAGGATTATATTGGAACAGAAACGTAAGTTTTTTGAATGGTAACATTACATTGGAACAGAAACATAAGTTATTTGAACTGTAGCATAACATTGGAAGGTAAACATAAATTATTTGAACGGTAGCATTATATTGGAACAGAAACACAAGTTATTTGAAAGGTAACATTACCCTGGAACAGAAACATAAGTCATTTGAACGGTAGCATAACATTGGAACAGAAACATAAGCTATTTGAACGGTAGCATTATATTGGAACAGAAACATAAGTTATTTTAACGGTAGCATTGCATTGAAACACAAACATAACTTATTTGAACGGTGGCATTACATTGAAACAGAAACATAAGTTATTTGAACGGTAGCATTACATCGATACACAAACTCAATTTTGTCATGAATGAGACGGAATTAAAATTTTAGAAAACTTTTTTATTTAAATCTGACAAGGAAGCCCAACAATCTCCGTACACTTGTCGCAACCAGGAAATGTTAATCTAATTGAAACTTTGAACTCAGCACATTCCAGACTGCCTTGCTTGCCCAGCGCCTTAGTCTGGTCCATAAATGTTTTCCTACAGACCTACTGAGGCACTAAATTACAGCACCCTTTAATATTTGCGCTTGGTTTATGACCAGACGGCCGGTGCGTAAGGCTGACAACCTTACCACCATCCTGTGCCGTTGTCACGAAATCTGGGAGCCTTAACTTCCTGGAACCCTCTGGGCCTGTCCAGGCCTGTAATGGAACTGCTTTACCTTT
>Ga0123354_10002505_pt1 | contig 24365 bp, 8 predicted proteins | sample TergutLab28metaG_2_FD_97872 | JGI IMG/M metagenome (GOLD analysis project Ga0123354, IMG submission 97872) | Labiotermes labralis P4 segment gut microbial communities from Petit-Saut dam, French Guiana - Lab288 P4 | ecosystem: Host-associated > Arthropoda: Insects > Digestive system > Gut ... | reverse complement strand
TATATATATATATATATATAAAAACACATACTGTATATCCATAATAAATTACCCGTAACATAGCCTCCTTCATATTTCAACCATACATCGTCATCCTCAGGGAGACGTCAGTACAAAAGAATTTAAAATAGTAATACATCAAACTCACATGTACAATATTCAAAGTGCATAATAGCAGCTACAAATATAACAATATGGATAACATGGCCAGTATAATGCTGACACGTTCCTCGTTAAAATACAGTGATATGTTCATTTACAATGTGTATAGTTACGTGTGTGTATAAGAATGTAAAATGTCAGAAATTTTCAGTCCAGAATGATCAAGTACTTGTGCTGCATATTTATGTGTCCTGTATAAGAGGGTGCTGTGCAGATATTCCTACATGTAGAAGGGTTTATGTTTATCGATAACTTACAGTTTTGTACAACTTATTTACATGTGTGTTGGTATATATAAATTACTACAAGTACAATGCACAGAATGAAAAACATTACTGGTATTACTTGACTGTCCTCCCTACTTCTTCTTTTAGCCCAGATTTTCTCTTCACCAGTTTGTACTCAAAGACACTGAAGCTTTTTACTATGCCTAGAGTGATAACATACTGGTTTAAACACCCAATAGAAACAGACAGAACTATACGTAAGTTAGAGCTGTATTTTAAATTCGCGTTGTTAGGTAAGAGAACCGAAATAAGGTACTCTGAACAGAATGCCGGTAAATATTTCTCGAAGTTAGTCTGCCCGTTATTCATAATAAATAAAATGTTGCATAATGAAGTTGGCAAAACATGGAATATCACAACACACAGACGGAGGATCGGGTGTGTGTGTGTGTGTGTGTGTAGCGCGATTTAAACCAATAATCCCCATGTTCAACAAGTGCAAGACCTTACAATCTTTGAACAGAAAGACTACTCTGAACTGGAATCGTATTTTAAATGATATTTCTTGGGAAATTTTTCCTTGCCATTCAGTGGAGCACTTCGATAGCAGCTTACCACGAGGTTCGTCACTGCCACGGACTGCTGGTTAGTTTGAATGAGTGCAAAGTTATGGAACATAATACGAGGCATAGTCACGCAAAAATCATGTCACTATCACGCGGTTTTATATTTACTTTGGCGCCATGCAAGCCTAAACTTGCTACGTTAAAATGACAGTAAATAAGAAGGAAATACTTTCCACATTCCGTGCCAAGCTGAAGGTAAATTTGCCCCACTGCACGCCATGAAGGCAAATGACGGAGTAGAGGTATACCTCCAGTTATTCTTAACATCGACCTGGATTGGGGAGGGAGTCGTTAGCTTCAAGCCAAGGGCCGCTGTACTCCTGGGAACGATTCCTAGGTAGCCACTGAATGGTAAATTGTATGTGGCACAGGATATTTTTGACTGCTTTTGTGAATAAAATTTTCTGTTTCTGTTGCCTAGAGTTGAAACGTAATGACTGACGTGCATTCTGTAGCTCAGTCGCTACACCGACGACGCTATCCCAGCCCCTTATAAATTCCGAGTAATTTTATTTAATGACTCCATGGAAAGCTAATATTCGCTCCGCTGTCCAAGAAATGTACTGGACTGCAAGGAAAGTGTTCAAATTAATGGTTCTTTAGAGCAATGCTGTTCAAACGTCTTTTCTCGTGTACCACTGTTACATGACATGTTCACGTACCACTATCACAACACAAAAGATGTACATGTACCACTAGGTACTACACTATTAATGAGTACTTTCAGGCTATTGGTCTTCCGGGATGTTTCGTTGGTTGGCAGGTTCAAACCAGACTTACCAACCAGCAAACAACAACGCTGTGGAAACCTAATATTTTGCATTTTATATTTTTCTAATGTAACGCGATTAGATCACAGAGTGTAGGCTGTATTTTCATTCGAACAATAAATAATCTGCTTGGTGTATACTTTTCAATACACTTTAAACAATTTCGGTAGTGTAATAGTGAACCTAACGTTTCCAAATTTTGATTACTGGAAAAGGTAATGCCTAAATTTCGTCACGTACCACCAGGCGACCGGCCGGCTACCACAGTTTGAAAGCATTGCTTTAAAGGCTTCTCCAGACTACAGTTAGAGGACACGCTAAATAGATCTACGGCAATCGAGAGTTCAGTATGCTTTAAATATTCTCCCCAAAATGAACCAATAAAGATTTGGCAGTAATCGCATTACTTTGGGCCAAATATTCTTGCGAGCATTACCCGCGCCTGCTTCGACGTCCGTGGCTTTAGCGTGCTCGTTCGTTTGAAGAGATGCAAAGGATACTTTCCTTAACAGACAGACAGTGAGCTGACCGTGAACTAACTGCGAACTGACCATGACCATACCCGCAGTATGACATGAGGCTGTCCTCTATTCCAATCTAACACGTCTCGTCCGCTAAAATAAACTTCAGCCTTGTAACGGACAAACAGCACATTGTGTTGCCTTCATGAACAGACGAAATGAGCCACTCTACTTTAAAACAACTCCGGACAAGGATCCGGTGATTCTGCAAGTTACAGCAAGGCGAACACTGTGCCTATCTGCGTTGATCATATTGACCGTACGGTCACGGATCTTACAAATACTGGAACCGCAGGTTCAAACCCTCATGTTGGCATGCGTCTGTATTCTGTATCCGTGTGTTCCTGTTTAGTTAATCGCTTTTATGTGGTCCAGCAACCCCAAAACAGAGTATGCCACATACGAAAAGATCAAAGTCTTTCAGAGTTAATTCGTGTAGGAAAAGATCAGAAGTTCCACTTCGCTCAGACTGATGACACACAGGCTAATAACACTGGAAAAGGGACACAGGCAAACGGCATTACACTAACTTACACTGTTATTCGATCCTTGAACCGGATGAATGCATACTTGATGTATAACGCCATAGGTAACTCGTTCCGTTAAAGCATGTCATATTATGTCATGTCTTGTCATGCCATTGCGTGTCATTTGCTAGTACCATGTGAATAATGTGACCATTCAAAGTAACCACTGAAGTGCCTGTCATGATTCCTTCGAAATGTGGTACTGCTGTGGTTAGAAACAAGAAATACCCAATTCTACAACACTGTAAACACTGACTCAACATGGCGGAGGATGACGTTGTTTTTAAGTGAGGTTCTACCGTTGTATTTCTCTTTTTACAAAATGTCAATACAGAACACATTTGCAAGACACGATAATAGCAGCATTTGAATAAACGAGGATAAAGCAGATATCGAAATGTTTGGACTTTAGGATAAAGTCGACAGTTGTGTCCAGTACAGCCCCTTTTCAATCTTTCACTAATTACCAAAAAGGACCTCATCAGATAGTTGAATAAAGAGAGACCAACTTGATGTCACTTACTTTATTATTTCATTATTTAATGCTCAACATGTTTCGGATGTTAATACATCCATCCTCAGGAGTTTGCGACTTATTTGTTCAGTTATTTCATGGGTTGTATTGTTCTGGTTCTATGTGTGTTGGTGTTACTTCGCATTTCCTATACATGGAATCACAAATGGACAGGACGTGGGAGCAAACTGTCGTGGGCTCTTTCCTAATTGCTGCACAACAATTCTCAGTCATGGAACATTACATTTTGACAGCCCACCCCATTCACCACATTAGCATGAGCCACTTCTGCCGTTATGACTGTCAAACGCGTAATTTCTTCCCCGTTGACAGGATGGCATACGCTGGACGTGTTCTATGCTTGGGCTCCATCAAAGCAGAGAGACGTTTCAAACATTCATTGTATCTGAAGTGAGCTACTTATGATTTAAACATAGGCTTTCAATCCCCGTGTAACTCTCAGAGTGGCGTAACATGCAGGGAGGTTCAAATACTCGTGTTAATGTCACTATACCTTGCAACCTACTTAACAATCCGACAAGCTGCCTCTTTCAGTAAAGATGCAATCCATGGTAATGGTGCCTGTATTGTATGAATCACATGATTAGGGGAAGCCTTTAGGATGCGGACGTTACAAACTACGGTTGTTCACAGTTATATGCTTCACGGTGTTCGCTTCTTGATTCCCTTCCATCTCATGCCAAACGCACTCATTTAAAATGTAACTGTTATGCACACACTTCACGCCCCAATCCCCTGTTTAAATATCTTTGGATTATCGATATTATATTTCACAGAGAGAGGGGGGGGGGGGAATCTGATTTTTGTAGTCCGCACAGTCAGTTCTTCTTGTTACGAATAAGAGAATTATGAATTTTTGCTTATAACGAAGGACATAGTTTCGCCTGCCTTTTCGTCTTAACGCAAAATTGCTCATCCAAAATTTTCCGAGCAAAATATGTGCTCTAGAATCAATAAACGACAGCAAGGCGAAGGCAAAAGAATGTTTCAAAACTAAACCAGTAATGAACCGCCTAACATATATTTCACATTGTATACATTGTGTATACTGTATTACTATAGCAGTTATTCAGCTGCACAGTTTCGGCTTACAGTGACACCTTCACAAGGCCGCATAAATAAAATAAAAAGTTTAACAATTGTAACTTCGTGTTAAATATATAAAATATACTCAAGTCAAGATCGCGAACTTGTTACGGCTAGTGTCACAACTGGGACCGAAAGAGCACTTTGAAGGGATGCTTGTTTACATAAGCACATCATTATTTAGAAAAAGAAAATTGTGTGATTAAGTTTCCTTAAAAATAAAAGGTTTATAATAGATTACGTTCGTATTTGAACTAATTGCTTCGATGCAGTAGGGAATGACGGTGTATAAATAATGTATTATTTCCTTCCAAGTATTAGAAAAGTGCCGTATGTAACAGTCCTTTAAACAACAATGATCGATCGTGCACTATTATCATTTGCAATAAATCACATACAAAAAATTTCTTAGGCGTTCAAGACCACTACATTATGCATTTAATAATGTTAGTACCAAGTAATACACTTTAGGATTTTAGGTCTAAATTTAATTCAGATTTAGGCCTGTAATTTAATTAATAAACTGCATTAAAACGTAAAGGAATTTATGACCTATATTTGAATTTGCGTTGAAACATGCCAGCAACTGGAGATTAAAATTATATTGCAATTAGTAGAATGAGTTCTACAGTACTGTTACTGTATACAGAGCATACGAAAATTCTGGACATACAGGGCAAACAATTGGGACGAAACTGACTAGCAGGAAGTATTAGGTTCAAAGCTTCTGCATTCGAGCAGTTTGCAGCTCGTGTAGTTCACCCAGTTTCGCTACATCGTGGTCACAAATTAACGATAACGAGTGACAGGTTTCTTACTGCTGATAACTGTTTATCCTACGAGGATAATACTTGGTCTCTAAAAATTAAACTAGAGTCCTAAAATTACAGACCTGTCGTTGGTTGTTATGAAAACTGGTAAAAGTATCCGATAAGCCCTTTCGAGTGTGTGTAGGACACTTGTAATTGCTGTTTCGTGTCACTGGTGCGGTCTGCATCGCCTCACGAGGCGAAACACGTGCCTACAGGATAAAGGAATTCAACCTACCTCGTGGTGAGAATAATACGTAATATTATATTATATAGCATATTAAAGTTACATACTGAGGGGGCAAGATAAATTAATAGCTGAACTCCGTAAGATTGTTCATAATTACAGAATGGCCGCTGCTGGATTGATGTTGAAGAACCAGACAGCTTTATACCTGTTTCAAAAACATTTAATCAGTTAGGACTAAATTGTGTGTGTTCTATTAAACTTTCTTGACTTCCAGTTTAAAATACATCAGATTCTTCTCCAGCATAATTTTGCATCATATGTCAGACTTCCCAGAATAAATAAAAAGGGCTGAGATTTTCGTGACATTGTTTTCGAAACGGATAGACAATACGTGTTGGTGCGTGGGCAGTGCGTGCTCTTAGGGACCGAGCCAACAAGCAAAAAATGTGGTCCACATAATATATGTGTTAAGCTATATAGAGTATTTCTTTCTGTAGTCTTTGTTGCAAAATAAGACACAGTAATTCCGTCAGGTCGGCGTATTTGTAAATGTTAAGATGCTGTGTACAGTTACACACACATTTCACTACCAGCCAGTTTCACAATACCTACATTTATTATACAACACTGTAATATTTTTCGGCCTTATATCGTGGCCAACTTCAGGGAGTTAAAAGTTTTTTCGACTTGTGTAGCGTATATGGCAAGTTGTCATTGATGAATGGCAGATGACATAGAGGGTATCAAAAAGTCTCTGCACCTGACTCAATATATTCGAACAATCCCAGCACAATTGATGATATGAAGATGCCCATCACAGAATGCATACGGAATGTGTACCGTGCTATACTGAACACGATCTTCGAGAACACATCGGATTTTCCGATACAGGTGAAGCAGAAGGTAACACGCCATCATCATAGATGTTTTGATATGGAGCATTATTTTTAATACCTACGACTTTTTATGACCAGTTTTCAAAAAATAATTATTAACATTATATCTGCCTATTTATATATTGACTTATATATTGATACGTCGTCAATGAACTCTTGTTACATAAAAACATATAGTCTGCTAGTCATGTATGACAAGTTGCCATGTACACTGCTCACGTCGATCAAAATTATAACTCCCTGAAGCTGACCAAAATGTATGGCCGAAACATGTAGGAATATTGTATAATAAAAATAAACATTGTGCAATTGTTTTTATTTTGTTTTATTTATTTTGTACTATGAATAACAAATTTCAACGATTATAGTATTAAAACTCGGATAAAACCTATGTGAAACATCTTAATTGTAAATGGTATTACCAACAGCTACATTTGAAATACTTGAGTAACTTGGCAAGGTATTGATTACAAGCTCCCTGAGGATGACACGATAGTGTCGAAACATGTAGGAGGAGTGTGATAATTTGTGAAATAATTGTGCATTTGTTGGTCGTAGTACAAAATAATAAAAGATGCCTGGTACATGTGTTACAAAACAATTGTGCAACTGGTTGGTAGTGAAATTTGTGTGTATTGGACTGTTTTACGCAAGATGTACAATATCAGATGTTGGCGTACATTTATAATAGATTTTCATACTAATTTTCGTACTTGTAGTTCATGATTTAATATTTAATACGGTAATTCAAACCTAAACATGCCTTTATATGTCGGACAGTTGCTGCTCGCCAGTATTTAAACGCTATTGCTTCTACCGCGCATTCTCCGAATGAAAGAAGGGGATTTTGCTTCCAATGGCAAGAAATTCATGCCAAGTTACATGACACTAATTTATGAGAGGCGCTTCACTTTGCATGGCGAGGCTAGTGCTCATTGTAAATTAATAAAGGTACGTTAGGTAGCCAATTTTGCCTGTCATTTCCACTGATAAACATTCCGATTGCATTAAATTTTTCAACCGAAGAATGGTTTCGTGTCGTCGCTATGTGTCTCCATGCCAATGTCTACATACACGACCATAGTGTCTCAGTGCCGACGGTACAGTATGAAAGCTAAATTCTAGCACACACGCCGCGCAGAGGTAATGTCGTTTTGAATCATATAAAAATAGGGTTAAAAAAGTTAGGCATTTCCTCGAAGACCTGTTGGTAATCAGGCTAAATATCCTACATAAACCTCGTTAAGTATGGTATGTTGGTACTATTCATGGAAGAAATTAAAATATATATTATAAGTTAGGTGCCGTGCAGTGCCCAGTGTCGCACCCAACTGTAATGAAAATCGCTCAAATATTGGACATTTTGGGTGGTGAGATGCACGTGCGAATATCTGGTTTTTTTTTTGTGGGTATTCGTATCCGTATATGAACTAATAGTTATAACACTTAGTATTTCATCACATTGATGTCTCGAATGCACCATTCAAGCCATCTCACAACTCAAAAACTAATTTCAGCCTAATTTATTTACAAAAATACGTGCTTTGTACATATGACCCCAAAGAGGGCCGAAACGCGTTGGAGTTTAATATTTTAGTTGTAAATTTTATGTAATAATATTGTGCATTGTGTTGGTATTGCTTTATATAATGTTGTGTAATGTAGTTGTGGTTCATTTAACGACACTTTCGGAAATTTAAGTGCATAGCAGTACGGTGATCAGTGCAGGATAAGTTTGGACGTGAGAGAAAGTGGTCGTGGCCTATTTTGGGGAAATACTACAGATTTTTTCCCGGACGAACCAAGACAGACCATTAAAACTGTATAATAATACTCTGTTCCGTCCAGTTTCGAGCCGTACTCCTTCCGAAAATAATTAATAAGCAAAACCGCTTAGCCGACTTGCTCTATCTTGTACAGATATGACCATACGTAGTCTAATTTAAAAGTAAAGGAACTATACTGCACGTGTGTGTTGTGTGGGTGAACTGGACGTGTTAAGGCCACAGCGCATCCTTGCCTCTATCAGCACCTTCGGTGACGTTGATGAATGTGGAAGATTTCAATCAGTAGAATCAACGAAGAACCTCAAATTCTGGCTTCTTTCCAGTCCCCCCCCCCACACTTCTCGTCAGTTCCAGAACTCAAAAATGTAACTCAATCTCTAACTGTCAATCGCTTGTGTTTTGTCTCATAAAATAAGTCAGATCGTCACATCTCCGCCCTCATCCTTTCAATTCAGTGACCCTGTTGATACAGTCCCCAACAAAAGTTTTGACTCAATTCATTGCCTCGTAAGAGAAACGGGCTTTCTTCTTTTTTTTTTTTACATCCGTTGAACATTTCATTAAGTGGTTTTCATCTGAGTACCTTCTTTTTTTAACTTAACGTTCAGTTTACTTGAAAAAGCAGATATATGAATTAGCCTGCAGATCGGAGGAAAGTAGAGCAGACTCTTTTTACTGATAATCTCACTCTAAGAGATCGGTTACTGATTAAAATATCCCTTTCTTAGCATCGCACGAACGGTGAAAAATGCGCTTATTGTCGGATTTAACTTCGCGTTATTTTGTGGAATGAACATGAAACGGGACGAGCATTAGTGAGTGTAAGCTGCATAATCTTGCGTTTCGTAAAACCATTCATAAATAACTTCGAAACCAATGAGTCTCATAGAGTACGCATTTTCCTGAGTCCAACTCAACGTTTCCACTATATCGTACTAGGTTCACGGGTTAATACGTGCTCAAGAATTTCCGTTATTAATTTTAGAACCTGAAGTTTCATCAGCATTTTAGCGAGGTTTCAAAATTTGACGCCGTTATGAGCTATTTTAATCCACTCGTATTCTCCAAGTTCCATTTTTTATGCCATCTTACATACGCACAAGTATCCCAAGACATTGCTTTGTTTTGAAGAATTTCTCATTGTTCCATGCGTGCTAAACATCTAATTTATCTCACCCACCTTTACTTACTTGCCCTTAACAATACTAATTCAGAGCGTGTAGTACTGAAGATCCTCATCTGACATTATCTGCATCATCCTGTTGCTTCGCGTTTGTTAAGACTGCAATGTTCTCCCCAGCATTTTTTCTAAACTTAAAAGATTAAGGTCTGAAGCTCCACACCCGTGTAAATAACACAACGCAGTGGTACGGATAACACCAACAATTGTACTGATTTAAGTCAGCGTAATATATCTAACGTACTCTGGTATGTAAATATTCAGTACAGTATAACTCGGTTATAACGACATCGTCTCATGCGATATCTCGTTTATAGCGTCAGATATTCTGTTGCTGTTAATTTTCCTAAATTTTAATTATGATTAATTATTTTTTTACTGTAAACTTTTCGGTGAATCAAAGCATGACAATTGAAGTAATATTCCCACAGGTCTGTGTTATGACTTGAATTGATTATCCTTTACTTTTACCCTAACACCATATTATTCGGTTCGACACTTTTTGTGACGACACACATTATTCAACATCTTCCGTAACGTTATAACATACTTCGACTGTATTTCGCTAGCCTTACTTCTGACAATTTAACCTCTATTTTCTTTAAAACGAAACGTAATTTTTGTTTATAGGCCGTGTTGATACAGGCCAGTAAACTCTCTCCATCGTGGTTATAAAAATCAATCAGTTTGTGTACAGGAAAATTCGCTGTTTGTTCTGAGATACGTAAAAGACATATATAAAAGGTAGAATGTTGAATTTTTAATGTTAAATCAGGTGTTACATATACTCGTACAGACAGTTCAAGTAAAGTTTATGATATGAAAATTTCTAATTTTTTTATAGTAACATTGGTTCTATTATGTAGGATCTCAGATGTCACTATGACTACACTGGAATTCACTCACCACACAGTCTCCCATCCTGTGGTTACCCAGAGGGAAAACGTGAACCACAAACTTCAATCTCGTGTTTTTCTCCAGATTGCACTCTGTATGCTCTCACGGAGTGAATGCTTTACTTAAATGGCCAAATAAAATCAGCTATATGATTAGACATGAGTATTCTATATTTTTTTGTATTCAGAATATCACCGATTGCAGCACAGAAAACATATTATTGTTCACGCACGAGGTTCACAATATAGCTCAGCATAAAATAAAATAAATACTATTTCAGCATAAAATAAATAATATTTATTTTATGCTGAAATACAACGCACGTAAATAAAATTCGGACAAACTTTTATAATCTTCGAAATTGTCGGGGAGGGGTTTGAAAACTTATTGACATATTGTAAAAAGAAGAAGAAAATTTAAAGCATTCGAATGTAACATCGAAAGTATTAACATTTTCTTGAGTACATAATATAATATAATATAATATGACTATTGCAGCAACTGGAGTAACTGACTCGATGACTGCCTTACGATTATGATATCGTTAAAGCAGAATAAACAGTCGAAGCCTCTGGGACTCCCTTAATTGGAAGGACATTCGTCCTGGGTCTCCAGTTCAACAGTAGGACTGGCGCCGTGTGAAAACATGACCACTATTCGTCACTGAGATCGAGATTAAGAAAGAGAGAGGGGACCAGTTTTATCACCAAGTTGTATCATCCATCCTCTTACAGAGGTGGTTCGCCTTGCGTCTACTTTAAATGTAGGCCTACAGGGTGGCCACAAATCGTAAAACCACCCACATATAAAGAGATAAAGTCATTCCAGTCTACAAAAAAGCAATACCTTCTAATCCGTGGCCGCTACACAATTTATGTCAGCCTCACATAGCTACCGAAACCATAACGTTGAACTTCAAAGAATAGCCTCTTCAGTTATTACAGTGTCTGTCCCATTGTTACGGTTGAAACTACGGCTTATGTCTTCTGGGTGACTGAATTAGGTCTGTGTGGATGCACCCACCTGAAATTAATTCAGTTTCTCTGACAGTGGAGACTGCACGATATTCCGAAGCGTCGAAAAATTTATGATGCTCGACTGTGTAATAACCCAGAAGTCTACCATTTAACCCTTTGATGCCTAATGTCAACTGTAGTGGTCGTACCGCACCGCTAACCTCTAAAGTTGCATTTTATATATTTATTCAACAAATATAGGTACTGAATATTTTAAACATGGTGTATGCTCTCCGTTTTTTTTCTCTTCAAAATGCAGTCTGTTTCATAATTCTAACATATTTGGTTCCTGTACTATTCACATTTTATATGCAGGGCGTGCTAAAATTTAAAAAATTATTCCGGCGCCAAAAGGTTAAACAACACTTGTCGTAGAAGCCTGAAAAACACCGTTCACCCTATTTGTGTTTAAGTGTCCCGTGACCGAAATTGTGGATTCAGACAGGTTTCTACACATATAAGAATAGTTCGTAAACTTAGCGATAAGTGTGAGATTACATCCAGTAGTATTTTGTTCTTCTATCAGCGTACATGTATATGCTTTTACTGCTTCTGTTGCAGCTTGTTTGAACCTAAATATTTTTGTATATTTTTTGCAGGTAATTGTCGGCATAACAGCTGTGGTATCTAATGATTTCATGTTAGTTTGTTAGCCGGGACAGCGCAGTCGGTATCCTACAGTAACTAGGCTAGGGGCTGAAAAAACCGTGGAATCATGGCTCGAATTTCCTGCAGGGATAAGAATTCTTATCTTTTCAAAAGTATCCAGATCGGCCCTGGAGTCCAGCCAGTCTCCTATTCAGTAGATCACAGGCGTAACGTGGGGAGTGCAAGAGGGGAAAATTCCCCTCCCATATTTTTGTACCCAAGAATACTTTCTTTGTTGCTGCTGATTTGAAGAGGGGCAGACAATAAAAATGTTTTTAAACGATTATTTGGATGGTAAAAAGACTAATGAAAATCCCGCGCTCAAACTAATCTTTCCCATCTTTCTAGCCTGACTGCTTCGTAAATATAATACCCACGGACGATATTGCTTCCTGCCACCCTTTCAATGTTATTAGCCAATGTAGGCCTATGCAGTGGATATTTTCCCAGGACAAAACGGCCGGGATTTGAGGCTGGCCAGTCACCTCTGCCCATTGTCAAATTTAAGAATAAATGGAGCTTTACCTCCAACCTTCCATTGCCTCCTTGCGGTGCACAAAGAAATTATATTTTTGTTCATTTGTTATTAGTCACCGTTGTCCCTTATCGTGGTTCTTGAAAACCCGTTTATCCGTTACACATTTCTGCGAAATTTGCCAATAAATATGTACAGAATAAGGAAGTATAAAAGAACGGTATCAAATAGTTTCTGCATGAATAAATACAAATATACTTACAGGTAAAAAAACGATCTTGTCGTAATTTAAGTTCCTGGTGTTGGCTGAAGGGACTTGGAAAAATTACAAAAATCCTCACAGGAGGTAATCAGTGTTCTGAGGCTGAAAGTACTAGAGAATATAATGGCAATCATTATTGATATTAAGAGAAATATAGTATGAGCGATAAGAAGAAAATTACATACGAACAACGTTATAGTGTGTATGTATACTTTTAATTAGTACTATTGTTATCTTATTTAATTAAACCATGTTTATTAATTTTTGTTTGAGTATATATATATATGTGTATGTATGTGTGTGTTTATTTTTTGTTTATTTCTTGTTTTAAATTGGACGTTAGGTTGTTGGGTCAGCACATAATTGAAAACCAGAACTGAAATGAACTGAGAACTGAATTTTGATTATGACAAGTGAGGGAGATGGAAGAAGGTGAATGTAGGAAATACGGAAGACGTAGATGAGACGGGAAGAAAGATAAATGTAAAGTGGTTCCGTGCTTGTTTATGCACCAGGCCTTGAAGACGTATGGCGGAGCAGAGCTACAACCCCACGTATTCTTATCTCGGCACCATTATGTGCAAGCCACGAGTTGGCGCGGAGAGCATGTAGGCGGACGGGGACGGCAGAGTTACTAAGTGCTTGTGCGCCACGCTCGAACTGAATACCCATTCTGTCTCGCAGACGTAGCGCCGTGCTCTTATGTTCGTGCAGCTTCCTACCTACAGCATTTTGTTGTTAAGTGGAGCTCTGTTTGTTACCTTCCTTTGCGTCGGAGTAGATGTGATGACACGAAGAAGTGTCCCCGTATAGTGCAGCTAAGCCGACCAATGTTTTCGGGAAAGAGCGTCGCGTCAATTTCCTCCTGGCCCATCCATTCAGCTCTACTTCTTCTGGCGTGCACATAATAGAGGTAGGTGTAGAGCTGGCTTCACGATCCATGTCCCTTCACCCTGTGGATAGAACCCTACCTACCCATCAGTTACGGGTGAGATGAAAACCAGAGCCGGCCTGGACACTGTAGAGAGAAATGAAATCGCTGTAGGTGCTGGGAATCCAACCCTGATTCCCCCGTTATCCAGCCTGTAGCATAGTCACTATGCTGAATGAGCTCTCCCCACTCCGGCAGAAGCGAATGAAAGAAACAACAAAAGAAAGAAAAAATACAGTGTTGGTAGAACAGATGTCCATGATTTTGTCTCACACGGTGAACAAAGTGAGAGTCAGGTCCAGTAATCGAGTATTGTCTCCGTTTCAGCACCTACAGTCACGACACGATGAGACGCGCGATGGACAGAGTGCGAGCAGCAACGACGTAAAGCACAGTCGTTCTTGGCTGTGAAGAAATATGGCACGCAGGGGGCGCTATACAAAAATATGCACTAAACTGAAATGCAAAGAAATGGAATGATTCTTTCTACGTACATTTCTTGTAGTTAAATTCATTATGATTAAAATAGACACAATCCTTTGGAATTTTGTGTTTTGATTCAAAACTTGGTGTGTCGCCCATAAATTGAGGATGTTTGAAGAAACAGAGGAAAATAAGTTAACGTCATTATGGGCTTCTATATGAATATATTTTATGTGTGTCCAAATCACAGGAAATGATGTTAGACATTTATGAAACAGGGAGGAAAGGATAATACGAATAGGCAACATAAATGAATTTAGTCAAGAATCCCCCTCCCACCCCCATCTAGCGACGAGGTTAAGGAAAGAGTAGAGTTAAATCTGTACTCCCCATCTGCGGCTTCATGGCCTGTTCTGGGGCGAACTTTACTTTACTCCCCAAAGTAAGAGGCCAATCCTCTATATCTGCCATTTTCGTTGTGGGCAGTTGTTCTTAGTCATGTCGCGAGTTCCTACGTACATCCCACCACCTCATTCAATGCCATGACGCCTATGGCAGCACTGTCTTCACATATCAGATACACAGCGCTTGATAGTCTGTCCTTTTGACAAAGTTCCTTCCCTTTTATGTGTATTGCCCAGACGAAATATGTTACATATTGTTAATCGTGCAGAATTGTATGTGTTATAGAGATATGGAGCTTAATTTTGTGAGCTTTTTGCAGTCAAAATATATTTGAGTAATAACTTTGAATTTTCTCTCAGTGCAATCCATTGTACGACTACTTCGGACTGCATTAAAACAAATGTAACGCTCTCTCTTGTTTTGTCTCTTTCAGGAGAATGCAGTTTCGCGCAAGGATTCCTAGACACGTGACTGAGATGCCCTTAACCATAGAATTTGTTCAGGACTGTACAGTATACGAAACATTATAAACACAAGTAGCACAAGATACTGGACCACTGTGCACAGAGTGAAGTGTTTAAACGGTATTCTTGAAGAAATGGTGTTGTTGCAGACAGAACAATTCGACTGTTCCCGACATTGCTTTTAAGAAGAAAGAGAAAACTTTAGTACGAAGAGCTAAATGACATCTGAGGAAGTCAGTGGAAAAAGTTGAAATAGTGAAACGCAGCATATTAATAGGGCCGAAAAATATATGCATTGGTAAGAGTTGTGTTAAAAAGTACCTGAGGATCGTATGTAAAAGAAAACTCGTTAAATCTGACAAAAAGCAAAATATGTAAAGAGACCGAAGTCTGATTGAGAATTTGAATTTCAGAGGGGCAAAGTGCAAGAAAATAGATTAAGTTGTAGCTATTTCTATTGGATATGAAGAAAATATTATAATGTCTTGGTGAGGGGAGAATAGAATAGAAAGGATCAGGAATAATGGCAAGAAAGAAGAAGAATTAGTGGGTACAAAGTACCCTAGAGTGATTAATTTAGGCCAGATGTGTTAACATTTCGACGGGAAGAATAAGAGGATTAGCATTTCACACAAGAGACGTGAAAGTAATGTATATTACAGCGAATACAAAAAAAAGACGAAGAAATGAAAAACACGTGCAAGACTTTTCGTAAGATACACTTTTAATTCCTAATTCAAAAACAGTGTACAGTCACTTGTAAAATACGGACCCTGTATCTCCTTCAGTATTAGAAATAATTTTAGCACGCATTTCCCTTGAGGATGAAACATTCGACTTCGATACCAACTCAACAGTGAGGCGTAAACTGACTTGCTCAAGGCGCGTTTGTTTCGCAGATGCAGTTTCTTTTATGCGGTTAAGATTGTTAAATGTTTGTTCAAATTATACAGCTTTTGTACTTAACAAAAAATATGTATGAAAATAATAATGAATTGTGTCGCGTCCTCGCGTGTGGAGTTTAACAATAAATGCTGTAAAATCAAACACTGAACATAAAGTGTGTGACAACAACAAACAGGAATTCCGCACACCCTGGAATGGTTCAAAGATTCTTGTTGCCAACATGCCCAGAGAACTAAAACGTCTTTTTCGACAAAAATGACGTCCACGAGGTTTAAACTGATAAATGCACAGTTAACGACCAATGATATATATATATATATATATATTTTTTAACTGTACTGTCCTTATCTCGAGGACCTCTTTGAAATTCAAATCCTGTTCGAATAGCTTATCATGTTATTAGCGAATTGCGCCGTACTTTATCACGTTTAACCCTTTAAAAAAGGAGCGTAAATTGTTGGATTCAAAAACCCAGTTCGTACTACGCAGTAAACAATTTTCATCTCGGCTGTGAAAACCAGTTTGTTGTGTAGGACATAAGTCGCTGTTTGTCCTGAGATAAATACAAAACGCACGAATACGGTGTGGACATAATGTATAATTTTAGACACGTTCCAAAAACTGAGAAAAGCAACTGTTAACTTCGTCATGTCTGTCTGTCCGTCCGTCCGTCCATCCTCGTGGAACTACTCGTCTCCCACTGGACGGATTTTCTTGAAATATGATATTTCATAATTTTTCGAAAATCTGTCGAGAAAATTGAAGTTTCATTAAAATTGACAAGAATGACGGGTACTTCACGCACATGAAGACCAATATACATCTTTCATCACATCTCGCTCATTTCTTCTTAGAATGAGGAATGTGTCAGACAAATCTTGTAGACAAAACCAACACACACACATTTTATGTTCAATAACTGCTATTCTAAAATAGTGCCCTTCATGAGATAAAGTGGAAAAATATTGTAGAGCCGAACAGACCACAGATGACTATATGGCGCATGGCATGCTGCATACCCAATGCTACAAATGCATACTGAGAATATGTAATACTGTTTTTCCACTGCAGCAATGTTTGCACGAAGGCGCCTTAATGTTGTGTTATAGGTACATATGTACTGTACACTGCCTGTCTTGTTGAACGGTAAAACTGTTGCCGCGTCAAGCAACCAGCAGGCTTAAAATGTTGTCACTGCAGTGCAACTTGATATGTCATCATTAAAACTGAAATTATTGTAGCCAGAAGTCATTAATTACACAGTTCTTAGTTCTGGGATGACTTTCACACAGGTGGAATTTGGAAAACACAAAGTTCAGTTACCCAGCCATATTCAAGACCACTTGACCATGTGATGTGTACCGGGAAGTTTTTTATGCCTGAATAATGATGTGCAACACCGTGTTTAAAATCTGATATTCCAGCATTTACTCACGAACTCTCTGTAATATTTTATTTGTATTTTATGTGTTCCTATATCTTTATTTCTCATATAACCCTAGGGGTCCAGATTTTCCCAGCGTGACTGCACACGTTTGCTGCAACTGTACGTACACATTTTCACTGTGCTACATCCCTGATGCAGGACTGAGCTCTTCTCATGGGAACGTATACCATTAATATGTTTGGATACATAGTTCTATACCCGTTATTAATGTCTGTTAATGTATTTCAGAACACATGTGAATTCACGTTTCACACCAACTTGCAAAACACATACACAAGAGTTCGTTGAGAATATATTAGTTGTAGATATATATATATATATATAAAAAGAGAAACCTCAGTCTCTATCACAGATAATCTTAATGTGTAAAAATGATCTATTTTATTAGAATTGGTGCATATTATTAATTAGATGTTCTTCATTACTCACTTCCTGAGTGTATAAGAGAAAATTTAACAAAATTATATTCGATGTGGTTGAACTTGGTGTGACTCAGAACTACCCGCACTTGATAATGTCTCACCTTAGCTGCTTATTTCGTTGACATTTACAAACCTTATTGCGGGTCACGCCGGACAGTCGCCACGTGAACGCACGCTGTATCAACGTCCAGTATGAACTGTATTAACTTTTGTTATTGCCTACATTCAGAGAATGAAGCGAATGAAGCATTTGTCTTCAAATTATTGTAGCATTTCTTTGGGAATTTGTACTGAATGTTTTACCTTCAAATTATTCAGGGAAGAACTGGATTTATTTCCGTATCATTCCTCGGGTAGTTCCTGTTTCCGCCATTAGGTGCAGTTGCGTAGCTCAGTACAAAATAGCCGGCATACCAGATATGGACAATCTACCCACTCGACCCTAAGTTTTATATATTTTCTTTGACGTGTGTCTAATTGATCTGATCCACTCTGGCATTTCGCAAGGTTTTATGGTATTCGTCTAATCGATGAGATTTACCTTCATACACTTTATTTTACATCCGTAGAATATATCAGGTTCAATCTGGCACGCTGTACATTACACTGCGAAGTACACCCCTGTCTAGTCCGGGGGTGTCCAAACTTTTTGGTACGGGGTTACAGTCGTAATTGTTGGTAGGATCACGGGTCGTAAGTCAAAATAAGTGGTATACCCAACTCCGAAGATTAAGTGTATAGTTTTTACAAACTACACATAATTTACAATTATGGGCGCGGGCCGATTAACGTAACGTGGCTTACTGGCCGCGGATTGGAAACGCCTGATCTAACCTATCACGCTTGACTTTCTAAAATACGGCGCATTTAGCAGATATTTGTATTAATCAGAAATCAGCGGGTACTCTTTGCGATGGATGCTGGTGACGTCAATGACAAAATAAATTCCTGGAAACTCTTTGTATCTTTAATAGGCCTGGTTCTTAAACTACGGAGATTTATATCGTGCATATAACGGAAAGATTTATTGTTTACTGGGTTTCAGTTTCACGGCATGCAACGTCATGGAGCAAACATCATATTAAAAAACAAACGACTCCTTCTCCCTGGAGAGAAGCTGATAGTCTCTTAACTAGTCAAGAAATCCTCCTTTTAGGACTGTTTGCTTTTGGGCTGTGTCCATCACGTAATGTTACCGATAACACAAAAATTTAACAGCTTTCGAAAACTGTGTCTGTTCACATTTTTAGCTATTCTCATCCCAATTTTTGGATGGCTTTCCGTAAAATTAAAAAATCTACAACCGGCAATCTAGTGAAACTAAACAGTTTGTAATATTAATTTACCTCGGTTAAATTTGCTTAACCCCTTAGGGAGAAACGTTAATCTGAATGATATTTAAATATTCAGTATGTACCACACAGAAAACACACTTTGTCGCTGTTATAAAAAGTGCATGGTGTACAGAGAAGTAATTGCTAGTGTTCATAGTATACGTATAAAACACCGACTCGCACTGTGTGGGCAGAACGTATAATTTTGTATGTTAGACCTGATGGTACTTAAAGAAACCATTAGGCTTTAAAGGATTAAACTGGCCACACGGAGATAAAATATCTATATTTCTGTGGAAGGAGATAGAGTTACCTCTGATATGCGTGCATAAAATCCCCTCGACTAACCTGATTACATGTGTTTAATACATAACAGAGGTAAGACTGGATTTGGTTATATAGTTTGTGTTCTTCCTTAAATGTGGTTTATTTTAGGACGCTGCTAATATTTCGGACTACGTAGTGACGTATGGCACCGTAATTGGTAAATAAAGTAAGTTTAATTTATCACGACGATTTGTTAATTTTGGTACTGGTTTGGGATCATGGAAGCAGAGCCAACTACTGCAAAAATGTGTTTTAACAGAAGGTTGAAATAGTCGCAAAATTCCAGTATAGTTGTCAGTTGAAGAGAACAACTTCGCCAATGAACTTTAGACTTTAATACCTGGGTACGTATCATTTTAATTTTTCACGTGCAAGAAGGGGGATTCGTGGTACGTGGAATAAGAATATGGGCATAAGTTCTATCAGTCTTAAATTAATTACATACTATTCTCTCTTGGTAAAAAAAAGTAATTAGGATCGAATGTTTCAATCATACGTGAAGTCCAGAACGATGGAATCTGTTTTGCCTAGCCCTTTCAAAGTCACGATCTCTGAAAGATGTGTGACTCCGGTTGCTCCTTATCAAGGTTTGGGTAAAGATTACTCACGGCTTTTCTGTCACATAAAGGGATGTTAATGTAAGTTCAGCACATTTCAAATTCTTTTGCGAGACTTGATGTTCTCCAGGCTGTCACAGTTTAGTTTATACTTTTTTACGGAACGTGACGCCGAGTGGTCTGGTATCAACCTAGCAACATTTTGAAGGAGCCTACTGCCTCCATTTTAGGCGCATTCACGAAAGTGCGAAAAGCGGCTACTAGCTTCGTCGTGTCTATCCGTCCGTCTGTCGCCGGTCCGCGTGGAATAACTCGGATCCCATTGGACAGATTTTCATGAAATTTCGTATTTCAGGATTTTTCGAAAATCTGTTGGAAAAATTTCAAGTTTCATTAAAATCTGAGAAAAATAACGGGTACTTTACCTACATTAAAACCAGTATGCAATTTGTATCTATCTCGTTAAATTCTTATTAGAATGAGATATGGTTCAGAAAATTTGTGATAAGATCAATATATTTATTTTATGTTCAATAATATATTTTTTCGAAAGTCGTGCCGTTTATGAGATAATGTGGAAAAATAGTGTAAAACCGGGCAAGCCACAGATGACAGTATACCACAGCGCATGCGCATAGCATGCTGGATACCTAAGGCTACAAACACAATCGCTGAATTAGTAATACTTATTGTTTTTCCGCTGCAACAATGGTTGCACCAAAGCGCGTCAATGTTAGGTTGTACGTGCACTGCCTGTCTTCTTGTTGTTAAGCTATTACGTGAAAGCCGGAAAATTTTCCCATATAAGTAACGGAGTTCATATATATATATATATTAAAATTTTACCTATGAAAAATAGTACATGCAGATTCATCTAATTTCAGCGGGACTGATTTCTAAAGTATAGCGGAAAAAGAATGTTATTTGTCTACTTAGTTAAGCAGTATGGGGTGCGGATGGCGAGTTTTGAATCGTGAAGTTCACCACTGAGATTAAACCACTGGAACATTAAGATAAGGAGTGCTGTACATTGTTTTGTGAAAATGCATTTATTTATCTGTGATAACAAAAATAATACAGCTGAACCCTCCCCCCACTCGCGGTCTAGACGTGTTTAATGGGCGATGAACCGCTGGAAGTTTTGGGCGATTGTGGTTGCGTAAAAAGACTTAAGTAAAAAAAAAAAAATCTTTAGAGGATGACTCTAATAGCTAGATTCGAAATAATGATGTTGGAGTGAGGTTAAATTGTTGATTGTGTGAATGATTCAAACCCGTTTTAGTTTGTTAAACATATGTGTCCAATTTTCTTTTGTTTTGTTTAAACAGTATGTAGAATTTTATAAAATCAAAAGACATGGACAGAACACTTTCCTCTCTTTTTTAACAATGACATAAATGAATTTAAAAATTACAAAATGTTCATTACATCTGCTCAAATGAATTTTTCTAATCGATAGAACTGTTTTCCCCTCCTCTGGCAATACTTTAATGCAGCACCTGTACTGTTTGTTGTCACCTCTCTGCCCTCTCCCATCCTTACATACCCCTTCACATCTTCTACACGCTTTTAACTATTTCCATCTTTCATTGTTATTTTTATTGTATTACATTTATAATTATTAATGCATTATTATATTATGTTGTTGTTGTATAAAGTTTTCCGTAATGCACTTTTAAGATTAATAACAATTAACATAAGATACAGTTTTTTAAAAAACAAATTTCTTGTAACAGTAACGATAATACTGATTACGTGTACATTTTATTTGTACATAGCTTTGTGTGAATAGGATGATTACTGTCTAATTGATCAATTAAACCAAGTCTATAGACGTGTGTTTCTAATAAGTGTTTTATTGTTCCCACATACCGCGGGTGAGTAAGGTGTTGCGACATGGGAATCATGCAGTTCATCGCTTCGTGCAATTACTCTGCTCTGTTCACTTTTAAATTCAACTTATGACTACTTGTAACTTTCTTGTATGGGAGAAGTGATTGCTGACAAACTGAAAAGGAAGCTCCCCAGTTAAGTGAACATGCACAAAGGGGTTTTAATATGGGGGAAACTTCATGTTTGCAGCTCTCAACTGGCATATTTACGTTGCACCTACTAAATGTAGATCAAACGTGAAGTGGATAAAGAGGTGATCACTTCAATTGTATAATCTAAATGTTAAAACGTAATGTTAGGGAACCGACAAATATGGTATAAAGTTGTGCAGAATAACAAATATTCACATGTTCGTGCAGTTTTTGAATTCGAATTTTGAACATTTACGAAACGACAGCAGAAAAGTGGAGAGGCAGACAAATGTTGGATTGCACAGTCGACATACTGGATTATAAATGAAAGGGGCAGATACCAGACAATGCCAGAAACAGTGAACATCTGTTACAGCTGACAAGCTTTTTTTGAATGGAAGAATAAAGCTGCTGGAGAAGAAATATACTTGGAATAATTATTGGAAGACAAATTTTAATCCCTGCTAACAGCAGACCAGTACTAAAATTGGCCGTGGTTTTGGTGAAGATGATAGACTTCTTAAGTGACTGCTGGGTCGCTTAAAATTACCCTCGAGAATAAAATTGTGGATGTGATTGTGTGACTTGGCAATAACAATAAGCATGACTTACTGGGCTGTACAGTTTGCTTAAGTACAGTGCCACAAGAAGCCGGGAGCACACAGCGGGTATTTAAATAAGTTACTGGCTGGAAGAAAGCACAAGCCTTCTATTCCCGGTAGGGGCAGAATAGCATCCTGGCAGGCTCTGGGTCCCTACCAGCTTCTCATACAATTGCCTCAGAGGTTAGAGCGACCGCGGAGTGAAGCTGGTCACTGGCCCAAACAAGTGTCGAGGTTAGGGATGGCTGGAGCTATAAGGCCACAATCCCTTATACCTACATGGCGTAAAGAGAGACAGGGTTATTAATAGAACATGATCAGCAATGGACAAGTTAATGTTTTCGTCTACACAAAAAGCTTTGGATTTCCGTTATTTTATTGCCATGTTGCAAATATTATGGTCATGGATATGCATGACACGTGACTGGTTCCCTAAACACTGTTATGAAGCGCTCGAGGGGTGCCTATGCTTCGGTCGGTATCACAGTATCGACGTTGGAGGGTAGAGCGGTATGTTCTGGTTCTCTCAAGCTGTCATTCAAGAAACTTTTGAGGTTCATGGCGTAAACATTCAAAAAAAATTTCATACTATCCCTCAATGTCTAAATGGTACAGTTATCGGATGAAATCCTAGCTAGAAGTGGAAAATGCAGTTTTACTGTGGAAAATTCGATGGGCTTTATGCTAGGTATTCAATGGAGGTAGGGGTAACGTACAGCAAGTGGTATGCACTTCGTACAGTCTGGATGCAGGTAAGTGCGTGTTACCTCCTTGTTTTAAATTCCGTATTTCTCTCCTCTTGTGTTTCACACAACTTCAAAGGGTGGGTTTATTTGCTCGTGCATTCGTATGGTACTTCATTTTTGTTGGAATGTAAAACACAGTGAAGCAAATAACTGGAACACAGGCCTATGTGGGGCGTGTGTTTATTTGGAGTGCACAAACAGCAACTTGCAGTGTCATTGTAATGTGCTGTAAGATTCAGTGACACTGAAGTGCACAGTAATCGTAATTTCTTTTAAATGGTTGAATATCTGTGGACAGAACCCCTCAATCAAGAACCGTTGGCGGCCGCCCCAAGGCTCAGGCAGTTAGTTCCCTGCTTGTGACAGCGGAGGACCGGGTTTGGAACCGGGACTGGCTTTACTCCGAGGACTCCAGTCTTCCTCCGACAGCATCCTTCCATCAACGCTGCACAACATTCATTCATGACCGCCGCTGTATAATCTTGGCAATTCACGGCGTCGGTAAACACAACCACTATCGTCAAGAAGAACCTGGTAGTCGCCCTCGGAACACAAATGCTCCGTAATATATTCATGTGCACACTTTCTCCACAAAATGCAATTCAGTGCTTCCTCTTTCAATCTCCAGTACCCTCTCGTTTCTTAAGGTGAACTAGTAGCTACTTAGGGCTTCTTCTTACTCTTTCTGTTACTTCTATCCGTCCTTCTATTTTCCTTCATTGACGTGTTTTAGAATGCAGCTCCTACGCCAGAAGTGAACAGTCCAGTTAGCTATCCTTTTTTTGTTGCATGTGCGATGTAGCTTTCCTCCATGCCTCTCTGTAATACTTTCCCACGCGATTAGTCTTGATGGATTGATCTTCCCTACCCTTCTCCAGCACAACATTTCAAACCTTTCCAGGTATTTCTGATCAACGTTCCAAATTTTACGTTCACAGGGCCGTGCATCGTAATAAATTTTATAGAGTAAAACCAACTAAATGTACCAATGTATCAAATTACTTTTATTTTGGAATGACACTCTACATGTTTCGGACGGTCTTTCCGTCCATCATCAGGAGTTCAAGACTGTACATATAGCAACAGGCATTTGTCAAACAGATGCTGCTGACTGCTTGCTCGTCCGAAACATGTAGAATGTAATTCCAAAATAAAATAATATG
>Ga0123354_10002504_pt1 | contig 24365 bp, 24 predicted proteins | sample TergutLab28metaG_2_FD_97872 | JGI IMG/M metagenome (GOLD analysis project Ga0123354, IMG submission 97872) | Labiotermes labralis P4 segment gut microbial communities from Petit-Saut dam, French Guiana - Lab288 P4 | ecosystem: Host-associated > Arthropoda: Insects > Digestive system > Gut ... | reverse complement strand
TGATTTTTTATAATTTTAGTTTAGTTAAATAATGGGGGCAAAAAATGAGTATACTTAGCGATATAATGGAACAAAAAAAGAAGTATTTTCCGAAGTCGGAAGAAGGCGGGGCAGATGTCCCGAATGACCTTTTCGTGAAATGCCCTTCCTGCAAAAAAACGATTTCTAAAAAAGATGTTCAAGCTAACTGGCGAGCATGCCCTAATTGCGGGCATTTATTTAGATTGTCTGCAAGGAAGCGTATTGAACTTATATGTGACGAGGGGTCTTGGAATCCTTTAAACACAAAAATTATGCAAAAAAATCCACTTGACTTTCCTGAATATGATGAGAAATTGAAGAAAGCGGAAGAAGCCAGCGGGCAAAAAGAGGCGGTTGTATGCGGGACGGCGAAAATTAACGGGAATAAGGCAATGTTATGCGTTATGGAGCCAAAGTTTATGATGGCGTCTATGGGTTCGGTTGTCGGTGAGTTGCTCACTGTTGCAATAGAGAAAGCCACCGAGCTCGGTTTGCCAATTATTATTTATACTGCCAGCGGCGGCGCACGGATGCAAGAGGGAATTGTGTCACTTATGCAAATGGCGAAGGTAAGCGGAGCACTGGCAAAGCATTCCGAGATAGGATTATTATATATCACCGTTATTACAGACCCAACGACCGGCGGCGTTACAGCAAGTTTTGCTTCACTTGGCGATATAATACTAGCCGAAAAAGGGGCGCTTGTGGGATTTGCTGGACGGCGCGTGATTGAGCAAACAATAAGGCAAAACCTGCCGGAAGATTTTCAAACTGCAGAGTTTTTGCTAAAAAAGGGGTTTATCGACCATATTGTTGATAGGAAAAATCAGAAAGAAATAATTGGAAAATTACTTGCGATGCACGCAAAGTGATTTATATATCAAATGTGGAGAGTTGTCTGAGTGGTTTAAAGAGCACGCTTGGAAAGCGTGTGTTGGGCGAATAGCCCACCTAGAGTTCAAATCTCTAACTCTCCGCCACTCCTCAGCGGCTCTGCTTCGCTCGTTTTCGCGGGCAAGCCGCAAAAAGTTCGCACGCATCGCGCTTCGTCGTTATTCCCCACAAAACACGGGGCTTCGCCCCTTTGTTTTGCGGGGGCCCCGAACGCCCGTGGGTTAGGGAGTTCAAATTTGGAGCACAGTGCTCCGCCATTTTGCTTATAATCTTTGCGAATTTTGTGGCGAAAAAATTGTCTTCTTTCCTCAAAAAATAGGTTTTTTTAAGTGAAAATTTACATTACATAAAAAGGCTTCTTAGGAAGCCTTTGTTTTTAAAAGGAGTTATTGAATTTGCAATTCATTAAAAAATATAAAATAAGAATATTATTGATTTTAATTCTCATTTTAGCGGGAGTACTGAGTTTTTGGAACGTCTGGAAAAGTGAGTGGAGCAATGGGTATTATTCTGCTGCGGTGAAAAGTATGCTGGAGAGCTGGCATAATTTCTTTTTTGCGTCTTTCGATCCTTCCGGATTTGTGAGTGTGGATAAGCCTGTGCTCGGTCTTTGGATACAATGTTTGTTCGCAAAAGTTTTTGGATTTCACACTTGGGCATTGGTACTGCCGCAGGCATTAGCAACAATTGCCGGCGTATTTTTATTATATAAAATGTTGACTAAATATTTCTCGCCAAAAGTGGGTTTATTGGGAGCACTCTTCCTAGCAACAACTCCTATTTTTATTGCAGTAGGCAGAACTAATAATCTTGATGCTACTATGATATTTTGCGTTATACTGTCGGCCTTCTTTGCACTTAAAAGTTTTGAGAACGGCAAGCTGAGAACGCTAATATTATCTATTGTTTTCGTAGGGCTTGGTTTTAATATAAAAATGGTGCAGGCATTTATGGTGCTGCCTGCTATTTATATAACATATTTCTTCTTCGCTAAAACAGAATGGAAAAAGCGTATTATAAATTTAGTTGTTGTTACCGTTTTTTTAATGGTGATTTCGCTTTCATGGTGCGTGGCTGTGGATTTAACTCCAAGTGCTGATCGTCCATATGTGGGAAGCAGCAGCACTAATTCTGCTTTAGATTTAGCTGTTGGATATAATGGAATTGCAAGATTTACAAATAGCATTTTAGGGAAGCAGGGAGGGGCAATACCCGGCGGTGTTGGACGACCCGGTGATATGCCTAGTGGTGGCCCTGGCGGTGGCGGCCAAATGCCGGGCGGCTCCCCGCCCAGCGAAGATGGTCAGATGCCGCCAAGCAGCGTCAATGCTTATTATCCACCAGTATTTGGCGGTCAAGCGTTAAATGCGGAATTTACCCAGCAATATCAAAATATGCCAGAAAACGTGCAGAGTGGTATTCCAAGCGGCAGGAGCGTTGGTATATTTGATACGGGAAATCCAGGCATAACTCGCTTATTTAGCGCTGAGCTTTATGGACTTATCGGCTGGTATATCCCGATAGCACTGATTGGATTTGTTCTAGTTTTAGTAACGTGGCGCAAAAGAACGCCTGCGCTAATATTTTTCGCAAGTTGGTTTATTATAATGTTCTTATATTTCAGCTTTGGTGGTTTAACACATGCTTATTACACTGCAACGGCTGCGCCGGCCATAGCGGCAATGGCGGCAGTTGGAATGGATTTCGTGCTTAAAAAGTTATCAACTTGGTTGGCTAGCGCTGTATTAGTGATGGTTGTAATATGCCCGCTAATGTGGAGCTGCACTCCTATGGTGTATGGCGACAGCTCAATGATACCCACGGCAGGTTTTTTCCTTAAATATAAGAATGAAATAAGCAACATATTAGTTAATTGGCAAGATATAGGCAACGTTAATAGTGAAGTGGAAAGCTATTTGCTGGAAAATTATAATGGCGAAAAATATATGGTGGGGGTAGACAATGCCGGTCAGGCTGAAAGTTTAATTATTGATACCGGTAAAGGTGTCCTCTTGCTTGGTGGTTTCACGGGCAGCGACATCATTTTAACCTTAGATGAGTTTAAGAATTTAGTTTCTGATGGTGAAATTCGATACTTTATTATTAGCAGAGATGGTATGGGCGGCGGCGCACCGGGCTCGGGCGAAAGCAGCACTGATAGCAGTGCAAACCAAAACCGAGATATACTCTCTTGGATAAAAGAAAATGGCGTGCAGATAGAAATAGGGAATACAACGATATATGATTTGCAAGGAACTGTATAAACTATAATTGACACTTTGATGCAAAGCAGTATAAAATAATTAGTTGAAAATTGTGCTAGTAAATTCACTAGCCGTTATTATTGTGTTAATTGAGGGAGACATATAAGACCTTTCCAATATAAAAAATTGATTTTAAGAAACGTTTCGCGACGCCTCTTTTTACGCAAAAAATACGTTTCTTTATTTTTTTGCGGTTAATATACATGATTATTATATTGTGAAGGCACATTTGTCTTATTGAATAATAATTCCGCCTTTGCCCGTATAAATTATTTTTTTACTATGCGACTTGGGAACGTGGAACTTTGGTTTTTCTAATGTAGAATCTTTTGCTAATTCATCAATAGTATTATATACTTTTACAGTTTGATTAGCAGGATCAAACATAACTGCATCAGGGCGCGTGATGCCATTGGCTTTCATATAATCTTCCCTAAACAAACCCTCGCCTATGTAGAACCCATTCTGCAAACCTGTAAAGTATAATGCAGCATCAACATCCGGAACTATTCCCATGCCAGTACCTTGCACTTGTTTGATCATATTATCCCATAAAGCTTTAAAATGATCAAAGTGGCTATTAGTTAGATCACGTATTTCTTGCGTGGAAAACCCTTCATCCTTATCACTATTTTTTGTTTGTTTCATTAACTTATAGGCATATTTTGTGACTTCTGCTTCCAAACACTTATAGAGCATATCAGGAACAGAATCTTGCGCGATCCTCTGTACTTTATCTTTCCTCAACGCCGTACCTGCCGCATCTACATAATCCTTTGGCCGACGATTAGCGTCTTCGACTAATGCTTTATAGCGCGATAAAGCGTCCTCAAAAATTTCCAAGTTTTCACCTGTAAGTTCTTTTGGAACAGGTAAGTTTTCCAGAATTTCATAAGGCTTTGCATCTTTTATGAATGTTTCCCTAATCCCTGCTTCTGTAGTATAATCGCACTTGTCTACATTAGCTTTTTCGTGTTTAAAAGTACATCCACTTGCAAGTGACCCCATGACGGCTAACGTCAATACAAAATTTCTAGTTTTCATAATTAACCTCCAATATAATATTAACACATAATTAAATATTTAGCAAGTATTTTACTGTTACTATGGTTTTGGGATGATGTTCTCTGGTATAATATTTTTATTGTTTTGATTTTTTGAACTACGGGAATTAACATTTTTCATACTTTGCAAATGGAGCAACGGAGATAAATGATTAATTAAAAGTGTATTCCTATCAATGGGATAATCATTAGGGCAAGATGGAATGTTTTCGCCCAAAGCGTTTACATTCTCCCATTGTCTATCTTTGCTCATGAATTCGTCGCCACGCAGGAACCAATCAGCTTTCTTTCTGGTGTCTAAAAAAGTGGGATCTATATGGTCATACTGCCCATCAAGTTTTACCACAAGCCAAGCATGTCCTATCCTAGCGTTTTTACCGTTTTGGTCTTTTGTCACAAATCCTGTCGCCAAATGCGCTTCCATACCTGCTGCTTCTAAAAGTTCTTTCGTGGCCGTTGCATACCCAAAACATACTACTTTGCCATCGCCGCTTAGAACTGTGTTTGCATCCCATGCTTTGCCGTAATTAGGGATATCACCTTTTGGTGATTTGGCAGCTTCTTTATCATATTCCGCATGTGAAACTACCCAATTTTGTATGGTAACTAATTTTTCAAGTTCACTCATATTAGGTTTAACAATTTCATTAACAATACTTTTGGCACGTGCTTTTAAAGCTTTATTTTCTTCTAATATTTTTGCATTCTTTTCTTGGATTTTCGCTTTCTCTTGAACAGATAGATGCGGTTCACATGTTATAATTTCTGTGTGTTCGCCATTTTCATCTATTCCAATTAATTGTATAGGGATATCATCTTTGATGCCCCCAAATACTGCTTCACATGTTGTGCCATCTACTTCACACTTTGGTGAATTAGCATTTGGTGTACTGCCATCGACAGTATAAAAAACTTGCATATGTGTAGGCGTTTTCACACTAATTATGCCACTCCAAAGTATTTCTAACGTGCCATCAGCGGCTTTAGAAACAAAATGATTAACATATTCGTTAGTTATCTGCAATATTGGCGAACGGGGCGAACGGTCTTTGTGCATATCTTCATTATGAATATCTCCATGCAGTGACATAGCGAATAGTGCCCAAAGAGCAAAAATGGATTGTCTAATTGTTTTATTTTTCAAATCTTTCGCCTTCTTCCACTTTATTTTATTTTACAATAGATAATAATAAATTTCAATACTTTTATGTTAAATTTGTGTAAAGATTTGAATATTTTGCTGTAATTAAATATGTTGACATTTTGATACTGAATAACTATTATTAGTTCGTTTGGTAAAGGGGATATTTTTTTGAAAACTGATGGAAATAATATAAGAAAAATTGACTTTAAGAAGCTGCTTTTGGGAGCCGCTTTGCCTAATGAGAAGCTGAAAGAGGAAAAACTTTCGGTTTTGTGGGGATTGCCTATAATGTCGAGCGATGCGGTATCATCTGTGGCGTATGCGGTGGAAGAAATCCTTATGGCGCTTGTGCCTGCGCTGGGGCTTATGGCGGTGAAGTATGTTGGGCTAGTGAGTATCCCAATTATTGTTTTGCTCACAGTGTTAATTTTTTCTTATACACAGATTATCACTCATTATCCCGGCGGCGGCGGGGCGTATATAGTGTCAAGGGAGAATTTTGGCAAAATGCCGGCTCTTATTGCTGCCTCTGCTTTAATAGTGGATTATATAATGACGATTACGGTTAGTATTTCCTCGGCTACTGCTGCGATTGTTGCTAGTTTCCCTTCTTGGGCGCCATATGCACTGCTTATAGCTCTTGTGAGCCTTGGGCTTATAACTTTGGTCAATTTAAGAGGCACAAGGGAATCATCAAAAATATTTGGTATTCCTACTTATTTGTTTATTGTTGCAATGGCAATTATGCTTATTACTGGTCTTATTCGTGCCATGACCGGAACGCTACATCCAATTGAATATACTGCAGCACAGCAAGCGTCATTAATTGGTGATACAATATCAAGCATAACATTAGTATTATTCTTGCATGCATTTTCAGCAGGGTGTACAGCGCTAACCGGTGTCGAAGCAGTTAGCAATACTGTGCCTAATTTTAAAGAACCATCGGTTAGAACGGCAAAGAGAGTGCTTTATCTCCTTGGAATAGTGATTTTCTTCATTTTTGGCGGAACATGTTTGCTAGCAACAGTCCTTAAAGTTGTACCTATGCCCGGGCTAACGGTAATGTCGCAAATGGCGACTGTGCTTTTTGGCCAAGGATTTATGTTTTATTTATTGCAATTTTCAACAGCTTTGATATTAGTACTTGCCGCAAATACCGCTTATAATGGACTTCCGGTTTTCCTTTCTATATTAGGCAATGATCACTTTATGCCTCATCAATTTACGATTCGCGGCGCCAAGCTTAGCTTCTCTAATGGAATTCTATTTGTGTTTGGCATCTCCGCCTTGCTTTTAATTGGATTTAACGCAGATACTCATAGATTAATCCCTTTTTATGCAGTGGGTGTGTTTTTGTCCTTTACCCTCTCTCAAGGTGGAATGTTAGTTAAATGGTTCAAAGAAAAAGAGCAGGGGTGGAAGCATAAAATGCTCATTAATCTACTCGGGGCAATAATGTCCGGGGTGGGGACAATAATCGTCTTCTCAATGAAATTTACAAGCGGTGCATGGGCGCTCCTTATACTTCTTCCGTCAATAATATTCTTTATGAATTCCACATCTAAGCATTATTCGGATTTTGCAGATGCAATAAGCGTGGAAGGATATGATTATAAATGTACTCCAAGCACAGCAAACAGCAATATGCCTTATATAATTCTGATTAATGCTATAAACCGAGCCGCGCTTAAAACACTTAATTATGCCAAAAGACTTTCCACGAATGTTACTGCTCTTCATATTTCGGGGTCAAGCGAATATACAGAAGATTTACAGAAACAATGGGCGAACTATAATATGGATATTCCGCTGACAATTATTGAGGACCCTTATCGAAATATTTTGCCGCCGCTTGAAACGTATATTAGTGTGAGAGAAGGGCAGCTAGGAAAGGGTGAAAAACTGACTGTGCTGCTTACAAAATTTGTTGGGCATAGCTGGCGCGATAGACTTTTATATAATCAAACCACTTATTTCTTGGCGGATAAGCTCAGCAAGCATGAAGATGTGGTAGTGGCAATGATTCCTTATGTGTTCCATAGAAAATTAGATAACAAAGAACCATCTATTGCATAGATGGTTTTTTTAGAATTTAATATATACTTTTCATGTCCTTTATTAATAGTTCTTTGCTTGCCTCTCAAAATATGCTTTGGGATGCGCGCATGTCGGGCATTTTTCAGGGGCTGTCTTGCCAATATGAACGTGCCCGCAATTACGGCAAACCCAAACTGTTCCTTCTTCAGCTTCGAAAACGAGATTGTTTTCAATGTTGCCCAGGAGTTTTAAGTAGCGCTGTTCATGTTCTTTTTCAACTCCCGCAACGCTGTCGAAAAGTCTTGCTATTTCGGTGAATCCCTCTTCACGAGCTTCTTTTGCAAATGTTGGATACATATCGGTGTGTTCATAGTTTTCACCTTCAGCCGCATGTTTTAAGTTTGTTTTTGTGTCGCCTATGCCTTGCAACTCTTTGAACCACATTTTCGCGTGTTCTTTTTCATTTAATGCCGTCGCCGCAAAAATTCCAGCGATTTGTTCATATCCCTCTTTTTTAGCAACACTTGCAAAATAGTCATATTTATTGCGCGCTTGTGATTCACCGGCAAATGCTGCCATTAAATTGCTTTCTGTTTTGCTTCCTTTTAAGTCCATAATAAATGCCTCCTTAGATAAGATAATAATATTTTTACGAAGGCTTTTTGTCAACTTATTGAGTGTTTTTTCCTAGTGGCCTCGCCGCCGCGGATATGGCGTTCTGCTAAGTTTTTATCCAAAACTTTGCGAACATCTGCAGAAAGCGATTTGTTAATTCCGGCTAACCGCTCTGTCATATCTTTATGTATTGTTGACTTGCTAATTCCAAAAACTGCTGCGCTACTTCTAACTGTCGCGTTATTGTCAATAATGTAATTGGCAATGCTAATTGTGCGCTGTTCTATATCATTATAATTAGAAAACATTAAATTCACCTCTATTGTTAGTGTATTAGAGGCAAATTGCAAATATTATTTGAACCTTAAATTTTGTCGAACGATTTTGCTTGACTTCCAATTTTATTTATTTTAAGTTGTAATAGCTAGGGGTTAAGTTTATGTTTTTCAAAGCAGAAGAAAAGCCATTTACCGATAGAATTATTGGGGCATTTGTAGGCATTAATAACGCAAATGTATCTGATTGTTACTCAATAGTAAAGGGAGAAAGTTCTTTTGCAGGAATTAATCAAGGCAAGATGACTAGTTTTTACTCTTGTATGGATGATGTAAAAGGTTTTGATTTTGATAAAAATTTTTGGCAAAAAGACAAATCGAAAAGGCGGCCATTAAAGTTTACTCCGGAGAAATGGCATATAATAACCAGCAGCGTTGATGAAGATATTATGGAAATAACAACTAAAGAGCAGCTTTTAGACTTTGCCAAGAAAGTTAATAACGGAGATACAGCAGCGATAAGGTCACACGTAAAATTGAGAAGTAATATAAATCTTAAAAGCGCTTGGTGGAAGCCTATTGGCAAAAAGGCGCTCCCCTTCAAAGGGATTTTTGACGGCAATGGATTTGAAATCTACAATGTACATATTAAAGGCGGTGGCGCTTTCTTTAGTTATAATAGCGGAAAAATTTGCAATTTGATTATTGATAGTCAAATATACAGCGGAGAGAAAGTGGCGGGATTTGCAGATGTTAACAATGGATGCATAGAATGCTGCGGCGCGATTATCAATTTAACTAATAAGAAAAATAAAATTGTTGGCGGTTTTGTTGCTGAAAACTATGGCGATATTTCGAAATGTTATTCGTCAGGGAAAATGCGTTCTTTCTTTTTCCCTTTATGGGCAAAGATTTTGCCGATATTGCTGCTTTTCCTAATATCATCAGTATCAATTGCATCGATACCTTATAAACAAATTCCGTATGACGTAAATCAAGTGAAAGTGGCCAATGCGAGCCAAACCAATGAAAATTATATTTCTTTTGAATTTAATATGGCGGCAACCATTGATCTTAAAACCGGTATGTGCACGATAGATTATATAAATGATGGAGCCAGCCAAAAAGATGTTGTGATTGAAATACAAATGACTGATGCCGATGCTTATGCAGCCGCAGGAGCTATTGACAAATCTCCTTCGGAATTACAAACACTTATGGATAATGGCGGTTATGATCCGAAAAATTCTTGGACAACTATTGCCAAAAGCGGGGCTGTCCGTCCCGGAAACAAATTAGATAAACTACCAATTACTAAACTTTACGGCGGCAAGTTTCTTCCTCCGGGGCAATATACCGGAAGAGCTCATTTAATTTATTATAATACTGAAAATCATAATAGAGAAGTTGTGGAAAACAGTTTCGCTTTAGCCATAACTGTGCAATAATTTTTACATAGGTTGCTACAAATTTAAATATAGGAGAAAAAATATGACAAAAAAAGTTTTGAGCGCCATTGTGGCTATTGCAATGGTGTTTCAAGGTGTGGCCGCGTTTGCCGCTGCAGGGTCTTCCACGGTTGAAGATTATACCAGCGATATGTCTAACACGCTCACTAGCGGAGATTCCACTACAGATCCTCTTTCCATAGGGGTAAATGCAAGCGTAGTGGCAAATGGCCCCGTTTACAAAATTGACGTATCGTGGGGAGATATGTCTTTCAAGTTTGACGCTCCGTCAAATGCGTGGGATCCGGAAACACATACATATAATTCCAGCACGGGGACGGGAACCGGCGGCGGGCAATGGACGGCAGCAGGAGTAAATGGCACAAATAATAAAATAACAATTACTAATGATTCTGCTTATGCCATTGGCGCATCGTTTGATTATAAAGAAGATCCCACAAATAAATTGAACGCTGACCCCAATGACCCTAACAAGGTAGTGCCATTATTCAGGTTGGATAACAGCGAACTTGACCCAATGCGGACAGTGCTTAATAATACTGCTGTTAATGGTACAAATAATGCTGCCGTTGCGCCTTTATCTACCGGAGGGCTAACTTCGGCAAATCCATATTATGATCCCGCTATGACAAATTCAAAAACAACATTATACTTGCCAACAGCGGATTTTTATAATCCTGATGGCGGGCCTTCTAACGGATATGTTAATGGAGCTAGAACTTGCAATGTTTTCTTCGGTTTTGCAGGAACTCCAGATAATATAGCATTCCAAGATAAACAAGTTGGCAGTATTAATATCGATTTTTATCCTTGTGATAATGATGAAATTAATAATACAACTTCTTTCACTGACGGCACTGCTGCGCCCGTTTTCCACCCGACAGACGGTAAATGGTCATGGAACTAAGGAAACAACCAATATATGCCAAAACGGGGCGAATAATAAATATTGTTTATGCTTCGCTGTTATGCGTGGTATTGTGTTTAGTTCTGCTTAATGGCCTCAATGTGGCGGGAGCCACAACCGCAAGCGTACCTTGGTCAATGGATTTTTACATCAAACCGCCAATTGATAAAACTGCAAAATACGGTATGCCTTTACAAACAGATACGCAGCCTTTCGCTTATTCGAATGGAGAGCTTGGGAATGGTATCCAATTTGGTATGGCAACATCGCTATATCGGCAGAAAAATGGAAGCATAACAATATACCTAACTAATCCTGAAAATAGCGGCGCTTATCTTTTGTGCGAGATTAAAGATGAGGCCAGTGGCAAAATTATCGCTGAAAGCGGCAGAGTGGCTAACGGAAAATTTGTAACCAGCCTGAAACCGAAAAATGCTTGGAAAAATGAAGCGACACCGGTAACCGTTACGATTTATGCAATGGATCTCCAAGATTGCTATAGTTTAGGCAGTATGGAATTTCAAACTACTCTGCAACCTTGGTAAGATCGCTTCGCTCTCGCAAGGGGCACCGCTTCTTGCGAAATCCCATTTCAAAAATGTTGCTGCGGTGAAACAAGTTCAACTGCTCAGCGTATTTTGAACTTTTAAGCCTAATAATAAAGCAAGAGTGGTATTTCACTCTTGTTTTATTATGGACAACTTTCTCATAATATTGAATATGGAAAAGAAATTTTTTATTGCCGATGCGCATTGCGATACTATTTCGAAGATTTATGAAAACGGGGAAGCTTTATATGAGAATAGCGGCCACTTAGATTTAAAGAGAGCGCGGGATATTGGATTAAGTCTGCAGCTCTTCGCTGTTTGGGTGCGCACGGGAGAAGACAGCCCCTTTAAAAAGGCAAGCGAAATGATTAAGACGTATCACGAAGAATGTGCAAAAAATATTGATATTGTAGCAAAAATTAGAAGCAAATGGGACTATGAAGATGGAAAGATAGGAGCTGTTTTAACGGTTGAAGGCGGGCACGTTTTAGAAGGTAAAATAGAGAACCTACAAGCGCTTTATGATATGGGCGTTAGATTAATGACGCTAACTTGGAATGGAGAAAATGAATTGGGATTTGGTGCTGTTAGCAAAAAAGGGGAGGGGCTTACGCCTTTTGGCATTGAAGTTGTGCAGAAAATGGAACAATTGGGTATGTTTATTGATATTTCGCATCTTTCTGAGAAAGGATTTTGGGAAGTGATGGAGAATACAAAAGATGAAACACCAATTTTTGCAACACATTCTAATAGCAAATCTATTTGTAATCACCCTCGAAATTTAACGGATGAACAAATAAAAGCCATAATAAAAAGAAACGGATATATAGGTCTTAATTTATGCGTCGATTATTTAGGCGGAAATTTGCTTTCTTTTATAAATAAACATACAAGACATATATTAGAACTCGGCGGGGAAAAAGTTTTGGGGTTTGGTTTTGATTTTGACGGGACTGATGATTTGCCAAGAGGCATTCGCGGTTTAGAAGATGTATATAAAATTACTCGAAAACTTCGCAAGGTATACGGCGAGATAATAGCAGAGGAAATTTGTGGAAAAAACTTGCAAAGATTTTTCAAATAGCATAGATTTAAAAGCGTAAGTAGGGAGTATCTTTTGAGGACATTTCACGGCGGCGTAAATCCAATAGACAATAAAAAGCAATCCAGATATTTTAAGATAGAGGAACTTGCCCCTCCTTCTTTTGTTGTGCTGCCTCTTTCCCAACACATTGGAGTGAAAGCAAATTCAATAGTCACAGCCGGGCAGAGCGTTTTATGCGGGCAGAAGGTTGCTGAGGCTAACGGCAATATTTCTGCAAATATACATTCCCCGATAAGTGGCCTTGTGGAGAAAATTTCACTGCATTTACATCCAAATGGGAGTATTGTCGAGAGTATATTTATTAAAAATGATTTTAAAAATACAACATTGCCAAAAAGTTCGTCAAAGAAAAATGTGTCCGATTTGACGGCGACGGAAATTGTATCAGCCGTTCGCGAAGCAGGCATAGTGGGCCTTGGCGGAGCAGCATTCCCAACTCATGTGAAGCTCTCTTGTGGCAAACCAATAAAAACAATAATAATTAACGGAACAGAATGTGAACCTTATCTAACTGCTGATTATCGTATTATGCTGGAATATCCTGAAAAAATAATTATGGGCGCATTGGCAATTTCTAAGTGTACAGGGGCGACTGAGGTTATAATTGTAGTTGAGGATAATAAAAAAGAGGCAGTGGAAACATTAAAACAGTATGCATCAGCACTGCCTTCATTTAAAATTGTTTCTCTTCCTTCTAAATATCCCCAAGGAAGTGAAAAACATATAATATATGCAATAAAAGGGATAGAGGTACCGCCGGGGGCATTGCCGTCAGATGTTGGTTGTATTGTGGATAATGTATCTACATGCGCGGCTATATGTGATTGTTTGGAAATGGGTTATCCTTTAACACATAGAGTGATTACCGTCAGCGGCGGCGCATTTTCTCATGCGCAAGATTATAGAGTGCCGATAGGCACGCCCATATCGCATATTATAGAACAGCACGGTGGGTTCGCTTCCAGCCCCAACAGAATACTTTTAGGCGGGCCAATGATGGGTTTGGCACAGGTATCGCTCGATGTGCCTGTTATTAAAGGTACTAATGGGCTATTAGCTCTGACTGAAAAGGAAGTTAAAAAAGATAGAGAAACTGCATGTATTAGGTGTGGGCGCTGTGTAGACGGATGCCCTATGCGGCTTCGTCCAATAAATCTTGCGAATTATACCAAGCGAGCAAATACTGAAGGATTGAAAAGTGAAAATATCGTTGATTGCATTGAATGCGGTTGCTGCTCATATACTTGCCCTGCTAAAATACATTTATTGCAATGGATCAAAACAGGAAAGGGAATGCTTCATAAAGTATGAACAAATTGGTTGTTGCGCTTAGCCCGCATATTCGTTTTAAAGATAATACGCAAACAATTATGTTTGACGTTTTAATTGCTTTGCTCCCATGTATACTTGCCGGGCTTATTTTCTTTGGTTATAGATCCATAGTTTTATTATGTATATCTCTTGTTTCTTCTGTGTTTTTTGAGTGGATTGCCTGCAAGTTGATTAGGAGGGAAAGTTCTATTTGGAATCTATCTGCAATTGTTTCGGCAGTGATTTTAACTATGAATCTTCCGGCTACAGCTCCTCTTTGGCTTCCTATTATCGGCAGTGCATTTATGATATTAATTGCAAAAATGTGTTTTGGAGGATTAGGACAGAATATAACCAATCCAGCAGCAACCGGTATTATCTTTTTAACTATTTGCTTTCCAACTATAATGTACTTTTTCTCTGCACCTTTTGCTCAATTATGGCTATTGCATGCTAATATTGCCTCATCTGCAACTCCTCTTGCCCTTGCTAAGGCGAATGCAGGTTCTGACTTTTTACCTTCATATCTCACGTTGTATTTCGGTCAAGTAAGCGGGACCATTGGCGGGACTTCCGGGTTTGCTGCTATAATAGGTTTTTTATATCTTCTATGGAGAAAAGTTATTAAATGGGAAATACCACTTGTTTTTGTTGTAACTGTTATTATCTTGTCGTTAATGCTGGGCAAAGACCCTGTTTTTAATGTCCTTAGTGGCGGGCTTCTATTTGGAGCTGTGTTTATGGCAACTGATTATGTAACTTCGCCTATATCGCGAATCGGTAACATTATTTTCGGTATTGGTCTTGGAATCTTAACGTGTGTTATACGTTTTTGGGGTAGTTTTGGTGAGGGTGTATGCTTTGCTATTGTCATTATGAATATTTTAGTTCCGCTTATAGATAAGATTAAGCCGAGAAGATTTGGTATACTTAGAAAGAGAATTAAAAATGAGTAAAATCAGAAACGCTTTAATAATTATAGTGATTATAATATTTTTTGCAGCCATTATTTTAGCGGTAAACTTTTTTATTAAGCCTGCTAATACTTCAATTGAGGATAAAGCTCGTCATCAGGTTGTATCGACTATATCTTATAGCACCGAGAAACAAGCAGACAGTACTTTATGGGAATACTATGACGCGAGCGGAAATATAATTGGCTATTCGTATTTAGGCGAGGGAAATGGCCTTCTAGGAAAAATTGAAATAATGCTGGGATTAGATAAAGATATGAAAATTGTCGGTATGAATTTTCTGTGTTCAGATGCAGTTTTAGGATTAAGCGGTGAAAAGAAAAATGCACTTGTTCAACAATTTATTGGGAATGAAAGCTTGTTTAGTATAAATGTTAATATTCAACCAGCAGCAGGGGAAGAACAGATAGCACAAACTGTTGTTAATATTGTTAATAATGCAGTGCAAAATGTTGCGTCTTTGGAAGGTGCGAACAATGAGTAAATTAAATTTCTTAACAATCAAAAAAAGTCCTATTTTTATCTTAACATTAGGCCTTATGCTTGTTCTTGCAGCAACAACAAATGTGATAACTGCACTTACTTTAGGCATCGCTACAGCTTTAATTATAATTATTTCCGGTGTTCTTATTTTTATTTTGCAACGTTTTATTCCAGAAAATTTACTTTTTTCTTGTTCAGTAATTATTGTTGCTGCACTTGTTTCTATGGCAGTAATTGTTATGAATGCTTATTTCGCAATTTCGGCGGAAAGTTTAGGTGTTTATTTGCCATTAACATTTATATTTTGCATAAGGTTAATTATAGAAACAAAAACTGATAATAAAAAAAGCTTGAAATTTTTATTATTTGAAAATTTATACTATAGTGGCATATTTATTCTAACATTATTTGTTTTGGCATCTGTTCGCGAGATTTTAGGCGCGGGAACATTTGCGAATATTCAGCTATTTGGTGGTTTTGTGCCTTTATCAATAATTATGCTTCCTGCCGGTGCGTTTTTGTGTGTCGCTCTTTTAATGGCCGGCGTTGTGAGTATTAAAAATTATATGGCGTCAAAAAGCAAAGGTTCTACAAATAAATCTGTAATTTATATAGAAAAATAGGTGATAGATATGCAAATATTAATTTTGGCTTTTTCTAGTATAATTCTTCAAAATATTGTTTTCACACAATTTTTAGGGTTAGAGTGTTATAGAAATGATTTAAAAAATATTAAAAATGTTTTATGTTTTGGTTCTATTTTTATAATTATATCTTTAATAACTGCTATTATTTTTTGGTGTTTAGATAATTTTCTGCTTATACCTTTAAATATACAATCTTTACAAATTTTTTCTTTATTTCTTCTTGTTTTTGCCGTATGGGTATTGGTAAAATATTTTGTTAATAAATTTTTACCGTTTTTGAGCAAAAGAGTAAATTGGTTGTCAATTGTTATGAATAGCGCAATTTGGGGTGTTGGATTATTAATTATGCAAAATGGTTTTGGGTTTTCAGATTCTGTTTTGTATTCTTTATTTTCTTCATTAGGATTTATAATAATTCTTATTTTGTTTGCCGGCATTCAAGAAAGATTGGATAATTCTGCTATTCCAAAAGCATTTAAAGGATTGCCTAGTTTGCTGATTTGTTTATCTATTATTTCTTTAGCTTTTATGTGTTTTAATGGAATTGGTGTTTAATGTTGTGGAAAACTCTGTGGAAAACTGTTGAAAAGTCTGTTATTATTGTAATAATTTTGTAATATTTGTTTTTTAAGTTTTCTTTTTTTGTTTAATTTTTGTTAATAAAATGTTTGTTAATTTGTCTTAAATATATTGATAATATTCATAGAAATTATTGTTTTCCACATATTAAATATATATACTACTTATACTGTTTATTATATATTTAAATATATATGTTTTAATTAAAATTCTTGCTTTTTAAGAATAGAGTTGTTAATTTATATATATGAAAATTTCTGTGATATTGCCTTCCTATAATGAGGAAGAGATTGTTCTTGAAAATGCGAGTAGAGTGGATGACTTTTTATCAAATAATTATAATGATTATGAATTAATAATAGTGGATGATGGTTCAATAGATAGAACTTTAGATATATCTGAAGAACTAGCAAAAAAAAGGAAAAATATAAGGGTGATTACGTATCCTTTTAATCGTGGAAAGGGTGCGGCAGTTAAAGCCGGAGTTTTAGAAGCTGAAGGGGATTGTGTTTTATTTACTGATTGTGATTTAGCTTACGATCCTAAATATTTAAAAGAATTAGTTGATAAATTAAAGGACAGCGATATTGTAATTGGTTCTAGATATATGTTAGATGGGAAAAAAGTAAACAGAACAAAATACAAAAGAAAAAGAGGAATAGTTTCTAAGTGTTTTATTGTTTATACTAATTTTATGTTAAAAACAAATCAAAGTGATATACAAGCGGGCATTAAAGGATTTAGAAGGGAAATTGCAAAAGATATTTTTAATAAATTAACTATTTTCGGTTTTGGTTTTGATGTTGAAGTTTTAGCTTTGGCAAAAATTCAAAAAGCAAAGGTTAGTGAAATTCCGGTAGAAGTATCAGAAACGCGAAAAAGTTCAAAAGTGAGAGTTTTTAGAGATAGTGTTAAAATGTTTTTTAATGTAATTGGTGTTCGTTTTAGAGTTTTAATTTAGAAAGGTTTTGTTTTGAAAAATAAAAAGACAAACATAAAGAGAAGATATAAAATATGGGTTTTGCTTATTGCAATACCTTTGTTATTACAAGCTAGCGTGGCAGTTGCACCTGCAGTTAAAATTACTTCTTTTTGGGATAACAATCCAATTCCGCAATATCTTGATATGGGAAATTTTGAATGGGCGCAGTCTGCAGTTGATGATTTGTCACAATATGGGATTATAAATGGGTATGTGGAAGATGGCAAAAATTATTTTAAAGCGAATTCACTTATGGATAGGGCTGAATTTGCAAAAGTAGTTGTAAGCGCTTTTGGTGCTTATGATGGGAATGTAGAAAATAATATGTTGGACAACCCTTCTTATTGGTGGGCCTATAAATATATAGGTTCAGCGGTTGAAAATGGTATAGCGAAAGGGTATTCAACTGAATGGTTTGGTGCTCAGGATCCTATACTTCGGCAAGATGTGGCAGTTATGTTAGTAAAAGCAATAGATAATGCAGGAATAATTCTTCCTATTAAAAATTCAGGGGTTGTTTTTGCTGACGATTCTCAAATTTCAGATTATGCCAAGACGGCCGTTTCGCGTCTTGCAAGCGCGGGGATAGTGCAAGGTGACAAAAACAATTATTTCTATCCGCAAAAAGATGCAGAAAGAGCAGAAATTGCGGTAATGGTAGATAGAGTTATTAACGGTCAATAGGGAGATATTTTAATGGCACAAGAAAAAAAGAAATATATGCCTATTTGGATTTGGATAATTGTTTGGGCTTTTGTTATTGGAACTATTTTTAATTTTGTTTGGCCGTTTTTGAGTAAAGACAGCAGCCCTGCTTTTTACGTAAAAGATAATAATTTATATGTTCTTCCCGAGGGAAAAGAAACAAGTTTTGATATAGAGAATGTATCTTTAGAAAATGTGATGGAACAAACCAAGAATGGAAGCAGAATAGCATTTTTAGATAGTAATTCTAATTTATATATTAGAGAAATCTCTGCAAGCAAAGAAAATGAAAAGATTGACGAGAATGTTTCTTCTTTTTCATTTTACAATAATCAAAGTGATGTTGTATATTTGAAGCAAGGCGAAATGTGGCTTTATAGCAATAAAATATACCGACAATTAGATTCAAGCGTGAGCAGTTTTGTTATAAGCAATGATAAGAAGAAGATTATTTATGAAAAAGAGGGTGGAAGTTATTATATAATTGGATTTAAAAACGAAGACATTCCGGAGCAATATACCATGGCCGGTGATACAGATATTATTAGCAACCCAGGAGAATATAAGAAATTTATTTATGTTCAAGGCGGTGAAATTTATGAAAAAGATTATGGGAAGGACGTAGTAACAGCAGCTGAAAGTGTAGATAGTGCATTTATGTTGGGTAAAACTATTTATTATTTTAAAGATAATAATGGCGTAAGTAATTTATACGAAGTAACGAAAACAGGCGAACAAGAAATTTCAAACGATATTGAAAGCACATTAACAAATCCAATTGGGAAAACGGTGCTTTTACAATCAAAAGTGAATGATATTTATGTTTTGCAAGAGGGAAAAACGCCATTTTTAGCGTTTAATAAAGACGAAGCAACTTCACCGCAATTATCAAGTGACGGCAAGAATTTATATGCGCTTACGAATGCGGGAGATAATTATAATCTAATTGACAAAAAGATCGGAAATGGTAAGATTTCCAGTGAAAAAACAATATTAGGGAATGAAGAGATTTATACTTATTGGCTTGATAATGATAAAGTTTTCATATCGACGGGAACTGCGGATCAGCAAGGATTAGGCGTTTATGGGAATAGTAAATATAAGCAATTAACGCAAAGCGGTTATTTGCTCGGGAATTTAAAAACCGGCATATATTATATAGATGAAACGAATTTAAATAAATATTACCTGGGAAGCACGAAAAAGATAGATTCACAAATCAATAATTATGGATTTTTCGGTGAAGATTTGCTTTATACAAAAGATCAAACGCTATATTGGCTTAAAAATAATAAAAGTGTAGAGATTGATACCGGGGTAACACAATTTATTTTCCCAACGGTATTTTAAAGGAGAAAAAATATGAAATTTACTTGTGCAACGGAAATTTTTTCAAAGGCAGTAAGTTTAGCAAGCATAAGCGTTCCCACGAGCGGCGTGGTGGAGCTTGCTTCGGTTGTTTTGGTTCGGGCAGAAGGGGAGAAGATAACGTTATCGTCTATGAATTCGGAAACGAATACCAGCGTAACGCTTGGCGCCAGTGTTTCAAAAGAAGGTGCAATTTGTTTGCCTGCTAATGTTTTTGCCGATATGATTAAAAGATTTTCCGGCGACGAAGTTGTTTTTGAAAGCGACGAAAACTTTCTTGTTACAATTAAATCGGGAAGAACAAAGTGTGAGATTGCCGGGGCGGATCCAAAAGATTTTCCCGAAGCGCCGGTGTTTAAAAGCGACAAAGAAATAAAAATATCAGAAAAAACGTTTGGAGATATGATAAGAGGAACTGCGTTCGCTGCATCCACTAATGAGCAACGGCCTACGATTATGGGCTGTTTACTAGAAATCACAAAAGATTTAACCAAAATGGTTGCTATTGACGGCTATAGAATTGCGGTTATAGAAATTGAAAAAGGTGCGAAAGGCGAGGGTAAAGTCAACATTCCGGCAACAGCGTTAAAAGAATGGGGGAAAATAAGCGAAGCGAGTGACGAGGAAATAAGCATTAAAATCGGCGAGAAAAATATAATGCTGGAGAAGAACACGGAAGAGATGGAGATAAAGTTTACTTCGCGCGTTATCAGCGGTGAGTTTATGGATTGGCAAAAGTTTATTCCCACAGAGTTTAAAAATGAGATTGTGCTTGAGAAAAGCGATATGGTGCGCGCTATTGAGAGAGTTTCAACAGTGCTGACGGCTGCTCAAAAGGCGCCGATCAAACTTACATTTAGCAAAGCGGGCGTGGATTTTTACTGCGAAACAACGGTTGGCAAGGCGAATGACGATATTGACAAAAAAAGCGATTTGCCGGATCAAGTTATGGGATTTAATAATAGGTTTTTATATGAGGCAGTTAAAAATGCTGACAGTGATGAAATTAAACTGATGTTTAACGGGTCAACGGACGCTATGATGCTTACAAATCCGGAGATAGGCGAAAAGAATTATAAATATATAGTGCTGCCGGTTAGGCTATGAGTAAATACTAAATAATAGATACTAAATATTAAATACATAAGCTCACAAATTAGTGAGCTTTTTTTGCTGGTCATTGCGAGACCTGAAAGGGCGAAGCAATCCAGCGACTTCGGAAAGTCAAAAGTCGCTGGATTGCTTCGGACGAGCGTCCCTCGCAATGACGCTTTACCAAAATTTAACACAATCTTTACAGAAATTTAACATAAATTGCCTAAAATGGGGTTGACTTATTTATCCAGTCTTGGTAAAATAAAAACATAATTTGAGAAAGGGATGAAAAAGTAAATGCTCAAAAAACGCGATAACACTATATATATATATATATATGAGGAGAATGTAAATGACGCTTTTTTGAATAGCGCTTTTTCTAATCGCACTTGCGGCAATGGCTGCTAGTGCTTTTTGTATTCTCAAAAATAATAAAACTGTCAAAACGTTTTTCTGGCAGAACACCAAGAAAGGGTGATATTTATGGAACGCATACAAGAAAAGTCTCTATATTTGAGAGCGCTTTCAAATGAATTCTCGAAAATATGGACAGACAGTATGAATGAAGTTTTTGCTAAGGAGGTGGATCCGATTCAAAAGGCCGGAACAGAATATCAACAAGCTTATGCAGAAGCGCGAAAACAAGCAGACAAAGCTATTGCTAAAAAGCCATTAAGGTCAAAAATTATTGATGGATACAATAAACTTATAGCTTTCAGTCCAAACAGGCTTTACAGTGCATTATATATTCATGATCGAAAATGGCAAAACAAGCTTGATGGTGAATTGTCAAACATTTATAAAGAATCACATTCTTTAGGCGCAAGATATCAAAAAATGCGTAATGATTCAGCAAGTAAAGAGACGCCAGATGGCTATTCAACCATTGAAAAAACAAATAAAACTCAGGCCTATCTCACAGATTCGCTAAAATATTATGTTGAAAAAGGTGATTTAGACAGTGCTAAAAAATTAGTTGCGAAAGAGGCACAATCATATGCAAATTCTATGTTACATAGAGTGGGTTGGAACTTGCCAAATTTGAATGATAATATGAACGGTTTCGCGGAAAAATGTGAGCAGTTAAAAAAGGGCGGTGAGGGTTTCCCGTTAAACAAGGATTTATTAAAGAAAACATTGGCAAAAGCTTTAAATTCCGAAAGAAACCTTCATGCAGAAATCACAAAACGCGCCGAACCTACTAAAATTCCGCCCAAACAATTATCGTAAAGGAGATGACGAAAATGGATATACCACAAATGCCAAAACTAAATCCTACCGGCAGAAATTCTTTGCGAAGCACGCTATCGACTATAAAAACAATATCAGATATGACGCATCAAGTGACAGAACCTTTAACAAAGGTAAAAGCATCAGTTATTGATAAGCCGCTAGAAGCTGCAAAAAATAATATTGGCGGAAGATAAAGCAGGTGAGGATATGAAGTTTGATCCAAAATATTTTGAGAAAAATCCTGTGGAGATGTTTGATAATAAAACAGGGCGTCCATTGCCTAGTTTTACTAAACTGTTTCATACATATTCGTTAAAACAAGAGCCGAAAATTAGTGTGGAGCAGGCGCACGGGCTGCTTAGGGACAAGTCTGCTTTTGATAAGCTTTCATTAGTTGATAGAGTTGGCATAGAGCAAGTGATAGCGCATAATCAAGCTGATAGATTGGGAATTCCGCATCCGAAAGTTAGGATTGTGCCTAATATTTCAATTGCCAGTCAGCTTATTCAAGGGCTTGCTAATGGCAATTCAATTTATTTGAATAGCAATACTTTAAAATCGAATGAATGGTCGCACAACACGCCTGTGCACGAAACGTCGCACTTGTATCAGTTCGCGGCAGAGCGCGGCGATGTCCAGCCGGACGAGGCTCTTCGGCAAAGCAAATCTCTCTATCAAAAGAATGCAAAAGATATTTTTCTGCATCCGATAAAATTTGTTTTGGCTCATTACGCAAGTGATAGAGAGCAAGACGCGCGAAACCGTGCTAATGCTTATCAAAAAGAATATAACTTGCCGGGTGATTTTGAAGAATATGAAAAAAAGCAAGCTAAAGGCATAAATTTTGAAAAGAAATATGGTGACGGCTGGGGCGCGATTGCCAAAGGTGTATATAAAGTTTCTGCGAGAAATTTGAAGCATATGGTTCCGATTGCAAAAATGAAAGGGAAAGCCATCAAATTTATTAGCATTAAGAAAAGTGTGAGGCAACAGGTTTCGCATATGCGCTTGAATAATTTAAACAGAGAGCAGAGCAGAAACTTGAATATATATAAAAATAAATCATTATGAAGAATAATGGTTTATTTTTTTGATATTTGACTTAAAAGATAGAAACGAATATTATAGAAAAATTGGAGGGGAAATTTATGGCGAAAGAAAAACAGTTGAAATATAAAGGAAAGCCGCTTTTCAGAAAAGATAATTTGATTTATTATGGCAATGTGGAAGATAAGAATATTGTTGTTATGCAGATTTTGAATTCGAAAAAAGAGAATGACGTTGACATTTCGGGCGCGGTTGCGGTGGCGCTTCAAACGAACGATGTTCCTGGGAAAGAAAAGATTTTAAAGACAGCGCAACGAGAAGGGCTATTCGCAGCGCTGGATTTAGCAGAGTTTTGGCTGACTGATAGTTTGGCTTAGCGCGGAGAAATTTATGAGTTTTGTGATGGATAATTTAGGCATTGAATCAGGGGAACTTACTATTGGAGGCGTAAAAGTTTCTGATTTAGCACGCAAATATGGCACTCCGCTTTATATTTTAGATGAAGATAAAATTCGGCAGAATTGCAGGGATTATGTAGAAGCTTTAAAAACGTATTATCCTGCCGAAAGCAAAGTTTTATATGCTTCTAAGGCTTTTTGCTGCAAGGGAATATATCCGGTAATTAAAAGTGAGGGGCTTGGCGCGGACGTGGTTTCGGGCGGGGAGCTATTTACAGCTTGTTTAGGGAATATGCCGGGAGAAGAGTTATATTTTCATGGTAATAATAAAAATGATAGTGAGATAGAATTAGCGTTAGAGCGTTCGGTTCACGCCATCGTGGTGGACAGCATTTATGAATTAAAAAAACTTTCAAAAATTGCAGAGGCGATGGGGAAGAGGGCAAGAGTGTTATTTCGTGTGAAACCGGGAGTGGATATTCATACGCATGAATTTGTTCAAACGGGGCAAGAGGATTCTAAATTTGGTTTGTCGCTTGTTAATGGTGAGGCATTTGAGGCGTTTTCAATAGCTAAAGGTTTGGAAAATATAGATATTATGGGCATACATTGCCATATTGGTTCTCAAATATTTGAGGCGGAGGGCTTTAATGTGGCGATTAATAGAATAGCGGGATTCGTGCGTGAAATTAAAGACAAATTAAATGTTGAAACTCATGAATTAAACTTAGGCGGCGGGCAAGGAATAAAATATACACAAAAAGATGATCCATTGCCAATAACGGAATTTGCAAAATATATAGCTCTGAGTGTGGTTGAAATATTTAAGAATAACAACTTAACCTTGCCAAAATTATTGTTAGAACCCGGGCGTTCTATTGTGGGAAATGCGGGGATAACAGTGTATACTGTTGGCTCTGTAAAGACAATTCCAAATGTTCGCAAATATATTAGCGTGGATGGCGGAATGGGAGATAATCCGAGATATATGATGTATGGCAGTGAATATGAGGCGCTTAGGGTGCGTGAGCCGCTAGATAATAAAAAAGCAATTGTTACGATTGTTGGCAAGTATTGCGAGAGCGGAGATGTAATTATTAAAGATGGAGAGCTGCCAGAGGTGGAGCCCGAAGATTTAATAGCAGTGCAGTGCACAGGAGCGTATAATTATTCTATGGCAAGCAATTATAATCGTAT
>Ga0123354_10002503_pt1 | contig 24367 bp, 10 predicted proteins | sample TergutLab28metaG_2_FD_97872 | JGI IMG/M metagenome (GOLD analysis project Ga0123354, IMG submission 97872) | Labiotermes labralis P4 segment gut microbial communities from Petit-Saut dam, French Guiana - Lab288 P4 | ecosystem: Host-associated > Arthropoda: Insects > Digestive system > Gut ... | reverse complement strand
TTTCACTCTGTCAAAGACTGTTTGGAGGTTAGCAGAGACAATTAATTCTATAAATCTTTCTTGTTGTAATGTATATTGTATTACTTTGTTATTATGCTTTGCACAATATTGTATTGGAGATTGCAGCTTTGATATTTGTTGATTTGTATTGTATTGTCTTGTTTTGTCTGTATGTAGTGTTCTTCTCTGACAAGTTTCATGTCCAACTGTTGTACGACAGAATTATGGACCGACGAAATGATATATGTATGTATGTATCTGATTCATGATGGTGATAATGATCATCATCATCACCCGTAACACAAATTATCTCCTGCTTTTATACCCGTGACATTCCAGTCTTATAGTTAAGAGATTCATTAAGGCTGCTGTGCTTATTCTTTTGTCATATTTTCAGATGTCTCTTCTGTGACACATTTCTATAAATGACACTGTTTTTGTAGTCTGTCTGCACATTTACAGAGTCTGACTGACTTGTGTGTACTGTCTTTTGAGTCCCTGTAATGTACTTTAGTTGCATGTTCCACCCTGTTACCTTTTTCAGCGACTGTTTTCTGTAATTCTGATTCTTATGCTTTGGCTTGTAGTTTTCAGTGTGTTTGATTGGCTTTTGGGGTTTGGCTGCATAGAGGATTTGGAGATATATGGACATTTTGACAGACATTGCAGTTGCCTTTTCAGGGTGCATACATTTATAGATCCTGCAGTGGGGTGTATGTGTCAGGGTCACCAATCGAATTGTTATACTCCCACACACACACACTTTGTGCTACCAGAGCTACATGAGGCCACCCCATTGACTCATTTCACCTTGAAGATGGCAGCTACAAGATTGCCTCATTTCTGTACATGTTCAACCCCGAAGCTGATCAGATACATCGTGTTCTGTGATGTTTTTAGAGTTGCCCTTTCACGTACTGCCTTCTACATAAACCTGTATACATTCAGAATGGTTTTCTGTATTTGCTCTCTTTTCGTTGAAGAACCGGATTTTGAATGTGTCACTGGCATAAGTGAATTGACATAGTATCAATATATTAACTTGATACTGTTCTGCTTGTAAATTGCTGTTTCCGGCACTGATAAGAACAGACTCTGTACAGTAGACCTTATCAGACTGAGAATGTGCAGTGTACACATGAACATATACCCCGCCCTTTCAATGTTACATACTCAGATTATGTCTGTCCACTAGCTTTGCTAGGTTTTTTACCAAACAGAAAGTTCTTTGATAGATTGTTTTTGTTGTTTGAAATTCACAAATGTTTTCTGTTTTCAGTAATGTTTAAAGTACACAGATGTTTCTGTTTTCTTAGTAAAGTATACACACATAACCAGTGTGTCATCAGTTGGGAGGAAATTACTTTATAAACAGATTGTATGTAGTACTCATAGACTCCACTCACCCAGTTGACAGTACCAAAAGCAAATGTGTATACATGAGATTTGGGGTTATGATGGGGGTTATTTGTAAGATTACTGTCATCTGAGGTGAAATGCTAGACATGTTGAAGATGGAGGCAGCAGTTTAGTGTCTTTAGGTGATGCAATCCCATTGTGCTGAGATCAATAAATGTATCCAAAGGAGTTCCATCATGCATAACACAGTTTATTACACAGGTGACTAGTTTCAGCCCATTTTTCAGGCCATCATCATACCTGTATACCAGAACCCATGAAAGAAACTATACCAATGTAATAAATTGTGTTGTGCATGATGGAACTCCTTTGGATACATTTATTTAGCACTTCATTGATTAGAAATGGCAGAACAATATGAAATGTGTATGTTATTGTTTGTGTCAGAATATATCATGCATATAATGGAACACTAATTTTGGCTGTTTGTAATGGAAATGTAGGTTAATATCTTTTGGGAGGCTATGCATGTCGTCTGGTGGCCAGTTACCAGTGTTTTAGGGGCATGTTATCTCATTCATGTTGGAGGCAACAGGTTCATCAAAACTGATTTTCATGAGCTGTGCAACTATGTGGCATCACATCACAGAAGAAAGTGATCGAACTTTATTTACGCAATGCTGTAGATTGTAATAAGCCACGTATTGTACATATAATGTAACATTAAGGCACATTCATGCAGCCATTGTTGCAGTGGAAAAGAAATAAGTGTTACATACTATGAGTTTGTGTTTGTAGCCTTAGGTTTCCAGCATGCAATGCACATGTGCCATATTGTCGTCTGTGGCCACCCCAACTGTACAGTATTTTTCCACATTATCTCATAAATGGCATGATTTAAAAAAATGTTATTGCGTGTAAAATGTGTGTTGTGATTTTTTATACATGTCTGTATCAACCATTTCTCATTCTAAGAAGAAATGAGTGAGATATGATCACAAATGTATATTGGCCTTCTTGTAAAATAACCGTTATTCTTGTCAGATTTTAATGAAACTTGAATTTTCATGAGAGATTTTCAAAAAATACTCAAATATCAAATTTCATGTCATTTATTTAATAATTTTATCTTTTTATATTCAAGAAATATTTTTTCATAAACCATGTGCTAAATTTTAAATGCCATCCAAATCATTTAAAGTGTAAAAGAATTTAATACCTTAAAGACTGCCTGAGGGGCCTATTTCAAGTAAACATCATAGTCATGTTTATGTCCTTAAAGATTCACAATCTTGTTTTATTTTGCCATGAAACTGTGACTCAGGGCCCTTTTCCTAGATTGAAGTGACCAGGACATAAAATAAACCATTCACCTGAGATTAGTACTGAAGTTAAAAATGCATGGAGCTTTACCTCCACTCTCTCACACACCTTCATGTCATGGTGGTTATTAAGCACTGAGACAGCTTTATTTTGTATCTGTCAGCTACTGTAGGACTGGTTATGTTTGTAACTGTTGTGTTTATATCAGTGGGACAAAGTATTGTGTGGCAGGAGACCTCCAACCACTGACAGGTTATCACTCATTCACCTACTGGGATAATTATGTTGTCTGTGGTGGTGGTATTCCATTGACTCAACTCAGTTTATCATTAGTTTTCTGATCTCCCTTTCTGGCTGGTCCTAATATCTTCAGAAAATTTGTGTGAATGATTTTCAGATAATTGAAGAATAAAAATAAAGCACAATCATCCTGTTTTCATGCCATGAACATGATGGTTTTAATACCTGGTGAATTTGACAATGACCTTCATTTTTTATTGATTAAGATTTTATCTTAATCATGTATTTACATCTCAAAGTAGGCTGATTAATAATGTTAGTGTACCAGATTTATCCAATTTGATAAGGAGAGTGTAAGTTGTGATTAGAAAATGGGTTAGAATGCTGATTATGATGCAATTCCCTTACCATGTCATGTTTATCCTGCAGATTTCATCTCATAGCTTGCAAGGTTACACCCTTGTTATCACTTTTATAACAGGTTTCTTTTTTGAAGAGCATTGACTAATAATTCACTCTGAACATGCCATGGAACTGTAACAAGTGTGTCATACATAACCAAAGAATGAATTATGAGTTCATCGCAACATCTTTAAACAAATTATTAGTGTGACATGAATAATATAAAAATATTAATGATTAACTGCCTTAAGTCTGCTTGGTAATGGAGACCATTGATGATTGCTTAAGATGCATGTGGTCTTGGCAGTTGTGTTCATGCTTTCTGCTGTTGTGTAACTGTTAACGTTACAAAGAAATTTGTGGTGTATTGTGAAGTCCTACACAACATGTTGCAAGGTATGAGATATGCATAATTTTCGTTAGTAAGCATAATAATGAAAAAGTACATATGGGAAAGACAAAATAAATGAACTGGAAGCAATCAGTAAGGAGTAGAATGTAGACTAAAATGGATGGGCATTAATTAATTTAATGAGGGTTTCAAACATAGAAGTAACTTGGTAAAACACAGGAATGGTGATTTGGTTGTTGAAGGAGTGGAAGAACTAATATTGTTAGGTAGTTGATGTACATGGAGCTAATGAAGTTAGGCAGACTGTAATACATATATCTGAGGCTAGTGCCTGTGACATGATTAATATTCATTAGTTGAGGAGGTATAAATCACCAGGTGTTGGTTAAATTCCACCTGAAGTAAAATGTAACTTTCTTGAGATTCATGATCTTGATTCTGTTTGGATTAAGGAAGTTTCCACAGCAGTGGAAGGAATCTGTTATTATATCTGTTTATTAAAAGAGTAACAAAATTGACTGTGGTATTTGTCATGTTGCATTACTGTCATCATACACAAACAGAATTTTATCAAGTTTGTGTTGAGAGAATATTGTATATACATTATGGGGATTATCAGTGGAGGTTTTGCCATAGTAGTAGATTTCAGGTCTGATATTTTGTGTTTGTCTTTTGGTGTAGAGAAATTTGGGGGACAATTGGACAGTGTTTCAGCTGTTTATAGTTGTGAAGTAAGCCTTTGATTCAGTTGGAATTGAAGTATTCATACAGTAATGATACTGAATTCATTGTACTCATGAAGTTAGTTTGGCCCGTTGAAATGTTAAAGAGGCCTGTTGAAGGTCTTTTTAGGTAATGCAGTAATTACAGTGAAGGTCAGAGTTTCACTTGTGCATTTCATGTGAAAAATGGTCAGAAAGGATATAGTTTATTGCCATTTATTACTACATTAATTTAGAGTACACCATTAGGGAGGTTCAAGAAGACCAGGGGATTGAGTCTAAATGGGACATATGAGTTCCTGATGTTAATTTGTTGGGGAAAGATGTGACTACTACAAAGAAAATACAGAAGCTTTATGTTTCATACTAGTGTGTGAGTTAGTCAAGAAGTGAATGCAGAGAGATTGAGGTAGGTGTTGATATCTCATAATTGGAAAGTGAGACAGGATTATAGTAGCTGATAAGAGCTTTGCAAATGTGGGATGGTTAAAAGATTGGGGAACGACAGTTAAAAATAAATATTGTATTCCTGTAGAAGATAGGAACACATTAAAGTGAACCAGAATAACTGTCTGTAATAATTCTAACCACCCTTGGTTCTAGGATAACATTAGGGTAAAGAGTAAGCTGGATCCAAGAAACTGTGTTAGGCAAGGTATGGTTTATAGCAGTGCTTGGGATGGTAATTATTGTATGTCACATTTGAAACTTCAGACTTCTGTTTGATTCAGTGTGATGTTGATGCCTTGTGAAAGCATTATGAACATGGAGTGTTTTTGTTTGCATATTTTTACATTCTATAAATTATGTTCATAACATTGACAGATTAAGGATTGAGATGGTAATTTTCCTTATGACAGGAGACAAGAAATTTTGAAAACTCTATATATATTTTTTTCAGTACCTCTGGTGACTCACTTTACCAGATTCTGGACCTTCCCAAAACTGCCACTGCAGATGATGTGAAGAAGACTTACCGGCGAATGGCACTTAAGTATCATCCTGACAAAAATCCAAACAATCCTGAAGCAGCCGAAAAGGTGAGGCTGGCTATGTGCAAGTTGTGATTATTTTAAGTGTACTTAATGGGACAGTATGAACTGTATTAAAGAAACTGTCCAAACCCCCCCCCCCCCTCACGTTTATGGAGCAGAATTGGCAGTGAAGTGTACATTACAGAATGAGATAAATAGGTATCACTAGTTAATTGACTAGATGGACACACAGAGACAGTATACCTTGAAGTTGTTTCTGTACCACTCTCTGTTAAGGAGGCTTTCACTTAGTTATTGGTGTTGTTTTGTAGTCCCTTTAATATAGTGAAGTCTTACTTTCAGGGAAGTCACCCCCATTGTGTTAATCAAAGTATCAAATATGTATGGATACACCGGTATGTAATGCAGTTACTCTGTAAGTTAAGTACAACCTGATAATGCCCAAGTAAAGTGGCTGAAACATGTAGTTGATAGATTGTAACACCTGATAATATAACATAGTTGTGTTCTGACTGTATATCTATACATACTTGATACTTTGAAAAGTGAAGTCTTACCTTTAAACTTCGCGTTTCACCATCGGTTAGTTTTCCAGTTTTATTCATTTTCTGTTGTTTGATATTTTGAACATCACTGCTGTCTGTTATTCCCATCTTTCCTCTCCTTTTACTTGTCTGAGCATCAGCTTGTGTGTTTGACTTTCCTGGTCACTGTCTTGCAGTTTTAGGTCTTCATGGCAGCATGTATAGGCTTTTGTTTTTGTACCTCAGCGCATTCGTTTATTTCAGTTTTGGTATGTATCCGATCTGATACAGAGTATAGCTTTTCATTGCCAGCTTTTACTTTGTTCTGTGAATTAGGGATTTTGCTAATAAGCCCTCACCCTATCCATTCATAAGAATAAGCCACCTCAGCAGAGACTGTCTCTGCTGAACAGTGCAGCACACATACACCAATAAGGACCTAATATATGCAGCAACACCACCACCATATTAACCACACACCGATGTATTATAATGGACTATTTTAACAACCATAACTTTAGTAAGCATGTATTAATGCACTCCCTGATGATAGTGTAAATACACCAAAACATGTCGGAGCTGTTTTAATGTAAATTTTAATACTATTTTTTAAGACACTCACTAGTGCGTCAGTTGGTGAATAAATAAAACTTTGATAATTGGTAAGGATTTTCCACTCTACGCTGCATAATATCCTGAAGTTCACAGGTCTCATCTACCTGGCAGCCTGAAATCATGTGTTTTATTGTCCTATTTTATTAACTTTGTTCTGGTGAACTACTGGTTTAACCTTTGCTTGGCATTACATATTGGATGTGTGCCATTTTGTTCTTGTTCCTTTGTGCTGTATGCCAGTCCCTCTTAGTGTGTTTCTGTGCATTTTTATTGTCTCCATTGTGTTGTTGATCACTTATGAATGGGTGTAATGTGCATTATATTTCACAATTCTGATGTAAGGTTTGAAGACTCAAGTCTCCTGGGATGTGTGCCATGTAGGTGGGTGAGTAGGTACAGACCATTTCATTCTGTGGAATCTGTATCTGCGTAGCATACTTTTGGTATATAAACCTAATTTTTTTAACACTTCCAAATAACTCTACTCTCAAACTTGCTTAAGATAATCACTATTTCTTTTATTTATTCTGTGCTAGTTATTGAGAGAAGCGTGAATAGTTATGTTTTTTGCATGATTTCTTTGCAGTTTAAAGAAGTGAATCGTGCGCACAGTATTCTGAGTGATTTGACAAAGCGTAACATCTATGACAACTATGGTTCTTTAGGACTGTATATTGCAGAGCAGTTTGGAGAGGAAAACGTCAACGCTTACTTCCTAGTCACATCTGGCTGGTGCAAGGTGAGATTCATCTATAGCCTGTATGGAAGAGCATTTCCATTTTATGTACATGGAAAGTCAACCTGGCATGGTGTTTCCATCTTTGTATGGTATGAATGAGATGACACATATGCATATAGAAATGGGTACCCTCTGTGTAATTTCTGATACATTATATTCTTGCAATTGTAACTATCTCAAAATAGGAATATTTCTGCTAGTTGTGTTACAAGCCAATGGCATACCCAGGAATTTTGTTTGAGGGGGGGGGGTTCAACAAATTCAGTTGAGGACAGAGGAGAGAGAGAGAATGGGGATCTGGGGGCAGTAGCCCCCTAGTCAGGGGTTCTGGAGGAAGCTGTAATTTGGTACAATAAATTTCACTTCATATAGTAAAACTTTTCTTAATTTTTGGTACTTTAAGACTATTTATGATGACAACCAATTTATTTGTCATTGCTAATGTAAAACACTTGCGAACCTAGGTAGTTTTAGAATTTTACTGCCTTTTTACCAAACATCTTGGGGTGTTGGCATCCTAAATTCAGCAATTTTTAACAGTCTTCACAATCAGGTTGAATTTGGCACGATTTTGGATGGCCTTCAGAATTTTGGGGGGGGGGGGTTGAAACCCCCCCCCCTCCTGGTACGCCACTGTTACAAGCATTTCTGTGTAGCTGGAAAGCAGTATGCATGCAGTAAAATAATTGAGGTTTTTACAGTTGATGTGATCACGTTGGAATGTTTCTTAAGCAGCTAGAGGAATTCTGGGCAGGACATATAAAACCTACATTATAACTCCAAACATTTTTAGTCTTACAGATATATTACTATTATTATCATTATTTTAGTGAAGACTCATTATGTAAATGCAGAATTTATACATTCAGTTTATGAGGCATGGTGAAAGTTTCATACCATTGTCATCTTTGTTAATGTTTATGTACTAACAGTATGAAATATGTGATGTATAGGTATATATATAGGTGTAGGTATATGTATGATAAATTTCTTTATCAAATTTGGTGAGCAAGTAGGCTCAAGTGTTACTCGTCAGGCTTGTATTCAGGAGCTGCCCATTTAAGTCTTGTCTGGCACTCTATCTTGGTGACTAATGTTTTTCATTGTTTGTGTCAGTCTCACCAGGCAGTTGCTGGTATAGAACCTTAAATTAGGCATAACTGTTGCCTTCCACAGCTTTCCCAATTTTATTTGGGTTATCATATTGCTTGAAGTTACGTAGTCTCACTGACAGTGTCATTAAAGAATGTGCAAGGAAATAATACATAGATTTCATTTGCCTAGCTGCAGTATGGCTGCCATATTGCTCTCTTATATTTTACAGTAATTATGTTGTTTCATGTTTTTATAAGTTATGTCACAATAGGTATGCCTCTTCTGGGATATTATGCAGCTTATAGTGATAATTCCTTACTGACGTTTCAGGAAAGCCTATTGGTCCCATCTTCAAGGGTCAAAAAAATCCAAGAATATTTTTCTTGGTATTCTTTACTTGGATTTCTTCACCCCTGAAGATTGGGCTGATTGGTGTCCTGAAACACTGGTAAGGAATTACCACTATATGCTGCATAATATCCCAGAAGAGGGCAGATTTCATCTACTTAGCAGTGGAAACCTTAAATCATGCCTAGTTCACCTGTAAGGGGAGGCTGCTCTACATCACATCCAAAAATTTGAAAGATTTGAAATCAAGAGAGCAAAATTCCTTACATTGCTCTCCTCTCCTGCATTTCAAGGACCAAAATACCCCATTTCCTACAATTCCGCCATCACATCTGATTGCAAGCCACCACCAGAATCTACACATGTTTGTCTTCTTGGATTTATTGACCTTTGAAGATACCTATAGGTTGTCCCTAAACATCAGTAAGGAATTACCACTACATGCTCCGTAATATCCCAGAAGAGCACAGATCTCTTCAACTTCATGGTGGATGCCTGAAATTACACATTTTATCACAGTACATCATTTCAGGATCTTAAAATGAGTGGTGCAAATGTTTCTCCCATCTCACAAGTCATGCATGCACCTACAAAGTGGTGATCTCATTACTGTACTTTTATCAGCTAAGGAAGTAAACTGGGCTGATAAGGGAAGTTAAGGATTTTATGACTAATTATCTTTATTGTCACTTGGATAGATAAATGAAGACCCACGAAACCAGTTTGTATTGAACTGTGTTCGGTTCTGTGATGAGGTTATAAATCTCACATTATATAATGCTTTTTTAGCTGTTTAATGAAAAACTGCTGTTGTCAGTATTTTGATCACTTTAACTGTTAGGAAAGTTTTTGTAGGGTAATGGTAATTGTAGGTTGCCCTTGCACACCATAGGTGTATGTGGAGAAATGAAGGTATAGCTATGCTCATTTTTAATCTCTGCATTAGATGGCGATGAGTGGTCATTTTCAGGCCATGACTGCATTTATGCAGGGTAAGTTCCTCCAGTACCCATCAAACAGGAGGGTTGGTGGACTCGAGGTCTGATCTGGACACTTTGGAGTAGAGGAAAATCTCATGTTCCTGTCTGGAATCAAACCACATTTTCTCAGACATCCAGCCTGTAACTTAGTCACTGTTCTAGCTATGCTATCCCAGCTGTTTGTCAGTGACCAGACTGCATTTCAGGAAGTGGGAATTAATGTTTCTAAAGAATTTTTCTAAAAACATGAGACTTATCACAACTTTTAATCTTATCGTGAAATTGTTGTCTGAGTAGACTGAACAGTGGTGTACAGTTCAGTGTTTCATAGAAAAGTATTATGTCCTGTGAGCTGCTGCTACTGTTCTTATTGGATTTCATTTAGTTGCAGGAAGTCCATTTTTGTAAATTTGCAGCAGTGTTATCTCTTGAGAACTTATATTTTTCAAACTGTTTTATTATACGAATGTGTTAATAAATGTATGGGCATTTTTTCAGACTATAGAAATGTACTACTTTTCCCTAAGTTACTGGACTAATAGACATTAGTAAGCCACAGGACATATTACACCTTAATTGCATGTGTTTTCAGTTATATTTTGAAAAACAAAGTTCTGTAGACCTGAAACAGGAATACAGCCCCATTTGGAAGTGAAAGGACTTGTTCCACGGGTCTAGATCTGGTTCTCCTTCTGGAGGGAGCCCACTGGTCCACTTAAATTGGGAGGTGAGCCTCACCTGGACCACTTGCACTGGCAATTGAGAAGGTGTATAACAGGAATTTGGCCCAAATCCCAGGGTTTACAGACCTCAACCTAATGATCCACTTGATATGATGATGAGCCTCTGGTCCTCAGGACTGGCAAATGAGTAGTCCCATGACAGGAATAGGCTGCTTGATATGCATGTACCATATTAGTTTGTTTCTATGCCTTGTGTCTTTGAGAATGAAGGAAAGCAATGGCCACAAACCTGTGGTGTCCCTGAAGTTGCTCCAAGAGCTCGCTGAATTTGCTTAGATTTACAGTAAGTCTTTCTTATCCAGTCAGCACTTGGTTTCTTCTGTTACCCCATATTACTACTTTATGAAGTATGGAATGTGAATATGTTCAGAATAGTTCTCGCCATTAACTTTTTTCAGTTAGTGGGACCCAGAATACACCTGTTAGTATGTGGGGATTTACTTTTTTTTTAATTTAAGAAGGAATCCTTGTATTTAAAATCATTGGGCATCAATGAAGTACAGAAAATAGTAGGATGCAATAGTGACTGTATTGACTGAGTTATACTATGTAGGATGGATGGATGGACACTCCCATATTTGATTCTTGGTGAAAATGTATAGACTGACTCTGAGATGAAACCAGCCTTCTATTCAGTGGGTAATGGAGGCTCTTTCCCCAGGGGTAAAGTGGCTGGAACATGAAGCTGACCACCTGCATCTAATACTGAAGTTAAAAACAAGTGAAGCTATACCTTTGCTTCCTGCATGTGCCATTGTGGCATGTGTAGGAACTTCTTCAGTTACTACCTTTTATTTTTCCAAAGATTTTATCTGGTTCACTTCCATGCACTAATCTCACTTTTTCAAATAAAGACCAACAAGTGCACACACATTAACACCACCTCATTGACACTGTAACACTCCGACATGTTTCAGCCCTCAAAGAGCCACCCTCAGGGTGTACAACTGATACATTTCAGAAGCAAGGTTAACAAAATGAGTTACCATTAGCGGCTGCATAACATATTACACGCTGCTCACTAAGTTGAATTTTACATCTGGTAACTCATTTTGTTCTCTGTGCTGTTGAAAAGTATCATTTGTACTCAAGGACGGTGCGTTAAAGGCTGAAACATGTAGCAGTGGTATAGTGCAAATGAAGTGGTGTTTATTTATATATGTTTGCACTTGTCGGTCTTTATTTGAAGTAAAAATTTTCCACAGCTGTCTCACCAAGGGGACTATTAAGTCCTACCATAGCATTTTCTGGGAGAACTTAAAAAAAACACGGGAATTGCATGTGTGGTTCATATTCAAACTGGATACAAGTCAGAAGTGTTACGGCTTGAGCCAGCTTTCCATTGATTGTCATAGAATTATATCTTGTGACCAACCAGTTTATATATGATTTGTTTGTACTAACCCATAAACCAAATTGCATTTTGTTATTGAATTATGAACTTACATTAGGTAAATATAACATTAATAATAAAATTCATATAATTGGAAGTCTATGTAAAAGGAAAATATGTCTTAATAAGTGCACTTTGAACTCTTTGTTAGTTGTGGTCATTTGGTTGAAAGTGAGATATCTCACTGACACTGCTCTGTCTGAGTGCAAAGCAACCTATATTTTGATCACAATGGAATTTATAAAATAATTGTTCTTGATTTTGCAATGATGGAAACTTCAAAGTGTTGAGTTTATGTTAGAGAATGAGGCTTACAGTTGCCAAGATGAAAAAAATGAGTATGGTGGATTGGTAGATTTATGCTGACAGGAGGAAAACCAGAGTACTCAGGAAGAAACCCATCCAATTACAATTTTATCCACCACAAATCTTACATGGACTGGCCTGGGATTGAACCTGGGCCTTTTTGATGAGTTGTCATGGCCTTACAACCTCAAATTGTGACTGAGACACACAACACTGAGGGGTAGTTCAAGGAGTTCCTGATTGTTGTCCATTTAAAGATCTGGTACAAGAGTCATTGACTTGAGACTGTTACTTATTCAGCATCACATTATCGTTTGATAAGAGAAAGCAGAATCTTACTCTTACTATCACCAGTCACCTTGTAACTGAAGCATGCTGAAAACTTCATAATATATGTAACTTTTAACAACATTGGTTTTAATTGTGGATGTAATGAAATGTTACAGGCGCTTATAGTGTTCTGTGGCATCATCACTGGCTGCTACCTGTGTTGCTGTTGCTGCTGTTGCTGCAACTTCTGTTGTGGCAAGTGCAAACCTCGACAACCAGAGGATAGCGGAGACTACCATACCTTACATGTACGTCTGGAACAAACACAAAGCACTGCTTGACTGAATGCTGAGTATTGGAGTTGTTGATTATGATTCTTTCACTTGGTACCTCCCTGTCGTCCAGTACATTAAAGTTAAACTGAATGAGTACAGACAGCAAAAGCATAGTGTTTTGTTAGTTCTCAAAAAACTGCACACAGTATAAGTCCATATATGCTTATTGCCTACAGCACTGATCTTCCACCATAAAGGTCAAGATTCACTTTGGTGGTACAGGTGAACTGATTTTTGCAAGTTTATATATTTTCATAATGTCCAGTTTCTTTTCTCTTCCATTTCACCATTTTTAACCATCTCCATACTGGTGATTTTTATAGTAGCAGCAAGTGTAGGGCACTAGTCAGAACTTGTTATTCTGTGAACCCTGATAATCTGTGTGTAGTGGTGCAGAGTGAACAGATTTTAACTGAATGATGTTACTAAGAGTCTTCTGTTTTGTAGCACACAATCTGGATCCAGAACAGTTGTAAGATACTGTATATTCTCTTACAGCTGTGAATTTTTGAAATGAATATGGCATTTTGGGTGTTAACTTGTTTGGCTTTAGCGCATCTCAGTATCATTAATTTCACTGCTAACACCATTCAAAACATACACATGATAATGGAGCAGCACATGTGATCATATATTGATTGTTGATACTGTTTCTGAAGAAGTGTCCCACATACGACCGACAATGAATCTGCACTTGATTTGTCAGAAGGCAGTCAGTCTCTCCAGACAGCACACTGAACGGAAGCTGCTTGTGAGATTGTAGCTATCAGCATAGAAAAACATCCTGTATTAATTAATGAAGATTTAAGATATCATTACAGTGATCTGTACTCAACTGCATGACAAAAAAATTCAGTGAGTTGCCCAATCATTTCTATTCTGTCAATATCTAGCACTAATATGCTCGTGAAACAAATATTTTCCCCCATAATTGAAGCCAAGGATGGAGTCTTAACAGTATTAATAGTTATGTAATACATGTAGTGCTGTCTTTCAGCTAATTATAACCCTAGTTTATCTTTGTGTATGTTGTTCTCATTGAAAGATACGAGCGACTAATATAGTGGGGTTCCTTTGTGTGTTGAAATGGTAACAAAATCACATTGTTGTACTTAGCTTTTCACAACATATGTCCATCGTGTAACCTTCGCTGGTGGAGGTTTATCTATGTCATGCATTGAGGCTGTTCAAGTATTCAAGCTTACATTGCAACTACAATCAGACTGAAAGGCAAATGCATTGTATGCCAAAGTGCTGGAACAGCTACATCGCACAATGTGGTTAAACTTAAAAACCTCATGTTACACAGCATTACATTTGTTGCACTTGAATTTAAATTGATGTCTTGCTGAGCCTGCTGAATGACATTGTGTTATGCTGTTGTAGTCTTCAGTTTGCATCACATTGTGTTGATCTTGAGAGAACTGCATGGGAAATGTACTGTACAATTATGTGTAATGAATTTTACTCGTAGCTTACTCACAAAATGAAGATTTTCATTTGATTAAATCTTTGAAATCCTATCAGTTTTTGTGGGCTTAAATCTCTGAAATTTAGTTGTTTCAGGAAATACACTTTGTTACTTTTGAATAGGCCGTTTAGTACCTTTTGTAATTGGGTGACTGAGAATTGTCTCTGGAACTGGTATACTGCGAAGCTTAGAAACAGAGGAATATCAGATAAGGGATTGATCTTCTGGAAGAATGTGTACATATTATAGTACTATCAGATGGTCATTGTTAGTCTCTGTTCACCTAAGGCAAAAGAAGAGTATCCATTTCTGATTGGGGACACCCACTTGGCAAGTTATATTAATGTAGTGGTAGGACAGTCATGAGATTGATAGTTTCTGAGGGATATATACTGTAATGTGGAAACTGAATCACTATCTTAGTATTCTGAATGTTCCCAGGAAAAGCTCTCCACACAGAGCTGGCCTTGGATGAAATTCAAAATCCTCTGAATTGATAGTTCCGTATTTTATCTTGAGTTCACCAGGTCAATGGAAATATGTTTTCTGAATTCTGATGAGATTCACTTAAAATGGTGGGTGTTCAGTGTTGTGGGCATTCATTTAATCTGTTCTGTTGATGGTGCATATGTACACTAAAAACAAGTTTGAAAGTAGTAACCTGTCTTCTGGGAAATCAGAAGAAATTTTTCACAAAGTTTAGTGAAGTGAATAAATGCCAGTACAGATTAAGGTGTGCATACAACACAACTCAAATGTACTAGGTTCGTAATGGAAATCATTTTTGTACAGGTGTAATCCATTTCATTTTGCTTTTTTTAGTTCATTTTTTGTGTTTGTAACCCAAATGCTCCTCTTTAGGTGTTTCTAGAGTGTTATGTGTCTTCTTTGCAAATGCAGTAGTTTAATTTTGTGTAATATCTTGGTTACAAATACGTATGTTTAATTTTGTTTTATTAGTCTTTTTTTCTAGTTTATTTGTGTTATTTTCGGACAGAGTTGAGTTTTGCTATCATTATTGATCTGTTCATAGAGGAACCCTGCATCAGGGGCTGATGGACGAGTGGTAACATCCCAACCCCGGGCTGCAGCAAAGGTGCGCATACATTGTTCGTTTTTTTAATCCTGGCCTACATTCCTCTTTATTTTGCAATTTTTCCGATATATTTAATTTCATGTTTTTTTTTTTTTTCCCCCCATTTCCTGTCATGGAGAAGACAGTTATGTTCAAAGATTTAAGCTATAAGTGTTTCACATTTGGAGCTTTATGGAGGTGAAATTTATTGACAGTCTTTTGGTATGTGACAATGCTATTTAATTTGGTAGGTAGATGCCCATGTATAAGACAAATCTGCTCTCTCCATCTTCAGGTTAGAGGTGTTGCTGTGTGAACCTCATGTGGCACTTTTACAGAATTTTGAAGATATTAATACAGAGGAAACTGAACACTGCATTATATATGCTAGCTATTCAATATTGTGCTAAATAGTTTTTCATGTTAGTTCCTTTGCAATGGGCTTGCTGTTTTTACTGAGGTATAACCATTACTTGTGGTATAATTCCTTTATTAGGTGTCAAAATTATACATTTGGCAGATTGACAGATTTGTTTCAAATTAGTACTTTAGTTTAGGGTGGAAAGGTTGTAATGAGTCTCTGGCAGCTTAGAGGGGGCAGAGACAAAGAAAGAGTTCAGGTCAGGTATAATGAGCTAAGAGGTTCGCTGTTTGTCAGTATCAAAACTAATAGTTAGGGAACTTTCTGAAACAGTTGAAATTGTATACTTTGACAGCTTCTGGACATCTTAAATCTTGCCAAGGCAGATATCATGTTAGTCACACTTGCACATTAAGAAAACCTAGTAGGACGCATGTAGGGGTTCATGCAAATTATGTCACAGGAAACAGGATTAAGTAAATAGCAACCAGTGGAGATAACATGTTTAAAATTTTGACTTTTGGACCTATTAGGGCATAGTGGAATTTAACAGTTAGTCAATTGGAAACACTGGGAAAATTTAACAGAGGACTAATTAGAAAAGTGCAGGATTGTAAACTGAACACAAATGAGTAGCCTGCTGTGTACCCAGGATGTGATAAGTTATGTTTAAGTTACAACAGTTTGATAAAAGATAACCCAGTTTAAAATGTGTGGTTAGAGCATTGAAATTAAGTACGGTTGTTGAGAAGGGAACATATTGCACAATTTGCAATAATTACTGAATAATAGAGCACATTTGGCATAGTGGACCCAATACAAACAAAAAGTGCACCAAGTTTCAATGTCGCATTTATACACATAAACATTTGTAACATCAAAATTTTGTTAAATGATACAAAAGAAAAATTTTATTGTGCCCAGTTATTTGTGCAATTCCACCTGTACTACTTAGAACACTTACATTCCCTGAGATTAAGATGTGCACACTGACTGAGGAGCTGAGATGGGTTATTGAGATTTGTTGTGGATTTACTTAAGCTCTGCAGTAGATTAAAGGATAGTCCTCAAAATTAATCATATTTTCTCCCATTTCCCTCTAATTCACTAGTAACTGTTACTGTCATTTTTGACACATGATGGTACATAATATGTATAGTCACAGCATCATTAAATAAACAGTGAAACAGAATTGTAGGAAGTTTAACAGTTTAGTTTTCCCTTATGATCTCACTAAAATTACTATAATTAAAAATTAGATAGTTTTATTTCAGCTTTAAAGTAAAGAAGTGGTCATAGTATGGAGCAGTGAGGTGTTGCACTACATAGTGCTCATTTGTTACACCATAGAAATTTTGAAATATTGTTGTAGACATTTTGAAATATTATTGTAGATGAAACATTTATTTTTATTGGCAGCATCTACTTGAGCCACTAGAAACATATGCACTGTCAATTTACACAGATATTGACAGATGTTATATTTTATTTTGTATGCTGTTTTGATCATACAAGTTTCAGTTTGTGAACCCCCCCCCCATAGTTTTTATATAATTTTTGAATACCTGTTCTGTGTTTCACATCCACTTTCCTAGTCCTGTCTGCAACTTAGATATAGACAATTCTGGGGGCCAAGTTCCAGCACATAGTGAGTCGCTGCCATCTTCATTTCCAGGTATTGTGAGAATACTTTTGTATTTCTGTCTTTGTTGTTTGTGTGTTGTTGAAATGTATGCACATGTGTGGTCTTTTATTAATGTGGAGTCTGCATCCCTTCAATGAACTGTTGTACTTGGCATTGCTGAAACTTGTTCCTTCAGATTCTTATGTAGTGTCAAAGACATCTGTCCATGATTACTGTCCTTTATGATGTTGGACATTAGGTAAAGATGTACTGATTCTTTAACTGAAAGGATATTTCATTGTAAACTAATGCTGGGGGAAGAAAAGGTATGTATCCCTGAAATGAATGAGTGTAACACATTACTTATACTTAATGAGTACATACTAATCATGAGATTGTTACTCCAGACACAGTGTAATTAGTGGCAGAAGGGGTAAGCAGAACCTTTCACTTCACTGCATATATCTATATAGAACATCCATTCCTTGTCATATGTTTCTGCATTAAGCTGTGTTTGAAGGTTGCTGAGAGTCTGGTAGCTTCACGCATGCATGTGTGTAATCACTGCAAATCCACAAGATAACTTCTCTTGTTGCCACATTTAGTTCACTGTGGTGCATTTAATTTGTTTGTACTAAAGGGTATAAAATCATCACATTTACTTGTTTTTAGATTCATTCCCTCATATTGTCATTTTAAATTGCGTATTTTAAGACATGCAGTAACTTAATATTTACTTTTGTACATGCAGCAAATAATAGGCATCTGCACTAGTGATGTGTTAGAAACACTGCCTGAACAAGTAATGTTGTAGTAGGACTACATATTTCTGGAAATCCCACAGAGGAGCTGTATTAGATTTTCTTTTTTTTGGGGGGGGGGAGGGGGGGGGAGTTGGTGGTGTGGTGCGTTGTGTGTGGAGGAATCTTACAGATACACTTTTGATAGGGATTAAGAAATTCATTTATGAAGTATTTGGGTATTCGCAACAGAGAGCCTTTCTGCTGAGTAAAGAATTTTGGTGCATATGTTGTAAAAAAAACTTGAGTAAGATGTAGGGTAGTGTTGCTCTTGTGGCTGTTACAAAACACAGTTTAATAAACACATTTTCAGTATTACACAGCTCCTGTGTGTTGAAAATCAAGTACAAATGCATTGAAGGTATCAGAAGAGAACTTACCACGGTAGAGATGCAAAAATTATCTATTATGGCATAGTCTTTAACACAATATGTTCATAAAATGCATTTGTTAAATTTCAGTTGACATTTTTAAAGAGTCATTAAATTATAACATCTGTGTACTCTTGATTAACCATGTGGGGATTCTCCACGCATGGTTTCAAGTTGTTAATTACTAATGATGGAGGTGGGAAATAACATGATTTAGTGCCAAGTCCTCAAACAAAATTCTCAATACAAGCAACAATCACAGATTATTTACATAAGCAGTAAGCATCTGCTTGTAAGCTGTGTATGTATTATGTATATAAATAAATAAATTGCAGTTTTATTTTGTTTATGGCTTAGTAAAGTATGTGTTTTGGATTATTCATGTTTCTCAATTATCCATGCAACCCCCGCTACACCATCATGGTAGATAATTGAGAGTACACTGCAATTTATTTTGCTGAGTGACATTATTGTGTGCTTTGCTGTAGAAATTACAGACAAAATTAGTAAATTGTGCTTGTAGGTGCTGTGTAAAGACAGCATGGTGTGATACGAAGTGTGCTTGTTGTGCAGGGGTTAGTTGCTTTGTAGAACTGAGGTGCCTGTCATTTTGGACTGCAGATACCAGAGCTGTCAAACACTTCCATTCTTAATTTCATGTGAGACCCACCCACCTTGCCTACTCTTTTCTTGGATTCCTACAAATGTCTTGAACATCATTCTAATTTCAGGCATTGTTAAAGGTGCAAACATACATGTTTATTCTGTAATTACTAGAAGGTTTTCATTGCCTGAAACGGGAAAATGTAAGTAGAATTTGTATATGTGAATATATGGGAAAGAGGATGTAGTAATTTCGCTGATATAATAAATGTACAGACATAGTAATCTACTAAAATGTTCTTGGGTTGTTGACTGTTTCATAGCCAGCTCATAACTTAGCATTTTGGATACCTCCATTGCTTCATCAGGGTCGAGGAGGTGAGTAACCAGCATTAACAGAAACACACACATCCAGTTTGATGAGGCCAGGACTCCATAAGAGTCAGAGTGTCGATGATGATGGTGGTGATGTCCCAGTTTGTCTCTTCACTTGGTCTTCTTCATTGTCTCCCTAGTCAACCAGTCAGCAGAGTCAAGTTGGGTGATGACCTCTTCTAGTTCTTGTGTGATCCCTGCACTTGAACATGGATAACAATTCCTCATTCATTGATTAGTTTCCAACTCACTATTCCCTGTGATCTCTGTGAGGCTTTTCATTTTCTTTGTTCGTGTCCCATGGAGTTCTAAGTGTGTGGGGCTCCATGCTGAACTCAGTTTGAACCATTCTCTACTGGAGATCTTAGGATATGTGTATTGTGTTGCTTCTTTAACCAGTCTGTCCATATAGCCTAATGTTCTGGCTATTACCTCAATATCCTGAAACATTAAATCACCCATTTCAGTACTGTGCTTCACAGCTGTGTTGATGTGTTTCCCCTGTCCACACCATGAAGGAGTGTTAGGAGAAATGGAGGTATAGCTCCACTCATTCTTAACCTTAGCACTAGAATGGTGTCAGTGGTAAACTTTATGCCCTGGTTGCTTTATTACCAGGAAAGAAGTATGTATTGTGTAAGAGGCTGGGATGGTCCCAGAGCCAGTCTGGATGTTTTTTAGAAGAGAAAAATATTTTTTCTGTGCCAGGATTCAAACCGCTGATCGTTCAGTTTGTAGCCTGTGTACTGTCAACACTGTCTGAGCTCGCAATGACTGTGTAAATGCTGTTCAGAAGTTGCAAAAACTATTGTAATTCTTCCACTCATTGTACCCAAACAATTGTGATCCATGTATCTGTAGCAGTACATTGATTTTTTTATGTCTAAAAATGTGTTGGTTTATGGTGACCTTGTTCACTGTCAGTCATTGACACCGTTCTGTGTAGTAGCTGGCTACAGCTGGGGAAAGCAGTTATCCCGTAACTACACTTTCTCTCTTGCGTGAAAGTAAGTGTGTGTTAACGAGGAGTAGGTCTTGCATACCTGTTTTGGACTGTTTTTCCAATAGCCATTAACTATTTGGTGGGTCTAGGAAGTGTGTCATCCCCATTGTGTGTGTGAAAATTGGAAAGGGTATGTAGTCAAACACAACTATGTCAATTAAGGTTATTTAATGGCTATACTAGACAACTACATGTTTCAGCCTTTACTGGCCATCTTCAGGTTGTCTTTAAGAGATCTTTAGTTCCTAGTATATACATCGTGCGCACACGTGGTGCAGAGATCTCTACATAAGGGCCTTATTGCGTAATGTAATTTCTATATGTGGTGGTATGCTCTAACTAGAGGCACGATAGGGTCTGGTGGCTAGTGTCAAGATTGAAGGTTCTTGTTGCGCTGGTATTATGAAGGGGCATGTTCCTCTTCCCACCTTTTAATTGGGGTCATGTTGCGGGGAGGCCCAAATGACCTTGGATGTACGGTCCCTTGCACTCCAGGTGTTGGTGTGTTCCCAGCTCACTCCGGTTTTACCCCTGGGTGGGTGTATATCCATGTGGGTGGTGGCACACACCATTGTTGTTGCTGTGTACTGTTTCTCATTGTGTGTAGCTGTTTTCTTCACTGCACTGCCACCACGTACATATAGTGTAAGTACTACAGTATGCTTATCGAATAAGAGTGACAAAATGAACCAGAGATTCGATTAATAGTGTGAAAAAAGCGTTTCATGGTGAACAATAGCAGTGCAGTGAAGAAAACAGCGACACACAGAAACAGTGCACGACAACAACAACAGTGTGTGCCACCACCTGCATGGACATACACCCACCCAGGGGTAAAACCGGAGTGAGCTGGGAACACACCAACACCCTGAGTGCAAGGGACTGTACATCCAAGGTCATTCAGGCCTCCCCACAACACGACCCGAATTAAGAGGTAGGAAGAGGAACACGTCTCTTTATAATACCAGCGCACCAAGAACCTTCAATCTTGACACTAGCCACCAGACCCTATCGTGCCTCTAGTCAGAGCTTACCACCACATATAGAAATTACATTATGCAATAAGGCCCGTATGTAGAGATCTCTGCACCACGTGCGTGCACAATGTATATAGTAGGAACTTAAGTTCTCTTAAAGACAACCTGAAGATGGCCAGTAAAGGCCGAAACATGTAGTTGTCTAGTATAGCCATTAAATACACCTTAATTGACATAATTGTGTTTGACTACATACCCTTTCCAATATTTGGTGGGACTGTAGTTACAAAGCACACCATGTCAAACCTGAACAAAAATCGGTATCCTGCAAGTGATAATTTGTTACTACTGTACAAGTCGGTGGAGGGTTTGGTGTGATGTTACATGTGTGCTATTAATGTTGCCAGTGATCCTGTTAAATGCTTTGCCAAAACTGTATGTTGGTGTGTGAAATGCACCTACAGTTTGTCATATTGGTATGTTTGTGTATCTTTGGTTTTCCACATAGTTTAGTGGTCCTGTATCGCTTAGAATTGAAACCTTTGGATATCACTTCCGCAATTGCTGATCTCTTTTTCAGTCTGGTCATATTGTGCTTTGTTGCTTTGGTCAGAATGTTGTAATTCTGATCCTTCAAAAAATCTTCCAGTCTGTGTACAGTTTGTTGTTATAACTGCGGCATTGCCTTTTTTTTAGCTGGTAGGTGTGTGTCACTGCTTTCTCAGAGGTTCTTCGTTGCTTTTCATTTGTCATTGCATGTTGGTTTTGATTGTGTTATTATGTGACATGTTTCATGTTGAACCTTTTTCACTAACTGAAGTAGGAGATAACACTGTAATTGATTTGGAATTAACTATGTGGGAAAAGTTAATGTCTATATTCAGTGTGGTTATTATGACTGGATCCAATGCATGGTCTTTGAGGGTTGGAGGGTGTGACTGCTGAACATGATTTCACATTCTGTTTAACTACAGAGCCAGTGAGGAAAACAGATTCAGTGGATGGATTGAGCTTGAGTCAGGATGCTGTATTTGGTATAGTGACTAGACTAAGGCCTGCACAATCCAGGTTTTGAATAGAGATTTTTCTCTTCTTAAAAATATACAGACCAGCTTTGGGGGCTCACCTAGCATCCTGTTTGGTGGATACTGGGGCTGTTTCCCAGGGGGTAGAGCAGCCATGATGTGAGGCTGACCATTCAACATCCATCTAGTACTGAGGTTAAGAATGAGTGGTTCTCTACCTTCATTCTCCCTGTATGCCTTCATGGAATGTGCAGGGACAACTTTACCTTGCACATGCGTATGTGAACACAGACATGCACACCTAATAAACCCCAATTACGGTGACAGAGGAGGTCTCTGAAACATTACTAATTTATTCATTATGACAGCTTTGGGTCTTACGTAGACACACTAATAACCAGTTATTGACTGAGGTATTTTCAGTTCTTATTCATACTCTATGGGACATATGATATAGTTTCCTCACAGTTCCTTAATTCCCTGCTAATCCCTAATTTTGTTAAGTGTTTTTTTGTCACTAGCTTATGACAGATGTAGCTTTCATTTATTTGGTATTACCTGTCAGTAGTGAGAGTAAGGAACAGTTTTTTAGAATGTGTTTATAGCACTATTGTATAACTCATTGTGTGGAGTAAAGAAATGCGTCTTAGTTTGACAGGATTAACCATATGTAAACAGCAGTAACCAATCAACAGTGCTGTGATCATAATTTAGAATGATACAGAATACAGCAATAGGATACCATACATTGACAAAGACTGGACAGATATTTTGGCACAACTGCATTGAGGTAACCTAGTAACTGCACGTACTTTTGGTTTCAATACTAAATAGTCAAGGACAGTATAATAGTACCCATTGTATAGTTTTACTTCTTGAGACTGACCACACTCTGAATCACAACATGCTGGAAAAATAATGAAGTTGTAGTTCTACAGTGCATTTTTACTTTGCTGTCTCTTGATTAGCTGTGAACACAGTGAAAGATGCACCATTGTAACATGGAAGAAGGAAAAGTGTTTCCATCTTTAGGCATAATGTTAATAGAACATGTTCATGCAAAATATCCTAGCTGTGTTGGGGCCATTATGTGTAGGTGCAGTACGTAAGTAATTTAAGTATAGTAGAAGAAGAAGAAGAAGTAGTAGTAGTAGTAGTAGTAGTAATAGTAATAGTAGTAGTAATGGCTGTAATGCCTTTACTTACATGGTCAAGCAGTCCAGTTTTGGACTGCTTGAGTAGTTAAGAGTTTCGAATGTTTTGAAGGCAGTAACACTTGTGTGAAATGTCAGTCACTACCACTTGACATGGCATAACATTCCAGAAGTCTTAAATCTTCATTCAGCACCACTGTGAGAACCTGAAATCTTGCACACTGATAGTGTGTTACTATTTCTTCCGTATGTGATTGGAAGGTTGTACATTATAAATAATAGCATTTGTGATGGCATTGAATTTCTTCTGTTACAGGAGGATCCAAGTGATGATGAGTCCGGTGGTCCAGCTGTAACGTCACAACCAGCATCATCATCATCGGTGTTTGCAGTGCCACTCCCACCTAACAGTAATGCAACAGAAAACACATCACTGAATCCACAGGATAAGGTTACATATACACCAGGTAATTAAATCATTTGAAGCATGATGCAGTGTGGTGAGAGTGGACCATATGTGTACTTGCGTCAATACAAACTTTAAACATATTTTTCCACTTACTGTGTAGTTTGTAAAGATTCGGTTAGTGGAATAAGTAGATATAAATTTGAATTCTAGCATTGAATGTGGTGATTATAACATGATTGTGCACATGCAGGGTGCAAATTGTATATGAACTTGAGAAAAAATGTATCATACCGAATTTCTTCCATGAGTTTTTCCAATTTATGTGAGCAGGAATTGTGCTTGATTCCAGTTGTTTTCTACCCCCCCCCCCCCCCCCAC
>Ga0123354_10002501_pt1 | contig 24372 bp, 15 predicted proteins | sample TergutLab28metaG_2_FD_97872 | JGI IMG/M metagenome (GOLD analysis project Ga0123354, IMG submission 97872) | Labiotermes labralis P4 segment gut microbial communities from Petit-Saut dam, French Guiana - Lab288 P4 | ecosystem: Host-associated > Arthropoda: Insects > Digestive system > Gut ... | reverse complement strand
TTCTTCTTCTTCTCCTACTTCTTCTTCTTCTCCTCCTCCTTCTTCTTCTTCTCCTCCTTCTCCTCCTCCTCCTTCTTCTTCTTCTTCTCCTCCTCCTCCTTCTCCTCCTCCTTCTCCTCCTCCTCCTTCTACTTCTCCTCCTCCTCCTACTTCTTCTCCTCCTTCTACTTCTTCTCCTCCTCCTCCTCCTCCTCCTTCTTCTTCTTCTTCTTCTCTTTTTTTTTTTTATAGCATTTATTAATGTCAGTTTGTACACAATTCCACATCTGCTTTTTGGCCATCCTTTTGGTCGCCTTAACCTGAGGATTATTGTTAATACTTGACTTACTTCTCCTTTACTGTCCATTCTGTTAACATGACCAATCTGATTCAACTGACTTATTCTGACAAATGAAAGTATGTCTGAATCTCCAAACAGCTGTGTTAATTCTCTATTATATCCCTTTCTCCAATTTTCATTTACTTCGTCACTTTATTATTTAATGATGTTTATTCATTCTGTAGTCTTGTGGCAGGTTCATAGCCTCTCCCAAAGTGAGTTCTCCACAGACCGTGATCTAGTGCTTCATCTGTCAATTTTCAGTATACTCTCATTTCCTTAAGGTCATTCAGTATCTACTTATGTCTTCTTCCTTGTCCTCCTGTCATTTTTATCTTCCCTTCTATATTACCTTCAGTAGCATGTTTCAGAGTGGGTCGGGTAGCTCAGTCGGTATAGCGACTGACTACAGGCTGGACGGTCCAGTATTGAATCCCGTTGGGGACGAGATTTTCTGCCCATCCAGACCAACCCTGGGGCCCACCCAGTCTCCTGTAAAATGGGTACCGGGTCATTCCCAGGGGTAAAGTGTGGCCGGGGCGTGCTGCTTACCACTCACCCCCTTCTAGTGCCATGATCATGGAAGAGTAGAGCTGTACCTCTACCCACCCTCTGGACCACACCAGGCCTGTAACAGAATCACTTTACCTTTTTTAACATGTTTTAGAAGGCTTATCCTATGCAAGATATGACCAATCCAGTTAGCCATTTATTTTTATTGTATGTAGGATGTTTATTTTCTCCTAGGCTGTATGTAATTCTTCTTTATTTTTCACACGATGGATTTAACTAATCTTCTCCATCCTTCTCCAGCACCACAATACTTTCCAGGTATTTCTGCTGTATTTTCCAGAGTGTCAAATATCAGCACCATACAAAGCTATGCTCCAAATGTACCACTTCACTAGTTTCTTGCTTGTCCTCAAGTCCAGTTTGCTGGTGAAAAAAGTCTTCTTCTTGTTGAATGCTGCTTTTTTTTGTGGAAATCCTGGATTTACTTTCACATGTACATCTTGCATCATTTGCTATCATACTACCAAAATATTTGAAATTTTCCACATTCTTCATTTGTTTTTGTTCTGTCATAATCTGTACTGGGGATGATTGCCTTGAGATTCTCATTACCATAGTTTCTTCCACATTCATTTCCATCTCATTTTATCTTCCAACTTCAGTTAGTTTATCAGTCATGTCCTGTATTGAATGATGTATATGCTAAATATATACATAATGCTGAATTTTCATGTGTCAAAACACAAACTATTTAGCTTGTAATTTCATTGTACTTCCTTGTTCTGTTAGACATTGTTTGTGGTGAAATCTCATGTTGAACCGATGAAAGGCAGTGAGTTTTGTCGAGCTGGAACAATGTGTCATCTTCAGCTTCATGTGCAGCGTGTGAATGCCAGTTCTCACAGTTCACTGATGTATGAAGTACTGGCAGACCAAACCATGTGGGCTGTATGTGGCAGAACAGCAGGTAAGTTGAATATGTCTGAAGCTATACATACACATGCAGACTTTATCTTACACAGTTCCAGTGTCTAAATTTTATTCCGGAGTTGCAGTGCTCAGTTTTAATCTTGGCCATGACTCATGACATTTTCATTTCCCCCCTCCCTCAGGATTATGCCTTGATACACATCACGATTACCTTCTCATTCTTTCCAGTTCACCATTCCAAACATTCTGTCAGTTTTCCAAGTTGACTGACTCATCCTGGAAATGGAGCCAGCCATCTAACCAATTACCACATTACAGGTTATTGTATCCCAGATGGCCTCATTGTACAAATATAAGTGTGAATAAGGAAGTTAGGAAATGTCTTGAGAGCATAACACTTCTGACTCATCTCCTTTGTTATTGTTCCTGTAGTTCAAAGTTGCAATAATTTCAAGAAAAACACTGAAAATATGAGTATGTAGATGTGCCTCTTCATGTTTTGTCAAACATGTGAAGATTTCTCTGTATCCTGGCAACAGGTTTACAATCAGTTAAAATCACTGTCTCTTAAGTGTAGAGGTTTACAAGTGGTCATACTCAGAAGTTAAGTTTAGATTGTTCAGCCTTTCTTAGGTCTCTGATCTTCCCTCACAGTGAACACAAAGTCTTAATTGCAAAGAGCAGTAACAGTAAGGTGTTATAAATGTACATAGGACTGCATATGATTTTTACCAAAATTGAATGCTCTGACAAATTTTAGTAAAAGTCACAAATGTGAAATGTCAAGAATATCTCTCTGGTGGAAGTCACACTGTTCCATGTGAGGTGATGAACAGATTTAATGAAGCTAGTCACCACTGTTTGCAACTTCTTTGCAAACACACCTACAAAGGGACATTTTGTTTTGCTCAAATGTGTTAGAAAGATAAAATGTGAGATCTCCATCATAGGTTTGAATATATTGACATACATTTTAAATATTCTCTTCACTAACATACAGTACCATTGCATATTAGAAAATTCAACTGCTAAACAAAGAATAACAGTGTCAGCTTTCACTGTAACTCATAGTACTGTCCACATACAGAAGTAACACACACATCCAGTACTGATGCTGCATTCCCAGAACAGCTTTATTTTCTTTGACTTGACATACACAATATATCCATTATGTCATCTGGGGTAAAATCATATCATTTTAGAAGCTGCTGTGTTTACCTTTTCATGTATAATATAGAAGTGATGAAAGCCACTCTGCTGGTTCCATTGCATGGAAATAATCTCAGTTCCCAGACAACAACAGTAGTATAGTTTGGAGTACTGTCTTGTTATTTTTTGTCTGGTGCTGAAGTGTATCTTTTTAACAAAATCAGAATTATATAAGAAGTCAAATATGGTGTCACCTCAGTAATGCACCACCATCACAGACCTTTAGATTGTCCTTTCTTTTTTAATAATGCTGTTTCAGCTCTATAAGTTATGTATGATCATATGAACTTTGAGACTGTGAATGGTAGGTGGCCATGGATTTAGAAAGGGCAGCCTATAAATGTGGTAGAACACAGGCCTTAGTGTGTGTGTGTGGATGAAAGTTATTGAAGTAGAAAGGATCTGTTCTCTACATACATGACTATAGACTCTAGACACTTTGTTGCTTCTCTGAATTATGTTTCTTTGTTATGGGAATTATTTGTGCAGGTGTCATTTCACTGGACACTGTGGACAAGCAGAATGTTGCACTGGATGTAATGCCTCTGATTGGTGGGTTTCTTCCATTACCTTTGGTACGGCTCTCTAAATATATACCTGCAGATCAAAAAACCTACTCAAGGGGTATGTATAAATTATTTATATATTGTTTGTTCCTTTATATCAGTTCAGTACTGTTAAATTTATATTTTAATGGAGCAGTGATTCACAATTCTGGTTTGTGAGAACTTGAGTTTGTAACAGTTATTCTTATTAGTTATGGAGATTGCATCATGATTATCAGTCTGAATACAATTTTCCATTAAAACTATAGATCCAAATCTTTTTCTCTTTTCATGTAATCACTTGTCATATTTAACTTGAAGTCTACAACTGGTACTGCACAGCCAGTTCACAGACCCACTGTCAATGAACATCATCTCCAGTACATGGCAGCTACTCTGTTTAAATAGCCGTACAATGTTCTGAAGATGATTCAGCATTCACACTTACATTTTACTGAATTTCATCTTACCATCAACAGATGACTACCTTGTGCTGTTATGTGGTCTTGTTTTACCAAAGAATGCATTGTATTTATTAATATGAACCAAATAATATATCAAATAAGATAAAACTACAACAGCAGAAACTAGCTGCTCTTTCATCTTAGGTGCAAGGCCAGACATGATGCCATGTAAAGTCTTCAAGGCCTGACACTTGAACCAAATTTGTCTATACTATACATAAGCCAGTTTTCTGCTAGACTAGAGCCAGCCTGAAAAATGGCCAGGAGATCAGTTGCATTGTGTTACCTAAGCATGTGCAACCATCAGTCATAAGAATCATCTCATCTCATGAGATATGAAGTTTTCTTGGGACAAGTTGGCTCATGCAGTCACACATCTGACATATATTTGAAAGGTGCCCATTTCAGACTTCATCTGCAACACAATCTAGAGTGAGTGAGGTTTCTCATCATTTTTCTCACAACCTGCATGAGTGTAGATGGTATAATGACTAAGTTAAATGATGGATAATTGAGGAAGGAAGGTGGATTCCCAGTGGGTCCAACAGGTTTTTCTCATTTCCCAAATGTCCTTACCAGCTCTGGGGCTGACCCAGTCTCCTATTCAGTAGGTATGGTGGGACCCTTTCCATTTGGGTGTAAAGCAACCAATATGTGAAGGTGACCACTCAACACATTCTAGTGCTGAGGTTAAGAGTGTAACTGTACCTCCCCTCCCTCTGTATGCCCGCATGGCATGCATGGGGGCACCTTAACATTTACCTTTTCCCTCCAGGCAAATATCAAGATTGTACCATAAATGGAGCCATGACTGGTACTTTCCACATCATTTCAAACTCATTATTCACTGTCTTCCAGTTATTTTATGCTGTACAATGAGAGAGACTTCAAGCATTCATAAATAAACTACAGGTAATTAAATATGTTTACAGCAGTTAAGACTCATGTTGTGGTGTGCGTTGTGATGCAGCATTGTGGTCTGGTAGGTGGCTTACAACATTTCAGGCAAACATACTGCCCACACTGTAGCCCTGTGATGGTCAGCACTATTTTTCTGAAACATTAGCACCCACCTACCAGAAAACAACACTATAATAACCCAGAATCCCATAGTATGGATTCTATTTTTCTTCTTCTTCTTTCCTTTCTTTCTTCTGTGGCACTACAGTCCAAGTTGGGCCTAGGCTGTCTTGTTTTGAAGTTTCTAGATCACACACAATTAGACACACACACCCAATAGAACTTCTCTCAATGAGTGATCAGCTCACTGCAGAGGCTGCTAGCTATGCAGTACACAACAACCACAGGAGACAAACATCAATGCCCTCAGTAGGATTCAAACCTGCAATCAGTGGCATGGCCACTGGGATAGGCTCTATCCTCACTGTATTCCACCAAAACAACTTGTGCATTTGGGTACCTATTAAATGACTGACTGTGGGCCGGGTAGCTCAGTTGGTATAGTGACTGGCTATGGGTTAGACGGTCCAGGATTGAATCCCGGTGGGGATGAGATTTTTCCACCCGTCCAGACCGGCCCTGGGGCCCACCTGGCTTCCTGTAAAATGGGTCACACTGGGCCTGTAATGGGATCACTTCACCTTTATTAAATGATTGACTGGTGGACTCTTTATCACATACACAGAAACAATATCGTATGTGGCATGTTTTTTGCAGATCCAAATCGTAAACCTGAACCAAGTTACCATGCTGCATCACATCCCCGTCTAGAGCCCTTCAGCCCAGGTCAGGTGTACAATAGCAGCAAAGCCCAACAAGTGCATGTTCTACCCTCTGCAACAGTGTCTTCAGCTACTGATGCCTCACTACCATGACACCAAAGAGACAGGAACTACTGAACTAAGGAACCAATAGAACAAAAGTTGCTCAACATTTGCAGATAATATGTGACTTCTCTCAGCTTGTCATAATGAGGATCTTGTTTGACACATAGGTGTAATATTAAAAGAACATGTAAATTATATCAGCTTTAAAAAGTACTCTTTGCCACCAAAGTGTGGTGTATTGTGTTATAAGCATTGATGTGTTGTAGTCAGTAACAGGATGATAGGCTGGTTTCACACAAACTATGTGGGAAGTAAGTCCCTAATTTGAATTGTGTCTAAATACCAAAATAATGACTTGAGTAAGAGACAGTTTTTATAATGTGGTACTTTATTTTGGGTCATTTAACATGACATGCCTCATACCTCCAACACAGGCTGACTTTGACATTAGCCACTGCTCTGTGCTGGAAGCTGTGTAATATTTTGAATAAGCTTTTTGATCTTTGTTCCAGTTCTTCCAGAGTTGTAGGTTTTGTCTTGTAAACTTCTTCCTCCATTTCCCATCCCCAAACCCAGAAGACACATGGTATCGAGTCTGTCGGACTTTACTCACATAGTTATTTCTCTTGTTGTACCAGTATTGCAGAGTAAGATAGTATGCTTTCATACATGGGGATTATTTTTGTGTGTTGTGCCACTGTAAGTTGTCTGATCTCATTACTGGCCCCAGAACAGTAGGAAGGGTGAAGCATTTGCAGGTGAATATGTGAAGATGTGGGGGCACATTAAAAGGCATAAATTAAGGTACTTTGCTGTAAAATTAGTTTTGCTTTTGCATAACTCTTCCAGTATTTATATGCATATTTTATTAGGGATTTCATTTTCCAGCATTCTGTGCAGAAATGTTACTAGACCTTACTGTTACAATATCTATATCTTCAATTAAGGATTTCAGATTATTTGATGTTTACATGGTATAAATGCCTTGTGAAACTTTGAACTGTTGGTACAGTGATTGACAGAGTTCGTATATTTTCTCGCACAAGATTTCATGCTAAGTAAGTGAAGCTCACTTTAATTGTGAATACACTCATGTCAAATACTTCAATTTTTTATACTTACTTTTGAACGTATAAAACTTGTGCCAAATTTCCACAGAAATTTGTTTTCATAATGAGAGGTTAAAAAGGACTAATGATACGTTGTAGAGTTTTGCTGAAAATACTTTTACTTAGTGATATGATCTGGATTAAGCCAGTAGTGTTCCTTCTGTTGTGTACATGTTTGTTTTGCTATTCTGTAAGCCAAAAATCAAAACCACATGATCATAGAGGAGGGAAGAAGTGGAATCGTAGAGAATGTCTGGGTAAATGCAAGTATGATTTGCCTTTTGTCTTACTATGGTCTTGCCATATTTTGGTCTTGAAAGAATAATTTGGAGGTTTACTATGATATTAATCTTTGTTGATACACAAGTAAATGTGATGAGTAACACATATATGGAGTTTTCTGTTGTGGGGATTTGAGTCCAGAATGAACACTTGAAACAACAAACCTGGTGGAGAGGAGGTAAAGTACCTTATTTGGGTGGAGGTGGGTTGGAATTGTATGGTAATACACTTGCAAAACAAGAACTTGTATAAAGGTTTTGTCATTGTTTAAGTGTTAATAATATTTTCATTGTTGTATATTATCATGTATATTCCATTGCAGTTTGGTTACATTACAGTCATTGGTCAATGAAATATATTCCATTGCAAATGCAGATTGTTATGTTGTAATGTAACATGTTAGTTTAAAACCAAACAAGATAGGAAATTTCAGCAGAGTGAAACACATCAGGTGCCTTTGTGTGACCATAGCAACCAACAGACATTGGTAATGTTTGATTATGAATGTTCCTGTAGGAACATTCATAATATCATAGTTAACATAAAATCAATTAATAGTAGTAACCAGGTGGCCGTGGTAGGAGGTATCCACAGCGAATTTGGTACCCTCAGTAACCAAGGTAGTCATAAATGTACATCAAATGTTATGTGAGGTGCTGTTTTTGTCCAAGTTTAACCAAAATAGGCATATGTTGACAAACTGATGGGAAAACCCTAGCTAGTATCATTTTTCACACAAATTGTTCCATGCTGACCTACAGATGAAGTTAAAAGTCACTTTTCAGAATTTCTTTGCAGACATACCTAAAAAGATATAATATTGTAGGAGACATATTCACTTATTACCTGTGGATTCTGTTAGTCACTGAGCTGACTTTACCTGTACGTACAGTTTCCTATACATCCTCAGACATTTTCTGCTTTATGTGCAATATCTAGTAACAAAGTACTCCATTCTTCAAGAACCATGGAAGCCCGAATAAGGTACCATATTTTTATATATATGTATATATACGCTTATTTGTTTGTTTGTTGATAAATATCTTGTGATACTCTTTCACTGTGGCAAACATGCATCCCTTGAGGAAAGAATTTGCAGCCCTTGATCACCTGAAAAGTTTCAGTAATATAGTTTAACAAACATAATATAATAGGTTGACAGGACATAATATGGCAACATTATTGACAGAGAGAAAATGTTTAGGAGCTATAACTCATCACTCTTAAGACAGCATACAATAAACAAATACTTCTTTGTGTTATACCAAGTGTATGTAGTATGCCCTGCTACTTTGTCATTCAACGGTACTTCTAGCAGAACTGGTTGCATGTAAATAATGACATCCTAGCGAATTCAGTTCCCCCCCACCACATTTTAGATTTATGTATACACACGTGCGGCCCTCAGGCAAGTCCTAAATGAATTATTTGGCCTTCCTGTGGGTTGATCTAGGAGTGGGGGTATTTAGTTCCTATAGAAAAAGCATGGAATGAGAATTTGATTCCTGGCAAGGGCAAGTGATTTTTCTGTTCTCCACAGCATCCACTGTTGTTCTGGGGTCCCTTCAGCCTCTTATCCACTGTGAACTTGTTTACTTTCTACAGACATGAAGTGACTGGCACATAGTGACTCACCTCCAGCTCAAGAATTAAAATGTTGGGAAATATTCCTCCTCTCCACCATATGTCTCGGTGGTATGATGCTTAATCAAGCACAGGAAAACCTCTGCCCCTGCCTTGCTTTCCTGTATTGTAATTTTTACAGTTTCTTTTGTTTCACTGGATCGGTTTAGCAACAAGTGAGTTGCCATGGCCATAACACGTCAGACACGATGTACCTTATACAAATGCTTTCAGGACACCAGCTGCCTGCATGAGGGTGACAGGGTGGTGCATAACATTTCAGTTTCTTCATGATTCTGTTTCCAAATACTCTGGCTGCCATAGCAGCTGTGGAATCACAGTGCAGTCCTGCATAATGACTGGCAGTTGCAGTTTGTGACCACTTGATGTTTTGCTTTCCTTAATGTTTAAAATTCAGGAGTCCATATGAGGTGAAATACATGGTATTGTGCTACAAAGTGACATGGCTGGTTATTTCCCATTTATTTGCTTCTTAAGGTATTGAACAGTGCTGTATCAACTTGAGTAATGTTGTTACATCATTTTAAGAAATATAATGAATGACGAATGGCAGATAATACTGAAGGAAGAAGTTTTTCTTCTTCTTACTTATTCATAGGTTTCTTAGAAGTCTATAAACATCTGCTGTCATGATTTATTATATTCTCTGCAAAAGGATATGTAGTCAAACACAATTATGTCAATTAAGATGTTTTAATGACCATACTAGACAACTAAATGTTTCGACCCCTACTGGCCATCTTCAGGTTGTCTTCAAGAGAACTTAAGGTCCTACTATATATACTGTGCGCGTGCCTCTTCACAATACCAGCGCACCAAGAAACTTCAAACTCGATACTAGCCACCAGACCCTATCGTGCCTCTAGCCAGAGCATACCACCGCATTCAACATAGAAGTTACTTATTATGCAACAAAGCCCAGATGTAGAGATCTCTCCATCATGTGCATGCACAATATATATAGTCTCTTGAAGACAACCTGAAGATGGCCAGTAAAGCTGAAACATGTAGTTGTCTAGTATAGTCATTAAAACATCTTAATTGACGTAGTTGTGTTTGACTACATACCCTTTTCCAGTTTTCAGTTTTCACACGCACAACGGGGATGACACACTTCCAAGTTATTATATTCTCATTGTTTGTGATATTTGTTGAACTTAAAACATGTGAGGTTTCAGTTTGTCACACACCAATGAAGATTGCTGTCTTATGGTGTGTGACATCATGTATTGTGGTGTTTATGTACCAACATTTCACAGAAACCTGCCTTAATCTGCTATCCTGATGATGGGAGCGGAATATTCCACTGAAATGTTGGTACCTATGTATCAAAGTACATGTCAGATTTCAGAAGACAGCCATCTTAGTAGCTAATCTTCTATATTAGTACTCAGCTGCCAGCTACTAACAATTCATTCTGCAATGGGAGTCTGTTTTGTTTATAAATGATATCTGTCATTTGTCTGGGTATGGTACAGTCTTATTGTTTGTGAACTGCAGTATTTGGTATTTCAGTGTTTCATGGTTTTCCATTTTAATACCATTGATTCAGCTTCTCATGCCTGATTTTGATGAAACAGATTGAAACAATGTGACTGGCAAGTTGGTAGCCCCAACTCTTCTGGGATTGCACAGACCACTCTTGGCATAAACAAGCTGTTGACCATTTAGTGAAGTTAGTTGCTTTTGTGTTTTATCCATTGGTACTCTCCTTCAATTACTTAATGTATTTTCTATGTCATTGTAAACAAACTTCAGTTTTTTTTAATACCTTTTGAGGTTATTTAATATTTTTATTATTGGTATTTCATTAAGTTGTTGGAACCAGATAAGCTTTTTGTATTGTGACTAGCTTTTGATTTTAGTGACAATTCTATTGGTCCCAATTACTCGTGAACATCAAGATACTTATATATATGGAGTTTCTTGTAAATTGAGTTGACAAGTGCTAGAGATCTTGGGCAGTGCTTCTCACAGTACATACTTATCAGGAATCTATATATAAAATTCTGTACACATTTTCCCCCAGTTGAATTTGTAACTGAACAGAGGCACCCATAGAGATTACATTTCATTACATTGCATTACATTACATTTCCTGATAACATCAGTTTGCCCAAAGGCTCTGGATGTGAAACCTGTCGTACATCATAATTCAAAGCAATCATGTCATAGTAATGTACAGAACACATTCATTAAACAATAAACACAGAATATGATACATTCATCAGTCAACCTCAACAATGTGTACAGAATGTGATGCATGATTCATAACACAGCCACTGCATTGGAGTCACACAGCAATAAAAATTTCATCAATATAATTAAAAGACTGTTCAATCAAAAGGTTTCTTAATCATTGTACAAATTGATGCTTATCTACCATTCAGTCTGCAGTGCATTTAGGTAAAATGTTAAAAATCTTTGTAGTTGTATAGTGCACAACTTTCAGGTATGATACAATGTTTGCAGCTGGTCTATTGTAACCTTCTCCTTGGACACTTGCCATGTAATGAATTATTAAGAGCAAAATTTTCCAAATTATGTGCCAAGCAGGTCATTAAGGTCAATATATATTGAGAAGCTGTTGTCAGCATTTTGAACGCTTTGAAAATTGGTCTACATGAACTTCTGGAATTAACCGCCACCATAATTCTCTCTCTCTCTCTCTCTCACACACACACACACACCATTGAAAGACCCTTTTAATGTCCATAGAATTACCCCAAAATACTATGCATACTTCATTATTGAATGAAAGTATGCATAATAAATCATTTTCATTTTTTCAGTGTTACTAAAATTGTACATCTATCTAATTGCGTAGCATGCACTGCTTACTTTGGCAATATGTGCACAGTATGGTTCTTCCAGTTCATACATAAATTGTGTGTTTATTACTTCCTTAATAAGTTCCTCTTAGTAGAAAGACTGGAATATTTCATTATGTAAGTATTTAAGTCAAATTTCATTACTTTTGTTTTATCTAAATTCAATAACAACCCATTCACTGTAAACCATTTATTCAAAGAATTCAGTACAATTACTGATTTTATTGGCAGATCATGCAGTGTGGCATTCCCATTCAGAAATGTTATGTGAAGATAGTTCTGGCTGGCAAGTCATGGATGACTCTAGTAACGCATGTTGGCACACTTCGTAGAAGATGCATCTTATGAAGTGCATTTGTGCACTTGTAACACATTGGAGCCCTTACCCATTTTAGCTGTATAGTAAGAATATTTGTCAGTTATTATTTCCCCAGTCTTTGGAGTGGTTGTGGTATGCTGCACCATGGCCACCCTGATCTCCAGCCCTCATCCTCTTGTGATTGCTATCTGTGGTGGTATGTACAAGATCTCATGCATCAGCAAAAGTGGAAACAAAAGCTGCATTGGTTTGTTACGTTTTTGATGCTATAGTCTATGTACAGTACAGTTCTTATTATGTGATGTGGGCTACATACTTCATTCACTGGGAATATCAGGAATAAGTCCTGAAAATAAAACATCATGTCATGAATCACCTGTATATGGCTACTTCAATTCAAGTTTCTTTCAAGTAGTAGAGAATTTCAGTAAACATTATTTGCATATGCCTGCCATTAATGAAGAACTAAACATGCAATTATTATACATTGGGACTTGAGATTCCACTGAAAAATGTTTTTCTTCATCAACACATTCTGTAGAGTATACTGTTAGGCAAATTCCAACCTGTCCATCAAGATGGTTAGTAACTTCACTCCTGAATATTTTTAATTTCCCATTTATTTTCATGAGCTTTTTTTTTTTACAGCACATATGTTCTTTCTTGAAATCATTGAATATTTTGTGTTGCTTCACACATTAGTGTGTGTGTATTACAGTCACGCAGAACTTCCGTTAACAACATTTGTAGCTCTGATAAATGCAAAATGAGAAATACCTTAGTGCACTATTGTATTGATGTTTTGGGGTTCTGGTTACAGATGAAGACTTTGGATTTAGCCACATGTGTGTACATGTACCTTCACCCCACTCATTAAACCCATCACCAACCCCAAACTCATGATCACCGTTGTACCATTGCTATGTGGTGCTGTTACATGAACATCTTGATGGTGGCAGGTGTGTAAACTACATGGAGTAGAATCCTTATTGAGAAGCTCATAGTTAATCAGGTAGTTCTGCACACTTTATGGAACCCCAGGGTTCGTTTCCATGTTTATGACGGCCTGCCACTTGCGCCTATTGTGAGCCACATTAATCCAGTCCACACTGCTCCAGCACATTTCTTTAAGATACACAGTGTTATTATCCCCTCTGTGTCTGTTTCTTGCAATTGGTCTCTTTCCTTCACATTTCCACATCAAAACCCTGTATGTGTCTATCTTCTTCACCATTAATTTCACATGCCCCGCCCATCTCATTACCGCTGACTTGATCACGGTAATAATATTTGGTGAGAAGACCAATTTATAAGGCTTCTCATTATAAAGTTTTCTGTTGCGTCCTGTTAACGTCTTTCCTCTTAGGCCCAAACCTCAGCCCATGTGTATCCCCTATGTGAGAGACCAAGTTTCGCAACAATACAAAATGGCACGTAAAATTATAGCCCTAATCTTTAATATTTGTGTTCTAGTCAGCAAACTGGAGCACAAAGTATCCTTGACGGAATGGTAGCGGGTATTCACCGAATTTAATCCACTCGTAATTTCTTCAAGCTTGCATTTTTTATTTGTCTGTTGTTCCCAAATATTTGAAATTTGTCACGTTTGCAAATGATGTATTAGCCGTCATTATGGTATGATTCTGTACAGCACTTTGTTCATGGGATAGGAAGGCTGTTAAAGAAGTTCTCGCATGCGCACGCAGCCTCCCTTGAAAATTATATGATGGCCCTGTGATGATTGGCGGTGGTTTAGTAGACTGCCTGGATCCTGTAATTGTTTTAAATTCAGTCCTGTTTGTTTCTTGTCGAGCAAAAATAGTGATTAAAAGAAACTTTCATCTGCGATTTTTAGACGTTAACAGAAAGGCACATGTGTGTAGTTTTTGTTACAGAATGGGGCAAACGGCTAAGGAAACTTACAATTTGGCGATGAGGCATTTAGCTAAGTAACAGCATCTCACCGGTACAGGATAAAGAATACAGAACACGTTTATTAGTTGGGTTCTGTTATTACATTTCCCGGTGATGTGTCTGTTAACACTGGGTTTTCCCAGTGTTCGTCTTATTGTTTTAAATTATGTATTCTGGAAATTAAATTATCACCACCTCTATTAACATTTACAGTACTTTTTCTTTTCCATTCTGTACAAGTTTTTCTTCTCTATGTTCCCATTTACTTTTTGTTTAATATAAATATTTACCCAGATTTTCTGATTCGAATGTCTTAATATTGCTGGTTAATATTGTGTACTCCATTTCTTCGTTTATTTGTAACCATTTTTGTTCAAAATTTGTTCTTTTCATTGTTTCGTCTCTTTTGCGTTTCAGAAAAATATGTCATTCGTTTTCTTCCTCTCCACATAAAGGACATCTTCCTCTTTCTGTTCCTTTCCTTAGAACCCTCAGTATCCAAATTCCCAGTCTAAACCGTATTGCTTTTTCCTCATTCACCTTACAAGATGTATTTAATTCTCTGCCCCCCTCATTCGTCATCTTCCAGTACGCAAAGATTTCTTTTCTCTCATTCTGTGTGCGTTTCAACGGTACAATCGTTTTCAGTGTGGTCAGGAAGCGTGGGAAGACGACTGTCATTACGGGCTGCCCCTTCACTGTGCTAACGCGTTGGTGCTTTCATATCGACAGCTAACAGTTTGATAAATGACTGAAGACGTAAGAGGATTTGCAGGATCGTGTTTCACAATTATGACTGAAAATATTGTCAAACGTCATGTCTCGCAAAATTCCTTCCACGAATACGCATCTCGGGAATCACAAAACTCCAGTGGTCCCGCAGCCAACTTACAGCCCTAGTGTCTCTCCAGCCGACTTTTTTCCGTTCCCGAAATTGAAAGTTAGTTTAAAAGAACACCGATTTGAACCAGTAGAGGAAATGAAATAAAAAGCGCTATAGCAGCTGACGCAGATTTTCTTTTTCAAAATCGCATGTGGAATGCCCTGAAAAATGGAAACGTCGTTGGGATCATATTAATGCTGTAGGGGCCATTTCGGGGGGGGGGGAGGATGATGTTTAATGAAATTTATCTGGATTATGTTGTGTTTTATTTAACCAGTCCGACTCTACTTCAGTTCTTCTCAATACTGCCGTCCAGACAAACGGCCTTACTAGCAACGCATGTTGTGAAGACAGCAATAAACTTCCTTCCATCCGTAATGATGTTCCGACCCACCCGCTTGCATTCAGAACACTTTTTTTTACGCCGCTTTCCGCCGTTACCGTAGGGCAGTCGCAAAAAACCCTGAAGATGACATATGGCAGCATCGAAACGCGTTGTACGGAAATGAACAGTCGTGCACCATAAAGTACGGGCAATTCCATGACTAGTTGAGCGTCTGTTAGCTTCTCAAGCAGTGCTGTGCTCCATGGAGTGAAAGAGTTAATTTATATGTATGTCCTGTGCATAATTCGTCGTAAGTAGTGAGACCGTTCAGAACGGTAAAGTGTCGGTGGGCGGTAACAGGACGGCGTGTGGCACTGTTTACATGCATGAGGAGGAAACGTAAGTTGCACACATATGTAAATCACACGCATCATAGCGTTATGCGCATGCGTCATGGCAGGGAGACGCGTCCATCCGTCGCGACGCTTCGTCTTCCTGCAGTTCGCTACATACGTTCGCAGCGTGCGCGTCGAGTGTTCGAAGTGACAAACGACAGTCGTTTCATGTGCGATACGAGTCCCAGACATTTCTGCGATTGACCCAATGACCTATGGCACTTCCGAGGAATCTGGCTGCCAGCGTAACAACCTCAGATACGCCGTAAGTGAATTCGCTGCAAGTTGTGGAAAAGAGTGGTTTGATTTGCTACCTGTGTGAGATAGTAAATGCCGTGTCTACATTGATACGGTGCTCCACGACAGCCTGCCAGAACCCATCACAACTGCAGACAATATGGATGATGATATATGTAAGTAAAATGGCCTAATACAGAATTACATTTGCAGTATTGTCGTGTTTGGCCCTGTTTAACTGTTTAACAAAATTAATGTCCGTGAACTTGTCCGCAATGTTTGACTTGCCTCTTTTTCACGGTCCGCAACTTTAACCAGCGTACAGATGCAGGGCTGTTGGTCCCGTTCTTCGCCTTCAGCAATTTGCGCTGGATGACACTAGGTGCAAAGCAATTCTGAAATGAGATTTATTCGTGAGAAGCTGATTGATACGGCTAGCGAAGTACTTCTCCGCCTTTTCATGGAATCAAAGGCAAAGGTTTATTGCCCTTTGGGATTTTTATATTACAGGGAATTGTATTCAAGGAAGGACAGATCAAACCGCGAACTAAATCTCTTCCCCTCTTTACTGAGTTAGGACCGACCGACAGAGTTGTGTTCGCACCTGGAATTAGATCCTGTTGGCGGAAAATGTATTTAATCAAACGTCGGAAATCCCAGCACTGTTGTCCCGTTGACAATACCCGATCGTTATGTACCAGCATACAGGCCGGTTTAAGACCTTTTCGGGCCCAGTGCAGAATTGAGCTTGTGGATTATATCTGAGTGTTGTCCTTAACCGACAGTGCGGTTAGAGGATAAAGTGTGAATACATATTATGTGCATCGGAAGCACAAACATCCTGGTCGGGATGGCGTGAGATTAACCGTAGGTGCATAAATGGCACAGTTCGTGCAGTGAGGGCGAACAGCTGTTGTATCGCAACGAAATGAGTAGGGACCTCCGCGCCCTTTCTCTTGAAGTGGGAGGAAAGATCCATTTCTTAAGAGTCGTTGTTTTCTCTTTTAAAAAGAAAAGATGAAAAAAAATCCAAACCGAGTAATCCGAAGTGTACTTTGCTGTAATATACCACACAAAATTGTTCTCATACTCTCTTCAGAAGGGCGCGTTTGTGGCGTCCCTTCGTAAAATATTCAAACCACCTAATATCCCTAGATCCAATTTTTACCTATAAAATCTGTTTTAATATTATCCTCACGTCTTATTCTAGATCTTCCAAGTGATCTGTTTGCTCCAGATCTGTCGGATAAAATTTTATTCCCTATGAATTTTTCATCTTTCCGGTGCAGTTCACATGTCCCTGCCGTCCCATCAAGGCTACCGTTAAAGGTGCATGACCTTTGTCCTTACACATGACGCCAAAGTCGCCATGAGCAATACAAAGTATAGGAGTATTAATATGCAGTAGAGCTGTCAAGTGAACTGTAAACACCCTGCAACACTGAAGTGTGCCATCCCCGTTGTGTAAATAAAATAATAAGTGGGTATTTGGTCAAAAACCCAATTAAATTTGTCTAAGTAGATGTTATATTCTTAGATCAAAAAACTACATGTTTCGGCCGATAGTGGCCGTCATCATGTTTTTTCATTCGAATCAATTAAGATTATCCTATACAACTCGCGTGACGGCGTCACGCGATTTGTATAGAATAATCTTAATTGATTCGAATGAAAAAACATGATGACGGCCACTATCGGCCGAAACATGTAGTTTTTTGATCTAAGAATATAACATCTAATTAGACATATATAGTTGTGTTTTTGACCACATACCTACTTATTACCCTGCGACAAGTTCCCTGATCGTGAAGACTCCGAACCTGCAGCACAGCTGGAGTTAACATCCGTTTAATCCAGATCTTCACTCCTCCGGGATGTTATGCATCGTAGATCGGTAGTTAGTTAGGTACCGACGTTTTGGGGCAACCTTTCGACCCCAACTTCAAGAGTCAAGCAGTCACAGCAAAGCATCAGATCATCTGTACACTCAGAAGTTAATCTTTTCTGTTGTTTATGATTCAGTTTTAACCACTCAAATCACCATCACTGCATTTGGACGTCCGCCGCTAAACTGAAAATGTTCACCCTGAGAGCAGGCCATGAATACCCAGAAGTATCGCTCTACTCTTTCTTCAACTTTGGCACTAGATTGGAGTGAGAACTGCGCTCTTTTGGGCTATTACGCAGCGTGTAGTGGTAATTCCTTACCGACGTTTCGGGACAGCATATCGGTCCCGCCTTCAAGGGTCGAGTATCCAAAACGAAAGCCGGGAAATCTGGTTTATATAGGGGTTTATATAGGGATTAATAAGGGCTTTCTTTTTGGATACTCGACCCTTGAAAAAGGGACCGACAGGTTGTCCCGAAACGTCGGTAAACCACTACTCGCTGCGTAATAACCCAGAAGAGTGCAGTTCTTACCTACTTGGCGGCTGAAGCCTGTAATCACAAAGGCCACGCCTCGGCTGCTTTACCGCTGGTGCCGACTATACAGGAGGCTCGGTGGGCCCCAGAGCCGGTCTGGACGGGAGCGGAAAATCTCGCTTCCACGGGAATTCGATCCTAGGACCTTCAACCCCGTAGTGAGTCGCTATCCTGGCCCTTCTACAAAACGGAAGTAGTAGTAGTAGTAGTAGTAGTAGTAGTGGTAGTAACAGAGTGAACGGTGAGATGAAACGAGATGGAGCAAAGCAGAAATCGAGCTTTGGATTATGTACGATAGAAACAGACACCTCTGGATTGGCCCACTGCGCCATTTACCCTAAAATAAAATATTCTAACCATTTTAGAACTCAATCTATATAGGACCTTATTTAGGCTAGACGCTATAATTTGAATCCTCTAACAAGAAACGCCTTAAAATATTGTTTAAGAATTTGAAGCAGTTTTTTTTGTCTTGTTGAATCGATTTTGGTGATGTTCGATAGTCGAAAATTTGTTGACAGGTGACGGCGTTCTGTCCCAAAGATTGCCGCAGCATGTCGTTGCTCAGTGTTGATAACTGTCTACGAATTTGTACTATCGTGGAAACTTAAAATTGCGCAGACCGATGTCAGTAGGTCTTCAAAACATGAGCTACTCTTGTTGCACAGTTGTTCTGTAATGTAAAACAACCTTCCGGTAGCTCAAAATCTGCACCTGTAGTGTCAGAATCAGTAATACTGACTAATGAAGTAATGGATCGTATGGAATTTTGTACGAAGACAGGTGATAAACATGACAGAGGCTCAATCTTCAATTTCCCGGTTTTACATTTATTTAATAGCGCATATGCTGATTTTGTTTTGATCTCTAAATTTTTGGCTATAAATATCTGTAGCGCCATACAGGGCAGCTGAACATGGACGTAAGCGCAAAGCGTTAACTCATGAATCTTACGAACACCCGTTTTTAGACAGCCATTACTCCAGTGTTTCTGCTGCTTTGAATCAGATGGAATCGTAGCAAACCCCATTCTTATTCGAGTGGCATCGAACCTAATCGAATAGTGAAATATTTCAAACATAAAGAAATAAACCGTCAATCAAAACCAGTTTTTTTTTATTTTTTCCCCACATTTAGTGTGTTTTACAACATGTTACGGCCAACTTGGCCATCTTCAGGTAATTCAACTATGTACTGATTACGTGGGAGGAGATTAGCAACCTAAAATATCATAAAAAGAAATTAGATCTCTCTTTTGTACATAAACTGTAGTCATGAGCAAGGTACTGCAGCTGTGTTAATAAAAATCCAACCAGATGCAAGTCGCACAAACCAGTCCCGATCAGGCCACGTTAGAGGGAAGTAGCTGTACCAGTATTATGACCTGTACCGGAGGCTGCGGTTACAGTTTTTAGTACTCCTGATGATGGGTGCGGTGACACCCGAAACATGTACAGTGATTCTGTAGCAAATAAATATCTGCGTACTGTTGCATCTAGTTAGATTTTTATTAGCATTTAATTATGATGCACGGAACCATGAGCTTAAAATGTACTGCAGCTGTATTGAGTTATACAGGATGATTAAAAAAGATGGACTCAATTTCGTACTAATTTACTGTTCAATTGAGCCCATCTTTTTTAATCATCCTGTATCTTCGCCAATTATAGCTTACGTGTATATCAGTTAAGGTGTTCTGTTGTGGTGTATAATATTACTTCGTGATTATCTGGTAGGGTAGATTCGTGAGTTTATGTTTCTTTCTCTTGAATAAATACTTGAGGAAAAAATTACTGTTGTAGAACGTATTATCCTGCTGGAATTACAGCCAGTACGTTCGATATCGATTCTTTTCGATCCGCGTTCCTGTATGTTGAGTCTTCAAAAATTTCGAATTTGTTTAAATATTTAAATGGACTAATTACCATGTGGGGGGGGAGTAGATAAATGCGTGTAGGATTTTGATGGGGAAATCCCAAAGAAAGAGACCCCTAGGAAGACCTAAGCGTAGATGAGAGCATAATATGAAGACTAAGCTCAGAAAAAAATAGCATAAGAAGAAGGTAACTGAACTAATCTGGCTGAGGAGAGGGACAAGTGGCAGGCTGTAATGCACCTTCTGAGTTTATTAGAGGCGGGGAATTTCTTGACTAGGTGGGGAGTACACTATTATCCTTCATAACTTAGCGTTTTTAAAACACTGAGTGTGTTAGTTCCTGCGATCTAAATCGACTTTTTTTGGCGCGTTCGTCACAAAAAAATGCAAATCTGCGCCCAGTAGCTTGTTCATACATATCCGTCGGCATGACGTACATTCTGCGCATTGTATATTGTCCGTTGTACCGAACTTTGTCATCATATTCCAATTATGGTTGGATGCTAACAAATGTGCCGGATAGTTACGTGCACACATTTTGAACAGAGATTTTGTCAAACAACAGCTGTATAAAGAACTAGAACACTGATTTTATGTCCAGTACACTTTTTCCGTCGGTCCCAAGTTTTTTCAGACATTAAAGAAAATAATAACCCACCATAAATCGTTTACTATACGCACGTTTCATAACTTGTTTTATTACGAAACGATGCACAAAAAAAAAAGGTTTAGAAAGTATTTTTGGTACTTCGTGACCGTCCACTCCGATTCGTTCTGTACACTATGCCTCTGCCCTGCCTGGTCGCACCAAGCCAGACACACGAGTCCCGCTCCGTAGTTGGCACACACACAGCTGTGTCTAGATAGATCTTCGATATGTCGGTAGTTGATGGCTGAGAGACAGGCAAGCAGGCAGGCAGCTACAGTAAGGGAAGCTTCTATACCACAGTAGAGAAGGAACACAATTTCGGGGCCCCAACACAACATGTTCATGACTTTTAATTGGCACTAGGACGAAACACTGCAAGAACATATGTTACAAAAAAGGAAAGTGAGCAGATTTCTCTGTGTTAACTAACTCCAAAGAACAGAAACCCATTTTTCATTGATTACGTCATGGGTTTCCAACCTGTATATAGCAAAGGGCCACGCCGGTTATTGTGTCCTGGTTCGTGGGCCACACGTGGAAAAATAACAATGATAGTATATTTAGCTTTCTAAATTATTGTCAAAATTTTATATTATATATACACAATTTATAAATGTGGCCTCGGGCCGTGGATTGGAGACCCAAGGCTTACATCGTTTCAAATGATGTGTCCAGGTCCGCGGGTATCTTTTCCATTACGTAACATATTGTTTTTACGGTGATGAGGAGTTCGGACATTTGCCCAACCTCCATGCTGGAGGGCCACTCCTTATCGGCTATCCGCTACTGCTTACTCAATATATTCTTAGCTATGCTTCACATCTGTAGGCCATGCTTCCAATTACCAGGTTGAAATAATGTTTGAATTTTGAACAGCGTGTTAATCTCCTTCACCATGGGTGTCACCAAAGTATGAATTGTCCACAGGTTGCGGGTGGAAGAAATTGGCTCAGATATGGAGGGTAGCTGCACGTGTGGTATTGATATGCAGAGTGATACCCTTGAAGGAGGATCCGGATTAATCCTCATAAATTAAGAACACGAAACTGGGAGTCGTAGATGTGGAGATTTGGTTATAGACATTGTTGAAAAGTGTCTCCATTCGCCTGGACATACCTGCCTACAAGAAGCACCATGGCCAGCCTGTTTGGCAGGATAAATTGCGGCAGTTTTGTTGACAGGGTTTGTTTTCAGTTAGTCAACAATGCGAGGATTTTCTTAGACACTTTGTCCTTCAGCAGAGCCCGCAGGATAAAGTCTAGCCAAGTACTGTTCAGAGATTAGGGTGCTCAAAATCCTCTGCAGAAAATATACTGTACTATCAATAATGGAATTTTTTGTTTATTCCAAGGCCCGGATGAATACGCGTCATCCCATCTTGTTGAGAATAACCGAGTACCGGTTCATAACCATCCATCTGACAAATTCTGGGCAAGTGGCCAGGTATACATTTATATATATATATATATATATATATATATATTCGCCACGTTTCGTTTTTATCAGCAAATTGTTGTGTGACTTACATTTTTTTTTTTTAATTTGGGGTCTCGTCAGTTTGAATGACGCAGTAGCAGTTGCGAAAATCCGACAACTATTTTAAATATTGTATGACGCTTTCTTTGTTGCAGATGCTTGAGCCTATAATTGTAGGTCATGAAGTGACGTAGCTGTTTCGGATTTCCCACAGCGTTTATCGTCAGGAAGTTGCATAATTTTTTTCTTTCCAATTTCACATACGATTTTGGTACTGCGCATGAAATGGCTGCAGTGTCTGTCTCACTTCAGAGTTTCGGGTGGTCGCCATGTTGATATTGGTGCTAGGAAGTTGAAATTATAAAGTGATATACCCCTTGGCCTAGCGGCCAGATCAGTGATGTAGACCTTTTGTGTGACACATACACACGGGAAAATGTCACAAGTGTAACCTCGCATAACTGAAGTAAGACCATAATGCATTTCACTTACTTCCTTCGCCCTTTACACTTTGTTTCACAGATAATTTGCTTTCTGGAAGAAGAAATAACGCAGCCGGTCTACTAACTAGAGTGCGAGCAGGACGGCCGAGATATTGCGGGTCAGTTCCAAGGATGGGCAGAGTCTCATCTACCTCTGGGGCATACCCAGTCACCCATCAGTGGGGTCGGGGCCCTTTGTCCAAAGATAAAGGTGTGTTGGCGTAAATATGAACACTTACCTCCGTCTAGTGCCGAGATTAAGAATGAGAGGAACTATACCTCCATTATCTTGAACATTTTTTACCGTAATGTTTAGTTAAGCGCTAGGAAGACTGAACGTTTTTACAAGGGATTGTCTTTTTTAATTCCGAGTTACCTTGAAAGAATATTCGCAAACAAAATTTTCCTGGGAAGTCCCCTAGACAAATATTATCTCTATAGTGTTGGCGAATTACAGTTTGGAGTGTGTGAGGAAATTCAGTGTTGCTCCGTTGCCACTTCTGAACTTGCTTGCAAGAGGGGTTGTTAAATGGTGTTTTTACTTCAGCATGTGGAAGTGTTCTTGTGCACATGAGGTGAAATAAACAGATGTCAGGTGAGGAACATGATACGTTCAGAGAGTGTGTTCTACCCAGTTTGGGCTGATTAACATACACGTTTATGTTGTTATTATTATTATTATTATTATCATATCCTTTATGCAGGGTATTTATACTTATATTCCTGAGACAAACTATGTCCCTAGGGAATACAGTGTTGCAGCTGTTCTGTTGTTACTATTCATGGTGCTTATATCGCTAGTTCCAGTGTTGAATCTATCGTACTTTTACATTAGTACTTTCCGAAGTATGTGTGCAGTGCCCAATATGGCCGTTTTCTGTAGTTCCTTGACTTCATGTTTTCCTGGTATGTTGCTCACGTATTTTCTGAATGATGTTGAAATAGTCCCAGTCGCCCCTATTACTACTGTTATCACCTTTGTTTTTACATTCCACATGCGCTGTATTTCTATTGTAAGGTCTTTATATTTTAGAATCTTCTCGGCTTCCTTTTTAATCACATTTCCGTCTCTTGAGATTGCAACGTCTATTAACATACATGTTCCCTTTTCATTATCACGGATTATAATGTCTGGTTTTTTGTTGGGGATAGTTCTGTCAGTTTGTACTTATTGATTCCACAATATGGTTACCTTGCCTCCATGACTTGTTTCTACTGATATTGGCACATGTTCATACCAGTGTTTTTTCCAATTGTATCCCTGTTTCCTTGCATATGTTGAAGTGCAGTTGTGCACACACTCTAGCATGTCTTTTTATGTACTGTTCTTTTGCCAGTATTGGGCATGCTGATATTATGTGGTCTAATGTCTCGTCAAATTGTTGGCGAAGTCTGCACTTGCTATCTGTCTCTATGTTCAATATTTTTTTTTTTTTGCGTAATATATTGTTGGTAACGCTTGGTCTTGTGCTGCCACTATTTCACTTTCAGTTTCTGCTTTTAGGTCTACCTTCGATAGCCAGAGGAACGTGTCTTCTTCCCTAATAAGCTATTTGTCTAAATTTCTAATGTACTGCGCATGCATTACTTTGTTTTCCTTTTTTTTTAGGGACACTCCCAATCTTGCCTTTGTGTGTTGTATTTCATCCTGTTTTGCGTCACTCTTCTCATTTGGTTGACTTAATTCTTCTGTAATCTTTGCTGCTGTCTTAATTATTGAGTTCATATTTGGTTGAGTGCTTTCGTGGCTTCTAACAAT
>Ga0123354_10002499_pt1 | contig 24378 bp, 23 predicted proteins | sample TergutLab28metaG_2_FD_97872 | JGI IMG/M metagenome (GOLD analysis project Ga0123354, IMG submission 97872) | Labiotermes labralis P4 segment gut microbial communities from Petit-Saut dam, French Guiana - Lab288 P4 | ecosystem: Host-associated > Arthropoda: Insects > Digestive system > Gut ... | reverse complement strand
TTCCATCGGCCTGAGCCAGTTCGCCAACGCGATGCGGCGCGGCGTGCGCGTGGCCTACATCGTCGAGAACAACGGCGTCTATGGCCTCACCAAAGGTCAGTTCTCCGCCACCGCCGACCAAGGTTCCAAGAGCAAGAAGGGCATCGTCAACACCGACAGTCCGGTGGACTTGGTAGCGCTGGCCTTGCAACTGGGCGCCACCTACGTTGGCCGCAGTTTCTCCGGCAACAAGGAGCAACTCGTGCCCCTCATCAAAGGCGCGATCAGCCACGGCGGCGCGGCGTTCATCGACGTGATCAGCCCTTGCGTGTCGTTCAACAACCACCCCGGCAGCACCAAGAGCTACGACTACGTGCGCGAGCACAACGAAGCCGTGAGTCGCATCGACTTCATCGGCAGCCACGACGAAATCAGAGTCGATATGGCGCCGGGCGAAGTGATGGACGTGCGTCAGCACGATGGTTCGCTGTTGCGTCTGCGCAGCTTGCACCAGGACTACAACCCCGGCGACCGTTACGCCGCCATGGCCTATGTCCAACGGCATCAGGAAATGGGCGAAATCGTCACCGGGTTGCTCTACGTCGATCCGCTGGCGACCGACCTGCACACGGCGCTCAACACCGTCAAAAAGCCGCTCAACAAGCTCGGCCCCGCCGACCTCTGTCCGGGCGCCAAGGCGCTGGAACAAATTAACGCCACCTTGCGCTGAACGCCCGCGTTCTTTACCATAGCCTCTTTACGACGGAGGGAATTATGGACGAACGCATTGTTATGGATGAGCGCACTGTTTTTCAATCCATCTCGCGCAAACGGGTCATCAGCGTTTCGCCGACGGCCTCTGCCCGCGACGCCGCTCGCGTGATGACGGGCGCCCACTTCACCAGCGTCCTGGTGGTCGAGCAGCCCGACATCCTGCTGGGCATTCTCACCGAGCGCGATCTGGTGGCTCGCGTGCTCGCCAAGGGACTCGATCCGGACGCCACCTTGGCGCGCGACGTGATGACGGCCAACCCGATCTGTATTCCGCCGGAAACACTGGTCTCCGATGCTGTTGTGCTGATGCTCGAACGCGGTTTCCGCCATTTGCCGCTGGTGTCGGGCGGCAAAGTGCTCGGTGTATTCTCGGCGCTCGATGCGCTGCCGCGCGAAGTCGGCGCGGCGTTCGGTCAGGTCGAGTTCAACGAACAAGTGAACGACGCGCTGGGCTGATGGACGAAGACTACCGTTGGATGCGTTTGGCGCTGACGCTGGCCGAGGAAGCGGCGGTGCGGCACGAAGTTCCGGTCGGCGCCATCGTGGTTTTTGAAAACGCCGTGATCGGGCGCGGCGGTAATGCGCCGATTGCCGCCAGCGATCCGACCGCGCACGCCGAAATCGCCGCGTTGCGCGAAGCGGGACGCGCGCTCGGCAACTATCGGCTGCCGAATTGCTCGCTGTACGTGACGCTGGAGCCGTGCGCGATGTGCGCCGGCGCGATCATGCACGCGCGCATCGCGCGGCTGGTGTTTGGCGCGCGCGACCCGAAAACCGGCGCTTGCGGTTCGGTGGTCGATCTTTTTGCCGAACCGCGTTTGAACCACCACACCGAAGTGATTCCCGATATACTGGCCGCCGAAAGCGCCGCGCTGCTTTCCACTTTTTTCAAAGCGCGGCGCGCCGTTTCCACCACATCATGAACGCGCCTCATTTCAACATCACGATCTACGCGCCCGCCGGTCGCCTGTGGGCGTCGCAAGCGTTAACGCGCGCCGAAACCTTTTTGCGCCGGAGCGGGCATCATGTCCATCTTGACGCCGCTGTCGGGCAAGCGCACCAACGTTTCGCCGGAGACGACGAAACGCGGCTCGCCGCCGTTCATCGCTTGATGCGCGACACGCAAACCAACATCGCGCTGGCGGCGCGCGGCGGCTACGGCTGGACGCGCCTGCTCGGTCGCCTCGATTACGGCGCGCTTGCCCGCGACAAAAAGATTTGGCTCGGCCATTCCGATTGCACCGCCTTCCAACTCGCTGCGCTCGCCAAAGCGCAACGCATCACCTTCGCCGGGCCGATGGCCTGCTACGATTTCGGCGCCGAAGAAGTCAGCGCGTTCACCGTCAAACACTGCTTCGAACTGCTCGCTGCCGATCGTTATGAAATCACCTGCGCGCTGCGCGGCGCGCGCGCGCTGACGACGACAGGGCAGTTGTGGGGCGGCAACCTCACGATGGTTACGCACCTGATCGGCACGCCTTACTTCCCGCGCATCGACGACGGCATTCTGTTTCTCGAAGACGTGAACGAAGAACCTTATCGCGTCGAGCGAATGCTCTATCAGTTGCACCACAGCGGCGTGCTCGCTCGCCAGCGCGCCGTGCTGCTCGGACATTTCGTCGAACCGAAAGCGTCCGAACAAATGACCAGCTATACCCTCGACACCGCCATCGAACACATCCAGCGCGTCAGCGGCGTGCCGTTTTTCAGCGGCTTGCTGCTCGGCCATGTGCGCGACAAACTGACCCTGCCGGTCGGCGCGCCCTGCGAATTGACCATCGACAGTAACGGTCAGACGCGGCTGGTTTGTTGGGGTTATCGCGGCTGACCTGTTGTTTGCTTCCCCTTGCGCGATGCTTGACAAAGGGGTAAAGTTACCACTTATTACGGTAACTTTACTCAACCCCGCCTCAAGAAAGCGATGCAGTGATGGATCGGTGGCGCGCAAGGGCAGAACCTTTTTTCTCGATGAAAGGAAGGCTATCGGCTGACCAAACAGCGGATTTGGCTCGATTTTTGCCACACACACACACACACACACACACACACACACACACACACACACACAGTTAGCATTGGCTGACAGCGCCCCTGTTTTCGCTCGGCGCAAAACTTCAGAATCGTTCCCTATTTCTCCAACGGCCCTCATCGCTTCGGCGATTGAGGGTCGTTTGCTTTTCATCTTGTTTTTTTACATTTTCTTTTTTAAGGAGTTTTCGACATGAGACGATTATTTACCTCTATCGGAGGAACCATGAAACTGGCTATTTTGGCCATAGCTGCAATGGTTCTTATTGGATGCGCGTCTTCTGGTGTGAGGGTTACCGAAGATCAGACTTCTACCTTCGTGAAAGGCGAGACGACGCGATCTCAAGTCCTACAGGCTCTTGGTGACCCGACAAGCCAGACCAAGATGTCAGATGGAACAAGGTCAATCACCTACACCTACGCCAAAGCGCGGGCACGTCCGGCTACATTCATTCCGATTGTCGGCATTTTTGCTGGCGGCACAGATACCCAAGCAAGCTCGGTGACACTGCGATTTGACGCTAACGACAAGTTGATTGACATCACTTCAATGGAGAGTGCCATTAGCACCCATCACTAGATCAGAAACGCCATAGCGCGCTACTTATTAAAACAGTTTTACGCAACGAGAAGAATGAAGAAATCGGCAAGGACGCAGATCATAAAGGAGATTTGCGCTCTTGAAAAAAGTATCTCATGGGGGAAATGGTGCTGATAGCGCGATGCTGTCAGCGACAGAGTGTTCGATTTTTTTATCCGAGGTGCCATGATGAAAGTGAAAAAGGTTTTTCCATTCTCCCTGTTGTTGCTGGTTTTATGTTTTCTTCTGACCGCTTGCGGCGGTGGTGGTGGTAGTAGCAGTAGCGGCGGTGGAGGAGGTGGCTCCCCAACGGTATCCGCAGACTCTCCGGGAAAAATTCCCGGATTGGGCGATACTTCGGGCAGCTTGCAAGGCACACAGTTTGCGTTGCCGGCAGGAGTTACCTTGGTTAGAGACGTCAGCGTGAGCGGCGCTAGTAATCAAAGTTCTTTAACCTTCCAAAGTCTTGAACAAAAAGTTAAGGCGTCAAAAGATTTCATAAAGACCATCAATATAGTTAATGGCAATTTTGATGCACAAATTGGCAGCGGCTGGGCTCCTGTCGTATTTACATTAAAAAACAGCACAACGGCAGCGATTAAAGTGACGTTTCCCGCACGCCTAATTCTTCGGCCACGGAATAATCAATATCAGAACTTGGTGTTGTTGAAAGAAGCGTCCGTCACAATTCCTTCGCAACAAGCCTATTTTATAGTGCTTGTAATGTACTGCGGTAATATGAATCGCTTTGGCTTGGATGGTACTGGATACGAGTGGGGTGTTATCTCAAACTCGGCAACCCTGACGGATTTTACGGATCGTCTTGTCCACAAACAAATCAATGTTGAAGATTTTGCTGGGTCTTACGATATTAACTATTCTAACAGATGGCAAAAACTCCAAGACATCCTTTGGAACCTGACCGATAACGGCGTCGCTTTGTCAGATGCCGACAAGCAATGGATCGCCGCCATTCCTAACAGCAATCCGTAAATTCTTTGACTTGTAGAAAGGAAAATTTACCATGCGTGCAAAAATCATTCATTACAACTCGGCGGAAGGCAATGGGATTGCCGTTGCCGAGGAAAAACAATACAACTTCAATATCCATCAATGGCGCAGCAGTACAGCTCCGGCCACGGGGCAGACGATTGATATGACGCTGGACGGGGAAACCGTCAGTGCCGTTTCTCTCGTTTCTGCGGAAGTTCTTGCCAAAGAACGAGCAAGCCAGTTGGCAAGCGGTCTGGGCGCACAGTTAAACGCTGTCGGCTCCAGGCTGAGCGCCAGCGCGGCACAGGGCAATTTGGGGAAAACCATTCTCCAGCTTTTGCCCATACCTGTGCTGGTGGCGTATGTCGTCTATTTTTTGTCGTCTATTGCGTTGAACATCGTCAACGTGAAAATCATGGGTAAAAGCGCCGGCCTCTCGTTATGGAATCTCACGGACTCAACCGTGCAGCTCAACGTCAGCGGTATTCGTTTCTTTCTCATCATTGCTTTTTTATCCATCGCCGTGCCCGTGCTTTGGCAAAACAAGCGCGCCTGGTTTGCATTGCTTCTTCCACTTATACCTTTACTTCAGACGGCGTATGGGATTCACTCCGCTATGAGTCAGGTAGAGGAAGCCATGGGCGGAATGGGCGGCTATGGGCTTGGCAAAATGGGTGCTACGGTCTCAGATATGTTTTCCGTTGGCTTGGGCGGGTACGGTATCGGTATTGCGGCTATTTTTCTAGCGGCTTATGGATTAAAACGGGCGCTGGTTTCTTCGTCGGCCTGATACAGCAGGTACATACAATACACATTGCTCCACCCCTCGCCCGCTGGCGAGCGAAGCGAAGCAAGCCAGCGGGCGATCATCCTCACGGCTCGCTCAAAAAATTTTCGAGTGCGCGACGGTCGCGCTTGGTCGGGCGACCCGGGAAGCGCGGCGTCGGTTGGGCGCGGCGCTGTTCGATCAACGCTTGTCGTGTCGTAAGGCTGGCGGCGGTTTCTTCATAGAGCGCGACGGCGAGCGGCGCCGACAGGCGTTTGTCGCTCAACGCGCGAACGGTGAATGTCCACGTCAGCCCTTCTTTGTGAACGGTGAGCGTGTCGCCGATGCGCAGCGCGCGCGACGGTTTAATCCGCTCTTCGCCGAGCCGCACATGGCCTTTGTCGATGGCTTCGACGGCCAGCCCCCGCGTTTTGAAAAAGCGGGCGGCCCACAACCATTTATCAACTCGCACTGCGGCAACGGCAACATCTCCGGCGGGCTTTGATGCGGCAGTGCGAGAAGACATGCTTACTCGGGGGTTTTCAGATGCGTTTTGTAAAGCGTCAGCGGCAGCGCGGTGTTTTTGTCGAACGCTGCGCCGGCGTCGATACCCAGACGAGCGATGGTTTCGGCGCTGTCGATGTGCGGGTACACCGCGTTCATCGCACCCAGCGCGTAATCGCGCCCCGAACCCGCCGCCCAGAAGCGGGTGTATTCAAAAACTTCGCGCATCGAATAAACGCCGAAGATGCCTTGCTCGTTAGCGATCAGCGCGGTCATTTGGCTCGATTCGTAGGGATCGTCTTCTTCTTCTTTCGGATTCAGAAAATGCAAATCTTTCAGCAGCGGATGCAGCTTGCGAAAACTTTCGAAGATGGCCGCTTTGCTCGACAGATCGAGCGGGTTTTGCGCCAACAGGCTTTCAAAAACCAGTTGATGCGCCGCCGAGCCGCACAGCGCGATGTAGTTGCCGCGATGGCACAGAATTTTTTCGTAGCTTTGATCGTAAGGCGCGGCCAGTTTGGTGTCACCGAAAGTGGTGAGTGAATCGGCGGCGACGACAACTTCGTCGTTTTTTCGTACAACAACCAGTGTGGTCATGAAACTATCTCGTTCGTTAAACATCAAGAGGCGCAATTATACGCGCCTCTTACGTCATATCACGGCTGCTTGCCGGTAACGAGATGACACGTGGGATGGCCGCCGGATTCCAGCGGGCGATCGCCCAGTCCCAGAAAGCGGCGGGCGAGGAAACGGGCGGCGGCGGCGATTGCGCCAGAAAGCGCCAAGCGGCAAGCAAGGTCGGCAGCGGGTTTTCCGGCAGCGTCGGCGCGCGCGTTTGCTTGGAGAGCTTTTGCCCCGCCGACGTGACGGCCACCGGAATGTGCGAATAGCGCGGCAGCGGGTGGCCGAGACATTCGTACAGCCACAAGTGGCGCGGCGTCAACGCCAGCAAATCGGCGCCGCGCACGATGTCGGTGATGCCCTGGTCGATGTCATCGACGACCACCGCCAAGTGATAAGCGTAAAAACCATCGCGGCGCTTCAACACAAAATCGCCGCATTCGCTGGCCAAATTCTGGACATATTCGCCTTGCACGAGATCGGTGAAACGGCGCAACGGTTGCGGCGTGCGCGATGTCGGCGGAACGCGCAAGCGACAGGCGGCGCTCTCGTGCGGATCAAAAGAAATGGCGGCGTCGAGCGGTGGGCGACAATAACCCGGATAAACGCGCTCACCGGACGCGCCGAGTGGCGCGTGTTGCAAACGCTGGCGGCTGCAAGTGCAGGGATAAACGTGACCGTCGGCGATCAACGCTGCGAGCGCTTGCTGATAGCGGGCGTTGCGCGTGGATTGGCGCGGCGCTTCAGCGTCCCAGCGAAAACCATAGCGGTGCAGCGTTTGCAAAATGTCTTCCGCCGCGCCGGGCTTCTCACGATCGCCGTCAACATCTTCAATGCGCACCAACCATTGGCCGCCGACATGCTTGGCGTCGCAATAACTCGCCAGCGCCGCCAACAACGAACCGAAATGCAGCGGTCCGGTCGGCGAGGGCGCAAAGCGGCCACGATAAGGGCTGCGATAAGGGCGGGCAGGGAGATGAGGTGCGGAGATGGAAAAAGGCATTCGCACATTTTAGAGCGGTTTTGATTTTGTTGCCCTCTCCCGCTTGCGGGCGAGGGGAAATCAATTCATTTTGCCGGGGTTCGTCACTCGTCCCATGAACAAAATACTTCCCGTTGCATTGTCTTGAATGAAAAATACGAACGGATGGTCGGCGCGAAAAACCGCCGGCGGTGTGGGGTTCGCTCTGGCTCCGGCGAGCAAGGCAACCGCTGTGGCCGCTGCCGCTTCGGTGCCTTTTTCATCTACCGCAACGAATGCCTTGTGCAGAACCGCCCCAATGAAAAACATCTTGTTGCCGTTAATCCCGCTGAAATCGGCTTTTCCGAATTTAAACGCATCACTCATGCCCAGATTTTCGAGCGCTTGATTCAATAAAGTAGCACCCCACTCCATCTTGAACTTCGGAAGGTAAACCGTTACTTCGCTTTCTTTCATGGCTGCTTTCCAGTCGGCGATTTGCTTGGCGGTCAGCGCTTTTTCCAGAGCGGCCAAGCCTGCCGTCGTTTTATCTTTCGGCAATAGCACAAACATCGAAAGCGCGTAATCCTTGTACGGCAGTTCAAGGATTTGATGATCGTTCGACTCGGCGTAGTTGAACCATTTGGTTCTCAGCATCAGCGGAACTTGAACGGCAGGACTGTCGCCGGAAAAGAACGAGGCATCTTTGGTCAAGGAAGCATTGAAATCATTGGCCCATGCGCCTTTGAAATAGATCGCATTGACCAGCACCAGCGACGTATCTTCGGCAAGCGGGCGGGCGATGATGTTTTTGATTTTGTCCTGCGTTTTGTTCTCTACCCATTGGTTGATCTGCGCCCGCGCTTGAGGTTCGGCGTGCGCGTAATCGACAGGGGTAATCTCGACGCCGTAGCGTTCTTTTGTTTGCTTGAGAAAACTTTCGAGAAGTGGTTCGCCTTTCTGCGGCCAGAGCGAATTCGCCAGATCGAGTTGCGCGCTTCCGCTGCGATTGACTTCATCAAAATGTTTCAGCAGATCGGCGAATCCGGCATGTGGGTCGTCTGACGACGCGGGAAGACGCAACGTCTTGTGCATCTGCGCGGCGGTGTCGCCCTTCGCGCCCGCGTAGGTCATCATCAACGCCGTTGAAACACTGAGCGGCGAGAAAAAGAGATTGCCTTTTTCGCCCCTGAGTTGCGCGTAAAGATCGCAGGCAAAAGCGTTGTTGGATGCCACGATGCGTTGCTCCGGTTGAGGAAGAGGCGAGGGCATTCCCGCCGGCGCGTTCATGGACAAGGCCGAAAGCGCCAGCGCGATCAAGGTGATGAGGTAACGTGAGGGTTTCATGGGGGGGCAGTTGAGAGGAAATGATCGAGGTGCTGATCGAGGTGCGCGGGTTTTGCTTTCGCTTCGCCCACGCACGCGACGGAGAGGTGATTAAAATCCCTTCATTTTCATCGCGATGGCTTGCTTGAGTTGCGCCAGCAATTCGGGGTTTTCCTGGCCGTTGAGGGTGAGTTTGCCATCGGCGTATTGCAAGTCGCTGGTGATGGCGTCTCCCTGAACGAGTAAGAATTGTTTCGCTTTGGGATCGCTGCTCAGGAAAGCGTTGATTTGTGTGTTCACTTCTTTTTGCGCGGAGGCCAAATCAACGTTCGGGTTCATCAAGGTGGCCGCGCGCGTGCCGATATCGACAAGCATCGGGCGGGACAACGAGACGTTGACTTTAGCGGATTTGACGAGGGTGGTGATGAGGTTGTCCGCCTCTTCGGGCTTGGCCGCTTCGAAATCAGCGGCGGTGAACGGCTTGGACAACGCAAACACCAGCGACGCTTTGCTTTCGCCCTGATCGGTTTTCCACGAGATCGCATGGCTGGCGCCCAGCGGATTGGCGGTGATCGCCCATTGGCCGCGACCAAAATTCTGGCCATTGATCGACAGCGGCAAAAACTGTATATCGGTGGCGCCCTTATAGTCGGTTGACGAGTTCGCGGTAATGTCGAACTGCGATTGCACGCCGCCAAACGCCAGCTTGAAGGATTTGTCCACGGCGTAGTCGATGGCGGGCACGTTGCCGACGCCGGAGCAATGGTTGCCGTAGGAACAACTCGCATCGACGATCAGCGGTGATTTGCCGGCCATCAAAGCGCCGGTCACCATTTTGATCGTGCCGGTGGGGACGAGTTCGGCGTGCAGCGCGAACTGGTTGGGCATCAGGCTGCGGGGGAACGGGCCGTGCCAGATGGTGACATCAAATTGCGGCGCATCGTCGCTCGACAACTCGCTGCCGGTCAGCGCGTAACGCGCGTGCGAGGAAAGCAGGCCGCGTTCATAGCTGAGGGATTTGATTTGAGGCTGATATCGCGAATTGTCTTCAGACCAGGTTTTGTTTAGAGACGCAACGGTTCCGCCGAGTCGGGTTTCGATGACTTTGCCGGTGTACCAGGTTGCGCCCAGCCAAAGGACGATCAGCACGACGATAGCGATGGGAATCCAAAGAATTTTTTTCATGATGAACGGGGAAAAGGTGAACTGTAAAAATGATTATAAGGGGAAATGCGAAGAAAATCATAAGGACGCGCTTTTGGAGCGTTTTGGCTACAATAACTGACGGGCGATTGGAAGGATCACCGGGATTGCCACATCAAGCCGGATGGGGGTTCTTATCTAACGTAAACCGGACGCCGAGACGTTGCAACTTGTTCGTTTCGGCTCACATAACGGGCTTGGTCTGTGATGGCTGGCTGTTGAATCGCCGCGTCGTTTTACGGCTTCGCTGAATTGGCGGCGGTGGTTTTCTCGCTCGTCGGAATCTCGTAGAGCTTCATGGCGGCGGCGACGGCGTTCGGGTATTCGGCGCTGCCGAGGCTGCCGTTGTAGCGTCCCAGCGCGCGAAAGAGATCGCCGCTTTCGCGGTCGAGATAAAAGCGCAGAATCACGCAGCCGTAGCGCAGGTTGGTGCGCAGGTGAAAAAGATTTTGATCGTCGCTGCCGATCAGTTTGACCCAGAACGGCATCACTTGCATGTAGCCGCGCGCGCCTGCGATGGAGACGGCGTATTTTCTGAAACCGCTTTCGTGATGGATGACGCCGAGCAGCAGTTGCGGATCTAAACCGGCGCGGGTGCCTTCGTAGTGCACGGTGGCCAGCAGTTCGCGCCGCTCGCGCTCGTCGGGCAAACGCTTGGCGAGTTTTGGTGAGATCGCCGCAACCCACGCCTTCACTTCGGGGCGATTAGCATAATCGGCGGGAACGGGGCGATCCGACAGCGAGCGCTGCAAACCGGCGACCACCGAAGGCGCCAACGCTTCTTCCACTTGCGCGCCGGCAAACGCCTGTGACGCGAACAGCAACGCGCCGCTCGCCAGCAAAACGGTCAGCGAGCGTGAGAAGAAAGGCAAAAGCGAGCGAGCGGAGGCCATCTCGATATTATCAGGCAAGCGGGTTGGCTTCTGCCAGTTTTTTCTTGATAAAAGTCACAACATCGTCAACCGGAACAGCAATGGTGTCGCTTTTTTCAGTGGCGCGACGCGACTGGTATTCGAGTTTGCCTTCTTTCAAACCACGGTCGCCGATGGTGATGCGATGTGGAATGCCGATCAGCTCGAGGTCGGCAAACATCACGCCAGGGCGTTCGCCGCGATCGTCGAGCAACACTTCGATGCCTTGCGCGGCCAGCGTTTCGTAGAGTTGGTCGGCGGCGGCGCGCACGGCGTCGTTGCGGTCGTAGCCGACCGGCGCGATGGCTACGGTGAACGGCGCCATCGCTTGCGGCCAGAGAATGCCGCGCTCGTCGTGATGTTGCTCAATGGCGGCGGCAACGATGCGGGTGACGCCGATGCCGTAGCAACCCATTTCCATCACTTTCGATTCGCCTTGCGCGTCGAGATAAGTCGCGCCCATCGCTTGGGCGTAAACGTGACCCAGCGCGAAAACGTGGCCGACTTCGATGCCGCGCAAAAGATCGAGCGTTCCCTTGCCGTCGGGCGACGGGTCGCCGACAACGACGTTGCGCAGATCGGCGACGGCATCAGGTTCGCGCGCATCGCGCCCGAAGTTGACGCCGCGCAAGTGAAATTCCGCTTCGTTGGCGCCGCAAACGAAATCGGCCATCACCGCTACCGAACGATCGACGAGCAGCGGCACGGTTTTCGGCAGATTAACGGGGCCCAGATAGCCGGGCACACAACCCAACGCTTCGACAATCTCGGCGTCTGACGCCCAGCGCCAATCGGCGAAACCGGGCAACTTGCCGACTTTGATTTCGTTCATCGAGTGATCGCCGCGAATCAGCAGCATGTGCAATTTTTCGTCGGCGACGATCATCAAACATTTCACCGTGCGTTCGAGCGACAAGCCGATCAGTCGCGCCACATCTTCGCAAGTGGTCGTCGCCGGCGTGGAGACTTTTTCCATTTTCTCCGTTGCGGCAGGGCGCGATTTCGTCGGCGCAACGGCTTCGGCCATCTCGACATTGGCGGCGTAATCGGAAGCGGGGCAATAAGCGATCAAATCTTCGCCCGAATCGGCCAGCACTTGAAATTCGTGCGAGGCGACGCCGCCGATGGCGCCGTTGTCGGCGGCGACGGCGCGGAAAGCAAGACCGAGTCGCGTGAAAATGCGCGCGTAAGCGTCGTACATGATTTGATACGAGCGCAACATTCCCGCTTCGTCAACGTCGAATGAGTAAGCGTCTTTCATGATGAATTCGCGCGCCCGCATCACGCCGAAACGCGGCCGGATTTCATCGCGGAATTTGGTTTGAATCTGATACAGGTTGACGGGCAGTTGGCGGTAGCTGCGCACGTCTTTGCGAACGATGTCGGTGACGACTTCCTCGTGCGTCGGGCCGAACAGAAAATCACGCTCCTGACGGTCGCGGATTTTGAGCAACTGCGGGCCGAATTTGTCCCAACGTCCCGTTTCCTGCCACAACTCGGCGGGCACGACGTTGGGCATCAGCAGTTCGAGCGCACCGGCGCGATTCATTTCCTCGCGGACGACGGTTTCCACTTTGCGCAACGTGATCAACCCCAGCGGCAGCCAGTTGTAAATGCCGGACGAGGCTTTTTTAATCAGTCCGGCGCGCAACATCAATTTTTGACTGGTGATGTCGGCTTCAGCCGGAGCTTCCTTGAGCGTGGGCAGGTAAAAGCGGGAAAGGCGCATGATAGAGAGCGATGAGAGTCGTGGTGCCGGTGGAGAGAATCGAACTCCCGACCTTCTCATTACGAATGAGCTGCTCTACCAGCTGAGCTACACCGGCTTTGTGTATGAAGTGACGACGGCTTGCGCCGCACGAAACTAACATTATAACAGCCTTGGGAAAATTGGGAACTGTTTCGATAACCGTTAAGGGCTGGCCGTCGCGGGCGGCAGAATGCCGCTCCTGCATCTGTTTTCAAGAAATAGCGGGAAGCCCATGATGCGTCGCGATCAATGTGGACAACCCGTTCCAGATGATTTGTACGCCGATACACAGCAGAATGAACGCAAACAGGCGCAGGAAAACCAGCGTGCCGGTAGTGCCGAGCGCGGCGGTGAGCCGGTAGGAATAGCGGAAACACAGGTAGATCGACAGGGCGACGACCGCTGCGCCGAGGATCAGTGACGGCGCGGCGGTCAGCAGCGAATGCACGTTGTTGGCATGATTGGCGCCGAGCGTGATCGCTACGCTGATGGAACCGGGGCCGACCGTCAGCGGCAACGTGAGCGGGTAGAACGCTTTGGCGAGGCCGTCTTCGGGCTTGACGACGTATTGCGGATCGGGGATGGAATCCGGCTCTTGCCGCAAGAGTGCCCAAGCGACCGAGCAGACGATCAGGCCGCCGCCGATCTGAACGATGGGCACCGACAGCCCGAAAAAGCCGAGGACGTAGTTGCCGATGAACATGGGAACGGCGAGCAGCAGAAAGGCGTTGAGCGCGACGCGGCGCGCCAGCAGGACGCGGGCGGCGGGCGTCAGCGAGCGCGTCATAGTCACGAAAACCGGCGCGGCGCCCAGCGGGTTGACAATGGGAATCAGCGCGGCAATGACGAGGACGAAATTTTCAATGATGGCGCGTAAATCGAAAGACATGATGGTGCCGGAGCGTTTTGGGTTTCTGCCTGTAACCCTCTACCGACGCCTTTTTCGGCATGGCTTTTGCAAAAAGGGCTTAACAAGCGTCGGCGCACACTATACCATCAACGTCTTCCGTCGTCGTTTGTTTTTGTGTGACCTATGCCTGCATCCAAAGTCCTGTTCGGTTTTCACGCGGTGATTGCGCGCTTGCGCCAGCATCCCGAGTCGGTGGAGACGCTTTTTTACGACGCCAACCGCCAAGACCCGCGTTTGCGCGATCTGCTGGAGCGGGCGGCGCTGGCCGGTTGCGCGGTGCAGCCGTTCGAGGCGGCGCGGCTCGACGGTTTGGCGCCGTCGGGGCGGCATCAGGGCGTGGTGGCGCGGGTTTCGGAGTCGCTGCCGCATCTGACGCTCGACGACATTCTCGACAATGCCGCCGCTTTGCCGTTGTTGATGGTGCTCGACGGCGTGACCGATCCGCACAATCTGGGCGCGTGTTTGCGCAGCGCCGATGCGTTTGGCGTACAGGCGCTGATTTTGCCGAAAGACCGCTCGGTCAGCGTCAACGCGACGGTGGCGAAAGTGGCGTGCGGCGCGGCGGACACGGTGCCGGTGATTACGGTGACCAATCTGGCGCGGACGCTGGAGGAGTTGAAAGCGCGCGGCGTTTGGTGCGTAGCGGCGGACAGCGACGGCGAGAATTTGTACGAAGCGGATTTGACCGGGCCGCTGGCGTGGGTGCTGGGCGCCGAGGGCAGCGGCTTGCGGCGGCTGACGCGCGAGCGTTGCGACCGCGTGGTCAGCATTCCGCTGCTGGGCATGGTCGAAAGTCTGAATGTTTCGGTTGCCGCCGGGATTTGTCTGGCGGCGACGCAAGCGCAGCGGCACAGAGTCGCCAAGAGCTAACGCGGAGCGCTTGGTGACCCTCTGGCTGCAAACTTACGACCCGCTGCATCAAGTGGCGGGATCAACGCTGGTTGCCGCGTTGCCGCTGCTTTTTTTCATCATCACGCTGGCGGTGTTTCGCTGGCGTTTGCACTGGGCGGCGCTCGGAACTTTGCTGCTGGCGGCGGTGATCGCGGTGACGGTCTATGGCATGCCGGTTGCGTCAGTCGTGGCGGCGGCGCTTTACGGTTTCGGTTATGGTTTGTGGCCGATTGTCTGGATCGTTGCGGGCGTCGTATTTTTGTATCGACTGACGGTCAAGAGCGGGCAGTTTGAAATCGTGCGGGCATCGATCGTGTCGGTGACGCCCGATGCGCGGCTGCAAATGATATTGATCGGCTTTGCGTTCAACGCTTTTCTCGAAGGCGCCGCCGGTTACGGCACGCCGGTGGCGATTACCGCCGCGCTTCTGGTCGGGCTGGGCTTTGACCCGCTGCGAGCGGCGGTGCTGTGCTTGATCGCCAACACGGCGCCGGTCGCTTTCGGCGCGATGGGAACCTCGATCACCGTAGCGGCGCAAGTGAGCCATACCGATCTTGCGGCGCTGACAGCCATCGCCGGAACGCTGCTGCCGCTGTTTTCATTGCTGACGCTGGGATGGGTGGTGGCGTCGCTGGCCGGTTGGCGCGGCGCGCGCGACATCTGGCCGGCCTTGTTGGTGGCGAGCGTGAGCTTCGCCGGAACGATGATGGCGACGGCGTTGTGGCTCGGCCCGCAACTGCCCGCGATTACCGCGTCCATTGTGTGCATGGCGGCGATGGTGGTGCTGTTGCGCTACTGGCAGCCGTCCAAGATGATGCTGCTGCGCGAACATACGCCGATTTATCCGGCGATGATCGAAACGCCGCCATTGACGGCGCGCCGGATCGCTTACGCCTGGCTGCCGTTCGCGGTGCTGACCGTGTGCGTGGTGGTGTGGGGCAACAAGGGTTTTCAGTCGTGGTTCGCGCCGGGCGGCATGTTGGCGGAAACGACGCGCTGGCTGGAAGTGCCGTTTTTGCATGGCGTTGTCTATAAAACCGCGCCGGTCGTCGAGGGCAGGGCGCTGTATCCGGCAGTGTTCAAGTTCGACATCATCGGCGCGGTAGGCACCGGCATTTTCCTCTCGACGCTGCTGTCAGCGGTATGCTTGCGGTGGCGGCCGAAATTCGTGCTGGGCGTGCTCAAGGAAACGTGCATAGGCTTGCGGACAACCGTGCTGACCATCGGGCTGGTGCTGGCTTTCGCGACCTTGTCCAACTACTCCGGAATGTCGGCGACGCTGGCGCTGGCGCTCGCCGACAGCGGCAAAATCTACCCGCTGCTGGCGCCCGCGCTGGGCTGGTTCGGCGTTTTCCTGACCGGCTCGGATACTTCGTCCAACGCTTTGTTCGCGCCGTTGCAGGCGACTGTCGCCCACCAGATCGGCGTTTCCGAGACCTTGCTGGTCGCGGCCAACATGCTGGGCGGCGCGGCGGGGAAGATGATCTCGCCGCAATCTATCGCCGTCGCCTGCGTGGCCGTCGGGCTGATGGGGCGCGAGGCAACCATGCTGCGCGCCACCCTGCGCGCCAGCGTCGTCTTCGCAGTGCTGGCGGGGGTCGTGATCTTTGTGATTCAGATGTAGGGTTGGTTGGCATTTGCGGGAAGATAGGGGCAGATCAGCACCAATTCCGGGAGATGTTCAATTTCGGGAGGCGCCGATTCTATAAAATTTGACATGGATGCAGGCATAGGCGCTAGAATGGGGGCGCTTTTATCCCTTGTTACTAAAACGGAAGGAACTTTCATGTTGAAACGTGCGTGCACTTTTGCTTTGGCCTGCGCGACGATGCTTGCAGTATCGGGCAACGTACTGGCTGCGGATACGATCAAGATCGGCTTTCCCATTCCTCTGACGGGTGAAATTCCCAAGGTCGGGGAGTCCACCAAGTTTGCGGCGGAACTTTTCAAGGAGGAAGTCAACGCCAAGGGCGGTCTGGAAGTCGGCGGCAAGAAGTATCCGCTGGAGTTTATTTATGAGAACAACGAAGCCAAGCCCGAAACGGCGATCAATGTTACGCTCAAGCTGATCACGCGCGATAACGTTCTGGCGATTGTCGGACCGCAGTCGTCCCGTCAGGCGGTGCCTGTTGGCGCAGTGGCGAATGACAACGAAACGCCGATGATCACGCCGTGGTCAACGAATCCCGATGCCACCAAAGATCGTCCTTGGGTGTTCCGTGCGGCTTTTCTGGATGACTTTCAGGCGCCGGTAGCGGCGGATTTTGCCGGCAAGCAGTTCAAGGCCAAGACGGCGGCGGTGCTCTTCGAGATTTCCAATGACTACTCCAAGGGTCTGGCCGACAATTTCCGGAATGCTTGGGAGCAACGTCACGGCAAGGGCACGGTGGTCGCGTATGAATCGCACGGTCCGAAGGATCAGGATTTTTCGGCGCAGTTGACGAAGATGATCGCCGCCAAGCCGGACTTCATTTTCCTGCCGGAAAATTACAGCTTCGTGGCGCTGGCGGTGCCGCAGGCGCGTGACTTGGGCTACAAAGGGCCGTTCATGGGTTCCGATGCCTGGGGTTCCGCCGAGTTGATGAAGCTTTGCAAGGACGCTTGCAAAGGGCAGTTTTTCTCGACCCACTACGCTGCGGCCGGTGCGAAGGGCGCCACCAAGGAATTCATCGACAAGTACAGCAAGAAATTCGGTTATGTGCCCGATGACGTAGCGGCGCTGACGTGGGACGCGATCGGTATCGTGACGCAAGCGATTCAGAAAGTCGGCAAAGTGGATGGCGACTTGCGCAAGATGCGCAAGGAAATCCGCGACAACATGGCGTCGATGAAGGAATTCAAGGGCATCACGGGCGACATGCGCTTCGACAATCAGGGCGACCCGATCAAGTGCGCGGTGATCGTGGAAATCAATCAGCAGGGCGAATTCACGTTCAAGGAATCCGTCTGCCCGAAGTAAGCAAGAATCGTTAGCCAGTACCGTTTTCTGCCGCCGTTATCGTTTCATTCAACGGCGGCGGAAAACGCAGCAACAAAACAGAAAATACAGGAAGCAGAGGCATGGAGTTTTTCCTGCAACAATGCGTCAATGCTTTGCAATGGGGTAGTTTTTACGCCTTGATTGCCTTGGGCTACACGTTGGTCTATGGCGTTTTGCGGCTTATCAATTTCGCGCACGGCGATGTGTTCATGGTCGGCGCGTATTTGGCTTTTTTTGTTTCGACCAGCCTGCTCGCGCCGGACGGCATGTTCGGTTTCTCACGCGAGGTGGTGCTGGTTCTCACCATCCCGCTGACGATGATTCTCACGTCGATGGTGGGCGTCACGTTGGAGCGCATCGCTTATCGACCGCTGATGCGCAAAGGCGCGCATCGGCTTTATGTGGTCATCACTGCGTTGATGTGCGGCCTCATTCTGGAAAACGGCAATCTGGCATTGCTCGGCGCCAGCCGTCGGACACTGCCCGAACTTCTGGACAAGACGGTTTATCACATCGGCGGCATCGCCGTGACCAACCTCAAGCTGTGGGTCGTTTTCACGGCGGTTCTGGTTTTCTTCGCGTTGTATTTCATTGTGACGAGAACGCGCATAGGCATGGCGATGCGCGCCGTGTCCTGGGACCGCTTCGCGTTGCCGCTCATGGGCATTCCGCTTGAACAAGTGGTGGTGTTCACTTTCGCGCTCGGTTCGGCAATCGCGGGCCTCGGCGGCTTGCTCTTTGCGATGTCTTATCCGGTGCTGGAACCGTACATGGGCGCGATGACGGGATGGAAAGCGTTTATTGCCGCCGTGGTCGGCGGCATTGGTGATATTCGTGGGGCGTTTGTCGGCGGTTTTCTGCTGGCCTTCGTGGAAGTGATGGTTGCCGCTTTCCTGCCCTCCACTTTCCGCGATCTCTTTGCTTTCTCCATTCTGTTGATCATTCTCTGGCAGCGACCGACCGGTATTTTCGGCAAGCCGTTGACGACAAAAATCTGACGGACTCCTTTCATGAAGCGTTACACCATCAATATCTTCCTGTTTGCCGCCGCCGTGGTGCTCGTGTTGCTCGCCCAATTCAAAGCGCCGGGGAGCGATTCAAAAATCCTCGACGGCTATGTGTTGAGTATCCTCATGCTCATCGGCATCAACTGCATTTTTGCGGTCAGCTTGAATCTGGTGAACGGCTACATGGGCGAATTTTCCTGCGGACACGGTGGTTTCATGTGCGTGGGCGCTTATGTGGGATCGTTGCTCTCGGTAGCGTTCTTTTCCAACAGCAAACTTTTTGGCACGGCGCTGTTCGCGCCGTATCTGGCGCCGTTCCTTTTTCCGCTCGTGTTGCTCGGCGCCATGCTCGCGGCGGCGCTGGCCGGTTTGCTGGTGGCGTTGCCGTCGTTCAAAACGCGCGATGATTACCTGGCGATCATCACCATTGCCGCCAACTACATCATTATTTCGCTCATCGAAAACATCGACGCCATCGGCGGGCCGCGCGGTTTTTCCGGTATGAACAAAACGATCAACGCCATGACCGATCTCGTCAGCTTGCCGTGGATGCTGATGTGGACGCTCGTCGGTGTTTACATTTGCGTGGCGGTCGTTCGCCGATTGATGAGCAGCACTTACGGCAAGGGTATCTCGGCGGTTTGCCAGAACGAAGTGGCGGCGGAAATGATGGGCATCAACACCAACCGCGTGAAGATCATGGCGTTCATGGTTTCTTCCGGCTTGGGCGGATTGGCCGGCGTGTTGTACGCGCACGTCTATGGTTATGTGAACGCGTCATCATTCGGTTTGCTCAAATCCACCGAAGGTCTGGTGATGGTGTACCTGGGTGGGATGGGTTCCATTTCGGGCGTGTTGATGGCGGCAGTGGCGTTTACGTTGCTGGTGGAAGTATTGCGCTTCGTCATCCCCTGGCTCAACGACGGGCTTCACGCCATCCATGTGCTGCCTGACAGTTATCAACTCGATCAAGTGTGGACATGGGTTTTCATTCCGCTCATGCTGATCCTGCTCATGCAGTTCCGCCCCGAGGGCTTCCTCGGCAATCGGGAACTGACGCACGTCTTCCCGCGCTTGAAGCGCTGGTTCACCTTGAAATGATTTTGAGCGAGTAACGAATGCCTCTTCTCAAAATCTTCGGCCTCACCCAACGCTTCGGCGGTTTGCAGGCGCTTTCGGATTTCTCCTTTCAAATGGAGGAGTTTCAACTCGTCGGCTTGATCGGCCCCAACGGCGCCGGAAAAACCACCGTCTTCAACATCGTATCCGGTTTTTACAAACCGACCGAAGGCGGCGTGGTCTTCGACCGAAAACCCATCAGCGGTTTGAAGCCGCACCAGATCACGGCGCTCGGGATGGCGCGCACCTTTCAGAACATCCGGCTCTGGAACAATATGACTGTGCTCGACAATCTTCGTCTGGCTGGTTACGCTTGGCTCGGTTACGGTTTCTGGAACGCCATTCTGCGCACGAAGCGATACAACCAGTCGGAAAGAGACATCGAAAATCACGCGCGCGAAATATTGGAGATGATGGATCTCACGGATTACGCCGAAGAGTTTCCCCGGAATCTGCCTTACGGCTTGCAGCGTCGCGTCGAACTGGCGCGGGCGCTGGTCAGCAAACCGCGATTGCTGTTGCTGGACGAGCCAGCGGCGGGACTGAACTCTGCCGATGTCGAAGACCTCATTCGGCACATCCGCTGGATACACGAAAAATTCAAACTGTCGATCTGGATGATCGAACACCAAATGAAAGTGGTCATGAACCTGTGTCAACACATCACCGTGATTGATTTCGGTTGCGTCATCGCGTCGGGCACGCCGGAAGAAATCCGCAACAACCCCAGCGTGATCAAAGCTTATCTTGGGGACGATACTCTCTGATGTTGCGCGTCACTAACCTCAAAGCCGCCTACGGCAAAATCGAAGCGCTGCACGGCATCTCCTTCCACGTTGAAAAAGGAGAAATCGTCACGCTGATCGGCTCCAACGGCGCCGGCAAATCCACCACGCTCAAAGCGCTGATGCGATTGTCGCCGCCCGAATCGCCCACTGTCACCGGCGGCGACATCACCTTCGATGGCGTTTCCATTCTTGGAATGCCGGCGCATCGTGTCGTCTCCGACATCCGAATGACCCTCGCGCCCGAAGGCCGCCGCATCTTCGGCAACCTCACCGTGATGGAAAACCTGCAACTGGCTTCGTGGTCGCGCAAGGGCGAAGACATCGGCAAAGAAATCGACCGCATCTTCGAACTGTTCCCGCGTCTCGCCGAACGGGCGCGGCAGCGCAGCGATACCCTCTCCGGCGGTGAACAACAAATGCTTGCCGTGGGGCGTGCGCTCATGACCAAATGCTCCGTACTGCTGCTCGACGAGCCGTCGATGGGCTTGGCGCCGCTCATCATGTACGACATGTTTCGTACTCTGAAAAAACTTAACGCCGAAGGACTGACCATCATCGTGGTCGAACAAAACGCCCACCTCGCCCTGAAAGTGGCAGACCGTGGCTACGTGCTGGATACCGGCGAAATCATCGCCGAAGGCCCCGCCGAAGAACTGCTACACCGACCGGAGATCAAGGCGGCGTATTTGGGAGGGTAGGGACACGCAAAAGCCTCGGCAAACATCGCAAAAAGTCGGGTTTGCCTGAATTGCAGTAGATCGGCATTTTCCCGAGATTCGAGTCGTGGTACATTGCAACTATTCAGCGGGTATCGTGAGAGGTTGCTGGAGGACTCGGTCAGAAAGAAAAAACGTAGGTATTGCTGTACGCGTTCTCTTTGCATAATCAATTGATGTCGCCTTGATGTGTGGGAATTGGTAAAATCCAATAATCACTTTTTAACATCTGCAAAGGCAAGGCCATGACTGACGCACGCTCGGAGGAACGCAGCAGATGGTGCAGCAGCTTCTGACGCCGCATCAAAGCCAGTACTTCGCTTGGCTTCTTACTCGTTGTGCGGCGAGCGACTCCGTGGAATCACTGGCTTCGACGCTGGTCGACTCGCAAGTCGATCCGAATCCGCACCAAGTTGATGCTGCGCTTTTACTTGCTGCAAGCTTCGACGCGAGTTGTTTGCGCGGCAGGATGAGATCGAGGCGCAGCGCAATGATCTCATCAGCCAGTTGGAGGCGCAGCTTGAACGGCGGCTGGAAGAGCGCACGCTGTTTACCACCGAGTGGGAATTGAAGTGATGGTTAACCAAACGGAACTCAGCATCGCGGGCGCATCCTTCGAGAGCCTAAAAAAAGCCAACGCGCACGGCGCGGAATACTGGAGCGCCCGCGACTTGCAGCCCTTGCTGGGGTACAGCCAGTGGCGGCGCTTTGAGCGGGCCATCGAATGCACTATAAGTTATTGTAAACAATCAGGAAATCCTCCAGAGCATCACTTTGCCGGCGCCGGCAAACCGATCCCCGGCGGCAAGGGCGCTGTTCAGGTTGTCGATGACTACCATCTTTCCCGCTTCGCCTGCTACCTGATCGCCCAGAACGGTGACTCGCGCAAGCCGGAGATAGCGCAGGCGCAAAAGTATTTCGCTATCCAGACCCGGCGGCAAGAGTTGAGCGATCAGGCCGCCGCCGACCAAGAACGGCTGGAGCTACGTAACCCCACGATGGATAAGCGACTATGGAATCGATATCCGTAAGCCGCTTGGTCTTCCTTTGGTGGAATACCGGCTTGACCCCACCGGTACCGGATACAAAACTAAAAGCTACCGCTGAAGACAGGGAATTTGCTGTCGCTCAGATCAAAGCTATGCGCTGCGGTTTGGATTTTGGCATCTTGGGCTTGTGTGAGGTGCAGACAAGTGATTTGGATGCGATCATGGGTGGTTTGGACGATCCCAATCTTCGGCGCATAGACAAGACAGATCGGTCAAAAAAGCAAAAATTCGATATTGCCCTTATCTATGACGAAACACGGGTTCGACACGTCGACTCGCTTTCGTTTGTTGAACAATTCGGTAAATACAACTTCAGGCTGGGTGAAATGGAGACGTTCGTGATAACTGGAACAAACGTCATAGTTCGTGTCGTTTCGTCTCATTGGCCGAGCAGGCGCAATTGGCACGAGAAAGCCCCAGAAAGAACTCATTTGGGATCGCTGCTCTCGAACTCCTTAGCTGAAATGCGCAAGGATCCAGATGCGTTTTTGGTGCTCATGGGAGACTACAACGATGACCCTTGTTCGCCGTCGTTATCCGAATACTTACTTGCTACACGCGATAGGGAACTTGCCAGGCGAGATCATCGGTTTTTCTACAATCCATTCTGGCGTAGGTTGGGCGAGTCACTACCGTCGCCAGTAGCAACTGGCGATAGCAGTATCTGCGGAACACATTATTATAGGGGCGGGAGCCATACAGAATGGTTCACGTACGATCAAATAATATTTACATCTGCGTTTTTGAACCGACCGGATGTCATCCTTGAAGAAGAACTGACACAGATCGTCGCAACTCCCGAGCTTACCGCAAGGGTACGCAGTAGAAACGTTTGCGATCACTTTCCAGTGACAAGTACCGTGAAATTAAAAATGAGGTCAATATCATGACTGACTTTGCAGCCGCTTTCCAAGCTGGCCAAGTTGCCGCAAAAAACGCCGAGATTGCCAAGAAGCAGATCGCTGACGTGATTAGTGCCGTTGCGGCCAGTCTGAAGAAAGCTACTGATGGGAAGTTGACTATTTTCGAGGCTGAGTCCAGTTCCATTTTTGAGATGCCAGGTCTACTTGCCAATCGCTTCAGCGGCAAGACAGACCCCGCACCGGTCAAAGAACGGGCGATTTGTGCTAAGAATCCGTTGGCCGCCGACAAGAGCAGCATACGGATCGCCCGTTGGACAGTACCGCATGAGGGGTTTCCGTGCGTTCTAGCTTACGCCGGCCAAGAAGTGCGATGCCATGATCAAGCTGCCTTGAAGGACGCATTCGCTGATTTACTAAGAAACGCATGGGTCGGAGATCAGTTAGGCGGCCTACTGGCACGCGAAGCCCCATCAGAATGAGAATAAAATGAAACCGCGACAAATTGTCACGGTTTGAAAATTCCTTAACGGATACGAACAGTTAGGATGGCGCGATGAGCCACAAACAAAAACTCGAACTTACCTGGATCGGCAAGGAGAAGCGGCCTAAGTTGGAGCCGCGGATTCTGCTGGAAGATTCGGAGCGCTCGTATCACGCCAGTCATCGGGTGACGGATAAGGATATTTTCGACAACCGGCTGATCTTTGGGGATAACTTGCTAGCGTTGAAGGCGCTGGAACAGGAGCTTTGCGGGAAGGTGAAGTGTGTGTTCATCGATCCGCCGTATAACACGGGCAGCGCCTTTACGCATTACGATGATGGACTGGAGCATTCGATCTGGTTGGGGTTGATGCGGGATCGGCTGGAGATTATCCGGCGGTTGTTGTCAGAGGATGGTTCGTTGTGGATCACGATTGATGACAACGAGGCGCATTATTTGAAAGTGCTGTGCGATGAGGTTTTTGGTCGGGCGAATTTTTTGACTAACTTTGTCTGGCAAAAAAGCTATGGCGGGGGCTCCAAAGCACGCTGGTTTGTTGGACTGCACGAACATATGCTTTGCTATGCAAAAGATATTGCGCGATTTCCTGATATGTGGCTTCCACCAGATCCAGAAGCAGCCAAGAAGTACTATAAATTCACAGACGAAAAGCTTGCGGAGCGCGGCCCATATCGTTTGCAGCCACTGGCCACGACAAGTATGGATGAGCGCCCAAATCTCCGATATCCGATTCGCCAAAACTATGGGCGTGAGGTCTGGCCTGAAAAACAATGGCAATGGTCAAGAGAGCGAGCAGAGCGCGCTTTGGAGAATAACGAACTTGTATTCACGACAAAAGGCAATAAGACATCAGTATCTTACAAACAATACTTGCGCGATCCATCGGGTGAAGAACGAGGCAGAAAGCCGACTAGCATTATTACTGGTTATTACACGCAGCACGGTACAAATGAAAGTGTTGCGTTATTCGGCCAAGAAAATAAATTCGCTTTTCCGAAACCAGAAGGGCTTATTTATTCAGTGCTTGAATGTTGCACCAACCCCAACGACCTCGTCCTCGACTCCTTCGCCGGTTCCGGCACCACCGGCGCGGTTGCGCACAAGATGGGCCGCCGCTGGATCATGGTTGAACTGGGCGAGCACTGCCACACGCACAT